>Ga0182015_10002392_pt1 | contig 22731 bp, 18 predicted proteins | sample 712P3MmetaG_FD_120478 | JGI IMG/M metagenome (GOLD analysis project Ga0182015, IMG submission 120478) | Permafrost microbial communities from Stordalen Mire, Sweden - 712P3M metaG | ecosystem: Environmental > Terrestrial > Soil > Wetlands > Permafrost | place: Sweden: Stordalen | collected...
CGCGATGCTACGTGGGAAGAAATTGCGGCGCTGCGGGCGAAGGATGAAGTTTTGCTGAACTGCGTCGATGAGGAATCCGAACAGCGCATGAAAGCCGAAGTGGACGCGGTGCTGCGGACCGGCGATACGGTGGGCGGCGTGTTTGAGGTAGTGGTCCATGGTGCTCCGCCGGGGTTGGGAACGTGCGCGAATTGGGATGAGCGGCTGGATGGGGTGCTGGCGCAGGCGGTGATGTCGCTGCAGGCGGTGAAGGCGGTAGAGATTGGGCGCGGGGTGACGGCGGCGGAGTCGCTGGGGTCGCAGGTCCACGACGCGATTGGGTACGCGGCGGAGGCGAACGGGCGGCATACACGGTTCACGCGAGCGCATAACAATGCGGGGGGCGTGGAGGGCGGCATCTCAAACGGCGAGGACATTGTGGTGCGCGGTTATCTGAAGCCGATTTCGACGCTGCGGCGGCCACTGCAGTCGGTGCGATTCGACACGCGCGAGGAGACGAAGGCGGCGTACGAGCGCAGCGATGTTTGTGTGGTTCCGGCGGCGGGTGTTGCGGCGGAGGCAATGGTGGCGCTGACGGTGGCGAGGCTGGCGTTGGAGAAGTTTGGCGGAGATTCTCTGCGGGAATTGAAGAGGAATTATGAGGGGTATCTGGGGCAGGTGGCCAGGTACTAGAGGATAGCTAAAGGCCGGTTAGCTAAAAAGCGGTTAGCTGGTGAAGCGGTTAGCGAGTTAGCGAAGTTCGAAAGGAGCGGAGCCGGGGAGAGGGAGAGCAGGACCTTCGACTTCGCGCCTTACGGCGCTTCGCTCAGGATGACAGTTAAGAGATGATCAGGGACATTGTTCTATATCCGGACCCGATATTGCAGCGGCCGACGGAGAAGGTTACGGAGTTCGATGAGGAGCTGCGGACACTGGCTGCGGATATGTTCGAGTCCATGTACAAGGCCATTGGGATTGGGCTCGCGGCGCCGCAGATTGGCGTGGGGAAGCGGGTCACGGTGATCGATCTAAGCAACAAGAAGGATCCGAAGGACAAGCTTGTGCTGGTCAATCCGGAGATCATCCACAAAGAGGGCAAGCAGGTGGAGGAAGAGGGCTGCCTGAGTTTGCCGGATATTCGCGACAAGGTTGCGCGGGCGGCGAAGGTGAAGGTGCGGGCGCAGGATTTAGAGGGAAAGACGTTCGAGATGGAAGGCGATGAGTTGCTGGCGCGGGCGTTCCAGCACGAGATCGATCATCTGGACGGAATTTTGTTTCCCTGGCGGCTGAGTACGCTGAAGCGGGATTTGATTTTGCGTAAGATTCGCAAACTGCAGAAGTCCGGCGAGTGGAAATGAAGCTGGTGTTCTGCGGGACGCCGGCGTTTGCGGTGCCCACGCTGAAGCTGGCGCTGCGGGCTGGGTACGACGTCCCGCTGGTGGTGACGCAGCCGGATCGTCCGGTGGGGCGGGGGCAGGTGATGACGGCGCCTCCAGTGAAGACGGCGGCAATGGAGGCTGGGATTCGGATCCTGCAGCCGGAGAAAATCAAAAACAATTTGGAGCTGAGGGCGGAGCTGGAGGCGATTCGTCCGGACGCGATTCTGGTGGTGGCGTATGGGCGGATTATTCCGAAGTGGATGCTGGACCTGCCGCGTCTGGGGAACTTGAATCTGCATGGATCGCTGCTGCCGAAGTATCGCGGGGCTGCGCCGGTGCAGTGGGCGATTGCGAACGGCGAACCGGCGACGGGCGCGACGACCATGCGGCTCGACGAAGGCCTGGATACGGGCGATATTTTGCTGCAGCGGGAGATGGCACTTGCGCCGAGCATGACGGCGGTGGACGTGTTTCCACTGCTGGCTGAGATGGGCGCGGACCTGATGATGGAGACGCTGCGGCAACTGGAGGCTGGGACGCTTCGCCCGCAGAAGCAGGATGAGTCGAAGGCTTCGTTGGCGCCGATTTTGACGCGGGATGACGGGCGGATGGATTTTTCAAAGCCTGCAATGACGCTCTTTAACCGGTGGCGGGGATTTCAGCCGTGGCCGGGAGCGTGGACGATGCTGGGAGGGAAGAAGCTGGTGGTGCATCGGATGCTGCCGACGGAAGTCGGGCGCGGTAAGGCGAGGCTGCCGGGCGAGCTGCTGGTAGACGAGGAGACGATTTTCGCGGCATGCGGCGATGGCACCTGGCTGGAGCTGGTTGAGGTACAGCCGGAGGGAAAACGGCGGATGACGGCGGCGGAGTTTCTGCGGGGACACGCGGTGGAGAGCGGGGACTAGCCGTCGAGGCGTACGCGCTGCGCGCAAGAACAAAGGCGAGGCTCCGCGATTCGCTCAGGGTAATGGCCTTTATTTTATGATTGCTGCGGCTCGGCTTGTTTCGTATCAGATTCTGTTACAAATAGCTGCTTCGGATGCGCACGGCGATGAGCTGCTGCGGTCAGCGGAAGTGGATGCGCTGTCGGCGCAGGATCGGCACCTGACGACCACGCTGGTGCTGGGGACGCTGCGGTGGCAGATCCAGCTCGATGAGCTGATTCGTGGACTGCTGGCTCGTCCGGATGCGAAGGTGGCTCCGGAGGTGGCGACGGCCCTGCGGATGGGCGCGTATCAACTGCTGCATCTGGATCGCGTGCCGGCGCATGCGGTTATCAACGACAGCGTGGAATTGGTGAAGCAGGGGAGAGAGAAGGGCGCCGCGGGGATGGTGAACGCGGTGCTGCGGAAAGTGCAGGGTGCAGGGTCCAGGGTGCAGGGTACAGAAAAGCGTTCAGCGCTCAGCGTTCAGCATTCAGGAAATCCAGGTCAGGCCGCGGTGGCCATGGCGGCGCGGTTTGCGCATCCGGGCTGGATGGTGGAGCGATGGGAGCGGCGATATGGTATCGAAGCCGCGGAGGCGATCTGCCGGTGGGATCAGGAGCCGACGGGAATTTTTTTGCGCGTGGTTGAGGGTGGGGCCGAACCTGAGGGTGTTGAGACGGAGCCAGGACATTTTCTGAGTGGGGCGCGGCGGGTAGTTCGTGGAGATTTGGGACGGAGCGTTCTCGCTCGAGACGGGCGAGTACGCGTTCAGGATGAGGGTTCGCAACTGGTTGCGGAGGTGCTGGCCGCACAGGCGGACCTTGTTTCGGCGGGGAGGGCGGCGCCCCTGCGCGTGCTGGATACGTGCGCGGCTCCGGGAGGGAAGACGGCGATTCTGGCGGAGCGGCTGGCGGGGGCGGAGATCACTGCAGTGGATGTGAGCCGCGGCAGAGTGCTGGCCGCACGGGCGGAGCGCTTCGCGGCGCCGGGCAGAGGCAGGGTGAGGTGGGAAGTCGCCGATGTGACAAAGATGGAGCTGCAGCCGGAATGGGATTTGATTCTGTGCGATGTGCCTTGCAGCGGGACGGGGACGATGGCGCGGAATCCGGAGATACGGCTGCGGGTGAAGGAAGAGGATCTGGTGAGGCAACATCGGCGGCAGGTGGCGATTTTGAGGGCGGGATTGGAGGGACTGAAAGAGGGTGGCCGGCTGGTGTACTCGACGTGCTCGCTGGAGCCGGAGGAGAACGAGGATGTTGTGGCCGAGGTGCTGGGGGCGATGGCGGGGTTCAGGGTGGTTCCGGTGGAGGGGATTCTGGATCGGCTGGCGGAGGGCGGGATTGTGACGGGGCCGGGGCGGAAGCGGTTGCGGAGTGCGACCGAGGGTGGATTTCTGAGAACATTGCCCGGGGTGCATCCTTGTGATGGGTTTTTCGCGGCGGTGCTCGAGAGACAGGGAACAGACAGTAGGGAACAGGGATCTCAGTTAAGGGAATAGAGTTTAGAGTTTTGAAGAGCTTGCCCGGTTCTCTGCTCCGACTGCATTAGAGAACGCTAATTTGATGCTCGCCGCAGTGGTCCTTCCTTTGCGAGTGATCGCTGGCAGGAGAAAGAACAATGGCACTGTTCAATTGGAACGATTCGTACAGCGTGAAGGTAGCGATGTGCGATCAACAGCACAAGAAGCTGTTTGAGATCATCAACGAACTGGCGGAAGCGATGCGCCAGGGCAAAGGGCAGCAAGCGGTGACGAAGACGGTGGGCGAGCTGCTGGAGTACACGGAGACGCATTTCCAGCAGGAAGAAGCGCTGCTGAAGAAGACGAATTATCCGCAGCTGGCGGCGCATCAGGAGATGCACAAGAAATTCGTGGCCGATATCGTAGCTTTGCAGAAGCAGACGCAGGCGGGAAAGGCTACCAATTCGGTGAACGTGCTGAATCTGCTCCGGGACTGGCTGGTGAACCATATTCAGAAGACGGACAAGTTGTACTCGGAACATCTGAATACGGCTGGGATTCGGTAGGAACAGGGTTCAGCGGATAGCGCACAGCGTTCATGCGACCGCGTTCAGTGCTCGGCGCCACAAAAAGCGTGTTCGGCGATGGCGCTAGCAGACGAGCTGCTTGCGGTTGAGGTGAAGGCCGTCGAGGCGACCGAGCATGGTGAGGGCGACTCGGTCGGAGTGGAAGAGGTTTGCGGCCATGGCCATGACCTCTTCTTCAGTGACAGCTTCGACGCGCTGAATGATTTCGTCGAGGTCGAAGAAGCGCTCGAAGTACATTTGCTGGCGCGCGAGATTAGACATGCGCGACATGGAGCTTTCGAGCGAGAGGAGGAGATTGCCCTTGAGCTGGTCCTGGGCGCGACGGAGCTCGCCGGGCTGCAGGGGCTCGGATTTGAGGCGGCGGAATTCCTCCATGATGAGGTCGATGACCTGGACCGCGCGGTCCGCCGAGGTTCCTGCATAGACGCAGAGCGAGCCTGTATCGCGATAGGGGGCGAGGTCGGAGTAGATGGCGTAGACAAGTCCGCGTTCTTCGCGGACGGTCTGAAAGAGGCGGGAGCTCATGCCTCCGCCGAGGATAGTGTTGAGAAGGAGGGTGATGTAGCGGGACTCGTCGCCGATGGGTGGCGCGGGGACGCCGAGACAAAGCTGCACCTGCTCGAGGGATTTTTTGTTGCGCAGGTGAATGCGCGGCGTGACGGTGGGGGCCGCGTCGCTGCTGAGAATGTTGCCGGGCGCGAGCGAGCTGAAGTGGTGCGCGACCATCTCGACGAAGCTGTCGTGCTCGATGTTGCCGGCGGCGGAAAAGACCATGTTGCCGGACTGGAAGCGCTGCTCGAAGAAGCGGACGAGAGTGTTTTGCTCGAAGCTGCGGACGGTTTCGCGGGTTCCGAGGATGGGCTTACCGAGGGGATGACCCTTCCAGAAATTCTGCATGAAGATTTCGTGGACCAGGGTGTCGGGACTGTCCTCGTCCATTTTGATTTCTTCGAGGATGACGCCGCGCTCCCGGGTGATTTCTTCGGCGGCGAAAACGGGATTGAGGACGAGGTCGGACAGGACGTCGAGGGCGGTGGCGACGTGCTCGTCGAGGACCTTGATGTTGAAGCAGACGGTTTCCTTACCGGTAAAGGCGTCGAGGTTGCCACCGATGGCATCGACCTCGCGGGCGATGCGCTGGGCGGACCGGGATTTGGTTCCCTTGAATACCATGTGCTCGACGAAATGGGAGATGCCGTTGAGTTCGGGGACTTCGTGACGCGAGCCGGCGCGCATCCAGACACCCATGGCGACGGAGCGGACGTGCTCCATGCGCTCGGTGAGGACGATGAGACCGTTGGGGAGGACAGTACGGCGAATATTTCGATCGCTGGTCATTTTCGATTTTCGGGAGGGTCTTCCTGGGCCGGAGTCTCTGCCCGATTTTAGATGCGCTATTCTCTGGTGGATAGATGACTACCGGTGGGAAACAACTAGTCCCTATTTTAGACGCTCGAGGAGCCTCTCCGACTCGTGGGCTGTTTGGCCTGTGGAATGAGGAACTTAGCGAGGTTCTCGGAGAATTTGGGTTACTGCGGTACCGCATCCGGCAGCTGGAAACGGCGATGTATGAGCAGAAAGTGAGGGGGATCGAGGAGATCACCACCTGGCCGAAAGAGCTGCGGGAGAAGGTGGCCGGGGCGGGATTTCGGGTGGGTTTGCCGGGGATTGTCGAGACGTTCCGTTCGGTGGATGGGACGGAGCGGTATCTGATCGCAGGCAACGATGGGCAGACGGTGGAGACGGTGTGGATGCCGGAGGGGGATGGCGGCGAAGAGGGGGATACTTCTTCGGACGATGAGGGGGACGGGAAGAAGGCGTGGTCGCGGGCGACGATTTGTGTGTCGAGCCAGATTGGCTGCGCGGTGAATTGCCAGTTTTGTCTGACGGCGAAGCTGGGGATCATTCGCAATCTGACGGCGGGTGAGATTGCGGGGCAAGTGGCGGCGGTGCTGAAGAAGCACCAGGCCGAGCCGGGGCGGGATCGGATCAATTTGGTGTTTATGGGGATGGGTGAGCCATTCCTGAACTATGACGCTTTCATAGGAGCGGTACGGTTGCTGGCCGGGCCGATGGAGATTCCTGAGTCGCGGATGACGGTGTCGACGTCGGGGATTGTGCCGGGAATTTTGCGATTCGCGCAGGAGAAGGTGCGGCCGAAGCTGGCGATCTCGCTGAATGCGCCGAATGATACAGTGCGCGAGGAGATCATGCCGGTGACGCGGAAGTGGAGCATCGCGGAGGTGATGGAGGCGGTACGGCAGGTGCCGCTGCGGCAGCGAGAGCGCGTGACGTTTGAGTATGTGCTGCTGGGCGGCGTGAACGACAGGCCGGAGCATGCCGATGAGGTGGTGAAGCTGGTGCGGCGGGTACAGTTTCCGGCGAAGGTGAATTTGATTGCATGGAATCCTGGACCGGGGGTGCCGTTCGCGATGCCGTCGGTGGAGGATGTAGCGCAATTCCAGGAGCGGTTGCGGGAGCAGGGGGTTCCGGCGTTTGTGCGGCGGCCGCGGGGGCGGGATATTTATGCGGCTTGCGGGCAGCTGAAGAAGACAGGGAGTAGCTGAGAAGCGGTAGCTAAAAAGCGGTCAGCTCAGGAGCGGTTGGCGAAAAAGCGGTTAGCGAAAAGCCAGCGAACGGCGAGCGGGCAGCGTGAAAGCCGGTGAATTCGCGGAGGAAGCAGCCGAGGGGCGAGCAAAATCGAACAAAAGCGGGGCATTTTGTATGGGTTTTGCTGACGAGCGGGCGCGGAAACCGTGGTAAGCTTGCAAAACTACTTTGACGAGAGGAATGCAGCCATGAAAATTACGTTTTCGCCTAGCGACCCCAAAGCGCAGCGGCCGGATGCTTTTCTCGTCAGTCTCGTCCATTAGTTTTCACGTTCCGACTCTGACAAAAAGGCCGTAGTGCGTTCTCGCCGGGAATACTGTGCGCTGGGAATGCCGTGCGCATCTTTTTCTTCTCGCGAAGAACTGTCTTGAACTGTTTTTGCAGCTGGGATTCGGGGTTTCGTTTTGCAACGGATCCGTTGAGGAATTTATGAGCCGAAGTATCGAACAAAATTCTGCTGAGCGTACTTCTCCGAATGTGGTGCGCGATGTGCTGGCGTTCCTGATGCGCCACTGGCGGCGCGAGCCGTGGTGTGTGGCGGGCATCGCAGTGGGCATGGCGGTGGCGACGGGCGCGGATCTGCTGCTGCCGGTGTTTTCGGGGCGGCTGGTGGATGCGGTGGCGACGGGCGCGGCGCGGGCGACTGCGCTGCGGGCAGCGGCGTACGCCATTGCGGCGATGGCGGGGCTCGGGGCTGTGCTTGCGTTGTCGCGGTATCTCGCATTCCTGGGCATTGTGCGGCTGACGGTGCGGCTGATGACGCGGATGGCGAGCGACGCGTTCTGGCGGGTGCAGCGTTTTTCGACGGACTGGCACGCGAATAATTTTGCGGGGTCGATCGTGCGGCGGATCACGCGCGGGATCTGGGCCGTGGACATGATGGACGACACGTTGCTGCTGGCGCTGTTGCCGTCGTTGCTGGTGCTGATCGGCTGTCCGCTGCTGCTGGGATGGCGCTGGCCGGCGATGGGGCTGCTGGTGGGTGCTGGCGCGCTGGCGTACGTCTGCATTTCGGTGGCGATGTCGCTGGGATTGATTGCTCCGGCGGCGCGGCTGTCGAATGCGCAGGACACGCGGATGGGCGGGGCGCTGGCGGATGCGATCACGTGCAACACGGCGGTGAAGTCGTTTGGCGCCGAGGAGCGTGAGGACGCGCGGCTGGCGCTGGTGATGGGAAAGTGGGGACGGAGGACTCGGCGGACGTGGCTGTTTGCGTCGCACAGCGGGGCTGCGCAGATGATTGCGCTGCTGGCGGTGCGGACGCTGGTGGTGGGCTGCGCCGTGTGGCTGTGGTGGCGCGGACGTGCGTCCGCAGGAGACGTGACGTTTGTGCTGACGAGCTACTTCATCGTGCACGGGTATTTGCGCGATACGGGACAGCATATTGCGAACCTGCAGCGCGGCGTGAACGAGATGGAGGACATGGTGTCGTTCGAGTCGCTGCCGCTGGGGGTGGCGGATCGTGCGGATGCGCGGCCGATACGCGTGGGTGCGGGCGAAATTGTGTTCGAGCGCGTGACGTTCCGGTACGGCATGCAGGTGGAGCCCTTGTTTCGCGATTTTTCGATTCGGATTGAGCCGGGGGAACGGGTCGGTTTGGTGGGGCATTCGGGATCGGGCAAGACGACGTTCGTGAAGCTGCTGCACCGGCTGTACGACGTGACGGGTGGAAGGATCCTGGTGGACGAGCAGGACATTGCACACGTGACGCAGGATTCGCTGCGCGCACAGTTGGCGCTGGTTCCGCAGGAGCCGTTGTTGTTCCATCGGTCGCTGGCGGAGAACATTGCGTACGGGCGGCCGGGCGCGAAGGCGTGGGAGATCGAGGAGGCGGCGCGGCTGGCGAACGCGCACGAGTTCATCGAGCGGCAGGCGAAGGGGTACGCGACGCTGGTGGGCGAGCGCGGGGTGAAACTCTCGGGCGGCGAGCGGCAGCGAGTTGCGCTGGCGAGGGCGTTCCTGGCGAATGCTCCGGTGCTGGTGCTGGATGAGGCGACGTCGTCGCTGGATTCAGAGTCGGAGGCGCTGATCCAGGAAGCGATGGCGCGGCTGATCGCAGGACGGACGGCGATTGTGATCGCGCACCGGCTGGCAACGGTGCGGATGCTGGATCGGATTCTGGTCTTCCATAACGGGGAAGTGGTGGAAGAGGGCCGGCACGACGATTTGGTGCGGAAGTCTGGCGGAATTTATCGGCGCCTGTTCGAGCGGCAGGCGCTGGGATTGCTTTCTGGAGAGGAGGATGAGTGGGATTTGAGTGAGGAAGCTGTGGGGTGAGGATGGCGTTCAGCCCGTTCGACTCGCCCACTTGCGCGGACTCGCTCAGAGCAGGCGGTTCGGCGTTCAGCGTTCAGGGCACTGGGATTGGCTCAGGGGCTAAAGATGGGGTCTCGGCGGTGGTTACGGGACGGCTGAATGTGGTGCCGCCGTTGTGGAGGTGTTATGGCCGACTGAAGGTTTGCGGAAAGGGTGCAGTGGAGCGGGTTGGGACTGTGTTTTCCTAAAATGGTCCGAGACACGGTACTTCGGTATGGATCGAGGGTCGATTCATGTTGATGTGGGGGTGGGACGGGCTCAAGCTTCTTGCTGTGGGGTGAACCTGGCCGTCGCTACGGTGGTGTGTGTGTGGTTTTTTCCGGCCTGGCTGGTCTTATGGCCGACTGAAGGTTTGCGGAAAGGGTGCCGAGGACCGGTCGGGACTGTGTTTTCCCAAAATGGTCCTAGACACGGTACTTCGGTTTGGACCGAGGGTCGATTCAAGTTGATGTGGGGGTGGGACGGGCTCAAGCTTCTTGCTGTGGGGTGGACCTGGCCGTTCTGTGGGTCGTGTCGCCTTCACGGTTCATGTCTGGGTTGGAAAATCAGCGGGCGGCTACGACGGCGGTACGGACGGGCAGAGAGAGGAGTGCGTCGGTGACGCGGTCGGCGGCGTGGCGGAGGACGTCGCCTTCGGCGGCGAAATTGCCGGTGATGCATTGGACGCCGAGGGCCTCGATACGATCGACGTCGGCGATGGTGGTTTCGGCACCCTGGGCGGCGTAACGCTCGCGGAGTTCGGGGGAGACGGGGGCCGTGTTGACGAGGGCGTAGTCGAAGATGGGGCGGCCGGCGTGTTCGTAGATGCGCTCGATGTGCTGCGAAGCGGAGAGGTGCAGGCTTTCGTTGGCCTGGGTCATGAGATTGCAGACGAAGACGCGGGTGGCTTTGGCATTGCCGAGGGCTTCAGGAATGCCATGGACCAGGAGGTTGGTGACGATGCTGGTGTAAAGGGAGCCGGGGCCGATGGTGATGAGGTCAGCGGCCGCGATGGCCTGAAGCGTTTCGGGCGGAGGGGGCGGATCGGGCGGGTCGAGCATGAGCTCGACGATGCGCTGGCGGCTGGCGGTAATGTTGGTTTCGCCGCGGACGATGGAGCCGTCTGCCATGCGCGCGGTGACGGTGACGTTGGCCGAAGTGACAGGGAAGATGTGACCGCGGGTGGCGAGGATTTCCGCGGAGAGCTTGATGGCCTGGGCAAAGTCGCCGGTCATCTCGGTGAGGGCGGCGATGAAGAGATTGCCGAAGTTGTGGCCACCGAGCTCACCGGCGCTCTGAAAGCGGTGACGGAAGAGGCGGGAGATGAGGCCCTCATCTTCAGAGAGCGCGACCATGCAGTTGCGAAGGTCGCCGGGCGGGAGCATGTTGAAGTCGCGGCGAAGGCGGCCGCTGGAGCCGCCGTCGTCGGTAACGGTGACGACCGCAGTGAGGTCGGCGATGTGGGGAACGGAGGCCGACTGGGCGACGAGGCCGGCGCCATGCGGGACGCGGACTTTGAGGCCGCGCAGGAGGGTGGAAAGGCCCGTTCCTCCGCCAATGGCGACGACGCGCAGGCCCGCGGAAGGGGTAGATGTCGCGGTTATAAGGCTCACCGAATTGAACAGGGGCTTACCGGTAAAGTCTAACGCAGTTGTCGCGAGCAGAAGGCAGGAAGCCGGAAGGGTTCACTTCCAGCTGCTTGCTTTTCGCTAACTGCTCTCGGGATACAGGAGTTCGGTGAAGCGCGGGTCGTCGGCCATGTCGATGAAGTCGGGATCGCTGCGGGCCTGGATGCGGTTGGAGGGGTTGAGCGAAATTGCGCGGGTGAGGTGTTCGAGGGCTTCCTCTGCCTGGCCGGTCATGCTGCTGAGCAGAGCCATGCCGTAGTGGGCGAAGTCGGCGTCGGGCACGGCGGTGAGGATCGACTCAAACTGATCGCGGGCCTCCTCATAGGAACCGGAGTTGAGGAGAGAGACGGCGTAGTCGTACTGTTCTTCGGAGGTCTTGAAGGTGAGGGAGGCGTCTTTGGCATTGCGCATGCAGACCGCGAGATACACGCGAGAGCGCTCGAGAATCTCCGGAGAGCCCTCGCGAGAGAGCTTGTCGAAGAGGACACGGGCCTTCTCGAACTTGCCCTGCTGCATGAACTGGAGGGCGTTCTGATAGTCCTGAAGGACTTGTTTGTTCTGACTCGAGGGCGCAGCGGGTTTGCCGGCGGGCGAGCGGGGTGAGCGGCGAGCGGTGGGTGTTTCTCGTGCTTCCTGCATTCGGGCCATAATCGATCTTGCCTCGAAGACGCAGCCAGGGGTAAGCGGCGTCCTCCCTGCAATCTTTAGACAACGTGTTATACGCACAATGCAGTGCGCCGTCAAATGATACCGTGCGAGGAGCGGTTTGCGGCGGGTTTGATGGGGATTTGATCTTCGGGGCGCAAGGCGCGAAGAATGGAAGCAGGAGTCGATGGCGCTTTTGAGGATCAAAGGTCGAGCAGGCTGGACGGTGGGGGCTGTGCTGTTTGTGGTGGCGTTGCATGCGGAGAAGAAGCCGTCGCCGCCTCCTGCGCCCGAGTTGAAGCCGGCGGTGAGCATCGATGTGAATCCACTGGGGTACAAGGCTCCGGGGAGCTTCTACCTGACCTACCGGTTGTCGTCGTCGGCGATGGGATTCTTCGACAACGATCATTTGCTGTTCACGTTTCGCGTGGGCGGGCTGCTGGCGCGGGCTCCGAACGATCCGGCGGAGGACGACGACCAGCAGATTCGCGCTGTGGTCCTGGATCTGCGAACAGCGAAGGCGGTGCAGCAGTCGGAATGGCGAATGCATGATCGCTCGCAGTATCTGTGGCCGTACAAAGACGGAAAGTTCCTGGTGCGGGAGCGGGACACGCTGTTCGTGACGGATCAATCGCTGACGCTGGAACCGTTCATGACTTTCGACGCGGGGATACGGGCGATTCAGATTTCGGCAGACCGCAAATTGATGGTGGTGGAGACGAACGAACCGGAAAAACCGGAGAGGGAACCGACGGAGCCGCGGCAATTGGGGACGGGACAGCCGGTGAAGGTGATGATCCTGACGCTGGGCGAAAAGACGCCGTTCGTGGAAACGGAGGGGCAGAGCGTGACGCTGTTGCCGCTCATGGGCGACGGTCTGCTGGATATGCTGGAGGGAAAAGGGCAGGGCTTCTGGGTGTTGCGCGACGTGCGGTTCCATGGCGGTCCGAAGATTGTGGCGGATGTGAAGTCAACCTGCCAGCCTTCGGCGAGGCCGGTGAGCGCGAGCGTGGCGCTGATGGTCGGTTGCTATGCGGATGGGGACGATCGCGAGGTGATCGCGGTTTCGACCGATGGGGGAGAGTTGTGGCGCGACCGCTGGCAGAATCGATTTGTGTGGGGATGGTTCGATTCGGCGGAGAACGGGAGCCGGTTCGTGTACGAGTCGGTGGCGGTGAGTCGGCCGATCTCGACGTTTGACGCGCTGTATCCGGAGGACGTTACGGCGCAGCTGGCGGGCGTTTATGACACGGAGAGTGGGAAGCTGGTACTGGTTAAGGATGTGTCGCCGATCCTGACGGCAGGGCAGAATGTGGCACTATCGCCGGACGGGACGAGGTTCGCGGTGCTGCGGAATGGGGCGATTGAGATCTACGATTTGCCTCCTGTGGCGGCGCCGCAGCCGCGGAAGGCACCGGAGTTGGTGGCTAAGAAGAAGAAGTGAGAAGAAGCAGTGCAGGTTGCGGGGTACAGGATGCAGGTTACAGGTTGCTGAGCACAGGCGCCGATCACCGTTGGGGCTTACGCAGATTTCCTTAGTCGTCGCCACCCGATCCCGCAACCTCCAGCCATCGCCCCGAAAATGGACGCATCGCGGATCGTGAACTCCGGTGCAATACAGGCGCAAACGAACAAACCGGAGCACAGGATCGTGCCAGTAATTACCGAACATAGCTCCAGTTTTCGGACCACGGCGTCATACTGTCACGTCACCCGCTGAACCTCAACTCACGAAGGCGGGAGCATGGCGCAGGTGCTGCGGAGCATGGAGGGGTGGGCTGGGTTGTCGATTGGCATGGCGCGGAAGGTCTTCTGGAGATCTTTGGTTCGGACTGGGCTCTGGAAGTTGAAGACGTTGCCGGAGCAGACGAGCTGTCCGTTGAGGCGGAAGACAGAGTAGGTGTCGACCGCGCCGCCGCCAAAGGTGATTTTCGTTCCGAAGAGATTGCTTTGGCGGTCGACGGAACCGCCGGACTCGAGCGCTTTGAGCCAAAGCACATGTTGCCATGTTGGGCTGGCTCCGCTCGCTCCAGTGCCGGTGAAGCCCATTTGCTTGGCTACTTCATCGGCGGTGAAGATCGCGGCGAAGTGGGAAGGTGAGCTGGTAGCGTCCGAGGTGTCTTCGCCGGAAGGTGCCGGTCCGGACATGACTCCCTTCAGGAAGCTATCCATGCTGCCGAGGAGATTGTTGATGCCCGCGGCTTCGGTGGCGTTTTCGGAGTATCCGGCCTTGGCCTTCGTGCATTTTTCGTAAGCGGAATTGAAGTTTTCGAGGTTCTGCAGGTACGGAGAATTCGAATAGTCGGCGGGGCCGAGAGAGCCGGGGTTGTAGAGTTCGGGGACGAGGACCTGAACGTTGAGGGAACGGAGCTGGCGGGCGACTTCATTCAACAGCGCCGGATTTTCGACGGTACCGACCACGGAGTTGACGGTTTGGCTGCTGCTGAAGAGCGCGAGGGCGGCTCCCACGGCCTGGCCCTGGGGGGTGATCTGCGCGAGGCCGGAGATGGCGCCTCCGAGACCCCGGGATTTAATGTGCTGAGTCGGGGCGGGAGCGGGTTCGCCATTTTCGTTTTTCGCTTCGGCGGAAACACAGACATTGTTGGCCCTGGCTTCGAGAGCGCTCATGGTGGCCATGTCGGCGCGCCAGAGTTGAAAGTCGGACATCAGGGAACTGTCGGACGAAATGATGAGGATGCCTGGGTTGGACTGCGAGGCGTTGCTGATGGCGCATGGGGCGTGCGAGCCAGGAGGGGCGTCGATGACTTCTCCCTGAAAGAGATAGCGGGCGATGTCGCAGGCGATGACCTGGCTGTTTTCCTCCACGGCTTTGTAAGTGAACATTTCAGTTTCGATGGAGAACGGGCCGGTCGACGCGTCTGCTGTACCGCCTGACGCGGTCCCGCCGCCTCCTCCGCCGGATCCGCCAGAACTATGGCCGCTGCTTCCGGCGCCGGTGGAAGTCGACGTGGCGGACGTCGTGGACTTTTGGGATTTCGCTTTGGTCTGGGCGGGAGCAAGGACGCTGGACAAGCACAAAGCAGCCAAGAGAAGCAGAGTTGCACGAGCAGAAAAGACGTTCATTGATTCATGGCCTCATGGGTGTCTAACGAGAACTGCGGTTGAAAGTCGCGCCTTTACCTGCAAGGCAACTTTGACGCCGTGGCAGGAGCAGGGCTTGGGAGTGGCTCGGACACGAAGTTTCGACACTGGTGGACGTCGGGGCGCCAGCTCGGGGTTCCCCTAGCATAGGGCATCCGGGTTGGATCGGGATACTGAATTTTTGCCGGCTGGTTCGGGGATTAGCTGGGACGAACCGCGGAGTGGTTGCCTGGATCGTGGTGCGGGCGAAATACTGTTGATGCGCCGCGTTTCCAGGAAAGGACATTTATGGCCATCATTCGCAATTGCCCCTCGTGCGGGAAGCCGAATCGAATTCCGGGTAAACACCTCGCCGATACTGGGAGATGCGGCGCCTGCAAGCAGCCACTGCCGCCGATGGCTGAGCCTATCGAGGTCAGCCCTGAAGAGTTCGACGAAATTGTGCGCGACAGCAAGGTTCCTGTATTGGTTGACTTCTGGGCGGCGTGGTGCGGTCCGTGCCGGATGGCGGCGCCGCATGTGGCGCAGGTGGCAGGGGAACTGGCGGGCAAAGCGGTGGTACTGAAGGTAGACACGGAGCGGTATCCGCAACTGGCCGCGCGCTATCAGGTGCAGGGGATTCCGAACTTTGCGGTGTTTGCTGGCGGAAATCTTCAGTTCCAGCAGGCTGGGCTGGTAGATGCGAACACGATGAAGAGCTGGCTGGCGAAGGCTGCGTAGTCCGAGGTCCCGAGGGTTCCTATCCGGACCGCTTGAATCTGCCGAAAATTGCTTCAAGAAAAGGTTTAGTGCCAACGGGGCCCGTCACTCGCAGGTCGATTGGTCCCATGTTTGGGTGGGTAGTGAGCGCAAAGGTGAGGGCGGGGCAACATTCTCGCTCTGCGGCAATCAACTCCGAAAGGATCGACAGCGAGTTCTTGTCGCCAGGGAGGCGGAATGCGTAGCCGTCCGGTAGTTCCTCAGTTCGAATCGCCGCGGATCCGAACTGAGTGAGGAGCGTTGCTTCCCGCCTTCGCAAGTCGGCATCGGACAAGAGGCAAATGATGGGCGCGTCTCCGCGGGGTGTCACGGGCGGGATGCCGGTGGCACGACGCCGTTCATGCGCAGATACTCGACCATCTGCCCGTAGTGGTCGTAGGTATGAACCAGGGACTCAACGACGAGCGACAAGCGGGTCACCGTGGTGGCTGACAGTGGCGAAATGGGAGAAGGCCGAACAGGGACGCGGGCGTCGCCGATTGCGTCGACCGCTCTGCTCAGGTGCGCGAACGAGCTCTTCAGGTAGTCGAGAATTTCGGCTTTTGTGCGTACTGTTTCCGGCCCGGTTTCGTCACCTGCGTCGATGGGCGGCTCTTCTCCCAGGGCGGCGGCCGCGAGGATGTGGTTGGTCGCGGCAAGGTGTTTCACCTGCTGGCCAAAGCTGCGGACGCCTTTGAATTCGCCGTCGGTTGGGGCAAATCCGTACTTGTCAGCGGGCATGGCATCGGCTGCGGACGCGACATGACTCTGCAGAGAATAGAGGAGAATCCGCAGCGCGATCTTTTCTTTCTGCGCGGACAGTGGGGCGTCGATCAGTTCGGCGTGCGGCGGAGGTGCGATGGTGGCGGCCTGCGCCTCAGCCACGCATCTGTCCTGTTGGTCTGTTTGCGCTGGTGCGACGGAACTAACGGCGATCCAGAGCAGGCTCGGCAATATCCACTTCATCTGTTTCACAAGCGTTCTCCTTACGGCAACGAACCTGTACGCCGCCGTCTATGAAAACCCTACAACTTCAAGTGGGCTTTAAGACAAGAGGTATTTTCTGCAAGCCCGATCGGCACCCGGAGGCGGTACTCTAGAATGAAGCCGTGCCAGCTTTGACAATTTCCGAAGTCGCGCGACGGGTTGGACTTCAGCCGTCTGCGATTCGCTATTACGAGCAGATCGGACTGCTGCCTCTCGCTCACCGCATCAGCGGACGCAGAAGTTACGACACGAGGGTGCTGTATCGGCTCGCGGTGATCCAGCGGGCGCGGCAAAGCGGGTTCACGCTGGATGAGATCCGGCGACTGTTCTTCGGCTTTCGCGGTACGACGCGGGCCTCAGACCGGTGGCGGGAATTGTCACGAAGAAAACTGGCAGAGCTCGACAATTTGTCGAACGGGATCAAGGCCATGCGAGGCTTGCTGAAGAAGATGATGCAAAACTGCCACTGCGAAACTCTGGATGAATGCGGCAAGGGAATCTTTCGGCGCGGGTGTGCCGATGGTGCAGTGAAATCGGTGAGGCCGAATCGCGCCTTTCGCAATGCTAACGTGGGAAGGTGATCAGTCGACAGCCATGGACAGCTGATGGCGCAGGTCGGCACCGCGCACCCAGAAGATCACGTCGGTTGCGATGTTGGTGGCGTGGTCGGCGATCCGCTCCAGGTTGCGCGAGATCAGAATTGCGGGCAGGGCCTGGTCGGCGGACTGCGGCCTTTCCTGAATCACCTTTGTCAGGTCGGTAATCGCCACTCGATTCATGCGGTCGATTTCGTCATCCATATCGCGCACCGACTCGGCTACCAAGGCGTCGCCATCGAGCAGCGCCTGCAGCGCGGTGCGGATCATGCGGCCTGCGAAGTCGCCCATGCCGGCGATATCTACCGGAAGGTCGATCGGGTCCTGATCCATCAGGTCAAGAGTGCGGACGGCGATGCTGACGGCCATGTCGCCGATGCGTTCGAGGTCTCCGTTGATCTTGATGACGGCGAGGATGAAGCGCAGGTCAATCGCCATAGGTTGTTCCCGTGAGAGCAGCTCGTAGGCCATCTCATCGACTTCGCGCTGCGCAGTGTTGATCGCTGTTTCGTTCTCGCGAACGTACTGGCAAAGGCCCTCGTCGCGCTGCAGCCACGCATCCACGGCGGACTCCACGGCCTGCTGGGACAGGGCGGCCATGGCCAGCAGTTTGTCCTTGAGCTCCGCGAGTTGTTGATGAAAATGGATCCGGGGCAACGTTCCCTCCTGCGCTCATGGTTCGCGGGGTTTGAGATGCACGCGCGAACGGACCAATCTTTGTATTGTGCATCCGCGCAGATAAATTCTCTGCAAATATTCGAGATTCAGTGTTACTCGGGTGAGGCGCTTCTGCGCTTAGGTTCAGACGAGTGCAGCTTCACAACGTAACGAACGACGCCGCAGCCCGGAAATCCCACCTCTGTCTCATCGACCGAACTCAGGTGTTACGTCAGCCGCTTCTCGGCCTGCTGGGTGGCCTCGTAGATCTGGTCGAAGGACTCCACGGCGTAGAGGACTTTTTGTTCCTCGGACACCAGGAACTGTTGATCCAGGACCTGGTCGAGGTTGAAGTCGCGAATCTCGGGCTTGCCTTCGATGACGTGCGTGCCTTCGCCGTGCGAGGAGATCAGGCCGCTGCCGTAGAGCTTTATCTTGCCGTTTTGGCGGATCACGCCGAACTCTACGGTGAACCAGAAGAGGCGGCCCATTTTTTCGAGTTTGTCCTTGTCGTGCATGAGGCCTGCGCAGACGCGGCCGTAGTGCTGGAGAAAATCGGCGAAGACGGGATGGGCGTGCATCGGGACGTGGCCGAAGACATCGTGGAAGATGTCGGGCTCCGGGGTGTACTCCATCGACTCGCGGCTGCGGATGTAAGTGGTGGTCGGAAACTGGCGGGCGCCGAGCATTTCGAAGAAGGCGTCTGGCGGGAGGAATCCGCTGACGGGAGTTGCGTTCCAGCCGGTGCGTGGGGAGAGGCGTTTGTTGACTTCGGCGAGGTTGGGAATCGTGTCTTCGCGGAGGCCGATTTGCTCGAAGCCGTTGAGATACTCCTCGGCGGCGTGCTCGCGGAGTTGGGGCATGCGGCGACGGACGAGCTCGGCCCAGACAGCGTGTTGCTCTTCGGTGTACGCGTCCCACTTCTGCTGGATCAGGAATGGCGCGGCAACCGTGAGCGGCTCCGAGCCCTGTTTGTGTGTTTCGGCCACCCCTGGTGGATTCATCGATCAGCACCCCCGGCAAAACGTTAGAGAATTTCACCCACGCCGATGAGATGTCAATTCGAATCGTATCGAGCCTTTATTTCCGGGCTGGGCTACGGGCGTGGCCGAGGGTCCATTCGATGGCGGCGTTGAGTTCGGCGCCGGTGACGTCTTCGACGACGAGGGCGTTGCCTATGCCTTTGGGGAGGATGAAGCGGCGGGTTCCGGCACGATTTTTCTTATCGCGACCGGCGGCCGCGAGGAGCTTGGCGGGCGTGGCTCGGAAGGGCGGGAGCGGTCCGTAGGCGAGGATGGTTTGCTCGATGCGCTGGGCCTGGGCGGGAGGGACAGTCTTGCGGTCGAGGGCGATCTGAAGAGCTGCGAGCATGCCCCAGGCAATGGCTTCGCCGTGGAGGAGGGTGCGGAAGTTGGTGGCGGCTTCGATGGCGTGGCCGAGGGTGTGGCCGTAGTTGAGGATCATGCGCAGGCCGGACTCCCGCTCGTCGATGGTGACTACGTTGGCCTTCATGCGGACGGAGGCGGTGATGACGCGCTCGAGGGCGGCGGGGTCGCGGGCGAGGATGGATTTCGAGTTTTGTTCCATGAAGCGGAAGAGTGCGGGATCGCGGATGATACCGGCTTTGACGCTTTCGAAGAGGCCTGCGCGGAGCTCGCGGTCGGGTAGGGTCTGGAGGATGTCGATGTCGGCGAAGACCGCGCGAGGGTGGTGGAAGCTGCCGATGAGGTTTTTTCCGGAGGCCAGGTTGACGCCGGTTTTGCCGCCGACAGAGGAGTCGACCTGGGCGAGGAGGGTGGTGGGGACCTGAATGTAGTCGATGCCGCGCATGTAGATGGCGGCGAGGAAACCAGCGAGGTCGCCGATGATGCCGCCGCCGAAAGCGATGAGGAGGGAAGAGCGGTCGGCGCCAGCCTGGGCCAGCTCGGAGGCGAGGCGTTCGATTTGCGGGAGGCGCTTGAAACGCTCGCCAGGCGGGAGGAAGAGGGTGGTGGGTTGCTGAGTTTTCGGGAAAGCGGCGAGAAATGTTTTGCCCCAGAGGGCCCAGATTTCTGGCGAGGTGACGATAAAAATGCGGCGGGCGGATTTATGGAGGCCGACTTTGCGCGGGATTTGGGCGAACAGATTGCGGCCGATGAAGACGGGATAGTTGGCGGAGGCGGTCTTGACCTGGATGGTGCGCATGTCAAGGACAGGGTACAAGGTTCCGATCGAAGGTTCGGTGGACTATCCACCAGAGGTTGTTGTGAACGGGCGCTGGATTCGGCGACAATGGTCGCTGCATTTCCGAACGGAGAATGGGGGAAATATGGCCGATGCGGTGGTTGCGAATCAGAAGACGATCCTTGCCAACCAGAAGAGCATTCTTGCGAACCAGAAGGCGATTCTGGTGAATCAGGCGGATATTAAGAAGAACCAGAAGGCACTCGAGGCGATTCTGACGAATCAGAAGGAGATTTTGAAGAATCAGAAGGCGATTTTGGAGGCGGTGAAGAAGTAAGCGGTGTTGTGCCCGCGATTCCGGATCATCTTGCGCGGATTGGCGGGGGAGAGTCGAACTCGAAGATCGTGCCATCGGCGCCCACAGCCCAGAGGCGGCTGCCATCGGTCGCAGCAAATATGGAGAAGAGATCGGAGCCGGTGGCCGCGCGGATTACATCCCACGAGCCCCCGGCGTTGTTGGACTGGAGCACGAGGCCTCCTCGTCCTACGATCCAAAGTCTTCCGCCGTCGGGGGCTCCAACGACCGAGAACAGTTCGGCACTCGTGTTGCTCGTGCGAGGCTCCCAGGAAGAGCCCTCGTCGGCGGATGCGAGGATGAGGCCGTTATCGCCGACGGCAATCAAACGCCGACCGTCCGCAGAGGAGAAGATCCAGTCGAGCCGCTGACCGTTGGCGATCTGATGTACGCTCCACGTTGTGCCATCACTCGATTCCGCCAGGTTCCCGCTGGTGTCGACAGCCCAGACCCGTTTCCCGTCGCTGGTTCCGGTGATGGATACAGGATTGCCAGGGTTGGAGATCGTTCGCGCAGACCACGTGGTTGCCGTGCCACTCGATTCGAGGATGGTGCCGTCACGACCAACGATGTAGCGTCGGCCAGCGTTACTGGGTGCAAATCCCGTGTTCAGCAAAACCTTGGTCCCGCTTGAAGCGGGCGTCCAGTGAGCACCGAGATCGGTTGACTGGAGGATTGTGCCGAAGTCGCCAATGGCCCAGAGCTGTCCCTGGCTTGTGCCAAAGATACCGTACAGATCGGAGCCGGGCCCGATGTGGGCTGCGGTCCAGGTGAGTCCTTCGTCGTTTGATTGGACAAAAACGCCGTGAATCCCTACTGCCCACAGGTGCTTGCCGTCGGGGGTTCCAAAGAGTGAATTGAGACTTTCAGTGGTGCCGCTGGTGCGAGTGAACCAGGTGCCGGAGAACGAGAGTGGGGCGGGAGACGACGGGGAGGATGGTGGCGGAGCGGCTGCGGGAAGCGGTAAAGGGGCGGAGCTGCTGGTGCGGTTGATCGCGACAAAACTTCCGATGAGGACGAAGGCCAGAGCGGCAGCAGCGAGGCCCCAGGCACGCCGGGGGATGCGATGGGGAAGACGGAAGACGGAGCGGTGCTTCGGCTCGGCGGAGGGAGGCGGTGGCTGAGGAACAGGAACGCTGGACGGAAGTGGCGGCAGAGGAACAGGAGCGCTGGATGGAGGTGTTTCTCGGAGGCGATTGAGCTGGACTTTGAGGCCGTCGAGAATCTGGAAACGCACTCGGGCCCATTTCGCTTCGCTGTCGGTGTAGTCGATCAAGGGGCTGGAGGGAACCATCTGGCGATCGGCGAGGAAGGGGACTTCGGTCCAGCCGCAAGGTTCGACGAGGATGGGGATGACGAGCATCTGGCCCTGTCCAGCGCGGCGGGAGATGCGGGGTAGCTCGACGGCTTCGATGAAGTCGGAGTTGAGAAAACTCTGGCTAACGATAAGCAGGGAGATGCGCGCCTGATCGATCTGAGATTCGATGAGGCGGCGATATTCGTCGCCCGGCTGGATCTCGACGTCGAACCAGAACGAGACGTGCTGACGGCGGAGCGAGTCAGCGAGGAAAGGGATGAGGCCGTAGCGATCGCTGGAATCGAGCCAGCGCTTGTCTTCGCGCGCGTAGCAGACGAAGACGTGGACGGGTTGAGCGGGAAGCCCGGCGTTCGGAGGTGCGTCCATAGTGCGGAGGCAGGCCTTAGGGGTGGCGTCGTGGGACCACTATAGCCGAGGAGAGTTTGGATTGGGGCAGGAAACCGGAGCCTTCTGATGAGGGGTTCCCAACGAACGGATTCCGACGCGCGATGCCCACTCTGCATCACGCCAACAGCACGCGTGGGCGATAAGAGTACTTAATACTTTGCGAGGTCGGCGATGGCGTGGAATATTTTTTCGGGTTGGGGGAGGATTACGTCTTCCAACAGGGGTTGGTAGGCGACGAAGGTGTCCATGGCTCCGATGCGGCGGACGGGGGCGTCGAGGGAGTCGAAGAGTTCTTCGCCGATGCGGGCGGCGATTTCTGCTCCGTAGCCCCAGCTAATCATGTCCTCGTGGGCGACGATGACTTTGTTGGTCTTGGTGACGGACGTTGCTATGGCTTCCCAGTCGTAGGGGCTGAGAGTGCGGAGGTCGAGGACTTCGGTTTCGATACCTAACTCACGCTGCGCCCTTTGGGCGGCCTGGAGAGCGCGGGGGACGATGGCTCCGTAGGTGATGAGGGTGAGGTGCTTGCCTTCGCGAACGATCTTCGCTTTGCCGAAGGGGATGGTGTAGTCGGGGCCGGGGTAGGGGGCGCGTCCGTAAGCTTCGCGATAGAGACGCTTGTGCTCGAAGAAGAGCACGGGGTCGTCGCAGCGGATGGCGGTGCGGAGGAGGCCGTTGGCGTCGAGGGCGTTGGAGGGGAAGACGACGCGAATGCCGGGCGTGTGGGTGAAGATGCTTTCGCCGGACTGCGAGTGATAGATGGCTCCGCCGGTGAGATAGCCGCCGATGGGGACGCGGATGACAGCGGGGGCCGAGAATGTTCCATTGGAGCGCCAGCGGAGGACGCTGAGCTCGTTGCGGAGCTGATGCATCGCGGGCCAGATGTAGTCGAAGAACTGAATTTCAGCGATGGGTTTGAG
>Ga0182015_10002393_pt1 | contig 22725 bp, 19 predicted proteins | sample 712P3MmetaG_FD_120478 | JGI IMG/M metagenome (GOLD analysis project Ga0182015, IMG submission 120478) | Permafrost microbial communities from Stordalen Mire, Sweden - 712P3M metaG | ecosystem: Environmental > Terrestrial > Soil > Wetlands > Permafrost | place: Sweden: Stordalen | collected...
CGCGAGCCCGCAGTCAAATCAGCCCGTCATTCGCGTCGAGCGGGTGTATCACCGCAACGATCCGATCATGACGATGGCGACGCCGATGCGGCCACCGACGGACGTTTCGTTCAGTAAAGCGCTCGTCAAGTCGGGAATGATTTGGGATGAGATCGAGCGCGCCGGCGTTGCGGGCATCAAAGGCATCTGGTGTCACGAATCGGGCGTGGTTCGCATGTTCGTCGTCGTCGCGATCAAACAGGCCTATGCCGGTCACGCAAAGCAAGCCGCGCAACTCGTCGCGAATTGTCAGTCGGGTGCCTACATGGGTAAGTTCGTCGTCGTCGTCGATGAGGATGTCGACCCGACCGACCTCTTCGACGTGTTGTGGGCGATGTGCACGCGCTGCGATCCGGTGCACGACATCGACTTCGTGCGCAACGCCTGGGCGAGCCCGCTCGATCCGATGATCGAGCACGATGCCAAGAGCTACGTGAACTCGCGGGCGATCGTCGATGCCTGTCGCCCGTTCGATCGCCTCAAGGACTTCCCGAAAGTCGCGCGGGCGACGCCGGACCTGCTCGAACGCGTGCGCGGCAAATTCGCGCCCTACTTTGGCGATCTTTGAAGCCGTTCTAGCGAATATGCGCCTGGGCGCGGGGCCTTGCGGCGCCGGCAATCAGCTCGTAGGACCGTAAGCGGTTCGCGTGATCGAAGATATCCGAGACGATCATGAGTTCGTCGGCCATCGTCCGGTCGATGAGGCGCTCGATACCCGCGTTCACGGTGTCCGGCGATCCGATGATGGAACACGCAAGCTTGCGCAACACCTGCACTTTTTCCAGCGGCGTCCAGTACGTTTCGATATCGTCGATCGGTGGTTTGCTGAGGCCGCGCGCGTTGCGCAGCATATTTGTGGACGACATCTGCTGGGTGGTCGCGAGTCTCCGCGCTTCGAGGTCGGTATCGGCGGCAATGATATTCACGCCGACCATGGCATGCGGTTGCGCGAGCTGCTTCGAGGGTTTAAAGGAGGAGCGGTACGTGCGCAGCGCTTCGTCCAAGGCATCGGGTGCGAAGTGCGAGGCGAACGCGTACGGTAAACCGAGTTCGCCCGCGAGCCGCGCGCCGAAGGTACTCGAGCCGAGGATCCACAGCGGAACCTCGGTGCCTGCTCCGGGTACCGCAACAACCCGTTGGCCCGGTTGCGGCGGCGCGAGGAGCGCCTGAAGTTCGAGAACGTCCTGCGGAAAGTACTCGGCGCTCGCGGGATCCCGGCGCAGTGCTTGCGATGCGAATTGATCCGTTCCCGGCGCGCGACCGAGCCCGAGGTCGATGCGGTCCCCAAAGAGGGTGGCTAGGGTGCCGAACTGCTCGGCGATGACGAGCGGCGAGTGATTGGGCAACATGATCCCGCCGGCACCGACGCGGATCGTTTTCGTGCCGGCGGCGATGTGCGCGATCACGACGGAGGTAGCAGCGCTCGCGATTCCCCGCATGTTGTGATGTTCGGCAACCCAGAAGCGCTGGTAGCCGAGCGCTTCCGCGTGGGCGGCCAAAGCGCGCGCGTTGTCCATTGCCTCGCGGGCAGTCGTCTGTTCGGTAACGCGGACGAGATCGAGAATAGAAAGCGTGGCCATCGGCGTTCATAACACCGAATTCATCGCAAACGCTTCGCGGACGCTTATGCGCGGGTTCCCTTCCAAATCAGGTCGGCGGGGTCGATCGGAGTCGTCATCATCCCGTACTTCACTTGGATGTCGACGATCTGTTGGATCGTGGCCGGGTCGGGCGTCGTCGTACCGTAGGTGCTGCGGCCCATCGTCGCAGCGAGTTGCGGATCGAGGTTCGCGAACTTAGCGAGCATCTGCGCACTGTCTTTGCGGTGTGCGTTCGCCCAAACGGCCGTTTGCCGGATCACGCTTGCGAACGTCGCCGCGGTGTCAGCGTGCGCCGCAAGCCATGTTTCGGTGGCGAAAAATGCGAAGACCGGGAACGGCATCTTCATCGCTTCCCACTGCCCGCCGAGCGAGCGAACGCGCGAGCGCAGCGACGTGGTGAACGGTTCGGTCGGAAGGGCCGCATCGATGCGGTGGGCGTCCATCGCGGCGCCCATTTCGGGGAACGGCACCTCGATGAACTTGACGCTCTTCGAATCGCCGCCGCGTTTGTCGATCAACGCCAACGCTGCCGCATGCTGCATGGTCTTGAGGGCGACGATCCCGACCGTCTTGCCGTTCAGGTCGGCAGCCGTCTTGATCGGGGAGTCTTTCAGGACCGCGAAGATGTCCCCGGTCGCGGCTTCGTCCGCGATGCCGGCAGGTGCGAAGATTTTGAACGGCACGCCGCGGGAACGCGCGACACAAAGCGAACCGACGTTGGCCGCACCGACGTCGAGCGAGCCGCCGGCAACGGCATTCGCAACCACCGGACCACTCGTGAGCGACGTCAGCACGACGTCGAGTCCGGCATTTTTGAACGCGCCGCGATCGATGCCGTAGACCAGTACGCCGCTCACATCGGACGGTATGGTTCCAGCGTTAACGAGCGTGTCGGCGGCGCGTGCAGCGACCGGGGGCACGCTTAGCGCGGCGGCTGTTCCGGCGAGGAACGCCGAGCGCGGGAGCGTGGTGCGCAGCGGCATTTCCGTGTCCTCCGAGGTGGATGTGATGCGTCACTGGTACGTAGGCAGCGTCGTGGTGCGCTTTGTTGCCTCGTTACTGTTAGGCCTCTTCGCTATTTCCGGCGCGCCGGCAGATGCTGCCTCACCGTGGGAGCGTCTCGCCGGTCCCGTCTTCGTGCATGCCGACACGCGCGAGTTGCCGGAGGCCGCGGTCATGTCGCTCGCACAAGATCGCGCGGGCTTTCTTTGGGTCGGCACGCAGGGCGGTCTGGCCCGGTTCGACGGCTACCATTTTCGCAGTTTTCTGCCGAACCCAAGCGACCCTAAGGCACTGCCCGATGGTTACGTTCGAACGATTCTGCCGGATACGGACGGCGGGCTTTGGATCGGCTCGTCGTCGGACGGCTTGGTGCACTTCGATGCCCGTACCGAGACGTTCCGCACGTGGCGTCCCGACCGCGCCGGTCGCACCGGCCCGCGCAGCGCATCGGTGGATGCGCTTGCCGTCGACGGCGGCAGGTTGTGGGTGGGCGGCGACGGCGGAGTCGGCCGGTTCGATCCGCAGACGAGTTCGTTCGTTCCCATCGTACTCGGCGCTGGAGAACGACCGGTGGTCTGGAGCCTGCTCGTCGACCGAGCGGGCACGCTGTGGGCCGGTACTCAGAGCGGCCTGTACGAACGCGCGGCCGGTTCCGATGGATTTCGCGCGTATCCGTTGCGGGCCGGCGTCCGCTTCGCGAAGCCCGTCATCTACAGTCTGTACGAAGATCGCGCCGGTCGTCTTTGGGCCGGCTCGGCAAACGCGCTCTTCGTGCTCGACCCGCAGCGGCATGGCGCGCGAGCGGTGACGACCGCGCCGCAAAACGCCGCCAGCCTTGCGCCCGGCCAGCAGTGGGCGATAACGGAAGTGACACCCGGTGTTCTGTGGGCGGGAACCGATTCAGCGATCTCGATCGTGGACGCGGCAACGGGCAAGGTGCGTCGCGTCGAGACCGATCTCAAGAGCCCCGGCGGCCTCACCGGCGGACGCGTCGTCGGCTTTCTTCGCGATCGCTCGGGCCTGATATGGGTGGCGAACCACGTCGGCGGATTGCTGTTGTTCAATCCGTTCAGCCACGGCTTGTACCAAATATCCGCAACGCGACCGGGGATCGGCTTCGGTGATGAGGGTGCGCCCGCGGTCGCAATACGACCGGATGAGCGTTTATGGGTCGGTGGCTTCGAGGGTCACCTCTCCGAATTTGCGCCGTTGGCCGCGCACTCGGCCACCTTCATGGTCCCGAATCACGCCGCAATCCAGACGCTCTTGCCGGGGCGTGATGGGATGCTTTGGATCGGGACGACGGGCGGACTCTGCCGGCTGCGTCCCGGCGAGAGCGAGCCGGCGTGTCCGGTGAGGCCGAGCCAACTCGCGGGGTCGAGCATCTACGCCCTCCTCGAGGACGGAGGGCGGCTTTGGGTCGGCGGGAGCGGTGGTCTCGTTGCCGACGATACGGCGACGGGCACGGTCACGACATATCCGCGCGGTGACACGCCGGCGCTCTCAAACAATCAAGTGCGAGTGCTCTACCGCGACCGCCGCGGGCGACTCTGGATCGGCACGGAAAACGGGCTCAATCGCCTCGATCCCGACGGGGGGATCGCACGATTCGTCTTCGCGCCGGGCAACAGCAACTCGATGGGACCCGGCGGCATGGCATCGATTATCGAGGACCGTCGCGGGCGCATCTGGGCCGGCGCCGCCGGCGGTCCGCTCGACGTGCTTGACGAGAGTCGCGACGGCGTCATGCACATTCGGCGCATCGGCGTAGCCAACGGAATGCCGCACGAAAACGTGAACGGCCTCGCTGAAGATTCGCTCGGCCGCATTTGGGCCAGTACGGATAAAGGCATCGCGCTGATCGATCCGGATACGCTGCGTGCACGCGGGCTCGGCCTGGCTGACGGTGTTTCCGAAGGCGCATTCTGGGCCGGAACGGTGAGCCAATCCGCGGACGGAACGATCTTCTTCGGCGGTCTGGAGGGCATCACGGTGATCGCCCCCGGCGCATCATCCGCGTGGACCTATTCGCCACCGCTCGTGGTGTCCGCACTGCGCCTCGGCGGGCGCGACGTGCCCGCCTCGGATGTTAATCGCGGTGATGCGACGGTCGAATTGCCGACCGGTGCGCGCGATATTACGGTTGAGTTTTCCTCGCTCGACTACTCGGCACCGCAGGCCCTGCGCTACGCCTATAAGCTCGACGGCTACGACCACGACTGGATCGACGCTGATTCGCAACATCGGATCGCAAGCTACACGCACCTCTCGCCGGGCAACTACACCTTGGACGTGCGGGGCTCGAATCGGCTTGGTGTCTGGAGCGATCGCGTTTTGCGCCTGAACGTTCGCGCGCAACCGGCGTGGTACGAAACGTGGTGGTTTCGCGTCCTCGTTGCCGCGCTCCTTATCCTGGCCGCGTATGGAGTCCATCGCGTGCGAACGGCGGTTCTGCGTCAACGTCAGCGCGAGCTCGAAACGATCGTCGACGATCGCACGCACGCGTTATCGGAGGCCAACGCCAAACTGCAGGAATTGAGCCTCAGCGATCCCCTGACGGGACTGCGAAATCGGCGTTTTCTTGCCCAGCACTTGGAAGCGGACATTGCCCGCACGCTGCGCCGCTACGAAGATTGGCGTGCCGATCCGGCCGGCGATCCGCCGCAAGGCGAGGACGTGTTGTTTTTTCTGGTCGACCTCGATCATTTCAAGGTCGTGAACGATCGTTTCGGCCACAACGCCGGTGATTTGCTGCTGATGCAAATGCGCGAGCGGTTGCAAGAAGTCTTTCGCGAGTCTGATTTCGTCGTGCGTTGGGGTGGCGATGAGTTTCTGACCGTCTCGCGCGATGGCCGCCGGAGTGATGCCGGCATCATCGCCGAACGTATTCGCGATGCCGTCGCGAGTCGCGCCTTCTCGATCGGCGAGGGGCAGACGATGAGCGCGAGTGTCTCCGTCGGCTTCGCCGCCTACCCGTTCGTGCCGTCCGCTCCGAGCGCGGTCACGTGGCTTCAAGTCGTGGGTCTCGCCGATCACGCGCTCTACATGGCAAAAGAAGCGGGCCGAAACACGTGGTTCGGATTGGCCGCAACGAGCCAAACGGATCCCGCAACGTTAACGCGACTGGATAGCTCCGCAACGGAACTGGTGCGCGCCGGAGCGTTGGCGGTGCTTACGCCCGTGCTATCACGTGCGAATCACGGGGACGCGTAGACCGAGCCGCTCGAGCCGCGGCAACACTTCGTCCCGGAAGAGCGGAAGCTCGTCGAGGTAGTTGACGAACGAGAGTGCGATGCCGTCGAAGCCGGCTGCGGCAATTTGCGCCAGCGAGTTTGCGATCGCGTCGGGCGATCCGGTCAACGGCGAGCCGCCCATGCCGCGCGCGTAGCTCGCGCGAATGCGTTCGCGAAGCTCCGGAGGCTTATCGTTCAAGCCTTTCATTTCCATGATCGAATCGACGGCATTCCAATCGGCGTTCTCTTCAACGTAGTGCAGATAGTCCTCGGCTTCGCGTTGCGTCGGGCGCACGGTTACGATGCAGGTCGTGTAAACGCCGAGTTCGCGACCAAACGCGCGCGCCTGCACCTTCGCCTCCATGATGCGGCTAGCGGCTTCCTCGAATGGAGATTCTTCCACGCTCGTGCGCTTGGCGGGCGGGTTCGCGCTCGTGAAGAGCGCGTCGCAGTTGCGGATCGCAAATGCCTTTCCTTCCGGCGACGCACCGGCATTCATGATCAACGGACGCGTCTCGTTCCACGGTTTCGGCTTCAGGCGTACGCCGTGCAGCCGGATGATGTCACCGTCGAAATCAAAGTCGTTGCGCGTCCAGATCGCGCTTAGCGCATCGATCCACTCTTGACCCTGCGCGTAGCGCCGCTGATGATCGCCCGGCTTCACGCCGAACATTTCAAACTCGCCCTCGTTCCAACCGCAGACGAGGTTCAATCCGAAGCGGCCTTCACCGACGTGATCGGCCGTGACCATTTGCTTCGCCGCGATGATCGGCGGAAAGAGCGGTGCGTGCACGGTCCCGAAGACGGTAATCCGTTCGGTCTTCGCCAACAGACCCGTCGCCCAGGTGATCGTCTCGAACGTCGAACCCTGATAGTCGGTGTCGCCGCCATAGCCTTTCCAGCGCGCGATCGGCAACAAGAAGTCGATGCCGGCCGCTTCGGCCATTTGCGCGAGCTGCACGTTGTCGCGCCAGCCGGCCTTCCAGCGCTCCGGGACCATCGTCACGGCCCGGCCGGACGAGCAATTCGCACCGAAGAGGCCCAGTTTGAGCCGGTTGCCGGTGTTCATCGCCGCCCGTCCGTGGGGCACTGCCTGCGCTTGGGTTAGCACGGTGCCTCAACGTCCGGGGCGGAAGCCGATTTTCCTCCGCGCGAGCTATTTGCGGCAGTGAAGTCCGGCACGAGCGCCAAACCGTTCCCATGTCATGAACGACCGAGCCTCCGGCTTTTCCCGGTCCGCCTTTCTCGCCGGTCTGCCGGCAATGGCACTCGCTGCAGGCAATCGCGGCACGGCGCGCGCCGCAGAAAATGTCGGCCTCCAGGTCGGCGTTGCACCGGCTGACGCGACCGGCCAGATCTTCTACGCGCAGGATCGCGCGATGTTCAAGGCGGCCGGGATCGACGTAACCTTGAACATCCTCCAGAACAGCGCGGCGATGGCCAGCGCCGTATCATCGGGTGCCGTCGACATCGCGGCCTCGAGTGTGGCGGTCGTCGCCAATGCATTCCAGCGCGGGTTAGCGCTGCGGTTCGTCGGCACGGGGTGCCTTTACTCATCGGCCGCCGCGCCGACTTCGGAAATCGTGGTCGCCAAAGATTCGCCGATTCGGTCGGGCGCCGACCTCAACAGCAAGCTCGTCGCGGTCAACGGCCTCAGAGACATCACCCAGATAACCGCTCAGGCGTGGCTGGAGAAGAACGGCGCCGATTTGAGCTCGATCAAGTTCGTCGAAATTCCATTCGGCACGATGCAGGCTGCGCTCACGGAAGGACGCGTCGCTGCGGCAATCCTCGCCTATCCGTTTCTCGGGCGCGCGAAAGATCAGATCCGCATCCTCGGAAACTCCGAGGGCGCGCTGGCCGACCGGTTTCTCGTTATGGGTTGGATATCGACCGATGCGTGGCTGCAAAAAAATCCGGACCTCGGGAAACGCGTGGTCGGCGTGCTGGCGCAATCGGCAAAATGGGCCAACAGTCATCCCAAGGAATCGGCGCAGATCCTGGGCGCGTATATGAAAGTCGAATCGGACCAGATCGAATCGATGCCGCGCGCGCTCTACGACGACCATACACACCTGAACCCGAGTCTCGTGCAGCCGGTGATCGAAGCTGCGGTAAAGTACGGCGCCCTCGGCCGCTCGATGCCGGCCGCAAATCTGATCTGGCAGGGGGGAATGGCATAAACATGACGACCGAAGGCACGCGAAGCGTCCACGTGAAGCTGCGACTCGCTCCGCTCATCTGCGCCTTTGCCATAGCAATTGGAGTGCTGGCTTGTTCACATGCGGCCGTCTCGGCGGCGACCATCGTCATGAAGATGGGGATCGCTACCGTAAACGACCAGCAGCATGAATGGCTGAAGCGCTATAAAGCGGCGGTGGAACGCGATTCGAAGGGGAGAATCGAGGTCCAGATCTATCCGGCGAGTCAGCTCGGGTCGATCCCGCGCATGATCGAGGATACGCAGTTCGGCTCTATTCAAGGGTACGCAGGCCCGGCGGAATTTTTTACGGGCGTCGATCCTCGCTATCAAGTACTCGGTGCTCCGGCTCTTTTTGAAACCTCCGATCAGGCTCAACGAACGCTCGAGGACCCGGAACTCAACGGTCCGTTTCTCGCGCTCGGGGAGGCGAAGGGCCTCAAAGGGATCGGGTTGTTCTACTATGGCGACAACGGCTTGAATACGCGCCGTCAGATCCACGACGCATCCGACCTGAAAGACTTGAAAATTCGCGATTATGGCGGAGCGATGCAGGCAGCGTTGATGAAGAGCTTGGGCATCACGGGCGTGCCGATGCCGTTAGACCAAGTTATGCCGGCGCTTCAACAAGGTGCGATCGACGGCACGGTTTCGGCGATTTCCACCTCGGCTGCCCTGAAGTATTACGATGCCGCTAAATACTTTGCCCCGCTCAATTTGTCGATCCTTGCCGTCGTCGTGGTGGTGTCCAAACAATGGTACGACGGCCTCCCTCCCGATCTCCAGCGTATCGTGATGGATGACGGCCAAGCGGTAAGTCACGATATCTACCCATATACGGTCGCGTTCCTAAAATCGGCGAGCACCACGTGGGTTTCGTCGGGCGGCGTTACGTCGGAGTTCACCGCTGCGCAATTGCGGGCCGTTCACGATCTCGAAGCGCACGTCGCTGCGGACGTTCTAAGCGACAAACCTCAAGTAAAACAACTCTACGATCTGGTCGTTAAAGTGGCGCGTAAATACCACTAACCGGCGACAGGCGATTGAAGGTGAACGACATGACCCAATTTCTTCCGCGCTCCACCGTTCTGGCCGCACTTGCCGCGGCTGCCGGAGCCACGGCCGTCCCCCGCATCGCTCGCGCTCAGACGAACACGTTGCGCATCGCGGGTGTGTTCAGCGATCTCTTCGCGGAGCCGTTTTACGCCAAAGACGCCGGCGCGTTCGCTAAGGCGGGATTCGATGTCGATGCCATCAGTCTGAACAATGCCGGCGCGGTTGCGGCGGCAATCGGCGGCGGGAGTCTCGAGATGGGAACGGGCGATCTCGTCTCCGGCGTGAACGCGATCAACGCGGGCGTGCCGATCGTGTTGATCGCCGGGGGTGGGATGTACAGGCAGCGTAGTGACGCCGGTTCGACGATCTTGGCCGTGCCGAACGACTCACCGATCCGGGGGCCCAAGGATATGGCCGGGAAGACGATCGGCGTACCGACGCTCGTCGGCATGACGACCGCGTGCGTGCGCGCGTGGCTTCCCGCAAACGGCGTTTCCGAATCGTCGGTACATTTTGTCGAGATCCCGCCGTCTGCGTCGATTCCGGCCCTGCAGCGCGGAGCGCTCGACGTCGGACTGCTGAGCGAGCCTTTCGTGACCTTTGGAGCCGGGGTGATCCGTTCCGTCGGGTCGCCGTACGACGTTGCGGCCGATCGCGCGTCAAATAGAGAGTTCTGCGTCTCCGTCTGGTACGCGTCGAAGCCGTGGTTCGAAGCGGACCCGGCACGTGCCCGGCGCGCGGTCGGGGCGATTTACGATACCGCGCGCTGGGCGAACGCTCACCGCGACGAGACGTTCGCGATTTTAGTGCGCGATGGCAAGTTAGATCCGGACAAGGCGCGCGGGATGCAACGCACGACCTATGCGACGTCATTGACGCCGGCTCTCGTGCAGCCGGTGATTGACATCGCGACGCAGAACAAAATGTTCTCCAAGGCCGTCGATGCCGGCATGCTCATCACCAAAGCGTAGCGCCCGGTCCGCAACTCTTCGATCGAAACGAGAACCCAGCGATGAATCGCCTACGCCTGTTTGCCTCCTTCGTGGCGCCGCTCGTTGCTGCCGCGCTCCCCGCCGGCGCGCAAACCTCACCGCCATTGCGCCTGGCCTGTTTTCCAACGGATTCATACGGCGAGGCGTATTACGCCCAAGACATGGGCTTCTTCGCGAAGCACGGCATCGGCGTCGAGTTCGTTGTGAACAATGCCGGCGCCGTTGCGCTCGCGGCGGTCGCCGGCAACGGCGTCGACATCGGCGTTGCGAACCCCGTGTCGGTCGCACAGGCCTACGTGAAGGGCATTCCGATCTCGGTCTTCGCCGGCGGTGGGCTCTACACGGCAGCCTCTCCGGCGACGCTGCTGGTCGTTCCGAAGAATTCGCCGTTGCGCACGCCCAAAGACCTCGAAGGCAAAACGATCGGCCTGCCGGGGCTCGGCGATCAGTTGCAAGCCGCCGTGATGATCTGGCTTCAGAAGAACGGCGCCGATCCGGCGAAGGTCAAGTTCGTCGAGGTGAACCCGCCGACGGTCATGCTCGGAGCCCTCGCGCAAGGCCGCATCGATGCGGCAACGCCGCCGGAACCGATCATGACGCAGTCGCTGCAGAGCGATGCGCGCATCTTCGGCGATCCGTTTGCCGTCGTCGCGCCGCGATTCTTCATCGGATTGTGGATCGCACGTACCGATTGGCTGAAGGCGAACCCCGACCTCGCACGCCGCTTTGCCGACGCGATCTACGACGCCGGCCGTTGGGCGAACGGCCACCGCGACGAGTCCGCGACGATCTTGGCCAAGTACGCGAAGGGCGACGCGGCGGTGTTTCGCACGATGCGCCGCGCGACGTATACCGACTCGGCGCTCGATCCGCGGCTCATCCAACCGATTCTCGATGCGGGCTTGCAGACCGGCATGCTTTCGAGCGCGGTCAAAGCGTCCGATTTGGTGACGAAAGGCTTCTGATCAGACGGGTTGCGGTTCGCGGCTTTCGACGTAGCCTACAGCCGCGTCTGCATGCGATTGCTCGGCCGCAATATCGGCGAGCAGCGGGAGCTCGATAACGAAGAACGTGCCGCCGGTGCTTGAGCCGATCTCGAGCACCTCGGCGCCGGCCTGAATCCACATATACGTGCCGACGTCCCGGGTCTCGCCGCCTTGCCACGTTTTGCGGTCATACGTAATCGAGCCGTCGATCAGATAGCGGATCTCCGCGTCCTCTTGGACGTGCGCCGGGATCGTCGCGCCGGCCTTAAGCCGCATGAACCGCATGCCCGAGCGCCGTACGCCGAACGATCCCAGATGCTTGTGCTCGACGCCCGGGAGCTTCCGATCGGCAGTCCATTGCGCGGCCGCAGAATGCATGACGATCGGTGTCGAAAAGCGCGGCTTGGGAAACTCGATCTTCTTGCCGGTCAAATATTCAAAGCACGCAGCGTGGCCGTCTTTCGTGATCTTTTTGCCATCCGGAAGAGTGCGCGTATAGACGCCGCGCGTGAACGTGCCGCCTTCGGCTTCGAGGGCTTTCTGCGCCTTCATCAGATCGTCGTGCCGCAAATACGGGATACCGGCCGCGCCTTGAAACTGAAGGCCTAAACCGGTGCTCGCTTCCGTTTGTAGTTGCGGCCCGTAGGAGACACCTTCGGGATAGAAGCCGCAATCGCCGGGCTTCAAATACCCGTCTTTGATCTCGCGATCGCCTTCGAGTGCGAAGCGAACTTGATCGAACGTGTGCTTATGGCGCGGCGTGCCGTAGCCTTTTTCGTAGGAATTCCACGAAAACTCCATATCGACGCCGGGTACGCCGGTCTCGAGCGGAAATTGCTTTACGGCCATGCTGCCTTCGCGGCCGATCCCGGCCTTGAAGAGTTCGACGTCGGCAATTGACATGATCGTGACGGAAGGTTTCATGGTCCTCATTTTTTCTACTTTTCGATATCCCGACCTGCCGTTAGGGACGAACCATCAGCTCGGTTGCTGGTAGCGGCTTCGGGATGAGATGGTACTTGGCTGCCCCATCGAGCACGGGTTGCACGAGCGCCGGATCCAGCGTCAGCGCATACGGATTGATCCTGTTGGGGTCCACCGGAATCTTGATGTACTTCGCCAGGATGGCGGCGTACTGGAGCTTGTTGCGGGGGTCGTTGCTCCACGCGGCCGCATCGTGTATCACGCGCGCGAACGTCCGCAGCGTTTGCGGATTCTGGGCGATCCAATCGTTGGTCGCAAACCAGCCGGTGACGATCAGCCGGCTCCCGATCGCGTCGAACGGATTCCCGATGACCCGTATCTGGGGGCGTACATCGGTCAGCGTGGGATCGATCATCGCGGCCGCGGCGATGGTTCCCCGTTGCAGCGCCGGGAATTGCTCCGAAGGCGAGAGCTCGATGAACTTCACTTGGCTTGAGTCGCCACCATTCTGATCGATCCAGGAATCCATTGCCAGCCGGAAGATCCCGGCGACCGACACACCGGCAACGGTTTGGCCGTCGAGGTCCTTGGCGGTGCGAACGGCGCTTTGCGGCATGACCACGAACTGGGCGTTCGGCGCCGAACTGAGGTACATGGAACCCGGCGCGATAATCGAGAACGGCAAATTCTTCACGTGCGCCTGCGCCAACGTGACGACGTTGCTCGTACCGATGTCGACGGTCCCGCCGGCCACCGCCGCCGCAATTGCCGCTCCCGTTCCGAGCATCTCAATTGCAACGTCGAGCCCGGCGCGTTTGAACATCCCCGTGTCTTGCGCGATGTAGGCGGTATAGCCGTCGGTCGTTGTGACCGCAACGCTCACCGGCGGTACATCGGCCGGCATCGTTCTGCTCGTCGTGAGGACGAGCAGCGCCAGGGCGGCAAGCCCGCCGATGAGCGGCCGAAAGAGGACGAAAGCACGCATCGGGGTGGCCCCCTTTTGATGAAGGAGATCCAGGGTTTAGGCGATTGGTACGCGGTATACAAAGTAGAACCCTATTGCGCCGACGTAAGACGGAAACGCTAATGCAGGTCTCAGAGGAACGGATCACTTTCACGAGCCGGACCGGCACGTATGGCGCATTCGTTGCGACGCCGTCCTCACCACCGCCGTGGCCGGCGCTGATCGTCGTTCATCCGATCACCGGGCTCGATGAGCACATGGAGCAGCGAACGCGGGATTTTGCGCAGACGGGATACCTCGCCGTCGCACCGGACATCTACACGCACGATGCGGGATTCAGCGCGCACGAAAGCGAGACGATCGAGTCGGCAGCCCACTTGGGCCGCGATCCGTTGCAGTGGGAAGCGCTGCTGCAGGGGCGCGAACCGCAAGAACGTGAGCGTATCTTACGCGCGCGCCAATGGATCGATGCGCGCCCGACGACGACGTACATCGATGTCGTTGCCGGCTGCTTCGCGTACGTTCGCGCTCGGGCGGACGCGCGCGCGATCGGCTGCATCGGCTACTGCATGGGCGGGCGCTTAACGGCCGAACTAGCGGCGCTGGGGGTCGATCTGGCAGCCGCCGTGATCTACTACGGCTCCGGTCCGAAAACGGAGGCGATCCCGAACATCCAATGCCCGGTGCAGGGACACTATGCGGTAACGGATCGCGGGATCACGGCTCACGTCTACGAATTCGCGGTGGCGATGCACGCGGCCGGTAAATCGTTCAATTACTGCGTTTACGACGCCGATCACGGCTTCGGCGAGCCCGGCCATGCACGCGTCTACAATCCGGCAGCGGCGCGCGCCGCGGAATTCCGCTCGAAGACGTTTCTCGCGAAATGCCTTGCCGCTCATCCGGAGGGGTGAACTCATGCCGCATGTTCTTCCGCGCTCCAGCGTCCTAGCCGCGCTTGCCGCGGCAATCGGCGGCACAGCGGTACCTCGGATCGTTCGCGCGCAGACCAGTACGGTGCGCATTGCCGGGGTGTTCAGTGACAACTTTGCGGAGCCGTTTTATGCCAAAGAGGCCGGCGCGTTCACCAAAGCCGGCTTTGACGTCGACGCGATCAGCCTGAACAACGCGGGAGCCGTTGCGGCTGCGATCGGCGGCGGCAGTCTCGAGCTGGGAACGGGCGATCTGGTTTCCGGCGTGAACGCGATCAACGCCGGCGTCCCGATCGTGTTGATCGCCGGAGGGGGCATGTATAGGGAGCGCAGTGATACCGCCTCGATTATCCTGGCCGTCGCAAACGATTCGCCGATCCACGGGCCCAAGGACATGGTCGGGAAGACGATCGGCGTCCCGACGCTCGTCGGAATGACGACTGCATGCGTGCGGTCGTGGCTTCCCGCTAACGGCGTTTCCGAATCGTCCGTGCGCTTCGTCGAGATAACGCAGTCCGCGGCCCTGCCGGCCTTGCAGCGCGGAACGCTGGACGTCGCGCTGTTGAGCGAGCCGGCCGTCACTTTTGGCAGGGGCCTTATCCGCTCCGTCGGATCGCCGTACGACGTCGCGGCGGAGCGCGCGGCGAACAAAGAGTTCTGCGTCTCCGTATGGTATGCGAACAAGCCTTGGTTCGAAGGAGATCCCGCACGCTCGCGGCGCGTGGTTGGGGCTATCTACGACACGGCTCGTTGGGCGAACACCCACCGTGACGGCACGTTCGCGATCTTAGTGCGCGACGGCAAGCTGGACGCGGACAAGGCGCGCGGGATGCAGCGTACGACGTACGCAACGTCATTGACGCCGGCCCTCGTCCAGCCGATCATCGACATCGCAACGCAAAACAAGATGTTTGCCAAGCCCGTAGATGCCGGCATGCTGATCACCAAAACGTAACGATGTGATGCGCCGCCGGACGTTTTGCAGACTCACCAGCGCAGCGTCACTGCTCGGCGTAGCCGCCGAGTACCGTCGGCCGGCCGGCGCGCAGCCGTTGGAAAAGCTTCGCATCGTCGTCATTCCGACCGAGATCCCGGTCAGCATGATAAATGCGAATGCGATGGGATATTTCAAGGACGCCGGGCTCGACGCGGAGGTCATCGCGCTCTCCAACGGAGCTGCCGCGACCGCGGCCGTTCTGGCGGGCTCCGCGGACGTCGCCTTCTCGAACACGATGTCACTCATCCTCGCGCACGACAAAGGCCTACCGGCGCGGATCATCGTGGGCACGGATCTTCATCGCTCGACGAATCCCGTTCAGGGGATATTGGCCGTCCTCAAGTCATCGCCGCTGCGGAGCGGCCAAGACTTTAACGGCAAGACGCTGTCCGTTACGGCTATCGGCAGCACGCAGTACTATGCATCGCGCAAATGGATGGACGCAAATGGCGGCGATTCGAAAACGCTTCGCTTCGTCGAGATGACCACCGCGGCCGCCGTGCCTGCGATCGTCGCGGGGCGCGTCGACGGCGGCACGCTCGACGTTCTGACGCTCAATGAGGAGCTGGCGCGCGCCGACCTGCGCGAAGTTGCCAACGTCTACAATGCAATCGCACCGAATTTCCTGTCCGGTGCCTTCTTTTCAACGTCGGATTGGATCGAGAATCATCCCGATCCGGTGCGAAGGTTCATCGGCGTCTACGAGCGGTACTCCCGGTGGGCAAACAGCCATCCGGCCGATGAAATTCGCTTTTACGCCAAGCAAAGCGGGTTCTCGCCGGAAGCGCTTGGGGCCGTTCCGCGCGCGAAGTTCGAACCCACCTTGACGCTCGACTCGCTGCAGCCGGTGATCGACCTCGCCGCCCGCTACGGCGCAATCGTCACGTCGTTTCGCGCCGGCGATCTGCTTGGCCGAGTGCACGCATAGGAGGGGCCTACGGACGATCGGAGACAATCCGACGGAATGCGCGTTCGAATCGAATCGGTCGACCTGCCGCGCGACGGCGGTGTGATGCGCACGTTCATCGCGCGGCCCGACGACGACCGGCGATATCCGGCCCTGGCGTTTTATTCGGACATTTTCCAAATGACCCAGTCGACGCAGCGCATAGCGATGCGATTCGCAAGCTATGGGTTCGTCGTTGCGGCGCCCGAGATCTATTGGCGTTTTGAGGCGCCCGGCACCGCGATCGCGTTCGACGATCCCGGCCGCGACCGTGGAATGGACGATGCGAAACGCATGCGCGTACGCGATTTCGACGACGACATCGCCGTGCTGATCGACTTTCTCACGAACGACGAGCGTATCGCTCCCGGCGCGATCGGCGCGGTTGGTTTTTGCCTCGGCGGCCATCTCGCTTTTAGAGCCGGATTCTCACCGGCCGTCAAAGCGACCGCCTGCTTCTACGCCACGGGCCTGCACGACGGCGAGCTCGCAGGGGACGGCGATGCCGGATCGCTTGCGCTTGCCGCAGGAATTCGGGGATTTCTGCTGATCGTTTTCGGTACGACCGACCCGCATACGGATGCCGCCGGCCGCGACTTCGTGGCCGCGGGCTTGGCCGCAACGAACGTACGTTACCGCATCTCGCCCTACGATGCCGCACATGCGTTCATGCGCGATGTCGGTGCGCGCTGGGATCCGCGGGCCACGGATGAGGCGTTCGCCGAGGCCCTAGCCATGTTTCGATCGGAATTGGTATAGGGTTTTCGCGGCACCGATCGTTGCAGAGCAGGCAGCGATACGCTGTATCCAACGGCATTGTTCCGCAGCCGACTCTCGGGTAACGTGGCTCCATGTGACGAGGGAGGAAGCCTTTGACTGAGTTGTACGTTGGCCGGGTCACCGACTTTATCGAGAACGACCGGTTGTTCGTCCGCGACGGTGAGTTGGAAATCGGCATATTCCACCGCAATGGCGAGTTCTACGCGTATCGTAATCTCTGTTTCCATCAGGGCGGCCCGGCCTGTGAGGGCGTGGTCATCGCGAAGGTCGAGGAAGTGATCGCGCCCGATCGCACGTACTTGGGTCAAAGATTCTCGGACGACGAGATGCATTTCGTCTGTCCCTGGCACGGCTACGAGTACGATTTGCGGTCCGGCGAAGTCGTCACGAATCGGAAGTTAAAGCTACAAAAATTTGACGTCGTCAAGAAAGGCCAGGATGTCTATGTCATCGTCTAGCGTCTGCGATCGCGCGGTGGAACTGCGCGCTCACATTGAAGCAATTGCCGCATGTGCCGGCGATGCTGCCGACATTGACGAGGCGGGCATCCAGGCACTCCTCACGGCCGCGGTCCGGCTCTACGCGGCACGCGTCGACCAGACGGGGAAATTCGCCGGCGTCACGCGGGGCGGCATCACGGCAACCGAAGGGTTGATCGCCGCGTCGGCGCTCTTGCGCGCGGTGAACGTCGCGCCGTTCGAACTCGGCCTGTGGGAGGCGTGGTCGTGACGCTCACCATTCCGACCAGTGAACTGCAGGGGATGAATTTCGAGGAATTCGATACGACGAAATTCCTCACCCATGCCAGCGCCCAGGCGCGTGCCCGCAATCTCGACAAGTATTTTATCGTCGACGTGGACTCGCACCATTATGAGAACGCAAACTACAAAGAGATCGTCGAGTTCATCGAAGACCCGATCTTGCGCCATCATGCGAAATCCAGCATGACGCGGCGCAGCGGAGCGTCCGGTATCTTGGGCGGCGGCGGTATCGGTAGCCAGGACATGGCCGGTCGCATCACGCGCTATCATACGCGGGCGATTGAGAAAACGCCGGGGAACGAGCCGCGCGACATCTCGCTCACGCGACGCTGGATGGATGCGATGGGGACCGACATCGCGATGCTCTTTCCGACACCGATGCTTGGCTTAGGGACACATCCGCTCGTCGAGGTCGAAATCCAGTGGGCGCGCGCTTACAACCGTTGGCTCGTCGAGCAACTCCTGCCGTACGAACCGCGCCTGCGCAGCATGCTCTACCTTCCGTTCAACAACCCGAAGGCGTGCGAGAAGATGATCGAGGACTTTGGCGACAAGCCGGGCGTCTCGGGCTTCATGATCACATCTTCGCACAGCCGGTCCGTGCACGATAACGATTACATGAAGAGCTACGCGATGCTCGAGGAGCGGGGCCTCCCGCTCGCCTTCCACGGCATCTATAACTGGGACGACGGCGCATTTCGGACGATGAACCGCTTCATTTCCGTCCACGCCCTCGGATTCGTGTTCTATAACATGCTGCACTGCATCAATTGGATCATCAACGGCCTACCCGAGCGCTTTCCGAAGCTGAAGATCATCTGGATGGAATCGGGACTCGCCTGGGTACCGTTCGTCATGCAGCGCCTCGACAACGAGTACCATATGCGCAGCAATGAGGCGCCGGCGCTCAAGATGAAACCAAGCGAGTACATGCAGCAGATGTTCTACTCGATCCAACCCTTGGAAGTCACCAACCTGCGCGCTCTCGAAGTGACCTTCGAGATGATAAACGCAAGAACGCAGTTGCTCTACTCGTCGGACTACCCGCATTGGGATTTCGACTTGCCGAGCGTGATCTACGATTTACCGTTCCTCGACGAAGAAGCCAAACGGAACATTCTAGGCGAAAACTCGCGGCGGGTGTTCAATCTCCAAGGAATCGGCAAGCTCGCGACGATCCCCGCGGCCTGACCGGCCGTATGGATCGCATCGCTCGCTTCGCTCTGCTGTCGGTGGTCCTCGCGCTGCTCCTGAGCATCGCACCCTCGACGCTTGCCGCGCAATCGAGCGCCCTTACCGTCATTCGTCTCGGGAGCTCCGCCGACGATCAGATCTCACCGGTGCTCTATGCGATGCGCACGGGAATGTTCGAGCGCGCCGGCCTTAAGATCGAAATGACGAAAATGAACAGCGGGGCTGCCGTTGCCGCGGCCGTTGCCAGCGGCGCGCTGGACTTCGGAAAATCCAGCATTCTCGGCCTCGTCATCGGACATTCCAAAGGCGTCCCGTTTACGATCGTAGCTCCGGCCGGCCTGTGGGCGTCGAAACCGGAGGGCGGGCTGATCGTGCGGAGCGACTCCACGATTCACACCGCCAAAGACTTTGCCGGCAAGACGGTGTCTGCGGCGGCCGTCGTCGACATCAACACGCTCGCGATGCAAGCCTGGCTCGATCAAAATGGCGCGGATCCCAAAGCCGTCAAGTTCGTCGAATTACCGACGTTAGAGGCGCCGGTCGCGCTCGCAGCGGGTCGCGTCGACGGAGCCACGCTGTTCAATCCCGCCTATGCAAAAGCGATGGCGGACGGCAAGTCGCGGCTCGTCGCCCCGATTTTCAACGCGATCGCCAAGCGGTTCTTGTTGGGCACGTGGTTCACGACGACGGATTACGTGCAGAAGAACCGCGGTATCGTCGAACGCTTTTCGCGCGTCGTTGCGGAAGCGTCGGCCTACGCCGGCGCGCATCCGGATGACACGCTGGACGATATCGTCGCGTTTACGGGGATCGACAAGAGCCTCATCGTACACATGCAACGATCGACTCAAACGCCGGTGGCGAACGCCGCCGATTTGCAACCCGTCATCGACGTTGCCGTCAAGTACGGCGTTATCGACAAGTCTTTCCCGGCTACAGAACTGATAAGCGATGCCGCGCTCAAGACGTATACGCGCTAACGCTGCGAATGCCGCGGTGCAACAGGTCTTCGACGAATCTGCCGGCGAGCGGCGGGAGGTAACGGCTCTTGAGCGAGGCGACGCCGATCGTTCGCCATTGACGCGAGCGTAGGCGAACGGGAACCGCCTTGCGGGACGTGCGGGCGACACATTCGGGGACGAGCGCGATGCCGAAGCCGGCGGCTGCCAACCCGACGAGCGTTGAGGCGTCGTCGCCTTCGAATACGATGTTGGGCGTGAAGCCGCCGCCGCGCGCGAGTTCTTCGACCATGCGGCGCAGCGTGTGACCGCTCTTGAAAGTCAATAGCGGTTCGTGTGCGAGATCGGCGAGGTCAACTTGCGTTTGCCGTGCCATGCGGTGCTCGCTGGGCACCAGCGCCACCAATTGTTCCCGCCACAGCGGCTTCCATTCGAGCGCGGGATCGGGATAGTGATTCGTGCCTAAAGCAATGTCGATCGACCCATCGAGCAACTCGTCGTGGAGTACGGCGCCGCTGGCTTGACGCAACCTGAAATGGGCGTTCGGGTGGGAGCGAGTGAATTGCGTTACCAGGTCGGGGACTTGCTGCACTCCGAGCGATGCCGTGAAGCCGAGCCCAATCGCTGTTTGCTCTCCATTGACCATCGCTTGAATCTCGCGTTCCCCGTTGTCGAGTTCGGAGAGGGCGCGATCGACGTGCGTGAGCAGTACGCGCCCGTAGGCGTTAAGCCGGAGACCGCGGCCGACGCGGTCGAAGAGCTCCGCGCCGCAACGTTTCTCGAGCCGTGAGATGCTCCGGCTGAGGGTCGAATCCGACATCCCGAGTTCTGCCGCGGCTTTCCCCATGTGCTCGTGCCGTGCCGTGACACGGAAGTAGGTCAGTTGACGTGGATCCATCTTTCCGCCCCTTTATGCAGAGCCGGCTTGGCGACGGCGCCGCTCGTGGTGGTTCGTGTACGGTACGCGATTCCACTTGGCCGCCGGCCAGGACTGACCTAGACCGGGCTGGGAGCGAGGCGAACGTGTGCGGGTACGACCAAGCCGCTTGCTGCGACGAGTGTCGCCGCGAGCGACAAGAATGCGACGTCGGCGTCCGGTCTTGCCGATGCGCGAGCAACCGCCTCCCCCAGTTGCTCGCCGCGCTCGATTGCCACGAGCACGTCGTGGAGATCGCGTGAAAGCGGAAAACTCGTTCCGTCGTTGCGCAAAAAGTACGTCATGGGCCGCTCGAAGCGGGTTACGGCCGGCCTTTCGAGATCGATGCGAGCGGCGAATTCGGATGCCGAAAGTACGCGGCCCTCATCGCGACCGATCCGCGTACGCATCTCGGGAATCACGTCCGCATCGGTGCAGCGCCACGGGTCGAAGAAGACGTCGTCGATGATGCGGCCGTTGAGCACTAGCCGAACATCTTCCACTTGCTCGCGTTCGCGCTCGAACGAGTTGACGACGGTGCCCGGGAAGGCGGTACCGTAGCGATCGTAATAGAAGAGCGAATGCGGCGCATCGATGCCACCGGCGAACGGGCGATCGAAGTTTTGCCGGCTGAGTGTTTTCTTGGACGCCTCGATCGTTTCGCGCTCGGCGGCGGTGATCGGTGTTGCCTCGCGGAAGCGAAGGATGCGGGCGATGTCGTCGTTGGCATGTGGCCCGTGTTCGACGATGCCGAAATCCCCGGGGCGCATCGCCACGATCGCGCCCGGCGTTAGGATGAAGTCACCCAGCCCCGCCACGGTCCAATTCTCGCGGTGCAAATCGAGGAAGGCCACGGACTCGAGTGCCTCTGCGGCGGTCTCGCTCGGGAAGCCCGTGAAACCCATCATCTGAACGGCGATGTCGTTGTCGTGGAAATGCCCGAGCGTCGCTGCGATGTCGGAGAGCTTGGTGCCCTTATCGATCGCGTCGAGAATCCGTTGGCTGCCCGATTCGAAGCCGACCGAGACACCGACGCAGCCGCTTCGCCGGAGCGCCTCGCAAGCGTCGGCGCTAAAATGCCGTTCGAGACGCACCTCAGCACCCCAGCGTACCTCGATCCCCTCGTCGGCGAGCACCCGCGCCAGCTTGACGATGGTTGCCGGTGCCAGTACGTCGACCGAAAGATAAACGAAGCGTGCGTGACCCGCGATCTTGCGCAAGTCCTCGATGACCGTCTCGAGTTTTCGCTGACGCCAAGGCGACGTCGGCGTGCCGAAGTTCAGGCCGTAATCGCAGAACGTACAACGGTTCCAATAGCAGCCGCGCGTCGGTGAGTAATAGACCAAAGGCGTCGGCGAAAAATACCCACGGTCTTCGAGGAGCGCGTACTCGGGCGTCGGCAGCGCATCGAGATTCTCGTATGTGATGCGCGGGGGTGGCGAAATCGTCCGGTCGCCGGCGAACACGACGCCGTTGGCCAGGCTCGTCGGGCGCCGTCCCGCGCGCAGCCCTTCGAGCAACTCGACGAACGCGCTTTCGCCCTCGCCGACGATGCAGGCATCGACGCCGGCGAAGAGCTCTCCCAGGCGTTCGCGTTGCAGTGTGTACTTCCAGATATCGCTGATTTCGGTTCCGCCGCACACGATGTAACTCTGCGGAAGGACGCGCCGCAACTCGCGGGCGAGCCAGAGCGCATACGGCAATTGACTCGTGTACGTGACGTTGAGCCCGATGAGGTCGAAGCGTTGCTCGGCGGCCCAGGGCAGAAAGCGTTGTTCGAAATAGCCGCGAAACGGCCCGACGATCCGAGCTAAGGTCAGCGGGTTTGTCAATTCCTCGATCGAGCACAGGCTGGCCGATAGGGCATCGAGGTTGAAGCCGCCGCCGAACTGGCCCGGGAAAGCCTCGAGTGAAAGGCTTTGCAGCCAGAGCTGAATCGTGCGTACTGCATCGTAATAGCCGGCGTAGTCGTAGAATTTCGCCGGATCGCGTAAAACCGCAATTGCATCTCGCGCCGATTCCGGCTGCAGGACGCGCGCGCGTAAGAGGTGCCGATATTCGATTTGCTCGACGCCGCCCAGGGCCGCCCGCTCCGAGAGCGCGTCGAAACGCCGCACCCAGCGTGCCAGCAGCCGGCGCATGTTCGCGGGGTCGGCCGCGTAGTGCAGTGCTTCGATGTTGGTATCGCGCAATTCGATTGCATCAAAACCGCGCGCTCGTGCGAACGAAGCGAGGTAGACGAG
>Ga0182015_10002394_pt1 | contig 22723 bp, 27 predicted proteins | sample 712P3MmetaG_FD_120478 | JGI IMG/M metagenome (GOLD analysis project Ga0182015, IMG submission 120478) | Permafrost microbial communities from Stordalen Mire, Sweden - 712P3M metaG | ecosystem: Environmental > Terrestrial > Soil > Wetlands > Permafrost | place: Sweden: Stordalen | collected...
ACTCGCAGTGCGTTCGACGTAGATGCCGTATCCGTCAGCCGCATAGCCGACCAGCGTGGACCGGCCAGTGGCCTTGTCGAGGATGCACGACGGGACGGCATGATGGTGGAGTATCCCGGCCATCTGAGGGTGCTCCTGGCAACCGTCGAGCACCTCGTGGGCGCCAGCATCGCGTCCCTCACCGTCCAGAGCATTGAACAGGTAGACCCCGTCATCGAGGACACCTATCGGTCCTCCCCCGGTGCAGCTCGGCGTCTTCGCCGCCGCCGGGTTCAGGGGAAGGGACCAGGAGATGGACTGCGGGGTGATTGTGTTGGGATTCTGATCGTAGGTGTAGGCGGGATCGGACGCGCTGATCGGGAAGGTGCCGGTGGTGTGGTCGATCGGCAGGTCATTCCCCTTGATGATCCGGGTGTCACCGGAAACGGTCACCGAGAACGTCGCCTGAGCCCACGAGACCGACCCTTCGACCGCGATCTTGGTAATGGAGTCCCAGGTCTTCTTGGTCTCGTTGATCCACGGACCCACTACCGAGGCTCCCCCGACGGTGGGAAAGTTCGTGGTGCAGGAGTCGACGTACCCCACCTTGGGTGAGGTCGAGACGTACCCGTCCCCCAGTGGTATGGCGGCGGGGTTGACCGGTCCGCTCGACGTCACCGTGGTGGCATAGCGGGTATTGGGCGACACCGTCGCAGAGCTGGTGGTCACCGAACCGGTGGAGCTGCAGGAGGCGAGTACGACGGCCGTCAGGACGACGACCGCAAATATGACGTCTGCCTGGCGGCCTTGTCTCAAGGTGCCTCCTGCCGTGTTGTGCCGGACCGATAGTACGGCAGAGCAGGCTCATTACGCGGCATGGCCCCGGACTGTCTCAAGTGGTTGAATGTGACCGATGTCGTGGTGAGCTCTTGTTGGTACCGTGGCGCGCTCGGCCTGGTCCCTTAGCCGGGGATCCCGATATCGGTCATGTCGCAGTGGAGCACCGCTGAGCAAAGGCTGTGATCGTGCTGACAGCGGGTGCGGGCCGAACCTCGGCTGTACCAGCGTCATCATACGACCACCTGGACCACCTGGCGATCGTGGTACTCGATGGGGCTCGCTCCTGCGGCTGGGCCGGGCGCCTCATGGATATCGGCATAGGGCACGTGAGAATCGTTCTGGAGGTCGCGCACCACTCATTGCGGCTCCCCGATCCCAACGACATCACCATCGATCTGGTGGCGCCCTAACTAGTGCCTGACGCACTTCAGCGGTACGCACCGCACCGGTCTGGCCGTGCAGGGTTGGTATGACCCTTCCATTCAGTGGGCGGATCGATGGTCGAGCTGCCGATGGACATGACCCCGTCACCGATTGGGCGCCCACCGGTGCATCCCTTTGCGACGACAGCCCGAACTGGCCAAAAGTACGTCGCCGTAGCGCCGGTTGACGTTCGGCTTGTGGGATAGCCCACTTATCGGCCTTGTCCGATCTCGGATATGGATGTACAACTACCGTCGTTAGGCTCAGAATCCGAATCGATCAGTGTCCCGGCAGTGTGAACGTCGGAGCAGATCGCCGATAGCATTCCGAGATGAAGCCCGTCGCCTATATCGACGCCTGCCGCAAGAGCCATCGGCAGCTGATCGCAGACTTGGCACCACTGACCGATGACGACTTCCGTTCGCCGAGCTTGCTGCCCCGATATTCACGTGGGCACGTCGTCACGCACTTTGCCAACAAGACCAAGGCCCATATCCTGCTCTTCGGGGGGGTCCGGCCGCAGGCGAGATCCGCCAGCTCCACCCCGATGGATACGATCCGGACCTGGCCGCAGATGCGGGCGCGAATCGCTCGGCAGCGGAGCTCTTATTCGACCTAGAAAAGTCCTTCGAACTCCTTGAGACGGCATGGGATGGACTCGATCACACCATGTGGGACCGGCAGGGAATTATGACAGCCGGCCCGCGAACGATGACTGAGATCGTCACCCATCACTTGAGAAGTGTCGAGGTACATCACGTGGACCTCGATATCGGCTACCTGGTCTCCAGCTGGCCCCCGATCTTCGTCGACGGCGAACTGGCCAAGCGCCTTCGGGCGCTCCCCAACCGAGCTGATCACGCCGACCTGCTCGCCTGGCTCCTCGGCCGAGCCACCGCACCCGAACTACTGGGGCCGTGGTAGAAGTTCACAGCGAGGTGGTGGTCCAGCGTCGCCCCGGGAGTATGAGCGATAGTGAGTCTCGCTAGTCTGGGGTTAGAGGAAGGAAGCGTAGGCATCCGGGAACGCGCTAAGCGAGTGCAGTGCTGTTGAGGCTCCGGCCTGGAGTAGATCCGTTGCCGTGAAGGCACCTGTCGCCACCCCGATTGCCACGACGCCGGCATCTCGAGCAGCGGTCATGTCATCTGGCGTATCTCCGACGTACATAGCTGCTGCGATATTGCGCAGCACTTCAGCCTTCTCTCGCCCATGGACAAATGCGTGCAACGTGTCGGGGCTGATGCCGGTTGCGACCAAGCAGGGCTCAACTGAGCTTTGGTGCTTTGCAGTGATGATCGCGACTGCTCTGCCCGAAGCGCGCACCGCGGCCATGGCGTCGTGGGCCCCCGGGAGCACGACGGTTCCAAGAGCGGCCAAGCGAGCGTAGTGGTGTCGGTACGTCGCTGCTGCACCTGCAACATCGTGAGGGGCAAACCAATGAGCCAGTTCGTCTTCGAGCTTGATACCGAGGCGTGCTTCGATAACATCGAGGTCGATCTCGATGTCGGTCTCCTCCGCGAGGGCATGAAAGCTCTCGAGGATCTGCGGGAGCGAGTCGATCAAGGTCATATCCAGATCGAATCCGACAGCCCCAGAGGTCATCCAGACAGCCTCGCAGATCCCGACAAAGTGCGGACACTTCGAATCTGTGATGTTCGGCTGCACACGGGGAGGCGTACCGAATCGGCCCGAGATAATGAGCCTAGCCAATCCGTGGGCAGGACACACCAGGAGAATCTCAAGACTGATCGCAAAGATCCCCGCTGGTCATGGGATTCCGTGGCGCTTAGGGTCATTGAGCCATGCGACCAACTGAAACTCTTGAGGCGTGCATCGCTGCTCACGACCGCCTGCTCAGTGCCGTAGCGAAGCTGGATGACGATGGTGTCCGTGTTCCGAGCCTCCTGCCAGGATGGTCCCGCGCCCACGTAGTTGTTCATCTGGCGCGTAATGCAGACAGCCACGTGTGGCTATTTGAGGGAGCGAAACTCGGCGAAGTGCGGCATCAGTACCCGAGTCCAGGGATGCGAGAGGCTGACATCGAAGCTGGCAGCTCACGGCCCGCAGACGCGCTTATTGAGGACCTCACTCGGTCGTGTCACGCACTTGAAGAGGCTTGGGCTGGCCTAGATGACAATCGGTGGGAGGTGATGGGAATCGTGACTCCCGGGCCAAGAACGATGGCAGAAATCGTCTTTCGTCGACTCCGAGAAGTTGAAGTTCACCACGCAGATCTTGGGGTGGCATACTCGCCGTCTGACTGGGCAACGGTGTATGTCGAGGAAGAGCTTCGCCGGCGACTCCCTTCACTACCGGATCGGGCTGATCGCCCGGCTCTCGTCGGATGGTTACTCGGGCGAGAAGAAGCTCCCGTATTAAGACACTGGTAAGCCCTCTCGACAGCGGATCGTCGTACGGGACTGCGATCCTCTTAGCTGAGATCTAGACAAGACCGCCACGAGAAACGGCCCGCACGAACGTGCTGGTCGTGGCTAGTGCAGGGCTAGAAAGAGGCCTTTGAATCCGTGAAGCGGAATCGACGGAGCGATACCGCAGCAAAGGCGAGGCTCATCCCGATGAGTATCAAGCAAGGGAGCACGATCGCCGGGAAGCTGTGACCGCTGAGAATCACTGAGCCGAAACCGCGCATGACCCAGTAGGTCGGTGTAGCCGGTGCAACGGCGTGAGCCCAGCCCGGGAGTACCTCCAGCGGAACGAGCGCCCCACCGAGCGCGCCGAACAAGACAAGGCCGCCGAAGGCGAAAGCACTGACTTGTTGAACGGTGTGGCAGACGGACGTGACCATCACGCCCAGGCTCACGAGGCAGAGAGCGAACGCGGCAACGAGAGGGATGAGTGGGGTCAACGGGCCGCGACTGTGCAGATGAAAGAGGGGAATGGCGATGGCAAAGATGATGAGGAACTGGGCAACAGATACGGCGAGGAAGGGCAGCGCCTTACCGACGATTATCTCCGGCGATGTTGCGTCGCTGGCGCGAAGTCGCTCCCAGGTGTTCCAGCCGTGCTCCACGAAGAACGCGAAGCTGGTCATCCCAACGATGTAGAAGCCGTTGATAACGGCTTCGCCGGGCACCACTTGTTCGGCGCCGTTCGCCCCTGGGTAGCCGTGCGTTCTTAGCGCGAGCGCGAACATTGGCTTGAGGAAGCCAATGAGGAGGAGCGGAAAGACGACCAGGATCATTATGGGCAATGGGTCGCGAGAGAGCAGTCGGAGCTGGTGGAAGAGGATCGCACCTGTCCGTCTACGCGACATCGACTACTCCTTCAATCAGGGCTGGGTTCGGGCGGTCTGTGAGTTCGAGGAAGGCCGACTCGAGGCTGGGTTCTGAGACTGTGAGACCGCGCAGCTTGACAGCGTGGGTGTCGAGGTCTGCCAGGATCGCCGCTGTGACCGCTGCGGTGTCATGAGTCTTGATCGTCACGCATGATCCGCTGGTGGAAACTGAATTAGTCGGGAGCAGTGGGGCGACGTTGGGAGCGTGACCTGCGAACACCAGCTCAACCGTTCCGACAGAGTGCTGAGCAACGACCTCGTTGATGCTTCCCCGGGCGAGGACCCGGCCGCGCTCGAGGATCACGACTGAGGCGTCCAGCCCCGTCACCTCGGGGAAATAATGGGTGGAGTAGACCACTGCGGCGCCGTTTCGAGCGAGGTTCCGCACGACACCCAGCAGTTGGGAGCGGGTCTGGACATCGGCCCCCACTGTCGGCTCGTCGAGCAGCACCAACGATGGCCGGCCGACCAAAGCTATGGCCGTGTGCAAACGCCGCCGTTCGCCACCGGATAGCTCCTTTGCTCGCCGATCGAGTAGCTCGGTAAGGCCCAGCAGTTCGGCCAGTTCGTCGATCGCGGTTCGAGTCTCGCTGCGGCCCATTCCGGCCAATCCCGTAAACAGTCGCAGGTTGTCCCGACACGAAAGCGTCGGATAGACGCCAGTCTCCTGGGGAGCGAGGCCGAGGTTGGCCTGAGCTCGACGCGGATCGGCAAACGCATCGATCCCACCAATTGCGATATTCCCGGAGTCAGCGCTCAGCAACCCGGCGACGATGGAGACGAGCGTCGTCTTGCCGGCGCCGTTTCGGCCCAGCAGCGCTGAGATCTCGCCTTCCGCAACCTCCAGGTTCACTGAGTCCAGTGCCTGGCGCGAACCGTAGGCCTTCGACAGCCCTTCCACCTGGAGCATGCGGTCCCTCGCAACGGTAAGGTATCCGAGATACGGATATGTATCTAGGATACAATGTCGGTTCGGAAAGTCAACCTTGGACGAGGTGTGGCGTGACGGTCGAGAAATGGACACCCGAGCGCAGGATGGAGCGCACCCGCTCTTCACTTATCGCGTCAGCGAGGAACGTCTTCGCCACGCGTGGGTTCGAAGGCGCGTCACTCGACGAGATCGCGGACGCAGCGGGCTACACGCGCGGGGCGATCTACCGCCACTTTGCCAACAAAGAAGACCTCTTCTTCGCTGTTTCCGAGGCCGTCAACACTGAGGTGCTCGATGCCTTCGCCGAAGAGCTCGACCTGGAGGCGGCCTCCACCCTCGATGACAACCGACTGGCTGCAGCAACGTGGATGAAGGCGCTCGCCGGAAACAGGGAGATCTGGGCGCTCAACCTCGAGTTCAGCCTCTACCAGTATCGAAACCCGGCCGTGCAGGAACGCTCGGCCGACCAACGGCGACAGAACCGGGCGACGGTGGTTTCGTTCATGGAGCACTACTGGGCCGAACAAGGCATTACCTCCAAGATCCCGGTCGAAACCATTGCCGCTATCCTGCTCAACGCTTCAGATGGGTTCGTGCAAGCAGCCCGAGTCGATACCGACACCGAGGATCTCTTCGCCACCTTCCTTGACCTGTTCATCCCGGCGGTCATGGAGGACCCTCGGACCAGCGAAAGCCGAGCTTCCGACTGAGGCCGAGTTGCATTGACTCCCGACTTTGACGTGCTCGCAACGCACGCCATGGTGGCCCTATCCCCACGCCAGCGATACCGCAACCAGAATTCCGGGTCGCCATTCCAGCGGCTGCAAGATCCGCCGGCATTGCCGCCCCTATCGGCCCAGTTGAGGATCGGCTTACGAATCTCACCCCGGAGACAGCAGACAGCACATCTGAGATGTCGTAGATCACCAGATATCCTGCAGCATGTGGCAAGCACGTGGAGCTGGTGGGACATGAGTTCCTAGTCGAGTGACCTTGAACAACCCCTCCGACCAGGAACTCGCTCAGCGGGTAGTCCAGAGCTACCTCGGCTTGCCTGGACTCAGTGTGGCGTTGATCGCGGGATCAGTCGCCAGAGGTATCGCCGATGAGTCGTCGGATCTGGACATCTACCTCTACTGGGAGCGCCCCGACCGAGAGCTGCTTTGTCGCCTGAACCGGCTTAAGTCATTCGGGAGCGAGCGCCTCATTGCGGTGGTAACGCCAACGGGAGTGTTCGAGAAGCACCGTCTGGGTCATCGAATGATCGATGTTGAGAGCGTTGACGTGTCGGCGATCGAGAAGGTTGTGGACTGGCTCGATTGTGGAACGGCGATGACCCCCATCGTCGAGAAGACAGTTATCGGCATCATTGACGGGATTGCCGTTGTCGGACAACAGACGTTGACCCACTGGCAACGTCGGCTCAGGTATTCAGATGCGCTGGCTCGCGCTCAGGTGGAGGCCCATGTCGGGGGCCTTCTCCCGCCAGTTCTGTTGTACAAACTTACCCATGGACGCGGTGATGCCCTGAGCTTCTCTGCTCGGATGTCGGCCGTGTTGCTCCACGCAGTCGCTCTCGTGGCAGCCGCTAATCGGGCTTTCGTCCCTGTCAACGAGCCGAAATGGTTGCCTTGGCAGCTCGGACGGCTGTCCCATGTTCCGCCACGAATGATCGAGCGCATGAATGACGCCTTGCTGTATCCGTCGGTGGACACGATGGGCGACCTCGAGGTGTTGCTTGGTGAAGTTCTAGATCTGGTTGAGAGGCACGTGTCAGACGCCGATACGAGCGTGGGCCGTTTCGTCCTTTCGATGAGTTGAACGCGCACCATGGCCGCTTGGCGCCGTGGGTCACACGGGGAGCGTGGCCCCATCTGAAGTACGGATCGAAACCGGCACCTTGGAGGGCGGAGTGGCTCCCGCTGGGACCTTGGCTCGGAGGCCGAGGGTCTCGAGGAGGTGGCGATCGCTCCGGTGGTCAGTGCACGGGACTGCTTCGGTGAGCATGAAGTTGTTCTCGCTCGAGAAGATGGAGTTCACTCCAGCCATGAAGCAGAGTGCCTGGTCGGAGAAGCTGAGCAGGTGCCGGCCAGCGGCAAGCCGTACTACCGAGTGTGGCATCAGTATTCGGGCCGTGGCAATAACCCGAACGGTCTCGTCGATGGGCACATCGGGCTGGTCGCCAAGCGGCGTGCCCTCAACCTTTGAGAGCACATTGATCGGGACCGAATCGGGATGAGGCTCCATCGTCGCCAGGGCGTGAAGGAAGGCAATGCGATCCGCCATGGACTCGCCCATCCCGATGATTCCTCCGCAACAAAGCGTGATGTTCGTCCCTCGAAGATGCTCGATGGTATCGATCCGCTCTTGGTAGGTGCGGGTCGTGATGATCGTCTCGTAGTACTCGGGTGACGTATCGATGTTGTGGTTGTAGGCATAGAGCCCGGCCTGGTCGAGTCGATTGGCTTGCTCAGCAGTGAGCATGCCGAGCGTGCAGCACACCTCAACGCCGAGGGCAGTGACTTCGGCAACAATGTCGAGCACCCGTTCGAACTGTCTGTTGTCGCGCACTTCGCGCCAAGCCGCCCCGAGGCACACCCGGGATGCACCGTTGTCTCTGGCCCGTGTGGCGATGGCGACAACCTCGGCAGTGGACATGAGCGGCTTCGGCCTGACGCCGCTGTCGTTGTGAACCGATTGAGAGCAGTACGCGCAGTCCTCGGGGCAGCCACCCGTCTTGATGGAGATCAGCTGATTGACCCGCACAATGTGGGGATCGTGGTAAAGACGATGGATCTGTTGGGCTTGCGCGATCAAATCCAACAACGGCGTGTTGAATATCTCTTCGACCTGGGCAATCGTCCAATCAGAGCGGGAGTGGGTGGTCATGGGGAGCCCTTCCGTTGGGCATGAGCGGTCGCAGCATCTTGTCTCAGATAGACGGTCCGAATCCACAAAGACGGTCATCGCAATGGGATCCGACTTCGATGCAGCTTCACGTGGGCAGAAAGCCTGCTGGAGTACCGTACGGACGTGCCGCGCCTAGTGCTCATCAACGGCCTCCCCGGCAGCGGTAAGTCGGCGCTCGGACGGCGATACCTCGACGATCACCAGCTAACTCTGGCTCTCGATATCGACGTCATCCGTTCGATGCTCGGCCGTTCCCTCGAAGACCCAACGTCGTCGGGGCTTGCTGCCCGGGACCTCGCTCGTGCTATGGCCCAGACCCACCTCCATGCCGGTCACGACGTGCTCATCTGCCAGTTCGTCGGCCGGATCCACTTTGTTGAGGTCTTGGATCAGCTGGCGACGGACACCGGGGTTCCATTCATCGAGGTCGTGCTGACTACCGGAATCGATGAGGCCGCGGAGCGGCTCGTAGGACGCTCTGGAGACAACAGCCGTCCTGAACACAAGGACGCGGCCATCCTGCTCGGTCGCGCTGGAGGACCGGAGGCGCTCGCCGAGATGGCTACCCGTCTGGAGGACGTCGTCAGTTTCCGCCCCAATAGCCGCAGGGTTGTCGTCGTTGACGGAGACATTGAGGACACCTACCAAGGCCTTCTCCAGGCGATCCACGCCGGATGACCTCCCGCACCGGGATCCCCTTACGGATACGTCCGGCAGCGCGAATCTACCCGAGTACTCCATCTGAGCTGGCTCTAGGATTGATGGAAGTTCGCGATCGCAGTGCAGACTCGCGCCAGCCCAAGCTCTTCTGGACCGCTGCGCTGCCGATCTAACCGAGTTCTGAATCAAGCAACTTCTGTAATCCGATCCGAGGGATGACGATCCTGCGACCGAGTCGAATCGATGGAAGCTCTCCCCGGGCCACCAACTCGTAGGCAAACGCCCGTGACACGTTGATGAGATATGCGGCTTCTGCCACCGTGAAGACGAGGCGATCGTTGTCCACCAGCCTCTCGTCATCAGAGTCCGCTCGAACTCCTGGCGTTTGTGAGCGAGGTGGGACCTCAGCAATCGGCGGGGACCCGATCCGATGAACCGTTGCAGGTGGCGTCCGTCGACTGTTCCCACTGTGAGAATCGTTCATGTTGGCTTCCTGTCCTTGAGCGACCTGATGGCACGCATTCTCCGGGTCGACGTCACCCTCAACGTCACCTGTCGATCGGAGAGGGGACTGTCCAACGTCCCCCTCGCATTGGCGGTGCCCCGCCGGAACGTCACCCTTCCTGGTCAGGCGCTTGCTCTGCCACGCCGTCCCCAGCCGTCAAGGTCGGCGTTCCGAGGCGCCGGCTCTGTAGGTGACCCAGGGGTCGCCTCGTTCCTCGCCTCACCTTTCGGCCTCCGCTCCTCGCTCTCGCTGCGCTCGCTCCCTTGACCGCCGGATCCGGTGTGGGCAATCGGCGCCCATCCGATTGATGTCCGGCCATGCGGGGCGGAAAGCGCCCCACCCGGCATCAATCGCAGGACGAACTCAAGGCTAGAGGCACGAGAGCCGCCCACGGAGTCCTGAGGGGTCCGTGGGCGGCCAGCGGTGCCCCGCGATCGAGCCAGGGCAGCGCTGCTGTCCAGAGTCAGATCACAGAGCGTTCTCCCGAGACTCACGACCCCGTCTCGTGATTCTCACGAGCGAACCGGGTGACGACCACGGTTCCCGCGAGCGGCAGTGGCGCTCGAGCGGGCGTCGAGCCCGCTCTGACCGCGTACAGGCCACCGAAAGGTCGGCTCCGCCAAAGCGGTACAACGAGCGCACACCCGTGCATCATCGATGCAAAGGTCACCCCTCGAACGTCACCCTCGAACGTCACCCTCCCTGGTCAGGCCGGCGCCGCTTCGGTTATAGAAGACTTGGCGGCGATGGCCGAGCGAAGCATCGCGACCGAAACGACAGGCGACGAGACTTTCTAACTGCGACGGAATGTGCATGTGTGGACAGCCGGAGCCGACCGACCTTTACTGGATCTGCGTGTGAGCTTCACTCCTGCGGAAGTGACTAACCGAGCCGCACTCGTTCCTTCCAGCCGTCTCTACCCGCGTTGTGGCTCTGTCCAAGTCTGAACCGCAACGCACCGACGACCCCGCGTCACACCCCCCGAATACCTTGAACACGATTGCAAGGGGTGTCCCTTGCCTGTGAGAGGGAGTCGGCGTGGCGTGGATGCGGATGATGGGGGTGGATTCTGTTGCTTACCACCGCGAGACCATCATCGACCGCGGCGACGACTTCCCCGGTGCCGCTCTCGAGTACTACGCATCGAGAGGTGAGACCCCGCTCGTTTGGGGCGGCTCGGGTGCCGAGCCCCTGGGTTTGGTTGGCCCAGTCGACAACCCCTCCTATGACGCCCTCTACGGCCCCGGTGGAGCCTGCGATCCTGCGACCGGTGCTCGATTGGTGGCGGCCAAACGCCCGGGCATGGAGCTGGTCATCGCCGCCCACAAGTCGGTGGCCGAGTTGGGAGTGCTGGGGATGGTCGAGGACATGCACGCCATCATGGACGCCGAGCGGGAAGCCACGCTCGGCTATTTGGACGACTTGACCAAAGAGCGGGGTGGACGTCGTGGCGTGGCCGCGGTCCCGACCCCGACGGCCGGCTTGGTTTACGCCCACGCCCGTCACGCCACCACCCGGGCCGGTGATCCCGGGCCCCACGACCACGTGCTCATCGCCAACGTGGTCGAGATGCTGGACGCCAAAGGCGGCACCAAGGCGCCCGACACCACCCTGTGGCGGGAGCATCTCCACGCTGCCACCATGGTCGGCCGGGTGGCCTCGGCCGCCAGAGCAGTAGCCCTCGGCTACGGCATCGAGGCCGATGTCGGTCCCTCGGGAAAGCTCGGCCACTGGAAGATCGCCGGCATCCCCGATGCTGCTCTGGCTGTGCACTCCAAGCGGGCGGCAGAGATCACCCAGGCCGTGGCCGACAAGGGCTTCGCCACCTACCAGGCCCGCCAGGTGGCGGCCCGGGAGACGAGGAAGACTAAGCGTCACACGCCCGTCGAGCAGCTGCTCCCCAGGTGGAAGGCCGAACTCACGGCGGCCGGTTTCTCGCCCCGTCAGCTGGTGGCCGACATCGAGCGGGCCGGCCTCGAGTACCGGAAGCACCATTCGCCCACAGCGGTCCTCTGGGACAAGGAGTTGTCGTCTCTGGCCAGAGACGTACTCGGACAGGACGGGACACTCTCCGATCGCAAGGTGTTCTCGAAGCGAGACGTGATCGTGGCCGTCGCCCCCTTCGTCTACGGCCTCCAAATGACCGAGCTGGACAAGTCCACCGAGCGGGTCCTCCGGGATCCCGACGCCATCCCGTTAGTCGGGGTGCCCCGGGCCTCTGAGCGGGCCTTTGCCACCGCCTCGGTGCTGGCCACCGAGCAGGCCATCGAACGGGCGGTGGAGCGGGGTGTGGAGAACCTTGGGGCGGCCAGGGTGAGCCCGGAGGTGACGGCAGACGCGATTAGCCGCCAGGTCGCTGTCCTGGGGTCTCCACTGACCCCTGGACAGCAGGCGGCCGTGGTCGGGATCACCACCTCGGGTCGGGGGGTGGAGCTGGTCGAAGGGGTGGCCGGATCGGGAAAGACCACGGTCATGGCCGCGGTCCGTGATGCCTTCGAAACCGGTGGATTCGTTGTTATCGGCACCTCGACCTCGGGTCAGGCGGCCCGCACCCTGGGCCGTGAAGCGGGCCTCGCCCAATCCAGAACCTTGGCCTCGCTGCGGTGGCGGATCCAACACGACCGCCAGCGCCTCACCCCCGGTCACGTGCTGGTCGTCGACGAGGCCGGCATGGCCTCGGACCGGGACGTGGCCTTCCTGCTGGACAACGCCCGGCTGGGCGGGGCCAAGGTGGTGATGGTGGGGGACGACCGTCAGCTCGGTTCCGTCTCGGTCGGCGGGGCCATGGGTGCTCTGGTCGAACGCCATGGGGGCACGGTGCACACGCTCGACCAGAACGTTCGCCAGCACGACCACGCCGAACGGGAGGCGCTGGCTGAGCTTCGGGCCGGGAGGGTGTCCCGGGCGGTGGAGTTCTACCTGTCGACCGGCCGGGTGATCACCGAGCCGACCCGGGACAAGACACTCGGACTACTGGCCGACCGGTGGGCCCGAGATGCTTTGGTCGGCAAGGACGCCGCCATGTTCGCCTGGCGCAAGGCCAACGTAGCCGAGCTCAACCGGCTGGCCCGGGAGCGAATGATCGCCGAGGGACACCTGATCGGGCCCGAGCTGGTGGCTCCCGGAGGTGCTCGGTATGCGGCAGGCGATCGGATCGTGACCCTGGCCCCGGCGACCCAGGGTCAGGTGGTCACCTCCGAGAGGGGGGTGGTGACCTCGGTCGATCTGGAGGAACGGCGGCTGATGGTCGAGATGGAGGACGGCCGCAGGCACCAACTCGAGCAGGACGAGATCGGAGCGGCCCGACTGGCCCACGGGTACGCCACCACCGTCCACCGAAGCCAAGGGGCCACCCACGACATCGCCCATGTCTACGAGGATGGGGGAGGACGGGAGCTGGCCTACGTGGCCATGAGCAGGGCCAGAGAGGAGACCCACCTCTACCTGGCAGCCGACGATCTCGACCAGGCCCGAGAGGATCTCCAGCGCAGCTGGGACACCGAACGCCGCTGGAAGTGGGCCATCGACACCGGTGCACCGCGTTTCGATGGCAGCCAAGCACAGCAACGAGAGCCCGCCTCTCTGCGGCATCAGGCCTTGCGAGACGAGTACTCAGCGCTCTTGGCCGCCTTTCCCCGATTGGTGACCGACGAGCTGCGCCAGGCCAAAGACGAACGTGACGTTGCCGCTCGCCGACTAGGCGGACTGCGGAGCGACTTCGGCCAAGGCATGGATGGAGAGCTGGGCAAGGCGGCGACCGAACTGTTCGAAGCCCGCCGGAGCCGCTTCGGCCATCAGCGGATCGCCACCGACCGCTACCAGTCATGGAGGAACCGCTGGGAAGCCAGACACGCAAAGAAGTCCGATATGGCCCGGGAGCAGGCCGCCGAGCAGAAGGTGGCCAAACTGCTCCCTCCGGTGGAGCGTCGCCTGGTCGAGGCGCTCAAGGACACCGAACAAAAGGTCAGCGACCTGTCGAGGGAGTCAACCGAAGCAACCACCTGGTGGGCTGAGCGCCTCGAGATACGAGCCCGGTTGAGTGAGGTAGGGAACGAATCCCATGGCACCGGTGTAGACACGGACCGAGAACGCCGAATCGTGGAAGTGGAGCTCAACCCACGACCGGAGCCGTCACACTCCATTGACCACTCCCGGTCCCATGACTACGACCACGGGATCGAATGTGACCACGACTACGGCTTTGGCATGTAAGGCGCAGCAGACCGCGTGTTCAACCCGGCAGAAACGGGATGGCTGATTAATGTCTTGCTGACCAGACAGCAGCGTCGGACGAAGAAGTTGGTTCGGCGGTTCTACGCATCACTTTTTCGTCAACAGTGAGATCGCTTTAACGCGCCCATCGAAGATGGATGCGAAACTACGACTTCGCGTCGGCTCCCCAGCCTCGCTCCTGCCCTCCCCGTTCGGGTCGCTGTGCCCGGCGCCTCGTCCCAGCGTCTCTGCGCCACGCCTGGTCCTCCCAGCCTTGCGCGGCGCTTCTGGGCCGTTTTGCTCCCGGGGCCCCTCTCTCCCATTGACCTACCGCGAGGGATAGTAGGTAGAGGCCGCTCAAGCGCCGCGATCGCGGCGAAGCACCCTGCTAGGAAATGGGCACCACACTGGCGGACGGTTCCACCGTCCCTCGGCTACGACGTCGAGTTCCTCAGCTCTGGGAGCGGCGATGCGAGGAGAGTCGGGGAAGACGAGCCACATCTAGTCGGAGCGCAGTAGCTCCCTCCACCCACATGGCTGACGTCTGACCTAGATTCGGTTCAGCACACGGCGGTTCGAATCGATGAGTATCCATCAAGAGAGGCTAAGGAGAGCACCGATGCGGTTAATGACACGCGAGGATATTTTGCGGTCAGTTTCAACTCCCGGAGGACCGCTTCAAATCGGCAACTTCGCTCCCGAGCAACTCCAGCACACTTCCTATTACATACGGCTTGGCTCCGTCTTTCATCGCAGATCACAAGGAATTGTCGATGAACCAGCAAAGCTCGATGATCTTCGCTTCATGCTTCACTTCTCGGCTGGCGAGTACGTGAGCGTAACTTCATTTGAGACATTCCGTCTCGAGGCGACCGTGATGGCCTTGCTAGGCAATGCGAGTTCAGTGGCGGACGACGGCATCACCGTATCGACCGGACTCACCATTGATCCACTATTTCCAGCCGATGCCGTGAGCGCACCGTTGCAATTCGGAGTCAAGAACGAAAATATCGACTCTGCAGCGATACGGTTCAAAGACAACATTGCAAAAGTCTGCTTCTTCGATGTGTCTGACTCGGGTCCCATGGAAGTTGTCCCTGGATCTCGATCTGAGCAAACGTTCTCTGAGCGGCGATCGATCCGGGCGATGGATGCAACCCTCAAAGACGGAAACTAGCGGCCACATTTCTAGAGCACTACCGAACGACCGGAGGAGGGACGAGTGAGCGACCCTGGCACAATATTGACCGGAGCAGCACTGCACAATGCGTTGAAAGGTTCTCCAGGTCGGGTATTTGATCCCGATACGGTTGCAGATGATCACATCCGTGCGGCAACATACGATATTCGCTTGAGTCCGCAGTGGATGATCATACCTAACGCAATAGATGAATCATCGCCAACAATTTTTAGGGATAATCCAAACCCCTCACCCTTGATTCTTGATCCAGGCGACACTGCCTTTGTTAGTTCCATGGAAAAAGCACGATTCGATTGGAATATAGGTGGGTCAATCGGTGACAAGTTTCATCAAGCAGTTGGAGGCATGCTTCTAGTCCATGGGTACGCCGTAGATCCCGGATACGGAAGGATAAAGGACGGCAACCATTGGAAGGCTGCGGCTGACTGTCGACTTCAGTTTGTCGTGTCGAACGTAGGAGGTAAGCGAATAGTTCTGAGTCCTGGAGAACGAATAGCGGTATTGCAGTTGTACGAGACCGAACCCGTCCCTGAGGATCTCCGACGAACAATCGACCGCCCAGGCCTAGACTATTTTGACGCCGTTGCAGGGAATCCGGCTGGACTCTTGTTGTTTCAAGAGTTACGCAACCACTGCAAGGATTCTGAAATAGCACTGAGAGAAGGAAGGGAAACGGAGGCGCGGACAAACATTTTGCAAGACTCAATTAGGACGATGGAAAATGGGTCACGTTTTGTTGTTGTATTCGGTGTCTTCTTGGTTTCGATCACGATACTGGGAGTCGCTCTATCGGTCCTCGTTGGTCTTGCAGATAGAGTTCCAAGGAACCCATCATTCACGCAGAATGTCTTCACTTGGGTTGGAGGAGTGACGGTAACGATTGCCACTCTGGCGATCGTCTCGATGGGTGTCTCGTACTTGTGGAGATTGCATACGCGAGATGCCAAAAAATGGGGGGATCAGCTTAGAGCTGAAGTGGATAGTTCAGTGAGTGCCGCCGCTGCACAATTGGCTATCAGCAATGCAAATGCGCAGGATCGGATTGTAGCTGAGGTGAATAGGGTCGTCAGCGCTTCGGTTGCAACCGCAGATGCAAGCTCAGCACCTAGCCCTGAAGAGCCGAGCTAAGAGGCTTTCGCCCTAGATTGAGAGACGCCAGCACGCCCACATCCAATCGCCGAGGTTCGCCGTGTCCTTTGAAACTTTGGCACCCAGACATGTGGCACGAAGCGATCAACGGCGGTAGCTCGTGCAATGCACGTGCCACACACAGCGGTCAACAGGGGCAGAGAACGGGCACAGGCGGTGTGCGGTAATTCCGGATGACCTGGGAGTTGACCTGGCGGGAGCAGGTCGAAGGCTCGTCCAAATCGAATCACGCAGCTGAGGTCGCCACCTATGAAGCTGAGACCGCCGCCGTTTTGGCATCCTCGGCTGGCCCCGCCGGACCTTCGCTCAGAAGCGGAACTGAGGTTGACTGCTTATTGAGAACGACCGGCGTCAAAGGCTACGGAGCCTAAGACCCTTCAGATTGTGCATCGGGGCCAAATCTATCTTGGATTGCGGCAAACAGCAGCGACGCGACCAACGCCGAGGCCAGGCCAATGAAGATCCCCCCAAGTAACGACTCCCAGTTCGCCTGGCTGCTCAACGAATCACTTCCAAGATCTGCACGCATTGAAGAAACATAAACGCTGTCCTTCACTCTTTCGACTCCGGACAAATATGTACACGTGAGTGGAAATGCTACGAAAGGGCTGGACCCTTCGGAGGTGGGTTCCTGATTTGGAGTCGAGTTATCGATAACGTTTAATGGCACAGATGAGCCCTGCAGCGAATACCCACTGGGAAGTTCCACACATTCAGTTATGCTACTGAGCGGCGACTCTCTTGGTTCACTTGAGTTCAACTCTGCTGATGCCGTCGACCAATTGTAGGGAAAACCATATTCATTAGTACCAATCACGATTGCCGGGAAGTACAGACTAAGCGATCTTGACCCGACGACTATTGGCGCCGGCTGCAGACTCAGAGCACCTTTTGCGTCATATGGCTCAGGTGGGCTTCCTCCTGAATAGGAGATCGGCATTGTCCATACGCCGATACGGCCGCCACAGAATTCATCCGGAGGAATGTCAGGTCGACAGTCTTGCGGCGTCGCATAAACTACGTACTTGTTCATCGACTCAACTTCTTTGGGGGTATAGCCATATGCCTGCTGTTGAGCGATTGACATAGCAAACGGTCCAGCGGTGGCAGAGCTGACATTGAACTCTACGTTCGATTTCTCTGGAAGAAGAAAAATTGCATCGATTCTGGCGCCGACGTCCTCTGTGCCGTCGGGATTGAGCGCATCAACCCAAATCTGATACTGAGACGATTCCGGACTCAACGACATGAGAACTCGGAGTTGGTCCTGTGGGTGTGACGAAACGAGCTGTATTTTGCCTAGGGAGTATACGTAGTCGGTATTTGGATTGTAAGAGCTTGCGAGGCTTGCAGTAGTCCAATAGATTCCTGGCAATAGAAAACCAAGTATAAGGAAGGTGATGAGGCCCCAAGATTTGAGTAGTCTGCTCAACTTACCTTTCCGCATTCGTTGTCGTTCCGGGCCTCTCTCGCAACCGATCCGAGTTAACAGTTCACGAGAATATCTAAACGACTATCCTCGCAACGGCTGCGTTCCGGAGTTCAATAGAGTCCGCGCCAACACGGTTGGCGAGCGTAGTCGCTTGATCGCTCCGCTACGGATGGCTCCGTTCATGGACAAGCCGCTCGCCCAGGTCTGTCGATCATCGGGTGTTGCCAGATCGGTCAACGCTAGCTAGACTAAAGCCATGGCCGACAAATCCGTAGCTCAACTATTGCGACGGATGCGACAAGAACAAGGGCTCTCCCTCCGATCTGCTGCTCGTGATATTGGTGTAGATCCTTCGTACCTTTCTCGCGTCGAGAGTGGGACTCGCAATGTAACTGGGGACATGGAGACTCGGATCTCGGACTTTTATGGTCTGGATCGTGACATGCTCGATCTCGCTGCCGGGCGGGTACCCCAGGACATTGTCGAGATCATTCGGCGGCATCCGGATCTAATAGCCGAACTTCGCAGGGGTTATGCCTCCTGATCCCCTTTCGGGGTTGTATCTGGGCGAGACGCTCTTGGGTCGCTACGAAATCGTTGAATTCATCAACGCTGGAGGCTTCTGCTTCGTGTTTCGCGCATGTGACCTTACCGAGAATAAGGAGGTAGCTATAAAAATACTGAGGCCGGGGGCAGGAGCGGAGGCGCAGCTTGAGTTCCAAACCGAGGGGCAATTACTGGAGAGATTGCGCCATAGGTCGCATGTATTGAATTTGCTGGGCTCACCATCGAACACCGATACGATAACCATCACGAAGCCTGGACTTCCAAGTCCAATTCCACTTCCTGTTGAGTTCATCGTTATCGACCTGGCAGATGCTTGCCTAGCTGATCTCGTTGTGAACCGTTCTCACGTTTCTTGGTCGGCACGGCTGAGCCTATTTCGAGACGTAGTCCTTGGGGTGCATCAAATGCATCTAGGTACGATTGTTCACCGAGATATCAAATCTGAGAATGCGCTCGTTACGTTGGACGGAGGCAGTACCGCTCACGCATGTATCGCTGATCTCGGTCGAGGCCGTGACCTACATGATCCTCCGCGGTTCTTATCGGACGCGTATTTGGCCGGCCGTGGTGACCTCCGGTTTGCACCGCCCGAGCTTCTTCATCTCGCTGGATCGGAGGATCCGGCTGTATTCCGAAGAGCGGATGTGTTTCTGCTGGGCTCGGCCCTATTTGAACTTGCTACCGGACAAGGGATAACTTCGATGGTCTTCACGAATCCACATGCAGTCTTGACCGGAGCGATGGCGATAGCCCCGGATCAAAGATTGAAGGACTACAAAGCTAGGGTCTCGGAGCACCGAGCTCGATTCGAGCCGGTGTTTCTTCTGGCCCAGTCGGAATTCCCGAGCTCAATCCGACATGACGCGACTCGATTGCTTCGTCAACTGTGCGACGCTGATCCAGAGCTTCGAGAAGCGCGATTTCGGGCGGACTCAAGGAATCCGATTTGGGGTCTTCATTGGCTTCTAAGAAGAGTCGACGTGTTGATTCGACGAGAACAGATTGAAGTCCGCCGGACTAGGAAGGCCCCATAGGATGACAGCGGTCTTGATGCACCGAAGAATTGAACGCCGGCTTGCAGGTCCCACCGAAGCCATTAGCGCTGGCCCTGAGAGTCTTCAAGCGGTACTTCCCGGTGATAACAACCCAGAACTCGCCACTGAAGGCGTCACTGCGATTGTCGATCAGGCAATGTCGCTGGTCGAGCGGAATCCCGAATCGCCCGCAGCTCTCGCCCGGCTCAGCCAAGCCCAGCTCGCGACAAGGAGACTAAGAGATGCGAGGCGCACGGCACGCCGCGTGCTGTCCAATGAAGCGGCACCTTCTGATCCTCCCTCGCTTGTTGCGGCGGCGATAGTTCTTGCAGCAACCGGGAACCGCGAGGAGGCAGAATCGGCCTTTGCCTCACTGAAGGAAGGTCAGTTCGCTCACCTCTTCGCTCAGCTTGCCGTTGAGCGGGGAGACCTCGGGACTGCATTGTCGCGCCTCAAGTCCGCAACTGACTCCGTCAGTTGCGGACTGCGTGGATGGATCGAGGTACAGCAACACAAGTATCGGGAATCCGTTCAAAGCTTCCGGGAAGTCGTAAAGGCCGGATCGGCGTCTCCTGAGATCTTTATCAATCTGGGATATGCCTACGGGGCTCTGGGATCAACCCGGAAAGCGATTAGAGCAACTCAGACGGCACTGGGCATGGCGCCTGCATCTCGGACTGCGGCCTTCAATCTCGCTGCCTTCTATGGAGCAGCCGGAGATAGGGATTCAGCATTGCGAGCCCTTGAGCATGCGCGTCGCTTTCATCCGAACGAACTTGCACCGAGACTGGCGATTGCTTCGGTATATGCACGATTCAGTGATCTGTCCGGTGCAGAGCGAGAGCTTAGGAATGCCCAACAGGACCGTCCAAGATGGTCGACGAATCCAAAGGACAACTCACTGCTTTCCGCCAACCTGATAGCGATTCGTCAGGCTCAAGGAACAATCACAGCGGAAGAAGCCTACAGAAGTGTTCGAGATATTCTTCATCGGTCGAATTACGAAAACCTAGGAATTGCGAGGCTTCTACCCCATTGGATGAACTCAACTCGTCTGGCAAACGATTCTGAGAATCTGCTTCGAGCACTAGAGCAGCACCATTCCGCCTCCAAACTGGGAGCTTTTCGCACCAGATGCGCATATTTGCGGCTTGACTTCGAGCGGGCGATCACTGAGGCTCGCTGCTGGATGACAGATGAACCTTTCGACGCCGGTGCGGTAATGATGCTTACCTTCTTGTTGTCGGAGGTCGGGGGGGCGATCCCTGAGGCGGAGCGGATTGGCCAGATAGGTCTTCGGCGAATGCCATCTGAGATTGTTATCCGGAATAATCTCGCCTTTGCCTTGGCGATGGAAGGCAAGCTGAATGAAGCGAGAAGTGTTCTGGGAGTTCTCTTTGATGGGGAGGAGCCGTATTGTCTCGCGACGGCTGGCCTGATTCGGATGCGGTCCGGGCAGATTGCCGAGGGAATTACGACCTACAATCGCGCGATCGACCTAGCGGAGGAGTCAGGTCAGGCTGATATCGCCGATCTAGTCAGACAACGCCTGGCGATCGAGTCTTCAGTTATCGGCCAATCGAGCAATTACGATGCGGTAGCGATTCTTTCGAAGCACATTTCGGATCCCCGTTTCGTCATCAATGATCTAGGGGCTAAAGCACGATCGGCACACTGAATCATCTCCATTCGCCCTTGGCTCGGCAAGCTTGACTAAAACGGCGCTTCGGAAGTTAAAGGGGGTATGGATCCCTCGATGAAAGGCGGGGGCTCGCCAATCTGAAGGTGTCTAACGCCATCAGAGTTGGAGAGCCCACGTGAACCCCGAGACTATTTGCAACCGGTGCGTGACACTGGTTGGCCTGCCCGATGTCGTGATCCTGGACGTCGTCGACGTCCTCGGTGCTGCCCTCCGGGTGCACGTGGAGCTCACCCGATCCCGCCAGGGCTGCCCTACATGCGGTGTGATCGCCCACGTGAAGGACCGACGTCGGGCCAGAGCAGGGCAGAGTCTCCGGGGATCCCAGGCCGGTTCAGCTGCTGCCAGCTGGACCTAGCAACTAAGTCGAAACAGGATATTGGAATGGCCAGCCACAGTGAGACAACAGGGCACTTCGGATTTGAGCGGGGTCCGGTAGTCGGATCCGCGAGCGCGTAGCGGGGGTCCGCCAGTCTTTGGTTGTTCAACGACCGAAGATGGAGGACCCCCGTGGAGACTGACCCTACGCGCGCGTTGGTGTGGATGATCGGACTTCCCGACATCCGGTTCCTTGGCGTCGAGGATGGACCAGGTGGCGTGGCGAAGATCCACGTGGAGACAGTCCCCCGACCCGTGGGCTGCCGATCCTGCGGGGTTCCTGCCCAAGTGAAGGACCGCACCCGGGTCGAGCTCGTCGACCTGCCGCTGCAGGGACGTCCCAGCCGGCTGGTGTGGCGGAAACGCCGATGGATGTGCCCGGACAGTGACTGTTCGATGGGCAGTTGGACCGAGGAGGACGACCGGATCGCCGGGCCTCGCCAGCTCCTCACCTCCCGGGCCGCCCGGTGGGCGACGCTGCAGGTCGGCCGCCATGCCCGGAGCGTGAACGAGCTTGCCAGCGAGTTCGGGTGCGACTGGCATATCGTGAACGACACCGTCGTCTCCTACGGCGAGGCCCTGCTCGACGCTGACGACGATCGCATCGGGGAGGTGACCGCCCTCGGGCTGGACGAGGTGCTCATGGTCCGGCTCGGCCCTTACCACCGTCAGCACTTCTCCACTCAGATCGTCGACGTCCGAGCCGGACAGCTGCTCGACATCGTCCCTGGTCGTGGCAGTGCCGAGCCCATGGGCTGGCTGGCGAACCAGGGGGCGACGTTCCGGGGCCGCATCGAGTTCGGCACCCTCGACCTCTCAGGTCCCTATCGCCACGTCTTCGAGGTCATGGTGCCGAAGGCCACCCTGGTCGCCGATCCCTTCCACGTGTGCAAGCTCGCCAACACCAAGCTCGACGAGTGTCGCCGGCGGGTCCAGAACGAGACCCTTGGTCATCGGGGACGGAAGTCCGATCCTCTCTACCGGTGCCGTCGTCTCTTGACCAGGGCCAAGGAACGACTCGATGAGAAGGGACACGAGAAGTTGATGGGCCTGCTCCGGGCCGGCGACCCGAGAGGCGACGTCGCAACCTGCTGGGAGGCGAAGGAGGCCGTCCGTGAGCTCTATGCCCACGCCGATGTTGACATCGCCCTCGCGTGGGTGACTCAGCTCGGGCACGACCTCCAGGACAAGGACTACCCGATCGAGGCCCGGTCGCTTGGACGGACGCTGTTGCGGTGGAAGCGCCAGATCGCTGCCTGGCACCTCGCCCATGTCAGCAACGGTCCGACCGAGGCGGTCAACAACTTGATCAAGCGGGTGAAGCGTGCGGCCTTCGGGTTCACGTCCTTTCGGAACTACCGGATCCGCTCACTGCTCTACGCCGGCAAGCCCAACTGGGACCTGCTGGCCACGGTCACTCCCCGCTGATTTCCGAGGAGCCGACAACAGTCAGTCTGTCGACCAGATTCTGGCGATGGGAGCGTAAGCATCCGGCGGGCTTCGCGACG
>Ga0182015_10002396_pt1 | contig 22711 bp, 18 predicted proteins | sample 712P3MmetaG_FD_120478 | JGI IMG/M metagenome (GOLD analysis project Ga0182015, IMG submission 120478) | Permafrost microbial communities from Stordalen Mire, Sweden - 712P3M metaG | ecosystem: Environmental > Terrestrial > Soil > Wetlands > Permafrost | place: Sweden: Stordalen | collected...
ACTATCAACGCGTTCGACCCTAATACCGGCAAGTTTGTAGGCACGATCAAGGATCAGAAAGGCAAGCAGGTCGTCCTCAACAATCTCTGGGGAGTCGCTTTCGGTGGCGGGAACTCATCGAGTGGAGCGACCAACGAGCTGTTCGTCACCGTGGGCAACGGCAACGGGCTCAACGAACTGGCCGGCACCTTTTTATCAATCAAGCCGTAATTGACAACAACAGCAGCAGGAGGACGTAACTTGGGCCGCCTGAATGAGGCGGTCCTTCTACTCCGGGGACCCAGGCGTCGCCGACCAAGCCATCAGCTTCGATAGCGATGAGTATATCTGGGTTCAGCGCTCCATTTCTTTGGCTATCTCGTCCGGCAGAAACTTCAGCGCCACGAAGCGGTGCAGCTACATCCTCGGCCTGGTTGACCACACCCCATCCCGCCGCCACCGAGCTTCTCGACGAAGCGGTAGTGCGAGATGGTCTGGCCGATTATTGGGCTTTGATCTTACGTGGATGAAACCGGCAGGTCAACGAAGGCGGGGGGTATTAAGGGCACGAGGGGAAAATGCTACACCAGCAGGCTAGGATTGACATTGGCGGATGGCAACGGACAAGCAGCGAGACAAAGATGAAAGTTGGGAGTTCGCGTTAAGGGGTGAAATCTGCGCTAACGGAGAACGCCTTCTCTCCAGGTGACGAGCAGGATTCCGTTCATGCTGGAGTAGCGCAAGGCGAAAACGTGGACCTTAGCGCGGTTGCTAATTGCTGCAACTACGGAGTGATCATGAAAATCGTACCTTTGTTGTTGACCCCACCGCCAAAGGCCGTACCGTAGAGGTTTCCCTTTGCGTCAATGATCAAGCCGTTGGGGAACACGCCGTCCGAGCAGTCGCCGGTGCAGAAGTCATGAAGAATTTTCTCCTTGCCGCCTGCAGTGATTTCGTACACCACGCCGGCACCAACGGGACCACCCGCCTGCGTCGTCCCGTACAGGTTGCCCTGCGCGTCGCGAACCACTGGGGCCTGGGGCTCCTCGCCATCATGCTGCACCTTGTAGTTCACCCGGAAGCGGTGCAACACGCTTTCCTTGCCGCTCGCGTTTACCTCGAATACCGTGCCTGCGCCGTCTCCTCCGCTTGCGGTTGTTCCATAGAGGTTCCCGTCGGGGTCCAGCAATAGGGCGGCGTATGGTTCATCTCCGTCAGGCGAGGCCTTGAAACTATGCAGCACCGTCAACTGCTTGCCGGCAAGCTTGAATACCACCCCACAGCCGCCTGGATAATCGCATTTGAGGTCCCCACCAAGGGCGGCAGTGCCGTACAGATTTCCTTTAGCGTCCATGATTAGGCCCGAGGGCACGTAGCCGCCATCTTGGCCGCCCGTAAAGCTATGCAGTACGGTTTCTTTTTTCCCGGCCAGTTTGAACACCACTCCGTCGTTGAATTCCCCGCTCTCCAGGGTAGTGCCGTAAAGGTTTCCCCGCCCGTCCATAATTACCCCGGCCTCGGGAAACGCCCCGTCCCCACCCCCGCTGAAGCGGTGCAACACGGTCTCCTGCACCCCACTCAATTTGAATACCACTCCACACCCTGCGTATCCCGTGTCTACGCAATTACTGGTGTTACCGCCAAACGTTGTCGTGCCGTATAAATCGCCATTTGCGTCCATGATCAGGTTCGACCGGGGAGTGGCTCCGTCGCTGCCTCCCGTGAAGTTGTACAGTGGGGTCTCCACGCCATCGGTATTCAGCTTAAACACCGTTCCACACCCGAGGTAGCCGGACCTAGCGCATTTGGCACCGTTGACATTGCCTCCGTAGCTAGTGGTGCCATAGAGATTGCCCGAGGCATCCATGAGCAATCCCGCCCCCGGCCCGGCACCGTCTGTTGGGTACCCAGCAAAGCTGTACAGCACGGTAAAAGTTTGCGCTTTGGCCGACGGGCCCGTTCCGAGAATCAGCCCAAGAAGGGCGACTAACGCTATCGCAGCCCAACATGTTGTGACGCGAGTTGCTATCACCGTCGTCTCCTTCCTGCTATGGCTTGCAAATCCCATTAATTCCGTTGACGCACAGACCAAACACGTCGACTTCGTTGTTCGCCCCTATATACACATAACCATTGAACACCGTGGGGGTTGGAAAGCCAAAATAAGCGGGATTCATTGTCGTTTGGACTAACCTGCTGTTGTAAAGCTCCGTCAAGGCGGTCGGGCAAGGCCCGGTAGGCGAGCCAGCCGTGGCGCAGAACGCGTGCAGCGCTGGTTTGAGAGACTGCATACCGGCACAATCCGGCGGACTGTAAACGCCATTGTTTTGGTTATTCTGGTTCTGCTCTATGGCCCACACCACCCCCGACAGCGGCGTGGTGGTGGCGCTGGACGAAACCGAGGGTGTGGGAGAGTACTGGCAAAACAGCGTCGACGTGCTGGCGGTCGGCGTCATCGGAATCGGAGGGCCGACAGTGCTGCTCGGCTGCAGTTGGTAGCCGTTGATCGGCCTAGGGGCGACGCCCGCGGTGCCGGGTCCGCCGCCCATCGCGGCTACGGTGAGCGGTGCGTCTACCGAATAATACAGCATGTTGTAAGTCTGGCTGCCGCTTGTATACCAGAGATAGGCAGGACTGCCCCAGTAGCCCTGAGCTGGGTCGTTCGGTGGTATGTACGGAGTGGTGACACACTCGATGTCATTCGTGCTGCCTGCGCAGCTAGAACCGAGGTTGGCCTTTCCCAGGTAGTCCTTGTCCATCACATATACGTTCGACTGCTTGTCCGCAGTAATAGCCACTTTGCAGCCGCTGCCGCTGCACTCGCCGGTGTTCGTGTAGGTAAAGTTCGGCGGCAGCAAAACCCCGCCTGAACCGAAGTCTTCATCGTTGGGGCAGAGCCCATTGTTGTCCCAAGAGAAGACATCGTAGGGGGTGAAATAATCCGAGATGGTAAGCAAAGTCGCTGGCGCGGTGGGTGGCTGAAGCTTAAGCAGACTGTCGCCCGCGTCGTTGTCCATCGGGTTCGATACCAGGAGGTCGAAGGTTCCATTGCCGGTTGCGACGAAGATGTCCAGACCGTCCGAGGCCGGCGCAGCCCCCGAGCCCCAGATGCCGCCGCCGGTACCATGCGGAGTGCTGCTGAAGGCGGACACCTGCGATAGGGAATAGCTGCTGCCGGTATTGTTGGTGAGCGAATAGCCAAACATCCAGCCACTCTCGCTTGCCTCAGGAAGAGGCGCGAATGACACGTAGATGATGCCGTTGAGCAGAAGCAGTCCCGAACGCTGGATGTGGTTTATGTCAAAGCTCTGAGTCGTGCCCGATCCTCCGGTTGTGCATTTTGGTGATGGAGGGGTTTGGCTGCCGGGAACGGAGCCGGCGATCTGCGTATACGTCTTTACGACCCCTGACGTAATGTCTACAGCGAACAGATAGTAATTGATTACGCTGGAAATCTCGACCGCCGCCACGACGTATAACGTGTTTGTGTTGGGATCGATAACCGGCGTCCCGATGACGCCCACGTCCGTATAGGAAAAGGGAGTTGGCAAGCCCTCTTCGGTTTTTCCCGTGCATACCGGCCAATTGGTGGTATCGGTATTGCAATTGATGAAGGTGCCGCCTAGATACCCCGCAAGATCAAGCGACCAGATTGTCGCTCCGGAAGCTGAAGTCGCCTTGAATGCGTAGAGCATGTCCTCGTTGGTGGCGACAAAGACGACATTCGGACAGTTAGTTCCACAGCCTGATACTGGCACATTCGAGACAGCCAGGGGCTGAGCATAAACGCGGCCGTGCACCGTCGTCCATTGATACAGCAGGCCGAAGTTGCCCTCGGTCACATAACCCTGCTGAGTTGGGTCTGCCGTCAAAAGGGTTTCATTTTGCTGCCATCCAGTTCTGCTGAGGTCATTGTGCCAAGTGGTTAGGCAAGGCGTTCCGGTGGGGCAAAGACCCTGTGCTACGGAAAAGGTGGTGAGCGACGCTGTGGCAAGGAAACAAGCCACGACTATCAGCAGACTGCGAAGAGGAGAAAACATCGGGGACCTCCAAGGGGAGTGAAAGTTGAAACAGGGGCCCGTAACACAACGTCCGAATTATCCCCCCGAAATCCTGCTTGTCAAGAGATTTCGGTCTCATCTGCAAAAAGTCTTTTGTTTAGATCAATCAGGATTCTGGTTTCAGACAAAACGCCATTGGGGCCTGTCTCATACAGAAAATTGCGCATGCCACTGCCCGGCCAAGGTATATGGAGGTCATGATCGCCGGGGTGATGAACTTAAGGAATGATCCACACGAGCGAGGACGCTCGCGTCTACATTTCTAACTCAGAAAGTGACGCACCAGCCAACCACGCTCGCGTCCTAGAAAAAGATGGGACTCAGAATCTTCGGTAATGTCGTCTACACGGGAAAGTACCGCTGCCGCTGCCGCTTTCCGCTGGACGACGTGCTGTCCTTAATCTTTGACGCGATTTCGAGGAAGGTTATTGGCGTTGCGATGAGACGATTGCCGCCTGACTTGCGTATTCTGGGATCGCGGGCTCCGGTAGCTATGTCGTACCACACGTTTGTGTCTGAAATGAGATTCATCGACGATTTTCCCTGTTGATGGGGAACCGTTGAATTAGCTGTTTATAGCTGTCGTTCATTGTTTGGCTCCGTCCTTTTCCGACTCCCATTGCTGAAGCACTTTCAAAGCCTTGGCCAGTTTGGACGCCCGCACATGTACTGGGGTACATATTTTCTCCAGCGTGTGCTGATTGATCCCTCGTCGAATGAATTCCCGCTTGGGAACCTTCTTAATACGCACCAATTGTTCGTCAGTCGCAATCATTGATCCGCGACGTTTGTACCGGATGGCTTTGAATTCCAAGAGGCTGATATCTTCGCCCTCTTCCCAATGGCGGTCGGATTCTTTACCGATTGGAATGTGCTCACCGGCGATAATGTGCGCCGGCTGGAGCAACCCACAAGTGTCAAACTCGCATGGCTTGCCATCAGGCCCCAAGCTCTTGGCTTCGGGATGGTTCTGATAGGACTCGGCAAGTTGATGGAAGTTGACCGGCGACACCGAGATGCTGTCGTCAGTATAGTCGAACTTCAGCCTGTACGTGGGAGAGTCGCAATCATGAATGTTGATGCATTCCGATTTAATCCAATCTTCCCGCTCGGAAGTGAATTGAGTGATCAGCGTGAAATGCGGGTCTGCCGGATTTACACCCGGCGGATATCCAAATGGGGCTATTTTCGGCATCATCATGAAATTGTGGGGTCGGGTCAAATCGCACTTGCCAAGATTCTGCAATGCATGATGGGGCGTGCTGAGCGTGATCTTCATCATAACGGGCAGTTCGAACCATGATCGCCGCCTGCGTTTCATCCCAAGAACGCCTCGCACGATGTAGTCCCATAGCTCAAATATCCATTTAGGAACATCGTGAGTTTTTTCCCACCCTTCCGGCGAGTCTTTTGGGGGATAAAAATAACCCAAGCCGTGCGCCTTAGGCTCAACGATCTCGATATCATCATCTTTCTTTTCATATAGAGCGTATCGTTTGCCAGCAACCGAAAATCCATACAACTGGCGACGCTTCTTTTTGTTGTTCCAATTTCGTTTGTGAACTTTAAGGATCGACCCGCGAATAGGCTCGATTTCTTGATTGTAGGGGTTCAGGCTTTCAAATTGCTTGACTATCCCATCGACCTCATCCCAAGAGAGCACCCGCTCACCATTCGTGCCTGGAATCGTGAGCGGTCCTTCGTGCTCGGACGCCACGATTGCGAGTGAATCGGTGTCACAGAATAAGTACGTGCCTCCAGCCTTTCGGACAACCGTCTCCAGCATGGCAAGCAGGAGTCTTCCTCCCGAGGTAATGAGCGAGGCAACGGGAGGTGCAAACCAGTCGCCAGGTTCTTCGAGCACGGGCGGGCGGTCCGGAAAAGTTTCTTCGCCTGAAAATACCGTGATTTTCGAGTGTTTGGTGTTTCGCTTCGGATTGAGTTCAACGAATAAACCGTACGACCCGCTATTGGCGAGAATCTTTAGCCAATAATGGAGTGCCTCATTGGATTCATTTGCGGCGCGTTGCTCGATGGCGTGCTTATAGAGACTAACTCCGGCGTCCACCTTGACCATGCCCCTCAGGTTTGTGGTGCCTAGCCCAGTCTGCTTGCCATGCGACACGACCCGATATGCTTTTTCGATGTCTGGCACCTTGCCATCGGACAAGATGATTGCTGAAATCAGGTCGGGTCCTGCATACCAAACGGGCTTTCCGGATGTGAGGTAATTGGTACCAATATTTTGGGTTACGTCGTTGTAGACGGCCCGAACCGGCAGGATGTCATCCTTGGGTCTCACGAGGGCAAAGAATTTGAAGTCAGGCCATACGGAACTATCAAAGCATTTGTCCAGCGTGATGCGGTTCAGAAAACCCCCTATTTGGTCGGTGCTTTCTTCCAACGAAACGCTCTCGGCAATAAGCAGATCCCAATTGCGGAGCAATTCGTTCACGGTTGGATATTGGGACATAAAGTCAACCGGCACGACCGGCACCTCACATTTGCGTATGCGGCACTCAGCCCGACCCCCATAATAGGCCTGCATCGCGATCCCGAACGCGTGATCCGGTTGCTTGAATTTCGTGCGCGGGTGGATGATCTTCAATTCATCCATATAGCCTTTGGCGACCGATGCAGGTGAGTAGAGTTGGTCGGGCCGCTTGGCAATCGGATGCATATCGTATTCGGATTTCGCGGCGTTCAGAACTTCAACCGTGCATTTCACATCCCCACGACAATATTCGATTTCCTCAGGCGTGATCTCGCCGCTGGGCTTGTGCTCTTTCTTCTGATGTTCAGTTTCGAGTTTTTTGCAAGCCCGCTTGAGGGAATAGGAGACGTTGAAAAGTGCCCACAGCAACGTACGCACGTCCAGAAAGCGGCCATGTGGCCAGAATCTGACCTTGGCTTCAATATCCTTATCCTTATCAGCACCATCCTTGGGCGGCTTGCGTACCTGGGTCGAATGGATCAGAGCCGTCTTGCTGTTTAGAGCTTTATATACAACACGCGGGTAATAGGTGTCTTCCTCAAGCTGGCATGTTTTCGGGTCGTGCCATCGGCGCAAAATCAGCGAGTGTCCGCCATCATCTGCTTCTCCCCACTCTTCAGCAATACGGGCTAGGTCAAATGGCAGATTGAAACCAACAATCATGGTTTTATCTAGAATCGCCTTGAAAAAAACGCTTTTCACAAACCCGGATCGCGGGCGCAGTTTAAGGCGTATTTTCGGCGTAAATGATTTCGCTTCAATATCGGCGTAGACATCTTCCGCTCTGGCGTATCCGTCCAACACATTGTGTTGCCATGCCGGTAGTTCATCGGGGTAGAAAAGACCTTCCTCTTCGCACAAATAGCGATCATTGACCAGCTTACATATTCTGTATGCTCCAAAAGTGAACTTTAGAGTCGCATCCGTCAAAGTCTCGCAATCGTAGACAAGTATGCGGTCGGGCCACGGCGATTCTCGCTGGGAACGGCTGTTCTTATTCGGAACTACGGTGTGCGCCCGCAGAAAAATGTCATGAATTTCGGTCATTTGAACCGCCTTCAGGAGTTGCGGGTCGGGTATCGGACGTAAGACAAGCTCGTCGTTTCCTCGCCTTCCAAATAGTGATAACGACCAGCAACAGTCCGACCGTGAGCACGATAATGCCAATTGCTATTACATTCCCGAGGCCTTCCGGGTCTGCGGACGAGGTCGGGCCGGGGATTGAATTAGGAGTAATGATCGCCACGGGCGTGCCTGAACGGCGGCGTCTTCGCCTTATTTCATTTCGTTGTGGACGATGTTCTCGTTCCCAGCGTCGCTTATCCTCTGGATTGTTGTAGGGCATTGGTATTTACCCCCGTTTTCGGGTCGTGCATTCTTTCATCAATCTTTTCGATTGGCTTTCTCAAACGTTCTTCGACTGGTTCCTTTGCGCATTCTTCCAACATCAACAGAAAAATCAACGTAGCTTGACGCGCCCGTCTGGAACGCTCTTGCCTATCAGCGGTGTAGCGTAAATCGATATCGGCAAGCCGAAGGCGTAAATGAAATTCGTCGTGATGCTTTCGGCAGAATGGAGCAGTGATCCAAATGACATGATTGCGCCCGCCGACGTGGTTTAATTCCACTCGGTCTGTGCTTCCGCACAGCACACATCGCGACGGATTTAGACAGAGTTTGCTCACTCAGCTCCGCCATTGAACGCGTTGTAGATTGAAAAGTCCGAGAGCTGCGCTTCGATACTGATTAAAGTGCGGGAAGCCGTGACCAATTCCACTCCAGCAATGCGCTTTCCATGCCATTTCGCCATCGCGTGTTTATCACCACGAAAGAATCGGCCGATATCCCGGAGAAAGGCGCTAACCTGTGCACGCTCCTTGGAGTTTTGAGTGTGCACCGGAATTGGATTTCCGCGTGCGTCAGGAACGTACATCGTCTCGCGGAAGTGGTCAGAATTGCGCACTCGCCAATGCCCAGTAACTTTTTCGAGTGATGATCCAAAATATTTCTTAACAACAGACGGCTTAACGCCGAACGAACGGGCAGCGGCGGACAGTTTTAGGTTTGGATTGCGGCGCATCTCCGAAAGCACGTGGAGGGCGTTGGTCCTAGCCTCGGATGATCGTCGCGGAAGGCGAGAGAGTGGAACCGGCAGAGCGCGGTCGCGGGCTTGCGCCCGACTTGCCCTTCGTGAAATTACCTTGCGTTTTCTCGCCACCGTCGCAGCACCCCTTCCCGTTCGCTTTCTGCGTTGAGGACTCAACCCTCTTACCCAGTTAGATCATGGCTGAGAGAAACCATCCACAAAGCAGCCTTTGGGCCTGAGGCAAGAATCGTGACCAAGCGTAGGGAGGGAAGGGAGTTAGGGAGCGGAGCAGCGCGAGAGAAATTTCTGTTAACTCAAGTTAACTCGTAATCTTCGGAACGGTCCTCGGCAGCAACTTCATAGCCTCTTTGCGCTGTTTGCTCAGCCACGCGGCAAAGGATTTCGGATTCTTCCGGTGCCATTCCGTGTAGGAAGTGTATATTCCGCCGGGGGTCTTGGGCTTTCTTTCGTCAAGATGCGTCGCGACAAGTTCCGCTCCTAAGCGATCTGAAAGAGATAGCAAGTATGCTGCGCGACTCAGCATTTCCCGCGATTTCTTCGACCTCTTTTCGGAAAAGGCTGCCAAGCCAGGCTGTTTGATCCAGCGAGAAAGAATGGAAGCACGCTCGTGGAAGTCAGCATTCTGAAACTTCCGCAAACCGATGCTCGCCCATTTCATGGAATCTGACTCCGCCCTGATCCGCCAATGAATATAGCCAGGACGCAGAAGGTCCAAGAAACTGGCAAACCTAAACAAGCAGTATTTTGGATAGTGAGAATCGTTCGTACGCTTGAAATCTGTAAATCCATCCGGCGTCGCTATCGAATCGTCATAGAAAATAACGTAGGTAATCGGCGCAAACTCGTTGAGAAAGAGATCATAGGATTTGCGGTTCAGAGAAGTGCCCAGCACATTTGCTAAGTCTATTAGCCTTTCGTGGTCGTCTGGGTTGTGCTTGGCACTTTCAATCATCCTCGTAAGATCAGGTTGCCCGACCAACGTTAGGTTCTCATCCTCGGTTGGAACAACAAGCCATCGCTGAAAGCGAGCCTCATATGTTTGATTCCCTCCCTCAGAATCGCAGTGGAATAGGCTGAGAAATAGACGCATTCTGCGGTACCTCAGTGCTAAATTCCGGAGGTGTGGATGTTGAACCCGGTCGTCGATGAAATCCCGATCCTACCTCGCCCCACCTATATTCCCAACAATCGGTTGACATATGCCCCTCTGCACTTTCGTGCCATTGCGCCGTGCGGGCCTAACTAATAGAATCTGCTTGAGTTAAGCGGGCATGCCGACTGTTATCAGCAGCCGACAAGCCCTGACCACCAAGGGAGATATTAGCTCCAATGGCAGCTTCGCACACACTACCGCACTCGCATGCCATCCGCAAATCTGGGGTCCTCGTTTTGAATGGCTACGGCATTCGCGTCCAGGTGAATGCCGGTCATTTGCTTTTGCATGACGGAATCGCGGACGAGCGCAGGACGATTCGTCTGCCGCGTGTCAGTCATGGTCTAAAGAGGCTAGTAATAATCGGGACCGACGGCTCCGTCACACTTGACGCTCTGCGCTGGATTTCTGATGTAGGTGCAGCATTTGTGATGCTCGACCGTAGAGGCAAGGTCCTCGCGGTCGTTGGCCCGGTCGCTCCGTCGGACGCTAAGCTCCGCCGAGCGCAAGCACTCGCACTCGGCAATGGTACGGCGCTCAAGATTTCTAAAGAAATTATTTCTCAGAAACTCGCGGGACAGGAGCTACTCGTTCGCGACATGCTGCACGATTCGACGGCAGCAGATGCAATTGCTCGATTCAGAATCGTGCTACCGAGCGCTGAGAATATCGACCGGGTAAGGCTGATTGAGGCCCAGGCAGCAAAAGCCTATTGGCAGGCGTGGGCTATTCTTCCGATTCACTGGCCCCGCAAGGACGAGCGCCGCGTACCCGAACATTGGAGGCGCTTCGGTTCCCGCATCTCACCCTTGACCCACAGTCCGCGTCTGGCCTCTAGTCCTGGGAACGCCCTGCTTAATCTTCTATACGCACTTTTAGAAAGCGAGTCGCGGCTTTCCGCCGCTGCAATGGGACTTGATCCCGGTATCGGTTGCCTTCATGTGGACACGCCGAACAGGGATTCGCTGGCCTGCGATCTTATGGAGGTCTGTAGGCCAAAAGTGGATGCGTTTGTTTTGAATTGGCTTCAGAGTGAGCCCTTTCGCAAATCGGACTTTTGGGAAGATCGTAACGGGAACTGTCGGATCGGATCACCCTTGGCAATCAAGCTCTGCGAGACTTCGGCCACTTGGCGTAGACTCGTGGCCCCGGTAGCGGAGCATGTTGCGCAAGAGCTTTGGTCCTCGATGTCGAAACCTACATCAACTCCCACCCGGCGACAGATCGCCACTCGCCTCACTCAAAGTCGAAAGCGTGCGGTAAAGGGAAGTGAAGTTCCATCGGTCAAGGTTCCGAAACCTGAGAGTGTTTGCCGTGGGTGCGGCAAGACGATTCAAGGAAATTCAACGAATTGCAGTGAGTGCGACATTGAGATTGCGACCAAGCGACTAGTGGAAGTCGCGAGGGCCGGACGTATTGCTGGACATACCCCTGAGGCGATTACCAAGGAAGCGGCAACCCATCGTAGGCACGCGCAAGCACGCGCCGCTTGGAATCCAGAGATGCAACCATCATGGCTCACCGAACGGGTATTTTCGGAGAGAATTCAACCGGCGCTCGCGCAAGCGTCAGCTACGGCTATCGCAAAGAGGATTGGCGTATCGCGCTGGTACGCGGGCCGCATTCGCGAGGGCTATCGCCCGCATCCCCGGCACTGGTGGGCGCTGGCGAAGCTAGTGGGGGTTTCGGTAGAGGGAGAGGGGAAGAGCGCTTAATCGCAAGAATTGAAGGAAATTCCTGCTAAACTGAAGGCCCTTTATGGTGCTCGAAACCACTCTTACTGACATTAAAGCCCGGCTGCTCCAAGGAATATTCTCCAATGAGCAGGCGATCTCTCAAGGCATTGTTCTTCGCCTGCTTCAGGAGCTCGGCTGGGATACGTGGGACACCGCTTCTGTTTGGCCTGAGTATCAGACCGGTGAAGGGCGCGCTGATTTCGCACTATGCCATCCACCGACTAAACCAGCCATCTTCATCGAAGTAAAACAACCCGGCAAAGCCGAGGACGCCGTCCGCCAGGCTTTGGAATATGCTTTCCACACTGGCGTTCCATTCATCGTCTTGACCGATGGCAAGACTTGGAGCTTCTACCTTCCGGCGGAACAAGGCAGCTACGAGGACCGTCGCGTTTACAAGCTCGACTTACTCGAACGCCCACCGGTGGAGGCTACTGAAACGCTTAAGCGCTATCTAGCCCGTGACCGCGTAGTAGCGGGGGAAGCGCTAGAAACGGCGCGTCAAGAATACCGCAGCCGCAATCGCCGGTTCCGAGCCCGCGCGGCGATCCCGGAGGTGTGGAAAGAATTGGTCGGGAAAGGGAGTGAGGAACTTGTCGAGCTTCTCGCCAGTAACGTTGAACTCAAGACCGGTATTCGCCCGGAGGCTGACGACGTTGCGGAGTTCCTAGCCGGGTTGGGCAAACCCGTAATCGTTGAAACTTCACCAGGCAACGCCTGGGAACATACAGAGCACCGACTCTCGCAGCACACCGCTAGCGAGACATCCCGCAGCGGCAAGCTCGTCCTGCGGGGCAAGTCGTACCCCTACACAAATGCTAAGGAAGCAATGGTGATGGTTCTACGGGAACTCGCCAAAACCGACCCTTCTTTCCTGGAACGTTGCTCCCAGCACCCCGACGCGCAAGGTCGCAAACGTCGCTACATCGCCCGCACACCGGAAGAACTCTACCCAGACCGCGAGGACCTCCGCGACCTGCGGGAGGCGTTGCCGGGTGGATGGCTGGTCGCGACCAACCTTAACAACGTCCTAAAGAAAACCATAATCAAACTTGCTGCCGAAGTTGCCGGACTGAGGTTCGGTAGCGACGTGATTGTGGAATTTTGAATTCAAACATGAGGTAGTGTCTCAGTTTCGATTCGTGCAACTGTCCGTGTTACTAGCGTCCTATGATCTTTACGCCTAAATTTCTCGGGTTAGGAAAACGTCTTCGCCGAGCATGTCAATGATCCTCACGCCGACGGTGGTCTTATCCTTCGGGGCTGGCAGTTCGTAGCGGCCCTGGACCAAATCGGTTTTTTCCTCAGGTACGTCGGCAAGCACTATGTTGAATGTTTGGCCGTCGTAAGCAGTGTCGATCATCACCGTATCCACCATCGAGCGCCAATCGGTAATTTGCGGCTTGAGCACGCCCTCTTGAGAAGAGAGACGCTCGATAATTGTGGGCGATAGAAAATCCGCGATTTCGACCAGGATTGTGTCTTTCTGTCGAGTAATCTTAACCTCCGCTTTGGCGGGTTTGTGCACAAAAAATTTGCCAAATTTGGGATCAGTACGGAGTTCGATCACATCTATTTGATTAGGGACGTGGCCTTGGCGGCGCATACGATTCCATTGTTCAAGCCAGGAATCGCAGGCGGCCTCCTTGCCGAGAGCTATGACCGTGATGTCGCGGTCTTCTTCCGGGCGAGATTTCAGTTCGTTTTTTAGCTCCTCAAGATCAAGCGGACCGGTAGGTTCGCGTTCCAAACCGTCTCGAATGTCCGTCCGTAACCGTTATCCTCTCGTTTTTCCGAAGATAAGAGTTGGTCAACGCAATGGTCTGACGGCATTTTCTTCGCCTCTGCCCACGGCGGTATGATAATGTGTCGGGGAGTGCGCAGCCCCGGACCCGAAAGTTGGCTTCTTTGGCCGTTGGCATTGGTGAGCAGGAGGAGCAAGATGACAAGCACGACGAAGCATGGAATCCTGAGACAGTTTGGGCGAGCGACCGCCATTGCACTGGCTTGGGCGCTTTCGCTGGCAGCGACTATCCTACCGGCGCGGGCGCAAACCTTCAAATCACTCTATTCGTTTACGGGCGGAAACGACGGGATGTTTCCAAACGGGCCGCTTGCCTTGGACGTGGGGGGGAACCTCTACGGCGTAGCTACCTACAGCCAAAACGGCCGCGGCTACGGGACGGTGTTCAAGTTAAGCCCGGCCGGGAAGCTGACGGTCCTGCACAGTTTCGGCGGCGGGAACGACGGCGACGGGGCTAATGGCACCAGCGGTGTAATTCGCGACGCGGTCGGGAACCTCTACGGGACCACCTGGGGTGGCGGCCTCAACAATCAGGGCGTGGTCTTCAAGGTGAGTAAGACCGGTAAGGAAAGCGTGCTATACCGTTTCACCGGGGGAAACGACGGGGAAGAACCTGCCGCCGGGCTGGTGCGCGACGACGCTGGCAATCTCTATGGGACAACTGGGGCCTCCGGGCTTTGCGTCGGCTGTGGCACGGTGTTCAAGCTGAGCTCGACCGGCAAGGAGACGGTGCTGCGCCGTTTCAAAGGGCCACCGGACGCGGCCCACGTCCTCACCGGGAACCAGGTTCTGGACGCGAAGGGCAATCTTTACGGCGTCTCGTATTTCGGTGGCCTGACGAGCGGTTGTTTTGTTCCCCAACAGGGTTGCGGCACATTCTTCGAGCTGTCGCCGAATGGCAAGGGGGGCTGGAGCGAGAAGGTGCTGTACAAATTCAAGGGGGGGAAGGACGGGGCCTACCCCAATTCTGGCCTGCTCAGCGACGGGAAGGGCGGTTTCTATGGTACTACGGAGTGGGGTGGCAACTCGGGGTGCGGAGGTTCCGGCTGCGGTACGCTATTCAAGTTCGATTCAGCCGGCAAGGAGACAGTGCTGTATAGGTTCACCGGCGGCAAGGACGGGGCGGCCCCTGGCCAGCAGCTAGTCCTGGACGCGGAGGGCAACTTGTACGGCACCGCCACGGAAGGAGGCAGCGACACATGCCCAGATGGAGGCTGCGGAACTGCGTTCAAGCTGGATACGAGCGGCAAGCTGACAGTGATGCACGCGTTCGGCGGGACGGACGGCGCTTACCCCGGGGCCTTGCTGCGTGACGCGGTGGGAAATCTTCACGGTGCCACTTTCCAGGGGGGCGCGTCTAGCTGGGGGACGATATTTGAGATCACGCCCTAATCAACCGGCGGGAAGATGGAGCCGGGCCCTCAGTTCGTGCCCGGCCCTGCGAAAAATCATGGCTACTAGTCATCAGCTCCAATCCCGTTAATCTGCTCCACCAGCATTTTCCAGTTGCAATTGCAAACATAGGCGGTGGTGCCTGTGACGGCTATTGACCCCGACGACGGCTCTATCAGGTAGAAGATCTGCTCCGCCCAATCGTTCGTCGTATTGTACCAAGTCCTGACAGAGGTGAATGAGTTGGTGCCGTCGGACACGCCTTCAAAGCACGGGTAGCCGCTGGGCACGTGGTCGCAGGTAACAACGACCTTGAGTATGTTGTTGGCGTTCAGGACGTTCTCGGTGGCGGTTAGCGTGGAAACGTCAGTCCCTGACACGATCTGGTGGTCGATTAGATAGGGCTCCGGGAGCAGCGACTGCGCGGTGGCCACGGTTGCCAGCAGGAATAGGAACGCCGAAGCAAGCATTGTTCGCTCTAACAGTTTGCGTTTCAGGGAATCCTCCTTTTGGGTTTGGTGACTGGTTGGGCAAGTAGGTAATTGCCCTTCGTCGGCTGTGATGGTCCGTCCGCAGGGTCGATCCGTCAACCAGAAACAGTGATCATTTTCTGCGAAACGATATTCATTTTCTGCGTTCGTGTAAGAACGAACCGATTCTCGCCGAAGCTCAGGAATTTCGGCTGCGAAATCTTGTGGGACTTAGAATGTTTTGCTTCTTAAAGAATCGAGTGAAGTTCGATGCTTGTCGGTATCCTAGCTCGGACGCAATAGCCTTTATAGGAAGCTCCGTCGCGGCTAAGCATTCGGAAGCCATAATTACGCGTCGTCTCTTGGCGTACTCTCTTACGCCCACTCCCGTGTCACGCCTAAAGAGCCGGGCAGCATAGGCGAAGGAGATGTCCAATTTCAATTCTCGACAGGCATCTTCCATTTTCCAATCCGTAGCTCCGCTGTGACTGTTGACGGCTTCGACGAGCTTGGAGACCCGCACATCCATACTGCTTCGTTTCTTCGCAGGCCGAAGCGATTTACCAATTTGTCAGTAAATATCGTAAAGACGGAATTGACAGACGGCGCTTGCGCGAAGTGGACTCCCGGAAATAGTGCGAGCAAGTAAGTGATGGAATTTTAGCCACGTGCGGCAGGAAACTTTAGATGACCCTGAATTCTGTCTCACAAATGGAACAACATGTTGGACGAAGACATAGACTCATGACGATACCGAGCGCCGGCTTTGCACAATAAACCGCTCTTGCACAATAACTCACATGCCTGCACAAAAACGGCAATCCTTTGCTAAGATTTTCTACAGAGTGTACAGTATCGAACACTCTGCTAAATTGTGAGATTATTACGGTTCTTCAATACCGCACATGCACAAGCGTAACCTTCGGGTAATTAAATGGCTCGGCACGGTCCCAGCCATTGGAATCTGCACCCACTGCGCCACGAACTTCAAAGTTCCGCTGGAATCTCTTAAGAGAACATCCGATGCCCAAGAAAGCCTGCGCAAACAGTTTGAGGAGCATGCGTGCGAACGGGGAACTGTGCCTCAAGAACCTAGGGCATAGGATCTTAGGGTGTTCACAATTGAACAGATTTAGCCTGCCTTCTGGCCTACTGTTTTCCAAACAGGAATCAGGCCCCCATTGGAACATGAGAGATTCGTGGAATTGTGCAGGTTGGTAACTGGCGAGCAAGAACCCGAAAAACTCGCGGCGCGTATAAAGGAAATCAACGCTCTATTGGATAGCAAGTATCAACCGCTCGAAAGAATGCATCTTATCGACCGCGTAAACTGACTTAACCGCTAAATTAAACAAACAATCTGCGAATATCGCCATCTAGTTTCATCGCTTGCTGGTAGTAATCGCGACTATCGGCAAATTCAAAATACCCGACTGAGTCGCGGTATATTGCTATGTCAAGTCCGTCAACCATTAATCGGTCCAACTCTCCAGCCATTACAACCGCGAACGCGGCTAGGCTTGCAAGTTGCGTTACGGACATTTTCGGAGAATGGAAGCGCATCGGGAAGAAAGATGCCTTACTGTAGTTTTGCCCTGTAAAACACTTGCCACCGACGATTTTGTACACCTGTGATCGGTGCGCGAGATTTGCCCGTAAGATATTTTTGCTTTTGCCATCCGCGAGAATAACTGTGGAATCGCTCGGGCCATCGTTGCCCTCGTCCCATCCAAGGTCACCGCAAGTTCTCATAGTGCGCTCTAAATCAGAGTCAGCTACGCCGTTCTCGAACTCCCTCTCTAGATAGCCAGCAGCCAAATAACTAGGTTTTCCGCCCGCAAATGCCCATGCAAAGCGGCGGGTCGGATCAATCTTTATTTTCGGGATCAAGTTCGTAACGGCTCCTTCCCCTTGACTGGGAGATTGAGGGGATAAATATTCGCGCTGGTCGCTAGCCATCACAGTTCCATCGTGACCGCACATTGTTACTTGGTATGTCATTCGCCTTGTCTTAGCTTCGCTGTTTATAGGTCGTGCCGGAACCTCTGGTTTAACAAAAGTAGTTTGCATATCGGGCAAGCTCCGCTTAGAATGATTTCGGAGCGGTGCTCACCACACCCAAACCGCAAGGCAATAACCCCGCTGGCAGGCGGGTGTTTTGCTGTTAGGACAATTTTCCAGTCATTATACGCCGCACCATTGAGGTAGAACTGATGAGAAATCTTATTACTGTTCTAATTCTATTCAGCATGACAATGATGGCGCAGCAGTCAAACTCAGCCCCAGAACCCCACCACATTAAGAGTGACGTACTCGGGGAGAATCTGGGTACATACGCGACCAACAATCCAGGAGAAAAGTGTGCTGCGCCGAATACTGCACTGGCTTCTCAATTAGATTCCAAAGGGAATGGCTTTTGCATTGTCTTAGGGGCTCAAGTCTTCCTGTCCTACGCAAATGTGCGCCTGATTTACAAGAATCTAGAATTTAATGATTCACGTCTGGTTCAGGTAATGATGACCATTTCACATTCCGACTATGACACCTTGCGCGATGGTCTAATTGCTAAGTTTGGGGAGCCTTCCGTGCGCAGTAAAGCTGATTATCAAAACAGAATGGGCGCACACTTTTCAGGGGACACGCTTTTATGGGACAACGGCGTATCGACCGTTATGGTAGATGAATTCGGCGGTAATCTCGATACCACGGTTCTAAATTTCGCGATGGACGATTATTTGAAAGAGCAGCTTAAGCGACGGGATGAAGCAAAGAAACATCCGACCGACATGTAATTTGGCGTAATGGTTCCATGTTCATTCCGGCTTATGTTTCGCCCGCACTTGCCAAAACCAAAGAAATAAACCCAACACTCATTTCAGACACTACCCGCCGATTGAGACTGATCTCCCGGCCACGGCTCGCCTTTGTCCCTCCGCTGTTTATAAACTCGCACGGTAAATTGCAATTCCTTAATCCTGCGCTTGGCGTCCGCAATTGCTTCATCCCACATTGATTTCTTCGGCTGCTGCGCATTTTTCCCTTGACCACTTATAGGCATGACTATATGCTCCATCTAATAACGATATGGCTACCATTGACTACATCGCCCTTCTTGAACAGGCGTTCACGGATTATTCCAAGTTGTTTGCGGAACGGCAGAGCATTGACCTTGAACTCGCCCAGAAAGAACAGTTCATTCGCGCCACGGTCAATATGCTGCCAGACGATAAACGGCAGGGATGGGAAATACTTCTCGAAAAGTTGTCTGCCGAAGATGTGGGACTCTCTGATGCGATTCGCAATATTCTTAAGGTAGCGCCTAAAAAGCTTCATACGGCGACTGAAGTTAAAAAAGCAATGGTAAAGGCTGGCTTTGACTTCAGTAGATATACAACGAACCCCCTGTCCAGCGTTCATGCCGCATTGAAGCGATTGAAGCCCGAAGAAGCAGAGGTCAGCCAAATCGATGGCGTCATGGCTTGGCGCTGGATCGGGCCGACATGGAAACTTACGTTGGGTGCCGATCTGACAAAGCAACTGAACTCCATAAAAGTCCAGCCTAATCAGAAGGTATTCCACACACCACCATTGGGAGTTACGCGACGAAGAATCAGGCGGCACGCCCCTCCGGTTGACACTGCGGCCAGCAAAGAAGCGTTGGAAAAAATTGCAACGTTCTTTGGCAACCGCAAGCCAAAATGACTTCCGAGAAAACCGTGCGGATCGAAACGGAAGGATAGATTGATGAAAGAATAAAAGGTTATTGCACTGCGAGTAGAGAGCAAACGTTTGCGACGCGATGTCCCTACTCGCAGCCTTTAACGGGGAAGCCCCAATGCTGGTGGCAGCAGAGAGTCTGCAAAACTCTCGGACGGTGTTTAAGCACCGTGGGTTCGACTCCCGGCTTCTCCGCCAAACTTGTGAAAGATCAAAATTAACGCGCCTTGAGTTTGTACTTGCGCGGTTTATTCCAATAGGGGCTTTTGCATGATGGGCAGACTCGCGGCTCCCCTTCGGTGCTCTTGCGTGGAACCCATTCGTGCTCGCACCTGTTACATTTATACCCTTTTTGCTTGAGCGTGACCATCGCCATATTCGGGAGGATACGCGAGATAATAATATATTGTCAAGGTACATTTTATGCTTGACAGATATATACCTAATTAGTAATATATTACTCAGGTAAGCGGAGGCTTTATGGACCTGAGAGAGCAACGCGGTTTGGAACTGGCGGCAACCCGAACGATTCGGCGGAAGGCAGAGGGAATGTGGATTGTTCCGTCGCAAGCTGGCAAAGGATCGTACCGCGTTCACCTGATGCCCAAGATTGCCTCTTGCACCTGTCCTGACCATGAAACGCGCCGGATGGACTGCAAGCATATTTACGCAGCCCGCTTCGTGATGAGACGTGAGCAAAATGCCGATGGCACTACCACGGTGACGGAGAGCGTTACTCTTACCGCCACGAAGCAAACTACCTATCCGCAAAATTGGTCGGCCTACAATGAAGCGCAGACCAACGAACAGGACAAATTCCAATCCTTGTTGCACGATCTGTGCTCTGGTCTTGCCACGGTTCCGGCGAAATCGGGCCGTCCAAGACTGCCGCTCTCCGATGCTGTTTTCAATATCGCGTTCAAGGTCTACAGCACTGTTTCGCAGCGTCGTTTCATGTCCGACCTGAGAGAAGCGCACAGACGCGGATACATTTCCAAGGTTCCGCACTTTAACAGCATTTCCAATTACCTTGAGAAACCCGAACTGACTTCGATCCTGCAAGACTTCATTACGCAAACCAGTTTGCCGCTCAAGTCTGTAGAGACTGACTTTGCCGTTGATTCCTCTGGTTTCACTACTTGCCGTTTCACTCGCTGGTTTGACCACAAGTACGGGCAGGTTCGGGAGCAGCACGATTGGGTCAAGTGTCATCTCATGGTCGGGGTGAAAACCAATGTAGTGACCGCCGTAGAAATTCATGGACGGCATACGAACGATTCCATTTTGCTTCCCGCTCTGGCGAAGAGTACGGCGCAAAACTTTCAAATCGCTGAAATCTCCGCTGACAAAGGTTATGCCAGCAAGAGCAATACAGAAGTGATTGCCGCCCTTGGAGCTACACCGTTCATCTCGTTTGCTTCCCACCATCGCGGAAACGGCGGTGGTACTTGGGAGAAGATGTATCACTACTTCCAATTCCGGCGCACCGAGTTTTTGCAGCATTACCATAAACGCTCCAATGTCGAATCTGCGTTCTCGATGATGAAACGCAAGTTCGGAGACTCGCTGCGAAGCAAGACCGACGTTGCGATGGTCAACGAAACTCTCTGCAAAATTCTCTGTCATAACCTTGTCGTGCTCATTCACGAGATGTGCGAACTCGGAATTGATCCCGTGTTTTGGCCGAGCGGTACAGTTGTTTAGCCTGACAACGAATATAAAGAATTCACTAAGACTGCTTAGCATTCATGCCACGTTGGCTCTGCTTTCGTCACGTCTAGTGAGGGATCATAACTCTTAGACCATAGTGATGGCTGCAACCAGAGACACGTATTTACATGGTCCGACCCCTGCTGGTTGGTCCACGCCGTATACCCGAACAGATAGATGCGGGCTGTACCCAAATTCATGTTATCTATCATGTCTCCAGTAAGTACACCCGTTTCATACGTGTTGAACACGCCTTCTCCCGGAGCTATGTCGTATCTACCCGAATCCAGTTTTGCCAGCGCGTCTCTAGCCTGTGTTTGAATTGCGGGGTTATGCTCGGGTGGCCTAGTGCCATGAAAATCCACATAAAATAGCCCAGCCCGCATCGTAGACTCATGGGTGTAAGTGCTACCTTTGTTGTAATACGCAACTTCGATGCGCGTTTCCCTATTTGCTTGTTCAACTGGAAGACCGTGGTAAGTCAGTTTCATTTTTAGGTATCCAGGGACCGGGCTGATTTCCTTTATAGTGGGTACGTCCGCAGTCCAATGTGTGGTCTTATCAAGCTTGCTTGTCAATTGTTGAACTGAAACGGTGACATTGGATAGTCCTGCCCTTATTTCGGTAACATCGGGCGGGTGGGCAAGCCTCCACGATATGGTCCACCGATCTAAACCAAACGCTGATCCAATGACCACAATGACTCCGACAATCGTTACTAAAGCCCTTACCTTAAGCCGTAAGTTAAAGATTGACGCAATCTCCCAGACAAATAACGAGCCGAAAAAACAGGCACACATCAACACGGCTCTGGCAGGCGACATATCAACGACTCCCGCCAGTGCTAAGTATTCGTACCCCGCACCAAACGTCGCCGCGAGCAGTGCACTCGCTGCGATTACACGAGTAAACTCCATAAACCGCATGAATTTCGTGAGTTCTTCCGGCTTCAGCTTGGAAGAATCCCCACTGTTCTCTTGTAGGTCTTTCATGCGGTCGAAGACTCGCTGGACGATCCTGTCCTCCTGCTTCTGTTTTTTCGTTGGATGTTCGACTTCCGCGTCTTCCATGCGTACCCCTCCACTGAGCCAAGAGTCTATTCTTGGCCCCATGAAGGATAAACTTTTCGGGACATGGGGCCAATGAGACAGGGGGCAATCCCTGCACATAAACCCCTCTGGCTGCACAAGAATTAGGCATTAGGGATGCCTTTCTGTGCAAAGCCCCGAGCGCCTACTTTCCATCTTTAGAGTCTGAGTTTTAGAACCCGTTACGTTTCCCGGAATTTCGAGGGGCTCAAGCGGGTGTAGCACTTTTGCCGTCGCTGTACACCACCCCGTCAACGCAATGGCGCAGAAATACGCTGCCTACCGCAATGCAGTCGAGTTTTTCCGATACGACCCCCGTTGTCGATACGGCTGTTCTCTTTGGAAGCAAGAAGTTGCCGCTTCTGGACGTATTTCCGTGCACGACTAATGGTACGCCTCGTAGCCTAAGTAATGAGATGGACCTCACCCGAGGGGGTGTAGCTGAATTCTTCCCGAAGGATACTACCCCCCCGGCTCGTTGACGGGGATAGCTATAGGAGGTTCTTGGCACAAGTGGTGGAGCGAGCGCGGAGCCGAGGGCTGACTTCGGACGAACACTTCACGGTGGATGGGACGTTGCTGGAAGCATGGGCGGGGGCGAAAAGTTTTCAGCGGAAGAATGGACGGACACCGCTGCACGTCCTTTCGTTCGCAACGCGCCATGGACAGAGACCGGAGTGTCCGGATTTTGAAGCCTCCTATAGCTATCCCCGTCAACGAAGGCGGAGAGGCGCCTCTCCTTCGCTCGCGGTCCAGAAACGGGCTTATGGGAAACCGCACACTGCCCTGGCGGGCTTGCCAACCCAGTTAGGGAATGATAAAGGACGCTATCATTCCCTAAAATCGACGGCGAGAGAAAGAAGCTGCGGCAGCCGATAGCTCGCCTTCATCGCCACCAGCGGGGGCGAGGATGCTCCAAACTTCCCCGAAACCGACTTGAACTAAGCCGCTTTGCGGCGGACGCATTCGCGTGTTGCGGGGCCGACGGTCGAGGTGATCT
>Ga0182015_10002398_pt1 | contig 22703 bp, 17 predicted proteins | sample 712P3MmetaG_FD_120478 | JGI IMG/M metagenome (GOLD analysis project Ga0182015, IMG submission 120478) | Permafrost microbial communities from Stordalen Mire, Sweden - 712P3M metaG | ecosystem: Environmental > Terrestrial > Soil > Wetlands > Permafrost | place: Sweden: Stordalen | collected...
CGCGATTCAACTCGAAGACATCGTCAAGGGCGGGATGCGCGAACGCTTCGATCAGCTTCGCGCGATGGGCATTCGCACGATGATGATCACTGGTGATAATCCGCTCACGGCTTCGGCAATCGCACGGCAGGCTGGCGTGGATGGCTTCCTGGCCGAAGCGAAGCCCGAAGACAAGATGGCGCTGATCAAGAGCGAGCAGGCCAAAGGAAAACTTGTAGCGATGACCGGCGACGGAACGAACGATGCTCCCGCGCTGGCTCAGGCCGATGTCGGCGTAGCGATGAACACCGGGACCCAGGCGGCGAAAGAGGCCGGAAACATGGTTGATCTCGACTCGAACCCGACCAAACTGATCGAGATTGTCGAAATCGGAAAGCAGCTTTTGATCACACGCGGAGCGTTGACAACGTTTTCAGTTGCGAATGATGTCGCGAAATATTTTGCAATCATTCCGGCAATGTTCGCGGCGGCGTTTCCGGAGCTCGAATTGCTGAACGTCATGCATCTTCGGACGCCACAGTCCGCGATTCTCTCGGCCGTGATCTTCAATGCGCTAATTATCGTCGCGCTGATACCGCTGGCGCTGCACGGCGTGCGCTACCGTCCGGTCGGCGCGGAGATATTGCTGAGGCGCAATCTCTTGATTTATGGGCTTGGCGGCGTGGTCGCGCCGTTCGTAGGGATCAAACTAATTGATGTGATTGTGACGCATTTGCATCTGGCGTGAGACGACTATGAAAAAGAACCTCATGATTTCGATTTGGATGACGCTGGCGACGACGATTATCTTCGGGCTGATCTATCCGCTCGCAGTGACGGGTCTTGCTCAAGTGATGTTCCCCGACCGTGCGAACGGGCAATTAATCCGGCATGACGGCAAGATCGTCGGATCGAAAATCATCGGGCAGGCATTCGCCGGCGCTTCCTACTTTCATTCCCGGCCATCGTACGCCGGGAATGGGTACGATGCTGGACAAAGCTCAGGTTCAAATCTCGGACCGACGAACAAAACTCTGATCGATCGCGTGAACTCAGATGTGCAGAAACTGCAGGCTGAGAATCCGGGCGCACCAGTTCCAGTGGACTTGGTCACATCTTCGGGTTCGGGTCTCGATCCGGAGATTTCACCGGCTGCCGCGGAGTTTCAAATTCCGCGAGTGGCTCGCGTGCGCGGCATCAGTGAGCGGGACGTACGCGCGATAGTTGCGAAGCATACGCTGCAGCGCGATCTGGGATTTCTCGGCGAGCCCCGCGTAAACGTTCTCGAGCTGAATCTCGATCTCGACGCCGTGCACCCTGTCTCCCGCTGAAGCGGCGCGGAATTCCGCACTACGATTCAGAGCTAGAAGTTTTTCCCCGTGCGTCCCGAGGGATAACGAGGCGATAGCCTACCCACGGCTCCGTCAGAATATATTTCGGATTCGACGGATCAGGCTCAATCTTCTTGCGCAACTGATTCACCGTAACGCGCAAATACTCGGTCTCGTCGCCGTAGTCAGGGCCCCAGATCGCCTGCAGAAGCCGCCGATGCGTCAGCGGCTTGCCTTCATCGGCCGCGAGCTGCCGAAGCAGCTCAAACTCCTTTGGCGTCAGATGAACCGGATTGCCGCGAACCTTGACGATGCGCGATTCGAAATCGACGCTCAATTCTTTCGTCGCGATGGGAGCGATCGTTTCCGACGGCCCAACGCGGCGCAGAGCCGCGCGGATGCGAGCGAGCAATTCTTCCATGCTGAATGGTTTCGTAACGTAGTCGTCGGCGCCGGCATCGAGTGAACGCACTTTGTCTTTTTCCCCACTGCGGACCGTGAGCATGATGATTGGGACATTCGAGCTCGTGCGAATCTCGCGGCATGTGTCCAGGCCGTCTATTCCCGGCATGTTCATATCGAGAAGAATGAGGTCGGGCCGCTCGCGCCGGATTTTTTCGAGCGCAGCCGCTCCGCTTGCGGCTTCAACAATCGTGTAGCCTTGCGAGGAGAGCGTCGCACGCATAACGCGCCGAATTTGCGGCTCGTCGTCCACAACGAGAATCTTGGAGGTTTTCATCGGCTGGCAGCGGGACTATGGTCGATCGGCAAGCTGAAATAGAAAACAGATCCGTGGCCCAGCTGGCTGGTGACTCCGATCGAGCCGCCGTGCGCCTCTACGATGGCCTTCGCGATGGGCAGGCCCATGCCTGTTCCCTGAACCTGAAAGCGCTGGTCCTTGCCGCGATAGAATTTGTCAAAGATTAGGCCTACTTCCATATCTTCGATGCCCGGGCCCTGATCGGCGACGCTCGTGACCAGAGATCCGTCGCTCACTTCCGCTGAGACGGTAATCGGCGTGCCGGCAGGAGAATACGCATTCGCGTTCTCGAGCAGCCGCACAAGAACATCTTTGATGCGGCTGAAGTCAGCGCGCACCGGCGGAAGCGCGGCATCGACGTGGATATTTACTGGCCGGGCGGCGAGAAAAGGGCGGCACTGCTCGATTGCAGCCGAGGCGATTTCGTCGATCGAGTGGCGCTCGAGCTTCAACTCGAATTCGCCGGCGTCGAGGCGGGCCATCTCCGCGGCGTCGCCGACAAGCTGATTCAACCGGTCGGCTTCTTCTTCAATAATCGTGAGCAATTCGCGGCGATTTGACTCGGGCGCCTGAGGCTGGGAGAGCAAGGAGGTCACGGAAGCTTTGATTGACGTGAGCGGCGTGCGCAGATCATGAGTGATCGAATCAAGGAGCGCGGAACGCAGTTGCTCGCCCTCGCGCGCAGCTTCCGCTTTGCCGAGCCGTTCCACCGCGCGTGCGCGCTCGGCCGCAATCGCGACGAGAGTGCCGAGCGCCTCAAGCGTTTTGCGCGTCAGAATCGGGCCCGAAATCCCCAGGCTTCCCAGAGGTTGCACTCCGATTCGCACAGGCACGAACGAAATGTTGCGACTCGCGATGATGAGTGGCTCCTCGCGATTGGCCGCGCTTCTCATTTCCTCCTCATCGAAGTGCGCTTCACCGCCGCCGGAACGGTAGAATTTCTGTTTATTGATGAGAAAGAGGGATGCCGCTCCCACCTCGAAAACATCCACGATGTGGTTTGGAATCGCGTTCAACAGCTGGATCACGTTGCCTTCCACCAGCAATTGCTGGCTGAACGAGTAAAGCCGTTCGATTTCACGCCGCTGCCGCTGCGCGGTATCGGCTTCGCGGCGCACCCGCGTGGCCAGTTGGCTGGCCACGAGAGAGGTGCCGAGGAACGCCACCAGAGCCACCCAATTTTCGGGCGAAGCGATAACGAACTGGCCGACGGGCGGCAGAAAGAAATAGTCGTACGCCAGCATCGCGGCAAGGGACATGAACACCGAAACTCGCAGCCCCCAAACCGTGGATACTGTTAGAATTGCGAGAAGAAAGGTAAGCGCGACCGTCGTTTGATTTACCGGCAGGAGTTTTCGATAGACGTACGTAATTGCCAGGACAATGCAGAGAGCCAGCACATAACGGAGCGTTCGGTACGCGAGGCGTCGCCACACTCCGTTATTCTAGCCTAGCTTTCCTGCATCGCCGCTCAAAGAACACGCGGACACGATAATGGCGAAACGACCCGAAGAGTGGCTCGAGATAGCCGCGCCACCTGAAAAAACAAAAGGCATCTTCAAGCTATTCCTCGGATACGCACCTGGCGTGGGCAAGACCTACAGCATGCTCAGCGAGGGTGTCCGCCGGCACAACCGCGGCGAAGACGTCGCGATCGGCGTCGTTGAGACGCATGGCCGTAAAGGCCTCAATGAATTGACCTCGCAGCTCGAAGCTGTTCCGCGCCGCAAAATCGAGTACAAAGGAACGATTTTCGAAGAAATGGATGTGGACGTGATTCTTGCGCGCAAGCCGCAAGTCGTCCTAGTGGATGAATTGGCGCACACGAATATTCCCGGCAGCAAGCACCGCAAGCGCTACGAAGACGTCCAGGAGATCCTCGCCGCAAAAATCGACGTTCTCTCCACGATGAACATCCAGCATATGGAGAGCATCGCGCCGACCGTGCGGGCGATTACGGGCGTGGTGGTGCGAGAAACCGTGCCCGATTGGGTTCCGCTGATGGCAACCGAGACGGTCATGGTGGACCTTACGCCCGAGGCGTTGCAAAGCCGCATGCAGCGCGGCGATGTTTACACGCCAGATAAAGTCAGCCAGGCTTTGAAGAATTTCTTCCGGCGCGGAAACCTGATCGCGTTGCGCGAGCTTGCTTTGCGGCAGGTGGCCGAACACGTCGACCGCAGTCTCGAAAATTACATGGCGGCGAAAGATATTCACGAGACATGGCCGGTGCGGGAGAGGCTCGCTGTGTGCGTCAGCGCAAATCCGGGCGCGCAATACCTCGTCGCGCGAGCCGCTAGGATGGCGAGACGCCTCGACGCGGAGTTTTACGTCGTCTATGTTGATTCCGGAGACAAGTTGCGAGAGGCTGACCAGAAATCGCTCGAAGCGAATCTTGCGTTCGCCGAAGATTTGGGAGGCACAGTCGCGCGGCTTCACGGCCGCAACATTGCGGACGCCGTCGCACAATTTGTGCGCGAAAAACACGTGACGCAAGTGATTTTTGGCCGCTCCGCCGATCAGGGAATTCGAAGGTATCTTTATCTTTCCGCCGTAAATCGTTTCCTGCGAGAAGCTCCTTCCGTGGATGTGCATATCGTGACGCAAGAAGTCGATTGAATCTTTGGCGAATTCACGGCTTGCCGGATGTCACGAACCAGCCATCACCGCTGGCATCCTGTTACTTGCGTCCGGAATCCGAATAAACGTAAGATGCTAGTTGGTGATGGTTTCGCGACATTCCAGGTGCGATTGAGTGACCGAAATTAGGCCTCCGAACTGCTTTCAATTGCGAAGCGAACGTGCCCGGCTTCTCGCGAAGTTGATGGTCCTGATTCTGCTGGTTTCTGTGGCAGGGCTGGAGACCGGTGCAAAGAATAGTCTGTACTATCCCCGAAATATTTCTGTTCACTACCTTTCGATCGGCAGTAAGGCCAAAGTCGCGGCGTCTCCCGCGCAAATCGATCGAAGCCCACTTCATCTGATTGCGAAACTGTCTCCTCCGCGACCGCTAACCCGCATCGCACCGGAGAACAAGACGGAAGCGCCTCCCATCCAACGTCTCTGTGTAACGGTAGCACTGCAACATCGTTCTCCCCCGTCTGTTCTCTCTTAATTCCCCTGTTTTCTCGAAGCGGAGTGTCGTAACGTTTCCATCACAATTGGCACGAACAATTCCGCGCGGAAGTAAAGTCCATTGAGTTTCTACACGGCGCGAAGCGGAAGTGAAAGCACGAATGCGAGCTAAGCGAAACTATGAACAAAGCAACGCAGCCTGCGCTTGACCGATTTTTTCTTGGCCTCCAAGTGTTTGCGGTCTTCCTAATTGGAGTAATGCTGTCGGCCTGTGCCGCCAAGCCCAATCCCGATGATCCCGCGAATGCTCCACATGTCGCTGTGGTCAAAGTCGAGCGGCGCGATATCGCAAGCGATTTGGAGATCGCGTCCGAATTTCTTCCGTATCAAGAAATTGATGTCTTCGCAAAAGTCTCCGGCTACATCCAGAAGCTTTATGTGGATTGGGGCACGCATGTGAAACAAGGACAACTTTTGGCGGTGCTCGAAATCCCAGAACTGCAGCAGCAGATTGATGAAGATCAAGCCGCAGTTCGGGGCAGCGAGCACGATCTGTCCCGATTTCGCGAAGAGTTGAGCCGAAATGAGTCTATGTACAGCGTCGCGCATATCACTTATTCGCGCATCGCGGATGTTCAAAAAACGCAGCCCGGACTGGTGGCGCAGGAAGAGATCGACGAAGCGCAGGGGAAAGACCTGCAAGCCTCGGCGAATGTCTCGGCCGCCAAAGATTCGCTCGCGTCCGCCGAGCAGTCATTGGCTGCGGCCAAGGCGGCGCTGGAAAAAGATAGGGCGCTCTATGCGTACGCGCGAATCACGGCTCCTTTCGACGGCGTGGTCACGCAGGTCAACGCATATACCGGCGCTCTACTGCCGGCAGGCACGTCGACAAGCAATGGTGGTCTCGGGCTGTGCCATCTTTCGCAGAACAATCTCTTGCGGCTGGTGATTCCTGTGCCGGAACGAGCTGTGGGAGATATTCATCTCGGCTCATCTGTAGCCATCCGCGTTTCCACGATTAACGATACGTTCGAGGGCAAAATCGTGCGTTTCTCGGGGCAGATCGACAATCAGACTCGCACGATGCACACCGAAGTTGAGGTGCCGAATCCAAAGTATGTACTCGTTCCCGGAATGTACGCGTCGGTGCGGATTCCACTCCACTCAGCGACCAACGTCCTGACAGTGCCGCTTCAGGCAGTGCGGGCTACGGGAAACGATGACGGGACAGTACTTGTTGTAAATAACGCGAATCGAATCGAGAGGCGGGCGGTGAAACTCGGACTGCAGTCAGCCGATTTTTACGAAGTGATTTCGGGCCTGAGCGAGAACGAGAAAGTCATTTTTGGCGAACAGAACCAATACAAGGACGGCGAGCTGGTCTCGCCAAGTGACGCCGGCCCTGCGCCCGCGCCTCAGGAATAACCATGCCGAAATTCTCCATCGATCATCCCTACTTCATCATCGTGATTTGTCTTTTCATTTGTGTGCTCGGCGTGACGAGCATGGCACAGATGCCGGTGGACATGTTTCCGCCGATCAACATTCCTGTCGTTCTGGTCGCCACCTTCTACAACGGGATGCCCCCCGAACAAATCGAGGCGGACATTACCGACACGTTTGAGCGTTTCTTCACACTCGGCAGCGGGATCGATCACATGGAATCTCGTTCGATGTCGGGAGTTAGCCTCATAAAGATTTATTTTCAGCCGGGCAGCGATGCGAACGCGGATGTCACGCAGATAGCGAATCTTGCGATGGCCGATCTGCGCCGCCTGCCTGAAGGAACATTGCCGCCAGTCGTGATGAAAGTGGACGCGTCGAGCCTGCCCGTTTGCCTTTTGACTGTGGAAGGTCAGGGCTTGAACGAGACGCAGCTGCACGATTATCTCCAGTATCAAATCCGAAATCAGATTGCCGGGGTCCCGGGCGCGACAGTTCCACCTCCTTACGGAGGCCGGTATCGCCAGTTGATGGTCTACGTGGACCCGCTCAAGCTTCAGGCGCATCAACTGAGCCCCATGGATGTCGTGCGCGCGATGGATGAATCCAACTTAATTCTGCCGGCGGGCGACGTTCGAATCGGGCCGGTGGATTACAACATTTATACGAACGCGCAGGTGCCGAACGTCGAAGCGTTGAATGAAATACCGTTGAAAACCGAAGGGCAGAAGTCTGTTTTCATCTCCGACGTTGGCAAAGCGGTGGATGGCTCGTATTTGCAGTACAACATCGTGCGGGTGAACGGGCAGAAATCCGTTTACGTGCCGATCCTGAAGCAAGGCGGAGACACGAACACGATTGCCGTCGTCGACGGCATCAAGAAAGCGATTCTCAATCTCCGGGATATTCCTTCGCAATTAAAGTCGCATGTGCAGTTTGATCAATCGCTGTTCGTGAAGGGCGCGATTTCGACGGTAATGCGCGAGGGAGCGGTCGGGATCGTGCTCACGGCCATCTTGATTTTGGTTTTTCTCGGCAGCGCGCGCGCAACGGCCGCGGTGTTCCTTTCGATTCCGCTCTCGGTGATGATCACGTTCTTCATCCTGCATTTGATGGGCAGAAGCATCGACAGCATGGTGTTGAGCGGACTGGCGCTTGCGTTCTCCCGCCTGATCGACGATTCCGTGGTGGTCATCGAAAACATTTACCGGCACATCGAGCTCGGCGAGGACCCGAAAGTCGCCGCGATTCACGGCGCTAACGAAGTGGCTCTCCCCGTTCTGGCGATCATGCTGGTTGCCGTCGTCGTGTTTTTCCCGGTCACTTTTCTTTTCGGGGTGAGTAAGTATCTCTTCTCTGCACTGGCGCTGGCCGTCGTTCTGGCTCTATTCGCTTCTTATTTCGACGCAATGACGGTCGTGCCTCTTTTCTGCGCCCAGTTTCTCAAGCCGCTCTATCCGCGCGGGGAAGAAAAAAAAGAAATCAAGAGAACCTGGGGAATGAAATTTCACGAAGGATTCAACACCAAATTTTCGAGGATGCTTGACGTTTACGAAAAGTGGGTACGCAAAGCTCTGGACCGTCCCCGCGAAACACTTGTAGTTTTTCTGGCGATTTTTGTGCTTAGTTTTGGGCTCTTTCCCTTGATCGGAGTTTCGTTCTTTCCGCGTACCGATGCCGGGCAATTCGTCATCAACGTAAAAGCGCCGACTGGCACGCGAATCGAATTGACCGATAACTACATTAAGAAAGTCGAGGCCATCGTTCGCCAAGTCGTGAAGCCCGACGATCTCAATGCGATCGTGTCGAACATCGGCGTTATGCCGGATCTATCGTCTCTTTTTACACCGAATTCCGGAATGCATACCGCCGTAGTGCAGGTCGGATTCAAGGAGGATCACAGCGTCAGCAGCTTTATTTACATGCAGCGAGTACGTGAGCGAACCGCCCGGGAGCTGCCGGAACTGCGAACGTACTTTCAGTCCGGCGGGCTCGTGGACTCCGTCCTGAATCAAGGGATGCCCGCACCGATCGACATTCAAGTGAGCGGCATGGATCTGAAAGCAGACGATCGCGTCGCGCAAGACCTCGCGCGGGAAATCAAGGGGCTGCCGAGCGTCTCGGATGTCTATATCCCGCAGGACATGGATTATCCCGCGTTAAAAGTGGATGTGAATCGCGCTCGTGCCCGCGAACTGGGCCTCAGCCCGAAAGAGGTAATCGACAATATCATCACGGCGCTGACGTCGGACGTGATGATCGCGCCCAGTTATTGGGTTGATCCCAAGAGCGGAAACAATTACTTCGTGACCGTGCAGTATCCGGAAAATCAGGTGAAATCGATCGAGGACTTAAAGGCGATGCCATTGCGCGCGGCGAATTCGGCCGCGCCGACGTACTTGAACCAAGTTGCCGAGGTAACGCCGATGCTGACGCCGACGGAAGTGGACCACTACCAGTTGCAGCGAGCTGTGGATATTTACGTCGCCCCGAAGAAAGAAGACGTCGGCGGCCCCGAAAGCCAGATTTCAAAGATCATTGCGCATACGCAGATACCTCCGGACCTCCGCGTGGACGTCCGCGGACTTGTTGTGACGATGCGCAAATCTTTCAGGAGCTTCGGGATCGGCCTTTTGCTCGCAATTCTGCTTGTATATCTGATCCTTGTCGCTCAATTCGGCTCGTTCATCGATCCCTTTCTGATCGTGCTCGCAGTGCCAACTGGCCTGATCGGAGTGATTCTGACGCTCGCGTTCACGCCAACTACGCTAAACATTCAGTCGCTCATGGGTCTCGTGATGCTGCAAGGAATGGTGGTCTCCAACAGCATTTTGATCGTGGATTTTGCGAATGTGTTGCGCGGGGAAGGTCTCAGCTTGACGGATGCGGTCGCCCGTGCGTGCAGGATCCGCTTGCGGCCCATTCTGATGACTTCGCTGGCAACAATCGTTGGGCTATTGCCGATGGCGTTCAAACTTGAAACTGGGAGCGAGGCGTACGCACCGCTCGCGGGAGTGATTATCGGCGGCTTGATCACGTCAGTGGTCCTGACCGTATTTGTCGTTCCGGCCGCGTACTTGCTCATCTACCAGCGGCGCGCTGAAGCCCAGGCGGCTGTCGCGGCACAGGAGGCTCAATAATGCGACTGCTTCACGCACTTTTTGTTTTGGCGATCCTGTCTCTCATTCCGGCACCGAGCTTCGCGCAGAACGCGCAACCGATGACATTGAAGGAAGCTGAGCAGATCGCAATCCAAAACCATCCGCAGATTCAGGCTGCAACGAACCTTGCCGCCGCTGCCCGAGCGCAAGTGAAAGAAGTTCGTTCCGTCTACTACCCTCAGGCGTATGGCAGCGCGACGGGCGCCGTGGCCGAGAACGATAGCCGCATCGCCGCGGGAGGGTTGAACAACTCGATCGTCTACGACCGCTACGCAAACGGGGTGACCGTCAATCAACTCATCAGCGATTTTGGACGAACGCACGAATTGGCGAGAAGTTCAAATCTTCATGCGCAGGCGCAACAGGAGAACGTCACAACCACACGTGCGGACGTGCTCTTGCAAGTGGATCAGGCTTATTTCGGGGTGCTGAGGGCGAAGGCAGTGCTCCAAGTTGCGCGGGGAACCGTGAAGAATCGGCAACTGGTGGCCGATCAAGTGAGCGCGCTCGCGAAGAACCAATTGAAATCGACGCTGGACGCGAGCTTTGCAAACGTGAATCTGGCGCAAGCGCAGCTTCTGCTCGTTCAAGCGCAGAATGATCTTCAGGCTTCGTATGCGGAACTTTCGACTGCGCTTGGTTATGGCGACCAGCGCACGATCGAGCCGGCAGAGGAGCCCATGCCCTCGGCGCCGCCGGCCGATTTCTCTCGATTGATTCAACAAGCGTTGCGCGACCGGCCGGAACTTATCGGCCAGCGCCTCGATGTGAATTCCGCGATGAGTTACGCGACGGCCGAGCGGGATTTGTGGACGCCAACGATTTCAGCTGTGGGCACGGCGGGGCTCGTGCCGTATCGCGAAGACGAGTTGGCATCGCGATATGCAGCAGCGGGGTTCAACGTGAACATCCCAATATTTAACGGGCACCTTTACGGCGCGCTGCGGAACGAAGCGGATGCGCATGCTCGCGCACAAGAACAGTATCTCCGCGACCTGCAGAACAGGATCGTTCGTGACGTGCGCACATCGTGGTTGAATGCGAACTCCGGATTTCAACGGTTGTCGGTTACGAATCAGCTTTTGCAGGAAGCTACGCAAGCTCTCGATTTGGCGCAAGTGCGGTACAAACTTGGTTTGGGTTCAATTGTCGAGCTGAGTCAGGCGCAGTTGGGCATTACGCAGGCCCAGATCGAGCAGGCAAGCGCGAAATATGATTACCAGATGCAGTTGTCGGCGCTTAACTATCAGCTGGGCGCACTTCACTAGAGAAGAATGCGGCGCAGAAGATCTAAGCCGCTACGCCTACAGATACATAAAAGCTGCTGTTCAAATTAGCACACGGTCCCAGTAGTTTTTTTGTCTGTTTTCCGGCCTCTCTGATGTGTGCGGGCGCCTAAATACCCCTAGCGGAAACTCCCGCAATAGCTCAGACTCAATACAGTAATGGATTGCCAACGTCGTGGGCTGTTGTGCAAAAAGGGAAGTCTTTCTCTCCGACACCTACAAAATGACCAACACGATTCTCATGCAGTATATGGGCTTTGAAGCAAAGAACCAGGGTCGCGAATACCTGTTTCAAGTGCGCTGTTCAACGGAAGATATGCGCGAATTCACGCTCACCATCGCTGACGAGGCCTTTAACGCGCGTCGTGTTCGCTATCAAGATGCGCCGGGCGTGTGTTCGTTGCGATTGCGGCGAGAGCTAGTCGGGAATGCCAATTGCCTTGCCAACACTAATTTTTCTATTACGGACGCGGAAATGGACGACTACAGGACCGCGCATACCAGCAAGACCCCGAAGAGCCCCTATTCACCCAAGCCAGGTAACGAATTCTGACCGATCCATCTAGCACGGGAGCGAATACCTCCGCCGCTCGCGTGATGGCTCGACCGCTCCATCACCCGGCTACAACTCGGGTGCAGCGGCGAACCAACTTGTCCTCATCAATCGCAGCAAGAAGCCCGTGCTTCTGCTTGCCGGAGAAGTCGTTGCCGGCAGCAATCGCGCGATGGTTCAATCAGGAACCGAATTAGGTAGGTAGAAGAGCAGGCGGCTGTCTAGCAGCCACCTGCCCTCAGAAGTGAAGTTCAGCCTGAATTTTCCCCGCCGTTAATGATGTGCGGTGCAGAGCTTTCGTTCTGCTTGCGAGCGTTCGCAATGATGCTTACCATCTAAGTTTCGATACGTTCCTGGTGTGCAGCTTTCTCAGAGCCCGCGAACGACTTCCGAGAGGAACCATGTGCGTCGCTCGGTCTGATCGATCCAAGTCTCGATCAAGCTGGCGGTCGCAACGTCGTTGTGCCGCTCGCAGATTTCGTGAGTCGAGCGCAGATATTGAGTGAACTGCTGATTGTCTGCGGAGAGTTCAGCGAGCATGTCCTTCGGGTCCACAACCGCTTCATTATTATCTTCCAATCGCTGATGCCGCGAAACATCGCTGATCGATCGGAGCGTGGAGCCTCCGATTTTCCGCGCGCGTTCAGCGATGTCGTCCGACATTGCGAAAATCTGATCGGAATGCTCGTCGAGAAGCAGGTGGTAATCGCGAAAATGCCGCCCGCTCATGTGCCAGTGAAAGTTTTTCGTCTTTAGATAAAGCGCGAATACATCGGCAAGCATTTGGCGCAAGGCGGTCGAAATTTCGGTGACGCCTTCGCGGCTCAGATCTGTTGGTGTATCGAACGGTTCCGTATCTTGTCGCTTTAACTTTGTTGCTTCAGCTTTTGCCATAGATTCCACTCTCCTTTGAAAGATTGACGTATTCCGCTTCGTCTCTGCCAGTTTCGGAGATTGTTCAGGGTATACGGTACTAACTCTTGGGCTGGTCGGGCAGACGAATGCGACTGGGACGGCGCCTTGGCGCGACAACCAACTGCGCCAAAGCGCCGCCGTTCAGATTTGGGGTTCTGGCTCGGACGGCACAGCTGTGTCTATGCCGGGCACTTCGCCCGGCACTTCATTCTCTAAAGTATTTACGTTTTCATCCGAACCGTCAGTGCCAGCGCGGCCCGCAAGTTTTTTCTGCGCGCGGCGCTCAGCCTTCTCGCGCTGCTTTTCCAGTCGCTTCATTTCCTTTTGACGCTTCAGGAATGTAGTGGCCATCGACTCTCCTCCGATTTCAAATAGGTGCCGAAAACGGCGCAATCCGCTCGAGGGGAACTACCAGCGCGGCTCGCGCGGCTGGCGGGAAGCCTCGCGATAGTCTTCGTTCGAGAATCCACTCCGGCCCCGATTTCCGCCCCCACCGCCGCTGCCACTGCCGCTACCGCTGCGCGGCGCTCTCCCCTCCGTCTTGGGGCGAGCTTCGTTCACCTTGAGGTTACGGCCGCCGACCTCTTTTCCATCGAGGCCGGCGATTGCCTTCGCCGCTTCTTCATCATTCGGCATTTCCACAAAGGCGAAACCGCGTGCTCGACCGGTCTCCCGGTCCATCGCTACGTGAACGCGCGTCACCTGCCCGAACGCCTTGAACAGTTCGCTCAATTCGCTTTCGGTCGTCTGGAAATTCATATTCCCAACAAAGAGGTTCTTCATTTTGCTCCCCTAGCCACCCTACTATACACCGCACGGACGCTCTCGCGCCAAATTGGGAAAATCTCTGGCCTACATCTCCACTTGCAGGAATTCTCCCGGCAGCGGAGCCAGTTTCGGTTTGGCAGCCCCTGGCATGTAGTTGATGCAGCCTGGAACTCGACCATTCTGTTCCAGCTCAGCCGCACCGAACGGCATTCTCTCCATCTTGATGCCGAGTGTGCGCTCCAACTGGAATAATTCCGTTCGTTGGTCTCTCGAGAAAAGAGTGGACGCAACGCCGAGTTCGCCTGCGCGTCCCGTACGTCCGACGCGGTGGATAAAGTTTTCCGCTATCTCGGGCAAGTCGTAGTTGATGACGTGCGCGATGTCCTGAACGTGAATTCCGCGGGAAGCCACATCCGTTGCAACCAGAACACGGAAGCGCCCTTGCTGAAATCCTTCGAGCGCAGCCGTTCGCTGCGATTGCGATCGATCGCCGTGGATCATGGCCGCGTTAATACCTTGGCGAGCCAAACCTCTGGCGATTCGTTCTGTTCCGCGCTTGGTCCGCGAGAACACGAGGCACAGGCCGCTTTCCTTGTTGAGCAAGCGCCGCAGCATTTCAGGCTTTCCGTCGAAAGGAACTTCGAATGCCTGCAGCCGCACGTTCTCCGCGGGTTTCAGTGTCGAGCCGAATGTCAGGCGCACCGGGTTTCTCGTATAGTCCGCCACCAGGTGGGCGACGGAAGCTTCAAGCGTTGCGGAGAAGCACATCGTTTGCCGGTCTTTGGGAAGAATCGATGCGATCCGGCGAATTGCCGGAAGGAATCCCATATCCAGCATGCGATCCGCCTCGTCGAGCACAAGCGTTTGCAATGCAGGGAACTGAACGAGTCTCCGATCGAGATAGTCTTCGAGGCGTCCTGGGGTCGCGACTACGAAACGTGCCCCCTTGCGGAGAGCGTTCAGTTGCGGCCCTTCGGATAGGCCGCCGACAACGAGCGCGGCCGGCGAGAGCTTCTTGCCTCGCAGGACGTTGTATTGATCCACGATCTGCATCGCGAGTTCGCGCGTGGGAACAAGCACCAAAGCCGCGATTCCGCGTCCGTCTTGACGGAGCAGCTTCTCGATAATGGGTACTAGAAACGCCAGGGTCTTGCCGGTTCCGGTTTGCGCGGTCGCAAGGACATCTTTGCCCTTGAGCGCTTCCGGGATCGCCGCAGCCTGCACGGGTGTTGGCACGGTAAACCGTGCCGCTGTCAGCCTTTCCATAACATAAAGTGACAGGGGTAATTCTGAAAAAGTCTTCATTTTGCTTTCTTGCTGGGGAAGGGGTCTAAGCGCGGAAGTAAACTCCCGTTTGCCCGACCGTCTTGCCTGCCAGTCTTTGGATTTTAGATTACGCTGAAGACGAACGGAGGAAACTGAGGGCGGGTGTTCTCAGATCAAGTACTCAACCAGAGGGACCGCACAACCACAACCGAAGTATCAAGCGCATACGGAGTATAACACACTCGGCGCCTGAATAGTGCTCGAAAGCTCATAATAGGCAATGGTTGCAAGTCTGACTCCCACCCCTGTGAGGCCCCCACCCTTAATTGGAGGAATTTCCTATCAAGAACGGGCAGTCGACCAGTAAAAACAGAAGCTTTTAAGTTTATGAATATAAGCAAGTTAGAAAGAGAGGGACGCCATGAAGTCAATCCTTGGCTCGACGATTTGGATATCTGCGTGCTCTGAACCCCTCCAATTTTGTGCCAATTAGTGGTATTATGGCGTATGAACAAAGCCTACAGAGTTGTTTTTCTATGCCCTAAGGGCGGTCATAATATCAACTTGCAACGAAAGTGCTCCAAGGCATCGCTTTCTGAAAACGAGGCGATGAAAATGTTTCGAAATGAGAAGATTGCCTGCTCCGATCCTCATTGCGGATGGCACGGGAAGGTCTTCCAGACGAAGCTTCTTCGCATTCTGCCATTCACTTGGATTCTTTCTCCCGCGACCTCTTAACCGAGCGTTACGGCAGTGCTGCTGGGTTGGGCGCACCTGATCTAGGCGATCACGCGCGCGGGACTGTTAACGGGGGCGAAGTTCAGAATCCACACCTTGCGTGACGCGTGATCTAGAGGTGTGCGCGGCGGCGAAATGCGGTAACTTCAAGATTCTATTCGTTGCTGGGTTTGGCCTAAACTTTCGCACGCAAGCTAACAGTCCTACATCGAAACTTTCGGATCCGGTTCAAGTTCAAGGAGGCAGAGGACTGCTATTTCTGTCGCGCCTGCGAGGCGAGAAGGGAAGCAACACCACGAACATTTCTCTTCTGTTGTGGCGGCCCGACTTCTTCTCTTGAGGATTCCGCTTAGTCCGTTGCTTCGATTTCTCTTCTACCGCCAAAATACCGGGCAGGAATCGTCAGGCTGATAGCGCCCATAAGCGCAGCCAGGTTCGTGTAAATCATTTGGCCTCGGATAAGGAGGTGTAACGCGCCAAACATGAATCCGCCCGCAACTGCTCCTGCGATCCCCATTACGATGTCCACGAATCGATCTCGGCCCTCATCAGACATAACTCTCCCGGTCAGCCAACCCGCCGCGAATCCATCCAACATCCAAAATAGCAACGCCATCGCGTTTCTCCTTTTGCTCTTCACCCGTAACTAGAGAGTGTTTCCTTGCTGCCAGAAAGGGCAACTCAGGCGTTCTTCATATCTAGGGAGGATGAGCACACTGAGAAAAATGAGCGGGGCGGACCATCCCGCCCCGCCCAAAAAACAGCTTCTTCTATTACGCCGCTACGGTAGCGGCAATCCTGTGAAAGGTGGAGTTGGCGACATTGTAGGTTTCCACCTGAACTGGCCCATCAATCATTGTCGATAGGGCCTTGGTCACTTCGGCGAAACTTGCGCGGTTGTAGGCATCCGCACTTTCCGCGCGATCCCACAGACTGATCGCGAAAGCTTCGGTTCCAGACGGCGCAATAAACGTAATTTCGTCCTGGAACCCCTTCTGCTTTCGAAGGGTCGGGATTACGTTCTTTTCAAGCGTTTCCGTGAATTCGGCAACGCGGTTCGGTTTGAGGTGCATATAAACACGTCGTGCAAACATGTTGGTCTCCTTGGATTCTCATGATCAAAGGGGTGATCCAGATAACTTCCAACTGTTAGGTCAGCTGAAGAATCCCTCAGTCCGTTAACCATAATGAGTTAAGTAACTTGAACTGTCAATCTTATTCTGAGAATATCACCATTAGTTAATCGTTCGTAGTTAATTGCCGGGAGGCGCTCTGTGGACGTTTGCATGGTGATCAAGCGGCGGCTGGAAGAATTGGGACTCGAGCAGAAAGACCTGGCCGCCGCTGCCGGTGTCACCGACTCTTATATTTCCCAATTGTTGACTCGAAAGAAATTGCCGCCGGCGCCCGACCGCACCGACATTTACGTCAAGTTCGGGAAATTCTTGAAGCTTCCGTCGGGAAAACTTTCCGAACTGGCTGGGCACGAGCGCACGGAAGAATTGAAGAAAAAGCTGTCGGATCCTCCCGAGCCTCTATTTGGGGAAGTGCGCAAGCTGGTTTTGCGCAAGTGCGCTCCCGATAGGGAAAAGGAAATACGCTCCATTTTTGAAAAGCAGCCTTTTGGTGAATTGGAGCGCCTCGTAACACAGAAGCTCCTGGACGTCGTGAAGAAGGTCGCCAAAGAGGAATTGGAAAGTGAAAGCTGGCTCAAGCTTGTCGCAAACTTGAACGGCCGAAGTTATGAAGAGATGCGGGTCATCGTCCTGGAATTTCTCGATACAGACGTCTTCAACGTTTCCGCGGAGAATTGCATCGCCTTCCTCGATCCACTGATTGATTCTTGGACGATCGACCTGGCCAACTTCGGAATGGAGATTGTGTTAAACCGGCGTCTGGCTCCCGGGTACCTGAAGAGACTCGAGTTTGTAGAAAAGGAACCGGATGAAGTTTTTGAGGAAGAGGCCGGTCTCAAGGAATTCCTTCGTAACCCTTCGTTAAGCAGCGACGCTACCGAGCGAGAACTCGGGTTCCTGAAAAAGTTGAAATTTAAAGGCTCCCGGCCCACAGCGCTTTATTACTACCGCGAATTGCAGAATCTCCGAGATCCGCTCAACTTTCGGGAATCCTCGCCGGCTCCGCTGCACATTTACGGACACGCGGTCACCGCTCGAAAGCAAACGCAGCCTCGCGCCGGAGAGCGCGCACTGCAACCCCGGACAGAAAGTAGGGGCCGGAGATCTCCCAAGAAAAGTAAATCAAAAGCTGCGCGCTAGCGCCGCGCAAACTGTTCTGCACGAATCCTATCTGCATGCCCGCTCGCTGATCGGCATAAATAACTCGCCAAGATCTGAAGTCTCCTCTGAGCAGCTTCAGCAGAGTAGAGCCATTGGGAAACCGGTTGATGAGGTGTCGATCGCGTTGCGTCACGATTGACAGGTGCGCCTGGAGAGCCCGGAGTTTCTGATACACCGCCCGGTCTAAAACGGGAGTAACCTTCAAATTGACTCCGCCTCTTTCCCCATCTGGAACGAAATTGAGTTACGACGCGAGGCTCGTGCCAGGCGTCAAAGTGGATTCCAAGTTGTTTCAGCTTTGAAATCAGTGACTTAACCCGAGTTAATTCCCATCCCTGACATGTCAGCGTCCCCAATTAGATTTGGCATCGGCTGTGCGTAGATTTTCTCTACGTGCCTAATTATGAAATCAAGAATTCGAAACTCAATTTCCGCGTAATCGCGTGAATGCGCTCAAGCGTCTTTTTCCGCCGACGGAGCGCGCACTTCATTCTAGCCGCCTCCGTGAGGTGTCGATACAACCGCAGGGAAACGCCAACCGGCGATGGAACAGGAGAAGCTGATGCCTAAGGTTACGTTGAGAAAGATATGAGTTCTGGCGTTCCTGATGACTGGCTCTATAGCTGGATGCGGGCGGGAACAAACGTTGGGCCCCGCGACGCCGCTTGTTGTTTCTACGTCCCCCGTAAATGGCGCTACTGCTGTGGCCGTGAACACGACAATCTCCGCTGCGTTTAGCGAGGCCATAGACTCCACAACGATCAACGGAACAACATTCACGTTGACTGGGCCAGGAACCGCTGCCGTAGCAGGGACGGTGACTTACGCAGGGACCACTGCGACGTTTGCGCCGACGGCCGTTCTTGCGTAACACTTTATTTACTGTGACGATTACGACCCCAGCGAAAGATCTCACAGGTGGTTCGCCGGCCGGCAGCTTTGTGTGGAGCTTCACGATGGGAACCGTACCCGCAGTGATCTCCACACGTCCCGCCAATGGCGCTACCGGCGTACCGATCACGCAGACAATCACCGCAACTGGCAGGAGCACGGTAATCGTACCCTGCGCACCAAGAACTGTGCAAAACGGGACAGTTTGTATTTAGTTGAGTGATAAAATCCCGACGCAAAAGATGGCTTTTTTCGGTTGAATCGATTCGAAAGGAATTCCGTCAAGCAAATGAAGCATTCGCACGGTTCTGTCTTGCTTTGGGACGCGTTGCCATGATTCTCGTTGCGCGTCAACGGTTGGTGCAGGGCCAAGAGTCCGGATATGCGACAACCGCGGGCGTGTCGTTATTGGCGTTCTCAAGTGGGCTGCCGCGTGCGGACTTAATCCTGGAAATCGCGTCTACCGATTTACCAATGCGATCCATCGAGTTCTGATATTGTCTTTTTTTTGCACGACCAATCTAGCTTCGAAGAGGTCCCACACATGAAGCACTTGAGATTCGTAGCAAATCTTTCGAAGTTCGGTCCGATGGATTGTGCGTTCCGTCTGCTGCGGCTGGCGATCCCAGCGCTGATGGTGGTTTTGTTTGCCTCAAACGCCCAGGCGCAGTTCCAAGCGACTGTTCAGGGAACGGTAACGGATGCTAAGGGTGCAGTGGTCCAGGGTGCGGCAGTTACTCTCATTGACCCGTCCACGCTAGTTACGAAGACGACCACGACTAGCGCGGAAGGCTTTTATCGATTTGCGGAAGTCGCTCCGGGCACATACACCGTGACGGTCGAAGCGAAGGGATTTGACAAGAACGTGGCGGATCACGTGATCGTATCCGGTGAGCTTGCGCGCGGTTTGGATATCACGCTGACGGTCGGACAGGTGACCCAGTCCGTCACCGTCAATGCGGACAATGGGCCCGATCTTCAATCCGAGGAGGGAAGTATCGAGGGCACTATCACTAATCAGGAAGTCCAGCGTCTGCCGAGCTTCGGCCGCGACCCCTACGAGTTGCTTCGCTTTGCTCCGGGAGTGTTTGGAGATGGGGCCCGCAGCGGGCTGGGTCTTTCAGTAGGATTTCCCAACGGGCCAGGCGCTAATGGTGGCACCGGCGGCCCGGGCGGTTCGAACACTGCCCTCTATCAAACGGAGAACCAGCAATCCATCAGCGCCAACGGCCAGCGCATCACTTCCAACGATTACACGGTTGACGGAGTCAGCGTAAACAGCCTGCAGTGGGGCGGCGCCGCCGTAATCACGCCCAGCCCCGAAAGCGTGCAGGAAATTACTGTGCTTTCAAGCGACTATGACGCTGGCGACGGCCGCAATTCCGGCGCGCATATTAAAGTCGTCACCAAGGCCGGGGTCAACCAGTTCCACGGCGCTGGCTTTTTTCAATATCAGACGCCCGGCCTGAACTCCGACAATAAATACGACGGCTACAATTTTGGCCCAAATACCTTCGATCCCCTCGTCCGCGACGAGAATGCCTACCGCCAATTCGGGGGCAATCTCGGCGGCCCGATCCTCAAGAACAAGCTGTTTTTCTTCTTCAACTACGAAGGGCTCCGCGACAACAACACCAACTACCAAAATGAATGGGTTGACACGCCGCAGTTTGATTCTTTGGTCGCCAGCTACACTACGGGCATTCCTGTATCAACTACACTCACCGATCCGGGAATTGCCCCGCGCGTGAAGCAAGTCCTTCCGGTTTCCTGCGCCAATTTCCCAGTTCCGTGCCAGGTCGTCGGAAATGCAGTCAATATAGGCTCGCCCACGGGAAGTTACGGAACCTATCTCAGCGGGAACCCCCAGGGATCTTGTCCCAACAATATTGAATGTGGCGCCGGCCTGACGAACGTTCCTGAATTCGAGTACGCACAGATTTACGTGCCACAGACCACCAGCGGCAACCAGTACAACGCTCGCGCCGACTACAACATGGGTCGCAGCATTTTTTCGGTGAACACTTTTTTCACGACGTACAACCAGCTCTCCGCGGATGCCAGCGCTCAGGCCCGCCCGATGGCAGACTACAATTCCGACCGCTTCACTCCGTCCGGTTTTCTCGGCTGGATATTTAACATTTCTCCCACGATGGTGAACGAAGCTCGCTTCAATTTCACGCGTTGGGCGTTCAACGAGATCTCTTCAAATCCGCAAGTCAATTGGGCGATTCCACGCACGGAAATCCAGAACGCGCTTCCTATGGGGCAGCGCGTCATCTTTGGCGCCGCTCAAGGTGACACCTCTCCGGGAGTCTACGCTGAAAACACCTTTGCTTTTCGTGATGTTCTTTCCAAGATCCATGGCCAGCACGCATTTCATTTCGGATTCGAAGCCGTGCGACTCGAAGACAATGACGACCTCTTGGGCGGCGGCCGCCCGGATGTCGTTTTTCAGCAGCCCTGGAATTTCGCCAATGGCACTCCTGTTTACGAAGCGGTTGAGGTAAATCCTCTGACCGGCGCGCCTCCCAGTGCTGCGCGCGCTTATCGCAAATCGCAATATGGTCTTTTCTTTCAGGACGACTGGAAGCTCCGCCCCAATCTGACCGTTAACCTTGGTCTCCGATGGGATTTCGACGCGCCTCCCACCGATGCCAACGGACACCTTGCGAACATCCTCCCCGGGTCCAGCCCCGTCACGGGTCTGCAGAGTGCCGTCGCCATCAATCCGGGAAAAATGTACAACTCCGACTATCACAATTTTGGGCCCCGGCTTGGTTTTGCATGGAGCCCCACGCGTTTCCATTCGAATGCCGTTGTTCGCGGAGGCTTCGGTATTGCCTACGACAGTTACGACAACAATTCGTTCGACAACACTCGAGACAATCCGCCTTTCGTCGCGAGCTACGGCATTTGCTGCGGCGGACCAGGCGCTTCGGTCAATTCGGAGTTCCTCTACGCCTTGGGCACGAATCCGCGGTCGCCGCAGAGTTATCCGGCTAACACCGCATTGGCGCTCGGTCTTGACCCCGCGACGAACCTACCGATCATAGGGCCCGGCGGCAGTGCACCCAATGTGTATGGCAATCCCCAGACTTTTAACAATCCGTACATCTATCTCTATTCGCTCCAGCTTCAGTACGCGTTGCCCGACAACTGGGTCGCCATCGCCGGATACCAGGGCAGCAGCAGCCACCATCTATTGCGCCTCAAGAACCTTCAATACTTCTATCAAGATCCGAGCCCGCTCATCGGCGCGGTGTTTCAATTCACCCCCGACACCAACGCGAACTACAATGCGCTTCTCACGGAACTGAAAAAGAACTTCAAGAACGGCCTTCTGATTGATGCCCAATATACGTACAGCAAATCTATTGACGAAGTTTCCTCTGAAGGCCCCGGTTACGGCACCAACCAGACCTATCCAACTGATCTGGCCACGGAGCGAGGCCCCTCCGACTACGACGCGACGCACAATTTCCGCGTCGTTGGCCTCTATGATCTTCCGATTTTCCGGGACCAAAGTAATTGGCAGGGAAGAATACTGGGTGGCTGGGAAATAAATGGTGACTTCCAATTCCATTCGGGATTCCCATGGACCCCCGTGGCAGTCAACGATTGCAACCTAACTCTTGGCGCGGCAACCATCTGCCCGCTTCGTCCAATTGGAGTTTATACTCAGCAGAACAATAACCATGATTCGAACGCGTTTCTTCCGAATGGCTTGGATAACAATTTTCCGGGTGGCTCGACTACCTATTTCAACGTCACAACCGAAGGATTCCCAGCGTTTAATCGAAATGCCGAACGCGGTCCGCGTTTCAGCCAATTCGATTTCAGTTTCGTTAAGAGCTTCGGATTGCCTTCGATGAAGTTCGTCGGGGAATCATCGAAAATTCAGTTGCGTATGAATGTCTACAACGCGTTCAACAAGCTGAATCTTGCGCCGTTTACGTTCCAGAGCCAGTCAACTACCGTCGCTTATGGGAATGTGGCCTCTTGTGGCACCCCTGGCAATCCACCAATCTGCAACCCTATCGCCAATCCGAATTTTGGAATTGCGACCGCCGGTCTCGCCGGGCGGGTGGTCGAACTCGAAGGCCGGTATGTTTTTTAGCTGAGCGGCTAGCGCCCGCGGGCGTGTGAAGTGAAAGCAGCGGCGGGCGAAAATTTGTGATTCCAAGAATATTGGTCGGGGCGCGCGGATTTGAACCGCGGGCCTCCTGCGCCCAAGGCA
>Ga0182015_10002399_pt1 | contig 22699 bp, 19 predicted proteins | sample 712P3MmetaG_FD_120478 | JGI IMG/M metagenome (GOLD analysis project Ga0182015, IMG submission 120478) | Permafrost microbial communities from Stordalen Mire, Sweden - 712P3M metaG | ecosystem: Environmental > Terrestrial > Soil > Wetlands > Permafrost | place: Sweden: Stordalen | collected...
GAACAACAGGGCGACATACTGCCCATCAACATCGCCCGGACGAAGTCACAATCTACTATCGTTTCCACCCGTTGTGGATGTGCAGCCTGCCGGTGATCCGGTTGTACGAGCGTCTCGGCGAAGCGTTCTACGTCGTGCGGCGAGCTGACGGCCACCCGCTGGCGATTCCTGAATGGATGACTCGTCCAGAGGCGGCGAACGCGAAGCTTGTATCCACGGCGCGTCTGCCAGTTAAAGTGCTTCTCGGATTATGCCATGCGGCTGTGACCAGCTCCTCCTCTTTTGTGCACAATGAGCACCAGGAGGATCAGGATGCAACAGCTCAGGATAAGACAACAACGACAACTCTTCGAAGAACCTCTCCCCGCTCTCGGCGTACGACTCCCGCTGGAAGTGAAGGAGCAACTCCGCCATACACTTGCTCAGTGGATGCAAGTGCAGACCAGGAAAATCCGCGAGGAGGTCGGCGATGAACAAGATCACCGCTGATCATTTTGCCAGGCGGGCCTGTGTGTACATTCGTCAATCGACGCCGGATCAAGTGCGGCATAACCTTGAGAGCCAACGCCGTCAATATGCCTTAGTCGATCATGCCCGCACCCTGGGTTGGGAAGACATCGAAGTAATTGATGAGGATCTCGGAATGTCAGGGTCGGGAACGCGCCGTCCCGGTTTTGAGCGTCTGCTTCGTGCGCTGTGCGATGGAAAGGTTGGCGCTGTCTTCAGCATTGAGGCGTCCCGTCTGGCGCGCAATGGACGGGACTGGCATACGCTGCTGGAGTTTTGCTGTGTGGTTGGCGCGCTCCTGATCGATGCTGAGGCCGTGTACGATCCCAGACTTACGAATGATCGCCTGTTATTGGGCATGAAAGGCACGATCAGTGAGATGGAGGTTGCCAACTTTCGTGAACGAGGGCAGGCAGCACTGCGGCAGAAGGCGCAGCGGGGCGCCTTGGTTCAGCGGGTTGCGATCGGGTACATCAAGGGAGCGGACGACCGGATAGAAAAGGATCCGGACGCTCGAATTCAGTCCACCATTGATCTGATCTTTCGCAAGTTTGCGGAATTGGGAAGCGTGCGGCAGGTCTATTTCTGGCTGAATCGGCAGCAGATTCAGTTGCCTGTTGCTCGGGGCTCAAAAGAAGCAGGCGAGATCGTTTGGTTGTCTGCCCGATACCACTCAGTTCTCAGCGTGTTGAAAAACCCGGTCTATGCCGGCGCATACGCATATGGAAAGAGCAAGGTGATAACGCGTTTGGAAGCAGGCCAGAAGGTGCAGCGGCAGGTGAGGCGCCGCCGTGAAGACTGGGCGGTATTGATTTTGAATCATCATGAGGGTTACATTGATTGGGACGTGTATCAAAGCAATCAAATGATGATTGCCCACAACGAAAACGCGAAGAGCTACGCTTTGCGCGGAGCAGTTCAGCACGGCGAGGCTCTGCTCGCCGGGTTGCTTCGCTGTGGTCACTGTGGCGCCAAGTTGTTGGCGCAATATCCTCGTCCGCATGTCATCCGATATCAGTGTTCCGGTCACGCACTGAATCCCAATCAAACCTCCTGTGTGCTGTTCGGCGGATTGCGCGCCGATCGCCTGGTATCGGAGCAGTTGCTGCAATGCCTGACGCCGTTGGGCATCGATGCGGCAATGGCCGCGATCGCCGCACTCGATAATGCCAGCGACGGGCGCATTCATCAGAAGGAGTTGGCGCTGAAACAAGCGCGCTATGAAGTGACCCATGCGCGTCGCCAATATGATGCGGTGGATCCCTCGAATCGGCTCGTTGCTGCGGAACTTGAACGTCGCTGGAACAAAGCATTGGCTGCGGAAGCTGAGCTTGAAGCTGAACTCGCAGTACTCGAAGACGGTCGTGAACACCCCATCACCGACGCTCAGAAGCGAGAACTGCTGGACTTCGCACGCGATATCCCCAGACTATGGGACAATCCCCACAACTCGCCAGAATACAAGAAGCGTCTGCTTCGCATCGCACTGAAGGATATCACCGCCACTTCTGAGGGCGAGACGATACGCCTCGTGTTGCACTGGCAAGGCGGAGATCACACACAGGTGGAGTTTCCCAAGCTTCAGACCGGACAGCATCGCTATGCCACCGAACATGATCTTGTGGAGACCGTTCGCAAACTGGCGAGAATCCAATCCGACGCACGGATCGCATCGATCCTGAATAAGAATCAACGCCGCACGGCACACGGACAAATCTGGACGGCGATGCGTGTCTGTTCGGTGCGCAACCACCATGCGATTCAGGTCTATAGTGAGGGAGAACGACAGGCTCGTGGCGAAATGTCTGTCCGTGAAGCCGCCGATTTCCTCGGAGTCACACCGACGACTATCTTCCGCCTGATTCAGTTGAAGCATTTGACGGCGACGCAAGCATGTGTGAATGCACCGTGGGTCTTGTGCAGAGAAGGCGTCGAGCGATACAGCGACGAAAGGAACCGAGCAACACCCCCATCACCGCCCGATTCATCACAGTGTCTCTTTGAGATTCAATGACATACGAAGGAGTGCACCATGTCGTATTCTCGAAAGAGACTTGAAACATCAGATCAAGATGGGCTCGGGCAAAGCGGTATTGAACACCGTCTCTGGAGGGGTGCTGACGGCAACCTTGCACGACGGCAAGATCATGCTCACGGATGAGAAAGGCGGGATGTCGACAATTACTGTCGGTGATGTAATCCAGTCGAACGGTGTCACCCAGGTGGTGGACAGCGTTCTTTTGCCTAACTGATTGCGGCTGTTACAGATGGAGACCGCTTTGGTGCTGCGGTCAAGCAAAAAACGAAGGCCTGCATGGCTACATTTTGCAACAAAATGTAGCCATGCAGGCCTTCGTAAAAGTGAAATTCAAGGGCACTTTAGCTAAGAATTGGGAGCGTCTCAACAGCAGAATGGGCAAAAGCGGAAGCTTCACTCTCCAGTTCTGGGTCCCAATTCTTTGGCTGGTAGATGCAGCATGGCTCCTGGGCCAGTGGGTCGCCGGTGACCGCATAGGCTCTTGCACGCGATCCACCACAGATCTCTTTGTACTCGCAGGCCCCACACTTGCCTTCAAGCTTGCTGGTATCCCGCAATGATTTGAAGATAGGCGCGTTGCGGTAGATGTCCTGAAGCGGCGTCTGCTTGATATTTCCGGCATGAATGGGCAGAAACCCGCTTGGATAGACATTGCCTGTGTGCGACACGAAGAGGAAGCCCTTGCCGTCGTTCACTCGGCGCGTGGCCCAGCCTACGGTGCGGCTGTGGGCGTCGCTGGTCGGCGTTCCTGCTTCATAGCCTTTTTGAGGGCCGGCGCTGTGCGGATGCCCATGTCCCATCTTGCGCTCTTCAAGATTGTGCTGCAGCAGGTAACGCCTGTAGTGCATTGCTTCAGTGGTCTTGATCTGGAAGTTGACCCGATGGGAAAGCTCGTAAATCTTACCAAAAACGTTTTCGAATTCTTCGCCGCTGAGCAGGTCACCAAGTTGTCCCCGTCCAACCGGCACCAGGAAGAAGACATTCCACATGACGATTGCGAGTTTTTCAAAGAGTGCGCATAAATTGTCCAGATCATGTACGTTATGCCGGCTGATCGTGGAGTGTACCTGGACAGGAATCCCTGCCTCTTTTGCCCACTCAACTGCCTGAATTGTCCGCTCCCACGCACCCGGGAGGCCACGGAAAGTATCGTGAATCTCCGGTGTCGACCCGTCCAGTGAGATTCCCAATCGAACCAGTCCAGCCTCTTTCAACTTGAACATCGCTTCGCGCGTCAGCAGCGGCGTTGCACTTGGCGTGACGGCCACCTGCACGCCCTTGTCTGCCGCATACCGAATCAGCTCGAATACGTCCTTTCGTTTCAATGGGTCGCCACCAGTAAAGACAAAAATGGGCACATGCATTTCGGCGATCTGGTCGATCAGGGCCTTGCCTTCGGCATTGGTCAATTCGTCTGGGTGAGCAATGGGCTGGGCTGCGGCACGGCAGTGCTTGCAGGCCAGGTCACACGACTGAGTGACCTCCCAAATGGCCAGAAACGGCGTTTCATCAAAGTTCAATCCGCCGCGGGCGGGTATGTTGTGCATCGGCTGCATAAAGACCTCCATCGAATCGTAGCCAGCAGGCCCACAAACGGGTTCAGCGGGGAGGGCCCGGCACCAATCAGCCACGATTTCAACTCAAGGAGACCAGTCGCGGTGCAGAGTGCGCTGTGATTTGGATCACGTCATCTCGCTCGATGGATAGCATCTGCTTCCCGGGTCTGGACAATTCTGCACGCATGGCGCAAAATCCATTCTTAAGTGAGCAAGCATTTTGCATCTCCCGTCTTTATGGACGAGAGCGGGATCGTGATGGTGTTGGCGCCGGAAATGTCCGCATCATTCGGAGTGAGCTAAATCACGTTCTCTTGTGCCGCCCGGCACCGCAACCTGATGCCGAATCTGTCAATATATTTTCCGCACCATCACAAGGAGGTTCCCATGGCAGGTGTTATCAAGCCAGGCTGGAGCAAACCCTCCACCATCCTCTTCGCATCAGAGATCCCCGCAAATCAGAAGGCTTTCGCGTTTGCCGTTGCACAAGCCGCCGAGTTTGGCGCCGATCTCATTCTTTTCCACGCTTATGACACGCTGGTAGTGGCCGCATCGGAAACCTCAGGTATCCGCTACTACGACTATGCCGCAGCCGCCCGTGCCGAAATTCAACATCTGGAGCCCCTGGCGCAATGCGTTCGCGACGCTGGTGTTCAATGTGAGATCGTGGTCAGGCCAGGCTTGGCAGCCGACCAGTTGCTTGCGTTCCTGCGTGAGCGGGAGATCGATCGCGTCGTCATGGGCACTCATTCTCCTGGTCCCATTGGCAAACTGCTTGTGGGCTCAGTGGCTGAGGCCGTGCTCCGCAGCGCCAAAGTTCCGGTATACATCGTCGGCCCCGAAGTGGTCGACGGAGAATATCGCAAATTTGCGACGCGAAACATCCTTTGCGCGGTCAGCCTTCAGGAGGCAAGCTATACCGTTGCCGCTTTTGCCGCGAATCTGGCTGAACAGCACAACGCTCGCCTGATTCTGCAGCACGTAATCAGGCCGCAGGATCGCGCAGAGGTTCTTGCGGGTCGGACCATCGATCAGATTGAGTCCTGTCTATTCGCGCTGATTCCGCCTGAGTTGAAACGAAAGATTGCAGTTCAGACGATTGTGGTGCCCGGCGACCCGACCGAGGAACTCCTTTACCAGGCTCGGGCCCAATTCGCAGATCTGATCGTATTGGGAGCTCAGGGCGCGACCGCGTTCGCGGCCATCACCCGCCATGGTGTGGTTTACAAGGTGCTGGCCCACTCCCATTGCCCGGTAATCACGCTGTCTCCTGTTGTTCTGGCCGAAAGTGCTGTCAGGGGAGAGAAGCCGCTGGCCTCCGAGGTCTACATGGCGGGCGTTTTCTAGGGCCTAGCCCGGGGCCGAGACCTCTGGCGTGCTGGCCGAATTGCACCCATCAGGGCGACTGGCAGAAGTCCCTGCGTTGAAGCCGTCCGTTTTCCTGCCGCTTACAGTCTCTAGGGATGAACCTGCGTGTCGTCGACATAGAGGACGGTGCAGGTTTCCTTCTTCTGTGCCGATTGGCGGCAGCGCTCCAAGGCGTTCTGCTTTGCTTCGTCAATAGTCATATTCGCCGTGGAGAAACCGAAGAAGTGTTTAGATGTGGCGAATGCTCGATGCGGACCCAGCAACAGATAGGCTTGAAACGCTTCGAGACCGGTTTCGCTGAGGCCGGAGGGAGGGGTAACGTTTGCCGGCCTGATTTCAGGAAGTAATTCAGCTAGTGGCTCGAAGTTCTGGGTCTTCATGAATCCCTCCACAGTCGCAGATCAGGCGTCCACGTGACGAAAGAGGGAGTGTCCGTCTGTTCCAATGGCTGGCGCGAGGACGAATTGGTCTACGCCGCCCTTGGAACGAAATGCCTCGTCAAACTTTTGTGCAAGCTCGGGCCAGAAGTACTTGTCGTTCTCGGCATAGATCCAAAGTTGGGAATCCGGGCAGTCTTTCCAAAGCCACGATAGGCACCAATGACTTCGCCTGCATTGGGTACATCGTGATCAGCTCTTGAGCCTGTGCCGCCGGCGAAGTTGATGGCCGCCATCAGGCCCGGAGGGGCGTTTGCGGTAAGAGCGACAGTAGCGAGTCCCCCCGTAGAAACGCCAGCCGCGACAATATGCGTTGCATCCACCTGCGGCAGTCCGCGTGCGAAGTCAATGGCCAGGCGCAAGTCCTGCGCAGCGTTTCGAGCTGCATCCTGGGGATCGATTTGCATGCATTGCGGCATCGGTGCATATCTTTTTCGCCACCCGACGTTCCATAGCCGCGGCGCACCACCATCAGTGCGACAAACCCGCGCCGTGCAACCCATAGGGCCTGAGGGAGCTCTTGCCAGGGGGTCAAATGGGCCTGTTCATCTGGGTTACGCGATGATCCATGTGTGAGCAGGGCGAGCGGGTGCTTTCCGGGCAAATCCGCGTAAACCAGCAACGCATCCAGGCCGCTTACCCCAGCCATCACCCAGGGAATTCTGACTTCGCGCTCGACGTAGTGCTGTGCATGCGCACTCAACACTGCCAGCAGCAGGACTGAGAGACCCAGGACAGAAGATCGCCATCGGCTTCGCACGGCAAAATGATACACCGGCAAATGAGCTCAACTTTTTGGCTTGGTTGTCCTGGCGGCAGGTTTTGCCACGGGTGCAGGCCTTGTTTCGGGCGGAACTGAACAAGGTTTGCCAGCGCAAAGCGCGGCAGTAATCCCCTGGCCCTCGGTGATGGTGTAGATGCGATCTTCCGCAGGCAGCTTGACCATCTCTCTCGCGCCGGAGGGCCAGTGAATCTCCGCCATTCCTGCGTCGGTGGCATCTCCAAGCCCGAAGTGGAGCCGCCGGTCATTCGACGAAATGTAACTGCCGCTGGCCAGCACATCCTGGCGCATGCGCATGCCGTTGGCCTTCAGATAGACCGTTGCGCATGTGGCATCGCGCGGACTCTTCGATCCGCCGACGAGTCCTATTTCTACCCAATGATGGTGGTCCTTGTTCACATTTCGCAGCAGAGTTGGCGGCCCGTCGATCGGATTGATGATCACGTCGATCTTGCCGTCGTTGAACAAATCACCAAACGCTGCCCCTCGCGCAGGAATCACTACGGCAAGCCCCGAACCCTTTACCGGCGGAACGTATTCGAACTTTCGCCCCTTTAAGTCGGGCACGTTGTGAAACAGCAGCGGCCGCTCGGCAAAGGTCGTGCCCCAATCGCGCTGGTCGACCTCAGGGTACACGTGCCCGTTCACCATAAAGAGGTCAAGCCATCCGTCGTTGTCGTAATCGAGGAACCCATCGCCCCAGCCGACAAAAGGAATCGTTGTTTGCGCCACTCCAGCCTTGTAACTAACGTCGGTGAAGCTCGCGTCACCGTCGTTGTGGTAGAGCACTTTATAGTCGTCGCCGAAGTCGGTCACAAAAAAATCGATCAGTCCATTGTTCTCGTAGTCGCCCGCGGCAATACCCATCGACGCAATTTCGCGCCCATCCTTGTTCAGTGCGAAGCCCGATATGTAGCTCTGGTCATCGAATGTGCCATCGCCCTTGTTGATGTAGAGGTAGTTGGGCTCAGAGTCGTTGCCCACAACAAGGTCCGGCTTCCCATCTCCGTTGATGTCCAGAAAGATCGCCGCGAATCCGTAATAGTTGTTCTTGTCTTCCACGCCGGCCTTCACGGTTACGTCGGTAAAAGTTCCATCGCCGTTGTTATGGAAGAGATGGTCAGGTTCGCCTTTCAGGCCTCGTGGCCCGCAATTGACGTTCGCGCCTCGATAAAGGCAACTGGCGAACCCCACGGCCTTGGTCCCTGAGATGGGCAAGTTGTCGCGATCAAAATGGACATAGCCGGTGACGTACAAATCAAGCAGCCCATCGCCGTCGTAGTCTCCCCATGCCGATCCGGGCGACCAATTGCCCAGCGCGACGCCGGCCTTTTCGGCCACATCGGTGAAAGTTCCATCGTTGTTGTTGTGGTAGAGCCGGTTCTTGCCGTAGTTGCCTATGTAAATATCGGGCCAGCCGTCGTTGTCGTAGTCGGCAACCGAGCAGCCATATCCCCAGCGATCGTTCTGCACGCCTGCCTTGGCGCTCACATCGGTGAACGTTCCATCGTGGTTGTTATGGAAAAGCGCAGCGTGTGGCGGCGTCTCCTTGCCGTCCAGCGAGTCGAAGGTCGCGCCGTTGACCAGATAGATGTCGAGCCAACCGTCGTTGTCGTAATCGATCAGACAGACGCCCGACCCGTTGGTCTCAACGATGAACTTCTTTTCCGGCACGCCCATCTTGTGGACCCAGCCGGACAGTCCCGCGGCCTTGGTCACGTCCTCAAAAATCACAGGCCCGGTGTCGACAAAGCCACCGGCGGTGATGGGCCGTTTCTGCTGGTCGTAGACAGCGGCGGCCCCCAGACCCCCGGCGATGCCGCTCATACCTTGTTGAGGTGGTGGTTGTTGCGGCTTCGTCTGAGCTCCTGACGACTCGGCCATAACGGCAGTGGCGATCAGCACGCCGGAAGTGGGGCGATTACCGCCCGTGCCGCTTCCATTCTGTGCTTGCTGCGCCCGGCAATCACCCGGGATCGACAGGGCCACGATCAGGATGCCGGAAAACAGTCCGCGAACACGAAGCAACGAAGGTCCTCCACCGGTTGAAGTGTATCGCAATGGGCGGTACGGACGTTGGAGTGCTTGCTTGTGGTCGCTGTGCGACAGACCGGCCGGTCACCAGTTGGAAACACAACCCTGTTCCAATGATGGAAGTTTATCGCGCTGCACTTGCCCCAGGTCGAGCGGGGCGCTTTGGCGAGAGGTGGGCCGAGGGCAGATCAGGGCACGGTTTGCCGGCGCACATCATGGCAGTAATGCCCTTGGACTCGGTGATCGTGTAAATGCGATCGACTGCGGAAAGCCGGACCGATTCGACTGCGCCGGATGGCCAGCGGATCTCCGCGGTGCCCGCGGCGGTCGCGTCCCCAAGGCCGAAGTGCGGGCGCTGATCGTTCGACGAGATATAGCTGCCGCCGCTCATCACATCTTCACGCTGGCGCATACCGTTGGCCCTAAGAAACACACGCGCGCCCACCGCATCGCGCGGACTTTTGGGCCCTCCAATGAGCTTCAGTTCCACCCAGTGATGGTGGTCGGGATTCACGTTTCTCAACAATACCGGTGGACCGTCGACGGGGTTGATCACGACATCGATCTTGCCCTCGTTGAACAGGTCGCCAAACGCGGCGCCGCGCGCAGAGATCAACACCGCCAACCCCGATCCCTTGACTGGCGGTACATGTTCGAATTTGCCGTTGCGGATATTGCGAAAAAGAAGCGGCCGCTGCGCATAGGTGCTTCCCCACTCGTGCTGGTCGGCCTGGGGAAAGACATGCCCGCTGGCGATGAACAGATCCTTCCAGCCGTCATTGTCGTAGTCGATGAATTCCGTACCCCAGGAAAGGAAGGGAATCCAATATTGGCCTATCCCGGAACGCGCCGACACATCGGTGAAGCTTCCGTCGCCGTCATTGTGAAACAGCTCCTTCATATCGTCGGCGAAGTCGGAAACGAAGAGGTCTACGAGGCCGTTGTTCAGGTAATCACCCACCGCGATGCCCATTCCGGCGACCTCGCGCCCATCCTTGTTCAGCGCAAAGCCTGAACTGTAGCTGGCGTCCTCGAAGGTTCCGTCGCCGCGGTTGAGATAGAGATAGCTCGGCGTAGAGTCGTTGGCAACCAAGAGATCGGGTTTGCCGTCGTCGTTGACATCGAGGAAGACGGCGGTCATGCCGTAGTATCTATTTTTGTCGGCAACGCCCGCCTTCTCGCTCACGTCGGTGAAGGTTCCATCGCCATTGTTGTGGAATAGATGGTCCGCCTCGCCCAGGATGCCGCGCGGCCCGCAGGTTACCCCGGAGAGACCGCGAAACTGGCAGTCCGCATAGCCGACGGCCTTGCTTCTCGGGTAGGGCAGGTTGTCGCGATCGAAGTGGGCATACCCCGACACAAAAAGGTCGAGGCGGCCGTCGCCATCGTAGTCTCCCCAGGTGGCGCCGTCTGACCAGTTGCCCAGTGTCACACCCGCCTTTTCTGCGACGTCCGTAAAGGTGCCATCGTGGTTGTTGCGGTAGAGACGATTCTTGCCGTAGTTCGCCACGAAGATGTCGGGCCAGCCGTCGTTGTCGAAGTCGCCGATGGCTACACCAAAGCCCCAGCGGTCGTTGGTCACGCCCGCCGCTGCGGCCACATCGGTAAAGGTGCCGTCGTGGTTGTTGTGGAATAGTGCGGCGTGCGGAGGCTCTTCTTTGCCGTCAAGGGCATTGAAGGTTGAGCCATTGACCAGGTAGATGTCCAGCCAACCGTCGTTGTCATAGTCTATTAGCCCGACACCTGAGCCGTTCGACTCGAGGATGAAATCCTTCGCCGGGCCGCCCATCGTGTGCCGCCATCCGCCAAGCCCGGCAGCCTTGGTAATATCCTCAAAAACGACCGTCCCGGTATCGACAAAGCCACCGGCGGTGATGGGCCGATGTTCCGAATCGTACACGGGCGCGTAGGCTCCCCCTGTCGTCGGAATGGACATACCGCCCGTTCTCTGCTGAGATGCAGGCGGCTCTGCCAGCTGCGCCTGGGACTCGCAGGGGATGGGAAGAACGGCGATCAGGATGCCGGTGAAAACACCGCGAAGGTGAAGCAACGAACCCCTCCACGGCTTGCATTGTATAGCAATCTGCGCCGCGGCTGTCTATGAACTAGCTGCTCCAGCGGCTGTCTGAGATCGAGCTGCTCCATTTGAGACAGACCAACTGACGATGGCAGTTGTACCATCAACCAGCAGCCAAATGACGGAGGCAAACCGGATGGATAAACCACCAGCCAAGTCCACAAACGAGGCGCCAATCGCGGTCCCTGTTGCGAAGAAGGACCTGACTGTTCACGCTCGCTTCGGACGATTCGCTGCCGCGGTTTCCGGTTGGCTCGGCTCGACATGGGCGTTTGCCGCCGCAGGCCTGGTTGTTGTCTCATGGGCCGCCACAGGGCCCGTACTTCATTTCTCGCAAACATGGGCCCAGGCAATCAACACAGGAACGGGCATTGCGACATTCCTGATGGTCCTTTTGGTCCAAAGCACGCAAAATCGTGATTCGCGAGCTATCAATCTCAAGCTCAATGAAGTGATTCGAGCCATGGATTCAGCTCGAAATCAATTGATCGATATCGAGCGACTGAGTGACTTGGAACTGGATGAAATGCAGGCCACATACGAAAAGATTAAAACAGGTTGGACTGAGCGCCAGAAGCGAAACCCGCGCGGTCCTGCAGGCAAGTGAAGCGGTGAGTTGCGGCTGCACGGACCCATTGGCTATTCGTTGTGGTCTTTATGGTACTGTCGCTCGCCGCGATTCATGAGCAACTAGAGTTCAGGAGCGTAAACACATGAATAAAGACAGAGTCGCGGGTACGATGAACGACGTGATGGGCGGCGCGAAGCGCAAAGTTGGAAGCCTGACCGGCAACACTGGACTCAAGGTTGAAGGTGCTGTTCAACAGGTAAGAGGCAAGGTTCAAAACACCTGGGGTAAGGCTAAGGATTCGGCTCGCGATGTGCAGGCCAAGCTGAACAAGTCGCCAAAGAATCAGGTAAAAGCGGCACCTGCGCGCCGCAAGGCCGTGGTCGCGAGCAAGAACACAATTATGTAGACGACGATCTGTTTGTTGCATAGATTCGCATTTTGGTTTGCTGGCTTGGTCAGCGAATTCTTGTTGATTAATCGCTGTGCAAACAGCGCCGTGCACGAGCAACCATCGGCTCCTGATGTGGCTTCAAAGCGTATGTTGTCGACGCAGGAACGAATTGGGATGAGAGGGAATGGTTTGGGCAATTTTTGCAGTTTTCTTGATCTTGTGGCTGGTCGGGCTCGTGAGCAGCTATACATTTGGAGGACTCATTCACATCTTGCTTGTGATCGCGCTCATCGCGTTGATTCTCCAACTGGTGTTGGGTCGCAGGGCCGCCCTTTGACGACGGCTTGATCCGGCCTGCTTTCAATCGGAGCACGTTGCGATTTTGAACGTCGTGCGAAATCAACTTCAACGAACGACTGCAACCCAAGAGCCCGGAGGTAGAGCAATGGACAAGAACATCGTGAAAGGCACAATCGACGACGTAGCGGGACGCGCCAAGCGCCAGGTGGGCGAGTGGACGGGCGACACCGAAGCCCAGGTGGAGGGAGCAACGCAACAAGTGAAAGGCAAAGCCGAGAAGGCCTGGGGCACCGTCAAGGATGCAGCACGCGATGCAAAGGCCCAAGCCCAGCGGAAAAACGACAAGAGCCAATACGACAAGAGCCAAAACGACAAGGGCCAAGTTGAGCACGCGGTATCGACACGCAAGTAGGACTGCGGTCGTGTTGCCGGCACATCCTTGAAATCGGCGGGAGGGCAACAGCCCTGGCAGCGGTTTGGGCATTTTGCCCGACTGATGCGCGCAGACGCTTTGTTACGAATAACGCCCGTTGCCCGCGACATCTAGGCCCTCCGCCGGATTTTATATATCTCAATTGAAAGTAAAATCGATCGATTGCTCGCAGCCTGCATTCGCCAGGCCGGGCTCCAGGCTGTGTGGACGAATTCCTGACTTCCGATTGGCATCGGGTGGAATCTCTAGCCTTGTCCGGGTATACTGTCGGCAAGGTGGCGCACTTTCCCGCGCGACCTTAAGTGAGGTGCGTCTTCCGCAGGGACTCCGGTTCACTGACGTTCGACGTTCCACCATCGGAGACTTCCCGGTGGCGCGCCGTGGCATTCGGGCTCTCTCAAGACCGAATGAGAGCGGCGATCCATGCCCTCAAGTACGACAGGCTTCAGCCCGCGGCCAGCAAGCTCGGCCGGATGCTGGCCGAGGCAATCGCACAATTAGCACCTGAGGCACCTTCCGAGATGCTGGTGGTTCCTGTCCCCCTTCACCGTTCGAAGTATGCTGAGCGAGGATTTAACCAGCCCCGGGTACCTGCGAGGTGCGCGATTGGTTTTCTGCGCAAATCCTGTCCGCAGTGGAAGTTGACGCTGGTATTCAGCGCGTTGATGCGGCTGCGCCCTACTTCAAGCCACGCAGGCCTCACTCAACGTCAGCGGAGGTTGAATGTTCGCGCTGCTTTCTCGGTCTCGAATCCGGCAGAAGTAGCTTCGAAGCACATTCTGCGCATCGACGACATCCTGACTACCGGCGCAACCGCCCGCTCCGCCGGTCGGGCGCTTGTGCGAGCCGGCGCAGCCTCAGTGTGGGTGGCCACGCTGGTCAGAGCACGCCGCACCAACGCGTCCATCAGCAGAATCTCTGGTTCATTTGAAGATCGTGAGGACAAACAAAGGCCACTTGGCAACTTGCCTGCTGCCACCACGCAATCGGCAAGCATTCGCTCATCGCAAGACCAACCATCTTTTTGACGAGGGGATAAGAGATGTCGCTGGGAAAAGCAATGATTCACGCACGCAAGCAGAAGTCCATAGCCAAGGCCGCTGCCCATGCCGGGGACTACGCGAGTGTCCAGCCCGTTCACATGCTGCAGTTGCCGGTTTTGGTGCTCAACGCGTCCTACGAGCCGATTAACATTTGCGGAGCTCGCCGTGCGCTGGTCCTGGTGCTCAAGGGCATCGCGCGAACCGAGGAGGAACACGGCCTGATGCTCCACGCCCAGCGCAGCCGCATCGCTATGCCCTCAGTGATCCGCCTGCTCGAATACCGCCGCATCCCTCACCAGACCCGCGCTCTCTCGCGTAAGAATATCCTTCTGCGCGATCGCAACACCTGCCAGTATTGTGGTGTACTGCTGCCCTCCAGCGAACTCACCCTCGACCATGTGATTCCCCGCTCCCGGGGCGGCAACTCCACCTGGGAAAACCTGGTAGCCTGCTGCCACTCTTGCAACCGCCTCAAAGGCAACCGCATGCTGCACGAAATTGACGACATGGTGCTGCTGCGCGATCCGAAGCCGTTCTCGCTCCATACCAGCCGCCAGATCATGCGGATGCTCGGGCGCGGGGATGATCGCTGGCGGAAATACCTGTTCTATTAAGAAGAAGCCATACTCAAGGAACTACTTCTTCGGCTGCGCATCCGGCGGCTTCCCCTGCTGTCCCTCCGGCGGGGTGATGTCCTGTCCCTCATAGATAATTTTGGTTGTCGAGCCGAACTGCTTGTAGTCAGAGTACTTGACCGTGTCTCGCATATGTACGTCCTGCGCCATATAGCCCTGGCCCCCGCTGAATTGCAGGATTCCTTCGCCCTTGGTGTAAACAGGGAACCAGTAGTGCCCGTCGACTTGTTGGCGCCAGGTCATGAAAGGGGGATGCAGATCCTCGCTCCCTTTGCGCGTGTCGTCGGGAACCATTCGTCCATTCGTTACTACGATCTGGAGGTCGGTCGAGTCCACCCAGATCCGGCCAAGCAGGTAGCGCTTCTTTTTTTCGATGACCTTGGGAGAGACATCGAAAACGTAGCAGTCCACCTCATCTACCTTCTGCCGACCCACGTACTTGACGTCGTATTGCGGGATATCTTCAGTCGTGAGCACAAACGGGTATCCGCGTTGGATGTCCTGCAGATCAGACGGTGACATCTGTACTCGCTGCAACGTATTCTCCGGCGCAAAGACAACCTTCTCTGTCCGATTACCGGTGGGATCGAAGATCACATCATCAACCTCGTAGTACTCGCCATCGACCTTGTTGTCGTCGTCGATGGTTTGTACGCGGGCTGTGCGGCGATAGGTATAGTGGTTCAGCGCCCGTTGAAACTCGCTCTCTTTGGCGGCAAACTTGCGGATGATCTCCTCAGGCGGGACGGGGGGCGCAGAGATGTCCATGGACCCGAAACCCGAATCCAGGGCCATCGGTGTAAAAGTATCCTTCCCCTGTGCCGCGGCGGCTAAAGTGCCCCAGGTCAGGGCATACCCGGTGAGCAGCAACGCAATCCAGTGTCGGTTTCGCACCCTGTTCCCTCCTGACGAAGCCCGCGAAGATGTTTCGGGACGGCATTTCCGGCCCCGGTGGTCTTTGGCCAATCTACAACATTAGACGCATGTACATGGTGCCGGTGTCATCTGAAAATTAAAAGGCCAGTCCCCCGGCATTTGCGCGAACTTCAGGTGTCCCGTCGGGCAGAGACTAGCCCGGATTTGATTGTATTCAGGGTCTTTGTGCCTGTGTCCGTGAAGCTCCGCATCCGGTTTGCAGTTCTTGTTAAGCATTCAGGGCGTTGGCCTGCTACCGTCAATGCAGCCACGTTTTGCGAGGATGAGGACGGAAGGAGATTGCCGGCTCCCATGCCCGATTACTACCAGGTTCCGTCATTGATCCTCACTGCGCTGTTGTTGCCGGCATTTGGGCACCTCTATCTGCGCTTTCGGGATACGCGCACCCTGCTCTGGTTTCTGGGATTCCTTTTTGCCACCTTCCGGATGCTGCTCCTCTACAAGTTGGGCTCATGGGATTTTTCCGACGGTACTCATCCCTGGATGACAGCTGCAGGTCAAACCTCCATTCAGGTCGGATCCGCGCTGTTCCTCGCGTCGCTGTCCCCGCTTCGTTTTCGCATGGGGCGGCTCCAGGTGCTTTACGTAATTCCGTTTACGATCCCCATGGTGATCTATTCGATTCTTTACCATGGAGTGCTCCATGGTGGAGCGCCGACGGGGCTGATGTATTTTGTATTTCCTGCACTGGGGTTGCTCTCAATTGGCGTGGGTCTCGCCTGGGCCAGAGCGAAGGGGAGTCCGCCTGTCTGGATGGGGGTGAGTCTCTCCAGCCTGGGAGGCGTTCTGGGTCTCTGGGTTTATTACGCATTGGGACCAGTCTCCCCTCTGACGTTTGTGGAGTGCTGCAACCACCTTTTGACCGCCTTGTTGCTCATCTTTGTTTTTCGGCGGCTTTCAACGGGCATGATTCTGAGCGTGATGGGCTTCGTGTTGTGGTCAACCTCAATTTTTCTCACGCTTCACTTTGTTTCGAGCAGGCCTGAGGTTGATCTTCTCCTGACTCGCGCAATCATTTTGGCCAAGGTCGTGGCTGCGCTGGGCATGATCCTGCTGGCGCTGGAAGACCAACTGGCAATCAACCAGGCGTCGCGGCAGCGCGAGCGCAGAGCGCGCCGCGAATTCGAGGCATATACAAACCTGATTCTTTCCCGCCGCCGGGTCGAGGACTTCGATTGCCAGGCTGAAGAAATCTGCCAGACCGTTGTGGATCACAGCCGGTTCGCCAAGACCGCACTGCTTCTGGAGAGTGAGGGCCACTACCGCGTGGCGGGCGCCGCGGGGCTTGATGCCGCTACTATCAAGGCGCTTGACAGCCTGGCTACGCGGATTTCCGTCGCGGGGTTCCTTGAGACCAGAGCGGCGGCTCCTGTCGTCGAACACACTCAGACATTGAAGCTGGACCTGACTCCCTGGCTCATTCCCGGCGATGACCTCAAGCGTCTGCGCTTTACCGAGGCACTGGCCGTGCCAATGACTGGCCGGGTGGGCAACGAAGGTGTTCTACTCTTGGCCGGATTGCGCGACTCGCTGGGCAGCATTCCCGGGCCATTCCAGAACCAGCTTCACGCCGACGACCTGCTCCCCGTCGAGATGCTCACCGCTCGCCTGCAAGCCGCGCGAAGCCAAACCATGATGCTTGAAAAGCTCATCGACTCAGAGAAATTTGCGGGTCTTGGCCAATTGGCCGCCAACGTCGCTGAACAACTGAACAATCCACTTACCGTGGTTCTCGGCTACGCCTCGCTTCTTGATGAGGCGTCGTCGCTCGACGCGCATGATCGCAGGGGAGTGGAGGCCATCCTTACCGAAGCGCGCAACATGAAAACAACACTGGAGAGCCTTACTCGCATCTCCCGCCACCAAACCGAACAGCTCACCGCAGTGTCTGTGTCCGAACTGCTTGCCGATTTGGAGGAACTGCATCGCCCCGAATTTCTGCAACGCTCGATCGATTTCCGCCTGAGCATCGCTCCGGCGCTCCCGATGGTACTTTGCCATGCCCAGCACTTGCGCCATGCGGTACTTCACTGTCTGCAGTTTGCCATTCAGGCGGTTGACGGTCCGAGCTCGGCTCTCGGCTCGGCGATGCCGTCAGCTTCAACCGATCGCAAGACCATTCGTCTGGAGGCAACCAGCGAAGGCAACCTCGTGCAGATTCTTGTGGGCCACTCCGGTCCTGGCTTCCTCCAGCCAGACCGTGCCTTTGATCCCTATGCTTCCTCACAGTCGCATGGGCCAACAGCCGGCCTGGGATTGAGCCTCTGCGCCACGATCCTCCGCGATCAGAACGGCCGCGCCTCCGCCGTAAACCTTGAACCACAGGGCGCCGCAATTATCCTGGAACTGCGAGCTGCCTGAAATCCGCAGCCTCTCCCACTCAACACGAGGCCAACTCTCTCCTTCGTCGATTCCTCTTTGGGAAGATTGCCCATTCATCATTCGATGTCCCGGAACTTCCACGCGTGGAATGCGTAGAGTGCATCTGGACCATAAAGGGCTGGAGGATGCGTGGAGCTTGGAATTCAGAGGGTTTCAAAACAGTATCGCGGCGGCGCTCTCGCCCTGGACAACTTCAACCTCGAACTGAAGCCCGGTGTGCTCGGTCTTCTTGGCCCAAACGGCGCGGGCAAGACCACGCTGATGAGCATTCTGGCCACAATTACCAAGGTCACCGGAGGCCGGGTCGTGTGGAACGGACGAGACATTGCGCGCGATCCGGATGTGCTTCGATCCGTGCTCGGTTATCTGCCGCAGGACTTTGGAGTCTATCCCAATCTGAACGCTGTCGAGTTTCTCGAGTACCTAGCTGCGGTGAAGGGCCTCGATGGCAGAACCGCGACGCGGCGAATTGAGCACCTGCTGGAGCTGGTGAATCTGACTGAAGTTCGCAAACGCCCGCTGGGGGGCTACTCCGGAGGTATGAAGCAAAGGGTCGGCATTGCGCAGGCGCTGCTCAACAACCCCGAACTGCTGATCGTGGACGAGCCGACGGCCGGCCTTGATCCCGAAGAGCGAGTTCGCTTTCGCAATCTGCTTTCCGATCTTTCCGGTGAGCGCATCGTCATTCTTTCCACTCACATCGTCTCTGACATCGAAGCCACGGCGACCGATATTGCCATCATCGCGAAAGGTACTTTGGTGGCTCACGCAACACCCGAGGCACTCTTGGTTCAGGTAGAACGCAAAGTGTGGGAGTGGGTGATTCCAAGCACGGAACTGAATGACGCTAAGCGGAAGTTTCTCATCAGCAGCACCACCCGCCGGAGCGATGGCGTTCACGTGCGTATATTGGGCGATTTAGCACCCGCGGGCGCACAACCCGTGATGCCCAATCTTGAGGATGCTTATCTTTATTGTCTCTCCAAGCATCGCGCAGGAGCGCTGGCATGAGCCGCTCCCGGGCCCTTTATCACCTGGTGCGCGCCGACTTTCTTGAGCGAGTGCGGCGTTACAGCTTTCTGCTCACCCTTGGTTTTTCGGTGTACCTGGGTTATGCCGTCTTTGCCGGGCAAATCAGCCTGCGTGCCAGCAATTATCGAGGCATCGATAACTCCGCGTGGCTCGGCACCGTGATGGGGCTGGTTGCAACCATGTTCCTCACGCTTACCGGCTTCTACTTCGTGAAGAATTCCATTCAGCGTGACCGGCAGACCCGTGTGGGGCAGATACTCGCCTCCACGCCCATCAGCAAAGGTTTTTACGCTCTAAGCAAGGCTCTCAGCAACTTTGTCGTGCTTGCGGCAATGCTGCTTCTGCTGGCCGTGGCAGCCGTTGCAATTCAGCTTGTGCACCGCGAAGATGCTCACCTCGATCTATTCGCACTCCTGGCTCCAATCCTGATTCTTGGATTGACGTCCGTGGCCGTGACAGCATCGCTGGCTGTTCTATTCGAAAGCATTCCTATCCTTCGTGGAGGCGTGGGCAACGTACTTTACTTCTTTCTATGGACGACGCTGATCAGCGTGGGCGTGGCCACCATGGTCAATAGTGGACATGGAAACACGACACACGCTTTCGCCGATTTCACCGGGATGGCCTCCGCAATGGGGCAAATGCAGGACGAGGTGCGCCGCATCGATCCCCACTACCCTGGCGGTGTCTCACTTACCCTGGGCGGCCTGAACCCGGAGCCGACAAAGACTTTTCTCTGGACGGGCATCCGGTGGAATCCAGCTCTAGTGCTGAGCCGCGTCATGATGTTGGGAATCGCCATTCTTCTTGCGTCGCTTGCAGCTCTCTTCTTTGACCGTTTCGATCCTGCGCGTGAAAGCTGGTTCGCACCGAATACGCGAAGACTTGCAAAGAAGCGCAAGCGTGCCGAGATTGCGTTCGCGCAAACCGCCGTGGCGGACGGGGTTGGTACGCTGGTGCCGAAAGTCGCCGTTCATTTCGCAGCTTTTCTGCCAACCGGATCGAAGACTGGAGTGCAGACTTGTTTCTTCGCTCTCGTGGTAGCCGAGCTTCGCTTGTTACTGCGAGGCCATGCCTGGTGGTGGTATTTGGGCGCTTCGGGCCTCTTCATCGCGTGCCTGGCCTCGCCGCTTGGTGCTGCGCGCTCTGGTGTGATTGTTGTTGCCTGGCTGTGGCCGGTGCTGGTCTGGTCGCAGATGGGAACGCGCGAAACGCAATTCTCTACGGGGTCAGTTATCTTCTCGGCTCCGCACGCCGTTCCGCGCCAGCTTCTGGCCACCTTTACAGCTGGCGTTCTGTTGGCCGCACTCACCGGTGGCGGTCTTGCCTTGCACCTGATCATTGGCGCCGACTTCACCGGCCTGGCTGCTTGGGCAACCGGCGCACTCTTCATCCCCGCCTTGGCGCTTTCGCTTGGCGTTGCCAGTGGGTCGCGCAAGTTCTTCGAGGCTCTCTACACCGCCTGGTGGTACATCGGCCCGCTGCATCATATTCGCAATCTTGACTACATGGGGACCACGCCCGAGTCGAGTACTCCGGCCCGGTATCTGATAGCCGCCATCGTTCTTGTGCTGGTGGCCTATTCCTGGCGAAGGGTCCGCTTGGCGTGGGCCTAGTCGCAGGCCAATTTGACCCATTCTGGCGAGCTGGCTCAACGACGCTGAGCACCGCACTTCACAAATCCGTAGAATAGGCTTGTAGCAGCTCTCAGGGAACTCGATGGCCTTCACTGAAAAATATGATGTTGTTGTGGTTGGCGCCGGACACGCGGGATGCGAGGCCGCGATGGCCGCGGCGCGCATGGGCCTCAAGACCGCTCTGATCACCATGAACATGGACCTCATCGCGCAGATGAGCTGCAATCCTGCGATCGGTGGAGTGGCGAAGGGCCACCTGGTGCGGGAAGTCGACGCTCTCGGCGGCGTAATGGGCGAGGTGGCGGATGCGGTCGGAATTCAGTTTCGTCTGCTGAATACTTCGCGCGGCCCCGCTGTGTGGAGTCCGCGTGCCCAGTGCGACAAGCAGCTCTATCGCGTAAAGATGCGCGAGGTACTTGAGGCCCAGGCCGGTTTGCATATTCGCCAGGCAGAAGTGGTCGACCTGGTGATTGAAGAGAGTGCGCCTGAACTCGCGCCAGTTTTTGAAGAATCCAACGAAATTCCACGGCCCATGCGACCTCGCCGACGCGTGTTGGGGCTCAAACTTCGTGATGGCCGTCGCTTGCTTGCGGGCGCCACCATCATTACGACAGGCACTTTTCTGAATGGCCTCATCCATTGCGGCGAAGAACGCTATCCCGCCGGTCGCAGCGGCGAGCCTGCGTCAGTTTTGCTGGGCGAGGCGTTACGCGCCCTGGGCCTCAGGACCTGTCGGCTGAAAACTGGTACGCCACCCAGGCTCGACGGTCGGACCATTCGCTGGGACGCTTTCGACGAGCAGCCCGGTGATGCTGACCCTACGCCGTTCAGTTTTCGAACAAAGAAAATTGTCCAGCCACAGATAAGCTGCCACATCGCCTTCACCACTCCTGAAACGCTTCGCATCATCCGCGAAAATGTGGGCCGTTCCGCCATGTACTCCGGCCAGATCGAGGGCATCGGGCCGCGCTATTGCCCGTCAATCGAAGACAAGATCGTCAAGTTTCCTGACAAGACCCAGCACCAGTTCTTCCTTGAACCCGAAGGGCTCAACACGCACGAGGTCTATGTCAACGGCATGTCCACATCGCTGCCGATGGAAGTGCAGTGGCAGATTGTTTGTTCCATCCCAGGCCTCGAAGATGCTGAGATGCTGCGTCCCGGATACGCCATTGAATACGACAGCGTCGATGCCACAGAACTGGACCGATGCCTCAAGGTCAAGAAGATGGAGGGTCTTTACCTGGCCGGTCAAATCAACGGGACAAGTGGATATGAAGAAGCCGCCTGCCAGGGCATCATGGCTGGTATCAACGCCGCACTGTGGCTGAAGGGGTTGCCGCCGTTCACCATGGACAGGACAGAAGGCTACACCGGGATTCTCATCGACGACCTGATATCAAAGGGCACGAACGAGCCTTACCGCATGTTCACTTCTCGAGCCGAGTTCCGCCTGCACTTGCGCATCGACAACGCCGACCGCCGCCTCACGCCTTACGGTCGCGGCCTGGGATTGATCGGTGACCAGGCCTGGGCAGAATATGAGCAGAAGCAGGCTCGCATGGGGGTATTGGAACGTCTCTTGTCCGCAGGAAAAGTGAATATGGAGAGTTTGGCCGCTGGCGGCTTTGGTGCGCTTACGGCAACAGCAGGACTCACATGGGCGCAACTGCTGAAGCGTCCCGAGGTGACGATTGAGCCTGTTCTAGGCGCAATGCGCGAAGCCGTCGCAAAAGAGCCCTTGCTCGCAGAATACTCGGCCGCGCTTTGTTTAGACTCAGGACAGATTCCTAACGGGCCGACAACGCTTCCCGCTGTTCTGCGAAACGAGGCGCGCGCCGTCGAGACTGAAATCAAGTTTGCCGGGTACCTGGAACAGCAGAAGAAGTCGATTGAAAAGCTGAAGGCAGCTGAATCCGTCACAATTCCCGATTGGATCGAATACAGCGCCATCAGCGGTCTGTCGCGCGAGATGCGCGAGATCCTTGAGCGCGTCCGCCCAATCACTATTGGCCAAGCGAGCCGCCTTCCCGGCGTTACCCCGGCTGCGCTCAGCCTTGTGCATGTGTCCATCCGGCTTCAGGCCGCAAGACGAGTGGCTAGCTAACAAGTGGGGCAATGCGAGGCTTGTCCAGATTCGGAAGCAATCCGGTGAGCAGCCCGATCGCTGGCAGCCATGAGCACAGGCGATAGACAAAAGCGATGCTGGTGAGATCGGCGATATGGCCGAGCACTGCTGCGCCTATACCTCCCATGCCGAAGGCCAATCCAAAGAAGATTCCTGAAACCAACCCGACGCGACCCGGCATGAGTTCCTGTGCATAAACAAGAATCGCGGAAAATGCCGAGGCAATGACGAACCCGATGATGGCGGAGAGAACGCCGGTCCAGAAGAGATTGGCATCAGGGAGCAACAGCGTGAAGGGCAGCACGCCAAGGATGGAACCCCAAATCACATATTTGGGACCGATGCGGTCGCCAATGGGCCCGCCAAAGAATGTCCCGGCCGCGGCCGCACCCAGAAAGATGAACAAGTGTAGC
>Ga0182015_10002400_pt1 | contig 22695 bp, 15 predicted proteins | sample 712P3MmetaG_FD_120478 | JGI IMG/M metagenome (GOLD analysis project Ga0182015, IMG submission 120478) | Permafrost microbial communities from Stordalen Mire, Sweden - 712P3M metaG | ecosystem: Environmental > Terrestrial > Soil > Wetlands > Permafrost | place: Sweden: Stordalen | collected...
ATAGACGTTACTGGCTGAAGTTAGTGGGACGTTGTTGACTTGCTGCGCGCTGGATGTGAAGCCAGGACCGCTCCAGCTCCACGTCCCGCTGCCCGCCGCCTGGGGTCCAAGATTGACGCTGCTACCGGGGGCCACCGCGACATTGTTCGTCGCCTGCCATGCCCCGCCGTTCACCTCAAGATAAGGAGTGATCGCAGTGGGACCGATCGTGATCGTGAACGCCAGCGTGCTTGTGACACCGGACGCATTGATATAAGTCGCCGTATAAACATTTGTGGCCGAACTGGGCCGAATCCCGTCGATCTCCCGCGAGGTAGAGGTGAACCCATTGGGCCCCGTCCAGCTCCACGTACCCCCGCTCGCCGGTTGCGGTCCGAGGTTCACTGTGCTGCCAACAGCGACTGTGACACTGGCAGTGTTCTGCCACGCCCCGCTGTTTACCTGGATATATGGAACGATCGGGCTGGAGACCAGGTTGTTAAGAAACGTTCCCACATTCAGGGAGCCGAGCCCGGTGACTTCGTCATAACCCGTCGTGACCAGATAACCCGCCTGACCGCCAGTCAGGCCCGTTGGCCCCGGAATGCTGTTATTGCACATGCTGGGCGTGTTCACGCTGCACGAGGAGACTCCGCTGGATGCAACCGTCACGTCGTGAAATGCCGCAGGCACACTGGCGGCCAGTTGATAGAGTGCCGGATTCAGATTTCCCTGGGCGCTTCCCAGCTTCTGATCCAGCAGCGCCGCCACACCGGCCATTCCCGGCGCGGCTGCCGAGGTGCCTGAGAAAATCTCAAATCTGTAAGAATCGTCGGTGACCACACAACTGCCTCCGCCGGCGGCGAAACATCCAAAATACCCATCGTGGTCTGCGGCCGTAAAGGCAACGTCAGGCGTGTAACGCCCTGCCCTTGCCGCTGGCACGCCTGTGCCCGTCTGCCAGCTGGGCGTTGCGATATATGCACTCACGCCGCCCCCGGAAGCAGCTACGTTGCTGGTTGTGCCGTTCCACGATTCGTTCCACCCGCCTTCGGGAATGTACCCGAGCGCCGCCCCGGTTGAGCTATTCCAGTAGGCTGGGTAATCGCTCGCATCGTTGAATTCCGTCCCTCCCACACAGGTTACGTAGCTGGAGGAACACAGAGCGTTCGGACTGTTTGGGTCGGGACTGGCCGGCGGAGCTGTAAAGGCTTGGTCGCATCCGGAACCTCCGGAATCACCCGACGAAACAAAAACTGAAATTCCCTCCCCGGCCGCCGTCTGAAAAAGCGTGTTCCAGTAGTCAACCACTCCCGAGCCGTTGACATACTCGCATCCCCCGAAACTGATGCTCATCACTTGCGCCGGTACCGGCGTTGTATTCACGAGATACTGCGCGTCGTCGCCGATCCCGCCACTGGCGCTGGTTGCCGCGACCAGCAGAATGGGCGAAGCAGGAGCCACACTGCCCACCCGGGAAACATCCAAAGTCGCTTCATCCTGAGTCGGCGTAGGGCTGCAGCAGGTGGTTGCCGCCGGCCCGGGGTCCACACCCCCATATGCTGTTGGAATAATTTCCGTGGGATTGGCGAACGTAGCCCCCGTCAAAGCCCGGAAATTCGAAAAATCGGCAAAATCCGTTCGCGATTCCCCCACAATCCCCACCGTTACACCCGCCCCCGTTACACTCGTTGGAACGTTGTAAATCGTATCGAAATCCGAAGGCCCGAGATAGTAGCTTGCCCCCCCTCCGAGTTCCGGGGAAATCGAGCTCAACGCCCGATCATAATGAAGGGGATTCTCCTCGATCGTGTACAAGCCTCGAACGGCTTTAATTGCCGGAGCCAGCGCCCGAGGAATCAACGGGTCGCTGTTCACCGACATGCGCTGCTCGCCGTTTACCTTGTAATAATGCAGCTCCGTCTGAAATGCCCGCCCGATATCCGTAGCCGTCCCGCCAAATCCAATGAACATCCGGCTCGGCGCGACCCAGTTAACATGCAGCCCCTGGGTCTGAAGCCAGCTGCTTAGCGTCGCAATATCCTCCTCGGCCAGCCCGAATCGCTCACCAACCTCGGCCGCAGTCAGCCAGTGATGGTAGTTCGGCGAGGCTGGATTCCGCTGTTCGGTCAGAAATTCCTGAAAAGCAGCTTCCTGTTGTGCCGACCGCGTCAGCACCAGCGTTAAGCTATTAAGCGCCAGATCCGAGGGAACCGCGCCTGCATCGTCCGCCGGGTTGGCCCACAAAGGATGGTGATTGGGCAGCGCCTGCACCTGCCTCGTATCCACGTCGCCCGTGATCACGCGAACCGCCTGCGCCTGCGCCCGTACCACCGGAGCTAAAAACGTCATGAATAACGTGAATACACACAACACCGGAAAACGGAGGAGTGGCGAAACGGTCACGGCGGATTCTCCTTTGAGGAAAACTCACCGCTCAATAGGCAAAGCAACGGAGCGGCGATCGAGCCAAACAACGGACTTCAGCCGCCGCGTTGGGGTACCCGGCAGCACACCGGTGCCCTTGGGGATGCGGAGCCGGGCCTTCTAGGCGTTCAAAACCCACTCGAACGCGAACCGGGACAAATATTACGGCTCGGTCAATAAAGATAATGATTGGACTCCCAAAATATTGGTACGCCAGAAGCAGAATGTCAAGGGAATTTCCCCGCCCACCTATCTCCGAAGCCAACCCGCAACTGCCCCTCGAAGAAAGCCTCAACTTCCGCCATTCCCTCGCCATTCTTTGACGAAACCTCGTGAATCCGCATTCCCGGCCGAACCCTCAGAATATTCCCCCGCGCCGCCTCCCGATCGAATTCAGCCGCTGCGGCCATATCGATCTTCGTGATCAGCGCCACATCCGACGTATTAAAAATTGTCGGATACTTCAGCGGTTTGTCCTCGCCCTCTGCCGCCGAAAGCAGCACCACCCGCATCTGCTCTCCCAGGTCATAACTCGACGGACAAACCAGGTTCCCCACATTCTCGATAAACAGAAAGTCCAGCTCCTCGAGATCCCATCCCTCCAGAGCCGCCGCGATCATCTTCGCATCCAGATGGCAAATGGTCCCGGTCGTGATCTGCCGAACCTGCTTGCACGCGCGCCCCAGCCGCGCGGCATCGTTGTCCGTCGCCAGATCGCCCACCAGCGCCGCAATCCGGTGTCGCTCGCCCAGCCGCAACATCAGCTTTTCAAGAAAACTCGTCTTGCCCGATCCCGGACTCGAAACGAAGCTGATCACGCACACACCCGCCTGCTGAAATCTCTCGCGCAGCTGGCGCGCCAGCACATCGTTCTCCTTCAAAATGCGAGAGCGAACTTCAACCAAACGAGGCTGCGTTGTCACGACTCGATCTCCAGCGAGGTAAGCTCCAGCTCCCTCCCTGAAAGAATATCCTGCTCCGGCGTAATGCAGCGCGGGCAAAAGATCGCCTGCATCTCCGGCGCGTGCGTCACCCCGCATCCAGGGCATCGCACCAGCAGCGGAACGCGCTCAATTTCGAGCCTCGCTCCCGCCACATCCGTGCCTTCGCGGGCGATCTCCCACGCGAAGCTCAGCGCGTCGCAATCCACGCCCGAGAGAACCCCGATTTTAACCTGCACCGCGAGTACGGCTCCGCTGTGCCGCGCGGCTTCTTCCTCGATCTGCTCAAGCATGCTGAGCGCAATCGAAAGTTCGTGCATTCCTCCATGTTCACATGGAAAGCATTTTTCACGCGCCGCCGAATGTCCGGGCCAACCGCCCGCCCCCTCAGCCCGGACGAAACAAAGAAAACCGATGTTCGCCACAACCGCACGCGCCTCGGCGTACAACCGGGCCGCCCCCGGGGGTTAACTGCATCTCGAACCACGGGCGAAAGTGAAATCCCATCCATACTCCGGTTCTATCTTGAGTGGGAACGTTCCCTATTCGAGTGTAATTGTAAATGTCTCCGTGACCGTAACTCCAGCCGGGTTGGTATAACTAGCCACATAGCTGTTAGTACCCACGCTTAGAGGAATGTCGTTGATTTGCCGCGAACTGGACGTGAACCCATTGGGGCCGCTCCATTTCCACGTACCGTTCGCCGGTTGCGGCCCAAGAGTGACCGTGCTGCCGGCGGCCACCGTCACACTGTTTGTCGCCTGCCAGGCTCCTCCGTTCACCTCAAGATAAGGAACGATCGGAGTGGGCTCGACCGTAATGGTAAACGCCAGCGTGCTCGTCACCCCGGTCGAATTGGTGTAACTCGCCGTGTAGACATTCGAGGGCAAAGTCAGCGGAATACCGTTGATTTGCTGCGAACTGGACTCGTACCCATTAGGGCCGCTCCATCTCCATGAACCCCCGCTGCCCGACTGCGGACCAAGGTTCACCGTGTCGGTGTAGTTCGCTGTGATGCTGGAGACGTTCTGCCAGGCTCCTCCGTCCTGCTCGTAATCCTGCAGATAGGGAACGATCGGGGTGGATGCAAGCAGGATGAACGTCTGCGTGCTCTTTACTCCGGCCGGATTGGTGTAAGTCGCAACATAGGAATTGGTGCCGGGCGACAGGGCAATGGCGTTGAGTGCCCGCGACGTGGACGTAAATCCGTTGGGACCGGTCCAGCTCCACGAACCCCCAGTCCCCGGTTGCGGTGCAAGGTTCACCGTGTCGCTGTAGTTTGCCGTGATGCTGGAGACGTTCTGCCAGGCTCCTCCGTCTTGCTGCAGATCCTCGATATAGGGAACGATCGGAGTGGGGGCAACCGTGATCGTAACCACCTCCGAGCTGGTAACTCCGGCCGGGTTGGTATAAGTAGCCGTGAAGATATTCGTGGGCAAAGTTAGCGAAATGGCGTTGAGTGCCCGCGAAGTGGACGTGAACCCATTAGGACCGGTCCAGCTCCACGAACCCCCAGTCCCCGGTTGCGGTCCAATGTTCACCGTGTCGGTGTAGTTCGCTGTGATGCTGGAGATGTTCTGCCAGGCTCCTCCGTCCTGCTCGTAATCCTGGATATAAGGAACGATCATAGTGGGGGCGATCGTGATCGTGAACGCCTGCGTGCTCGTCACTCCATCCACATTAGTGTAAGTAGCCGTGTAGACATTCGAGGGCAAAGTCAGCGGGATACCGTTGATTTGCTGCGAACTGGACTCGTACCCATTAGGGCCGCTCCATCTCCATGAACCCCCGCTGCCCGACTGCGGACCAAGGTTCACCGTGCTGCCCGCCGCCACTGTGACACCGTTCGTCCCCTGCCAGGCTCCGCCGTTCACCTCGATATAGGGCGTGATGCTGGTGGGTGCGACGGTAATGGTAAAGGTCTCCGTGCTCCTGACCCCTGCCGCATTGGTGAAAGTCGCCGTATAGATATTGCTGGCCGAAGTTAGTGGGACGTTGTTGACTTGCTGCGCGCTGGATGTGAAGCCTGGACCGCTCCAGCTCCACGTCCCGCTGCCCGCCGCCTGGGGTCCAAGGTTCACCGTGCTGCCGGCCGCCACTGTGACGCTGCTCATCCCCTGCCACGCCCCGCCGTTCACCTCAACATAAGGAGTGATGCCGGTAAGGGCGACGGTGATTGTAAAGGCCTCCGTGCTGCTGACCCCTGCCCCATTGGTGAAAGTCGCCGTATAGACGTTACTGGCCGAAGTTAGTGGGACGTTGTTGACTTGCTGCGCGCTGGATGTGAAGCCAGGACCGCTCCAGCTCCACGTACCGCTGCCCGATGCCTGCGGTCCAAGATTGACGGTGCTGCCGGCGGCCACTGTGGCATTGTTCGTCCCCTGCCACGCTCCTCCGTTCGCCTCAAGATAAGGAGTGATCGTTGCGGGTCCCACCGTGATCGTAAACGTCTCCATGGTGGCAACTCCCGCCGTGTCGGTGTAAGTCGCCGTAAAAACATTGGTGGCCGAATTCAGCGGAATGCCGTCGATTTCCCGCGCCGTGGACGTGAACAGGCCCGGACCACTCCAGCTCCACGAACCGCCAGTCCCCGGTTGCGGTCCAAGGTTCACAATGCTGCCGTAGGCCACCGTGACACTAGTGACATTTTGCCAGGCTCCACTGTTCACCTGGATATAGGGAACGATCAGGGTGCCGGATCCGCTGAGCCCAATGCTCTGGGTCGCAGCCGGGCTCGCATTCAGGTTGTTGTCCGTCAGGACCACCGCCCCGGTGATCGCTCCGATGGTCGTTGGAATGAAGTCCACAGCCAGTTCGCAGCTCACTCCCGCCGCCAGCGTGCCCGCCGAAGAAGACGTCAACACCTCCGGGCAGCTCGTCGATGCGTCCAGCGTGAAGTTGGCGGAGACGCTCGGATTCTCGCCCGTCCCCGGAACCGGAAACGTGAGCGCGGCGTTTCCCATGTTCTTCAGCGTCGCCGCCTTCGGGCTGTCGCTGCTTTGGACACCCACGCTCGTGTTAGCAAAGCTGAGGTTGGGCGGACTGGCGAGATTCAGTTCTTTCACCGCATTATTATTCGTGTCGGCAATATAGACGTTTCCAGCCCCGTCCACCGCCACGTCACTGGGGCCGTCGAACCCGCCGCCCAGCGTCGTGACGCAGCTGGAGGAAGCGCAGCCCGGCGGCATCTCCTTTATCTCGCTGTTGTCGGTATCGGCGACATAAATGTTGCCGGCCCCGTCCACCGTCACGCCGTCGGGATAGTCGAAGCCCCCGCCCAGCGTCGTCACGCAACTTGCTGAACTGCAACCGGCGGGCATCTCCTTCACCGCGTTATTGCCAACATCGGCAATGTAGACGTTACCGCTCTCGTCTACCGCTACGTCGAAGGGATAACTGAAACCGCCACCCAGCGCCGTCACGCAACTGGGGGAAGTGCAGCCTGGCGGCATCTCCTTCACCGCATTGTTCTCGTCATCGGCCACATAGATGTTGCCGCTCCCGTCCACCGCCACGCCCCGCGGATAGCTGAAACCGCCGCCCAGCGTAATAACGCAACCTGCGGAAACGCAGCGTCGCGGCACCTCCTTCACCGCATTGTTGCCGTAATCGCCGACATAGAGGTTACCCGCCCCGTCCACCGCCGCGCCACTGGGATTGGCGAAGCCGCCGCCCAGCCGAGTCACGCAACTCGAGGAAATACAGCCGGCCGGCATCTCCGTCGCGGTGCTGTTCGTAAAATCCGCCACATAGATGTTGCCGCTCGCGTCCACCGCCACGCCCCAGGGATTGCCGAACCCGCCGCCCAGCGGCTGAATGGCCTGATTGCTCGGGAACACCAGCTCCGGTCCCTGCCCGGTGCCCCGGAGATACCCAGTCGCGATGACTCCCGTGGCATCCGACAGCACCATTGCCCCATAGCGCCCCCCCGCGTACTTCGGCGCAAACGTCACATTCACCGTGCAGGTGCTGCCCGCGCTGTACGCATAACTGGTCCCGTTGGTATCGCAGGTTCCGGTACCCGCATCGGCAAAATCCAGCCCCTTAGCGCCCTGGGTCACCACGGACGCGCTTATGCCGCTGTCCGAGGCACTGAAGGTGTAGGACAGCGTCATCGGCGACCCCGTAGTTCCTACGCCAACGGTCCCGAAGTTGACGGGCGCGAGAATCCCCCCCCCCGTAACAGCGGGGTCTGCGGCCTCCGCCGTGATCTCCTCTACCTGGCCGTTGCCCGAATTAGCGGCATCGGGATCTTTGAGGTCGCTCAGGGTCCTTACTGTCTGGGCCTGCAGCTGGCACAAAGCCACCCCGCCCACCAACGCCGTCCCGAGCCACAACGTGCCCACAAACGGCCGAGCCGCCCTCGTCCAGGCTCCCGCCGCCCGCCGCAGCCGAGACGCAGGTTCCCTGTTGCTGCTCGTGGGTACGTCTGAGCAAACCTCCATCTTCGGGCATATTGCCGGGGAACCGAAGATCGGCGAAGTTTTCACGGAACACACACTCCTGAGACAACCTCACCACTCCATGGGGTAAGAGCGGCGATCGGCAGAAACCATCAGCCGCCGCACGGGCGGCAAAGACACCAATACCGGCGCACCGGGGAAGCGCAGCCAGCCTCTGGAAACAAACTCAGGAACCACTTGTCGTCGAACAGGAAGAAATATGGTTCGATATAAGAAAGAAAGCGGTAACTCAATAGATATTAGCGCCAAAGCCGGATGTCAAGAAGAATGTCAATCACCCTCAGGTGTGTTACTGAAAAGTCCCGGATCGCACTACGGCAGTAATCCGAAAATAGTCACCAACGGGCCATCAGCCGCAACCGGGCGCCCAGCGTTCAGGTCAGGCGCCCGCCCCATTCAAGCCTGCTCCCGCGGCTTGCGCAGGCATTCGGGATCGCGCGCAGAGTCACCGTTGCTCAACCAACAAAAAATTGCCGAGTTCGAGGAGCGAGACTTCGCGATATCGGCCAGAGCGTTGCGGAATGCAGCCGCGGCGCTTAACCCGCCTCCGCTCCCAGCTCCTCGCTCCCAGCTCCTGCCCATCTCCCCTCCCCATCCCCATCCCTTGCAACCCGAGTCCTGCGCTCTGAGACTCTGTTCCCTGTTTTTGTCAAGTTTCCACCACTTATCCAAAGTAACAAACCATGATAAGTCAGGACTTCCACGCCAGGAAAGTTGGCAGTTCCCCCCCCTGAATCTGCTATTCTTAACTTATAGGGTAAAAAAAAAGAAAAGCCGCTCTTGGGCGGCTTTTGTTTTGGAAAGGAGGAGAAACCTCATGCAACCCTACCGGGAAGCAACCCTCGCGAATGAATCAGTCGCGTACGTCACCTACCTGACTTACTTTCAATCACTAAGCCCGTTCGCAAGTGTCAATGAGTCAATCGCGAGCGCGAATGACTCATTGACACTTGCGACGCATCTGCCGTGTTTTCATCAGGACAAAGGGGTCACGAAAGTTACTCCCCTCCCAACTTCTTTCGAATCAATCACCACCCCGCAAACACCCCCGGGGCCAATTTTTACTCCCGCCGCTCCTGCAGAAAATCCGGCGCGACCGGGTTTTCATACAGCGAATAATCCCGGGTCACCACCGTCAATCCGCCCGGAGTCACGAAGTAATTCTTCCGATCGTCGCTCGGATCGTATCCGATCACCGTGCCCTCCGGCAGATGCACATCGCGGTCGATGATCGCTTTTTTTATCCGGCAATGCCGCCCGATATTCACATGCGTGAACACAATGCTCGAATCCACCTCCGAATACGAGTTCACGCGCACATCCTGCGACAACACGCTGTTCCGCACCACGGCCCCGGAAACGATGCAACCGCCCGAAACGATCGAGTTAATCGCCATCCCCGTCCGCCCCGGCTCGCCAAAAACGAACTTCGCCGGCGGATACTGCCGCACCCGCGTCCGGATCGCCCAGCTGTTGTCGTACAGGTTGAAAATCGGCGACACCGAAGCCACATCCATGTTCGCGTCGTAATAGGCCTCCAGCGTCCCAACGTCGCGCCAGTACAGCGCTTCCTTGCGGTTCTCGTCGACGAAGTTGTAGGCAAACAACTTGTACTTGCCCAGAATCGCCGGCAAAATGTTGTGCCCGAAGTCGTGCTGCGACTCGGGGTCCTCGGCATCCTTAATCAGCGCCGGCAGCAGCACGTCCGTGTTGAACAGATACACGCCCATCGACGCGTCCACCATGTTCGGATTGAACGGCGACCGCAGATGTGTCTGCTTCGGCTTCTCCAGAAAGCCCACGACTTCGCCGTTGCGCGCCACTTCCACCACGCCGAACCGCGCAACATCCTGCGGCTCGATCGGCAGCGTTGCCAGCGTCACGTCGGCGCCCGAGTCCAGATGCTGCCGCAGCATCTTGCCGTAGTGCATTTTATAGATGTGATCGCCCGAGAGAATCAGTACATGCTTCGGCTGTTCGGACCCGATCGAATAGATGTTCTGGTACACCGCGTCTGCCGTGCCCATGTACCAGTTTGCGCTCACCCGCTGCATCGGCGGCAGAATCTCGATGAACTCGCCCAGCTCCTGCGCGACAACGCTGGTCCAGCCTTCGCGGATGTGCCGGTTCAGCGACAAAGCCTTGTACTGCGTCAGGATATAAACCCGTCGCAGATCGGAGTTGATGCAGTTGGAAAGTGTGATGTCGATGATGCGGTACTGCCCGCCGAATGGAACCGCCGGTTTAGCCCGGTCGCGCGTCAGTGGAAACAATCGTTCCCCGGCTCCGCCCGCCAGGAGTACGCCCAGAGTATCTCTCATCGGCATGATCGCCTCTCACGGCTCTTGCCCGTATTCGCTCCCCACCGCGGCCGCACCTCAACCGTCCATCTGGATGCTCGTTCTCGGGTGCTGCGTGTGCGGCGAAGGCCAGATATATCACAAGATGACCGAATTGCGCGTCCGGCATTACGGCTCATCCGCTCAGGCGTCTCCCCCTTCTGCTTGTTCTCCGGCGATGGAAATCCGCAGCGACTTCAAAAAGTGCAGGTCCTGCGTCGTGAATGTGCCCTGCTCCCCTGCTTCCGCACGCTGGCCCGCCCTCGATACTTCGAGCGCCCCGCCCGGCTGTTCTTCCACCTCGTTCAGCCCAATCGTCGCTTCCAGCATCAACATCACCTCAAAACCCTGGCGGCGTATATCGGCCACCACCCCGGCAATTTGCGGCGACTCGGACACGCTCTCGTGAATGGCCTCGCCCAGCTGCTGAACCAGTTTGCGGAGTTTTTGATTCAAGTCGGAACCTCGATTTCCCGGCGCCCCAGTTCCTGGCCACGGCCACCGATTCTCTTACCTTATCTCCTGATGTTCCCACCCCGCAATTCGAATCCGCGCGTTCGCTCCTGGCGCGCTGCTAGACTTTTTCCATGCAGCCGAATCGTCTCGGCCGGATTCTGGGAATCAGCGCTCGCGTCGCGGCCGACAAGCTGCGCGAACGAACCACCCAAGCTACGGCCCAGGCGCAGCGGCTGGCCTCAACCTCACCTGCTCCGGCCCGAACCGCCCCACCAACCACCTCTGTGCCGACCCTTCCCGCGTCTGCCTCGCTTGCCGAGGGCAGCCGCCGTCTCGCTCGCGGTGCAGGACGCTTCGGCGCATCCATGTGGCGTCCGTTCGTCCACGCCGCCGGCGTTCTCACGCTTCAGATCACCGGCGTCTTCTTCGCGCTCTTCACGTTGTTCTTCATCGTCCATTTCTGGCAGATCTACAAAGCGGCCGGATGGCGCGACCATCATCTTCCCTTGTACGCTGCCTTCGCCGTCCTCTTCGCCTGGTTCGCGGTCAGCTCCTTCTGGCGCGCGAGCCGCAAGCAGAAGCGCGCTTGAATCGGCCAGCAATCGTTCAGCTGCCTTACAATGGCACGTTCTGATGCCGAACAACTCCAGGTCGAAGCCCGTCTATAGCGCCGAAGACCTCGCCGCATTCTCCCCTGATCGCGACCTCGGCTTCCCCGGCGAATTTCCCTTCACCCGCGGCATCCAGCCCACCATGTACCGCGGCCGCCTCTGGACCATGCGCCAGTACGCCGGCATGGGCGACGCGGAAGAGAGCAACCACCGTTACAAATTCCTCCTCGACCAGGGAACCGCCGGCCTCTCCGTCGCCTTCGACCTGCCCACCCAGATCGGCTACGACTCCGACTCCCCCATGTCCCTCGGCGAAGTCGGCAAAGTCGGTGTCGCCATCGACTCCATCGAGGACATGCAGCGTCTCTTCGCCGGCATTCCCCTCGACCGCATCTCCACCTCGATGACCATCAACGCCACCGCCAGCATCCTCCTGGCTCTCTACGTGGCCTTGGCCCGCCGCACCGGCATCAGCATCGGCAAACTCTCCGGCACAATCCAGAACGACATCCTCAAGGAGTACATCGCTCGCGGCACCTACATTTATCCCGTCCGCCACGCCATGCGCATCGTCACGGACCTCTTCGCCTGGGCCGGAGAGCATCTGCCCGAGTGGAACAACATTTCCATCTCCGGCTACCACATGCGCGAGGCCGGATCGACCGCCGCCCAGGAAGTCGCCTTTACCCTCGCCAACGGCATCACTTACGTGCAGGCCGCCATCGACGCCGGTCTCGACGTCGACCTGTTCGCGCCGCGCCTCTCTTTCTTCTTCAACGCGCACAACAGTTTCCTTGAGGAGATCGCCAAGTTCCGCGCTGCTCGCCGTATCTGGGCCCGGATCATGCGCGATCGCTTCGGTGCCAAAATTCCGCGCTCCTGGATGCTGCGGTTCCACACCCAGACCGCCGGTTCTACTCTCACAGCGCAGCAACCCGAGAACAACATCGTCCGCACCGCAATCCAGGCGATGGCCGCCGTCCTGGGCGGAACGCAATCCCTCCACACCAACGGCTACGACGAGGCCCTCGCCCTGCCGACCGAAGAAGCCGCCCGAATCGCCCTCCGCACTCAACAGATCGTCGCCTGCGAATCGGGAGTCCTCAACACTGTCGATCCCGCCGCAGGCTCCTTCTGTATCGAATCGCTGACCACCCAAATCGAGCGCGACGTTCAAACCTACTTCGACCGCATCGAAAAACTCGGCGGCATGCTCCGCGCCATCGAACGCGGCTGGGTCCAGCAGGAGATTCAGAACGCCGCCTACGAGTATCAGCGCGCCATCGACGCCGGCCAAGCCACGGTCGTCGGCGTTAACCGCTTCACCCGCGAAGACGAGCCTCCCATCCCCACCCAGCGCATCGACGAAGCCCTCGAGCGCAAACAGATCGACCGCGTCCGCGCCCTGCGCGCCCGTCGCGACTCCGCAAAGTGGCAAGCGTCCCTCGAAAGCGTCCGCGACCGCGCACGCACCGGCGCCAATCTGATGCCCGCGATTCTCGAAGCAGTCGAGAGCTACGCAACCGTCGGCGAAATCGCCTCAACCCTGCGCGAAGTTTTCGGTGAATATCAGGAGAGTGTCACAGTCTGACGCGGGTTTGGCCCCTGAGAAGGGCCCTCGGAATGACCCACCGCAAAACTCAGCGGCACAAACTCGTCGGCACAGGCCTCAGAGGCTCATCCGGTTCTTTGCCGTCAGCGGTTCAATCGCGAAAAAGAAGCTCTGGTAGCTGAACGAAATCCGGAAGACGCTCCCGTCTTGCAGGACCAGTTGCTGATCCTCAGGAACGAACGCACCCTCGCTCGTCGCAAGATGCCCCTCAACCACAGGCTGCAGAATCGTCGTCGTCCCCGGCGGACGCCCACCCCCGCGCCGCAGTCGCACATCCGCGCCAAACCGGATCTCCTTGCGCGTTCCGTCCCGTTGGATCACCGTGGCTGTCTGCCCCGCCAGGCTCTGCGCCTCGCGCGGCTCCCATTCCGCCTGATATGTGCCTGCAACCTGACTCATGCCACGAAGAGTAGCCCGCCGCAGAAACGACTCGGAATCCCTCCTGGGCGTCACCCACGATGCCCTCCTCGTTCTTCCCCGTTCCCTCCTGGTTCCCTCTTCGCGCGCACCAAAGGGGCATGATTACAGCGGTAATTCGCGAATGCCCCGCTCCGTAACCACAGGTTTCTTGCGCTAGGCCAGCGCCTTCGGCACAGCCTCCTCCCACCTTCCCTGCGCCTTCAGTATCAGCTCCACCACCTCGCGCGCGGCTCCCCGTCCCGCGTGTCTGCGCGTCACAAAATGGCAAACCGCCGCTAACTCCGGTGCGCCATCTGCCACGCACACCGCCAGTCCCGCACGCCGCGCCAGCGGAATATCCGGAAGGTCGTCCCCCAGATACGCAACCTCCTCTTCCGTCACGCCCGCCTTCCGCACGCACTCCTCAAAGGCCTCCGTCTTCTTCGCCTGCCCCAGATAAACAAACGTGACCCGCAGCTCCTGCGCGCGCCGCGCCACCGCCGGCGACGATCGCCCCGTAATGAACCCCGTCTGAATCCCCATCGTGTGCGCCAGACTCAGCCCCTGGCCATCCTGCGCGTTGAACACCTTCATCTCCGAAACACTCGGCTCACCGCCGCCGTCAGCGGCAACCGTCGAGATCAGGCACACCCCGCCATCGGTCAGCGTGCCGTCCACATCCATCAGAAGAAGTTTGATCTTGCGCGCGCGCGCCAACACCTCAGGCGACGCAAGTGGGGCAGCAGTATCCGGCATCAATAGCTCCTCGATCCGACTTTATCTCAAGGAACAAAAGTGCGCGGTCCCCCGCAGCCGTCACAGCCGAACCGCGCCTCACCGGAACAGCCCCGGATCAACCGCACTCCCCATCCGCTCATACCCTGCGTCCCCAGGATGAAGATGGTCGCCGGAATCGACAACCGGATCGAACATCGTAGGATTCGCCGGATCGCGCGTGATCTGGTCGAAGTCGATCACCGCATCGAAAACACTGCTGCTTCTGATCCACTCGTTCACGGCTTCGCGGATCTGCTCGCCCGCCGGCGAGGCATAGCCGGCGCCGATATAAGGCGTTATCGTGGCGCCGATCGCCTTCAGCCCATGCGTGTGTGCCCGCGTCACCAGCTGCGACAGAACAAAAATCTCATCCTGCGCCGTGATAATGTCGCTCGGGTCGCGAGGCTCTTTGATGTGGCCGATGTCGTTGATGCCTTCGAGGAGGATGACGTAGCGAGCCCCGCTCTGCGCCAGCACATCGCGATCGAAGCGCGCAACGGCGTTCGGCCCAGCTCCGTCGTGCAGCAGCCGATTGCCCCCGATGCCCTCGTTCAGAACCGACAGATGCGCCGTCTTTGAGTTCTCCTGCAAACGCCGAGCGAGAATGTCAGGCCAGCGGCGATTAGCGTCGCGCGTCGACGCCCAGCCGTCGGTAATCGAGTCGCCGAAGCACACAATGGCGGCGGCGTTGCTCTCTCGTGTGCTGACATCAATGCCCTTGACGAAGCACCACGAGTAGATCGGACGTGAGTCGTTCAGCGTTTCCGCAGCCGCCGTGTTGCCGGGAGTGATGAAGTTCGTGGACTGGCCGTCCTCGTGGCACGTGGTGTCGTTGATCGGCTGCTCGGGCAGATAGACGCTGACCGCGAGATCGGCGAGCGGCGCGACCTGCATCGGTACAGGATCGCTGACGACCAGGCCTCCGGCGGGAATGGTGACCGACGCCTGCCCTGAAAAGCTGAGAGTGTGATCGCTACCCGGCCGGATCGCTCCCTCAGGACCGGCGCTCACCGCGATGTGCGCGGCTCCAACGGTCAGCGGCCGAGCGCCAAATTCGTTGGTCAGCTCCACCCGTACCGGCGAGCCGCCCATGCTGATGTGCGCGACATCGCGATAGGTGGAATTGCCAGGCGCAGGTTGCGCATAGTTCACTCTTGAGCCCATCGGCGCAGCGCCCCATGTGCCGACCCAATGAAGAGCCGGTTCCTGGGCGCGAAGAATGGGCGCGGCGACCAGGAGTGCAATGACGGAAGCGCGGCCAAATAGCCGGTTCATTCTTCTTCTCCAGCGAAACAAGCCAACGTCCGTTCTACACGATTTTGCCGATCGCGGCGCAAGGCCCCGGGGAGGCCACAAAAAACAAACAAAAAGCCCCGGCTCGAAAACCGGGGCTTCGATTCGACGTTCGAACCTCAGGTCTGGGCGAATTCCGTTTCCTGCTCCCCGTCTAGGCCGTGGCGGCGCAGCAGCGTTGGCAGGTTCTGCGAAAAAGCGGAGCGCGGCATGACCATGTCGCATCCGGCTTCGACAGCCTTCGCCTTCAGGTCTCCCTGGAGGTGCGAGAGGAACCCGATGACCGACGTCCCACGCTTCAGCTTCGACTTAATCTTCGGGATTAGCGTCATCGGCTTAGCCGCGGCGTTGTTCAGGTCGAAGACGATCAGCGACGGCCGCTCCTCCTCGGGACCCTCGGTAATCTTCGCGAGCGTCTCAGGGTCGTTCTTGACGAAGGCGACCTTGATGCCGAGCTTCCGCGCGGCCTCGTTAATCTTCGCGAAGAAGAAAAGATCCTCGATGAACAGGTAAATGCGCGTCGGCGCGTCTTCGCGAACCGGCGGCGGAGGGGCCTCCCACGGGGCGATGTTCTCCTTGTAGTGGCCGTTTCCGTTCACGTTGCCGTTCCGAAACTCGATGGTCGAGGGCGGAGAGTCGGCCACATTGCCGTTCACCGCGCGATAGCTGTGGTCCATCGGGCCAACGAAGACGCGCTCGCGTCGCTGTTTGTTGCGGCGCCGTCCGCCTCCTCCGCCCTGCTGCTGGCCATTCCCGTTGTTCTTGAAGAACCGGTTCTGGCTGGAGGGCTGAGGCTGCGGCTTGGGCTTCTGCTTAAGCGCCGCCGGTTGCTGGTTCTGGGGTTGGTTTTGACTCTGGCCATTGGCTTGGGCGCCACCCTTGTTGCGCTTGCGGCGGCGGCGGCGGCGATGCCCGACCTGTCCCTGGCTTTGCCCCTGGTTGGCTGCTTGCGGCTGCGCCGGGACCGGGTTTTCCGCCGGCGGCTGCGGCTGGTTCTGCTCTGTTGTCATGCCTGCACTTCCTGGTGCGATGGACTATGTTCCTGATTCCAGCTACGTCTCGGTACTGACTCGGAGAGTTTGCGATCCTTGAGAGACGTGCAGCACGGAACTCGACTCGCTGGGAGCCAGGAACGTGGAAATTGTTTAGCTCCGGCCTGATATCTGTGGCTGCGATCCAACGGACATAGCCGGAAAGTTAATAAGGCGGTGCGATACAAACGGACCTGGTTTTTGGGCCTCAATGGCTCCCACTCCACAGCCTGGGGAATGAGATGGGGGAACCTTACCATCTGCCGCGCCGATCAACGGAACGTACTGGAGCTGCCGTCTGATTCTGATTCAACCTTCGCAACCGGGCTGTTTTCCCCTCTGGCGGCGCACGCGACGGCGGAGAAAATATACCGAGGGTGATTCCTGACTCTCGAGAATGGCGGCGAGCCTCGCACAAAACCGGCGTGGCATCAGCCGCTCGATAGGCAAAAACAATACTACTCCCAGACGAACACCCTGACAAGTCATTTGATGCAATCGCTGGAAGCCACGACACGGGATAGTAACGAGTATTCGGTGTCGCGCTTGTCTGAAAGAGGAAAGCCATCCTGCGCGGATGGCTTTCCCTGTGACAGCAGTCACTGGCCTCCCTGAAGTCGCCCTATTCCGGATATCGAATCTCTGGATGGGGCATGCTATAACCCCGGCCGGGGCAGAATCTCAACGGATAATGCTCTCGTCGACCGGAATCTCATCTCGCACCAGCCCTCTGTGGGGCTTAATGCGTCGCTGGCGGCCTACATAGTGCAATTGTCCTGCCGTTTGTGATTGCGATTGGAATCAATCGCTTAACCGAAGTGGACAGGTCGAATTCCTTCAGATTCCTGTAGAACAACAGCCGCCAGGTCCGGAAATCCATAACCGGGCTCGGGCAACTTTGCTCAACTTTGGCACCTTGGGCAAAAGTGCGTACTGCGCCCTGCGAGGACGACGCGGAGTATGGGGGTCCCGCACACCAGGCACGGCTCCCCTTCGCGACCGTAAACACGGTGTTGAATCTGGAAGAACCCGCGGACGCCGTCGGCATCGACATAATCGGAGACCGATGATCCACCAGCTCGGATGGCCGATTTCAGGACAGTGCGGAGAGCGCGGCGCAGGCGGTCAAGTCGCTCCCGTGGGAGCCGGCCCGTCATGCGTGTCGGGCGGATGCCAGCGCGAAAGAGGCTTTCGTCGGCGTAGATGTTCCCTACCCCTTGCAGCAGAGACTGGTTCAGCAGCGCGGCTTTGATCGACAGCTTGCGGCCCCGGAAAAGCGCCGCGAAATCCGCCGCAGAGACGGTCAGCGGTTCATGCCCGGGTCCGGCGAAAACACCCCCCTCCAGCGTGTGCAGCGCCAGCCGCCCAAACCGGCGCGCGTCGACAAAGCGCAGTTCACGCCCCGACGCCAGACTCACCACCGCATGCGTGTGCGGCGCTGGCGGAACATCCGCGGAGGAGACGAGCAGGCGTCCGGTCATCCCCAGATGAACGATCCACTGAGTCCTCAGGCGGCTGTCGGATTTTGCCTTGAGATCGACAACAATATGTTTGCCGACACGGTGGACGCGGTCGATGCGCAGGCCGGCCAGTGTGGTCGCCATCTGGGCGGCCGGCGTTTTGAACGGTTCTTTGTACGAGGAGAACCAGACAGAGACAATGGTGTCGCCCCGGACGCGCCGGTCGACGCCGTTAGCGATGGTTTCTACTTCAGGTAGTTCGGGCATGCCTTTCGGGCAGGCGACATTGTTTCAGGTCGGCCTGGGGTTCCAGTGTAGTAGCCCGAGCGGGAGATCAACAGCCGTAGCTGCGCGATTCTTCGGTGCGCTCCCACGGATACTTCTGAATCGGCACGAAGGTGCGCTGGAAAAACGCATCGTCGACGACATAGGTTTCTCCGTCTTCACCGCGGACAACCCAGTCGCCACGCTGGACATTGGCGAAGCCGAGATCGGTGGCGATTGTTGACGGTTCGGTGGCCTGGGTGGCGTCGACCACCAGGGGCCGGCAAGTACGAAAGGCGCTCATGATTCCTCCGCCGGGCAACATGGCCCGGCCTTCCTGATTGGATCGCTGGGTCCGTAAAGACGCGCCAGGGAAGACGTAAAGGAGTTGTGAGCGTAGTAATGGATCCGCTGATCGCGGCGTGATGAAACCAGGCGAGTAAGCCGAGCGTGCAGATTTATTCGATCGCTGATCCTGCACGCTGGCGAGTTCTAGCCTTTATCGGAAGAGTCGCGGAGATCAAGCCTCTTTGTAGAGCGCGGCTCCTACCAGCGTTCCGACCAGGCATGAAACTAAATTCCCGATCGTCGTGAAGAGGGTCAGGTGGTTTGGGAACAGGTGCGGGACGTACATGAACGCGGCGTTTGGCAGCAGGAATCCAACGATCCACACTGCCAGTGCTGCGTAGATAGCCGTTTTCGGTCCGGGGCCGAAGCGAGGGCGGATGCCGACATAGATCCAAAGCGAGACCAGTCCAACGGCAAGGCCGATGGCGTTGAACCATGTGATCTGGCTTCCTGAAAAAGAGGGACGGCCGAGTATCTGCATTGCCGCTGCCCAGCGCGGCGCGAACAGCCAGCCATCTGTTATGAACGAGATAATGTCGCCTGCGATACCGCCGATGACTCCGCAGAGAATCCATCGGCCAACGTTAATTTTTGGCATATACCGCCTTTCTGGAGGAAGCGGCAGTATAGCCATGCACCACAATTTGTGCAATGGGAAACTGGAATTGAGAAAAATTTTCCCCCGGGGGGAGTGCGGTGTGGTGATTGATTCGACAGAGGTTGGGAGGGGGGTAACTTTCGTGACCCCTCCGTCCTCAAGAAAACAGGGCAGATGGGTCGCGAGCGGGAGTGAGTCATTCGCACTCGCGAATGACTCATTGACGCTCGCGAGGGGGCTTAGTGATTGAAAGTAAGTCAGGTGCGTCGCGTGTGCGAATGATTCATTCGCGAGTGTCATGGCCCGGCGGCAGCCAGTAGTCACCAGGGAACAGCCGGTAGCCAGTAGCGGGTAGCCAGTACCCTGGCTTCGCCTGGCTGCGAACAGAGATGCCATTTGTTGTTTCCTCCTTTCCAAAGAAGAAAGCCGCCATCCTGGCGGCTTTTCTTTTTTACTCTATTAAGTTCAGAATAGCAGGTTTGGAGGAAAAAACTGCCAACTTTTCTGACGTGGAAGTCCTGATTTATCAGGACTTGTTACTTTGGATAAGTGGTGGAAACTTGACAAAAAAGCAGAGTTTGGAATTTAGGGTCCAGCACTACGACGTGGCGCATCCAGCCCGGACCGGAATTGAATGGGATGGCCGCCCGAGCAGGGCTGGCCCGCGGGCTTTTGAGGCTGGATGCGAGGGGGTGAGCGGGATATTCTTCTTGACATTCTTTTCCTGGCCCGGTATTCAGTTGATTCACCGTTATCCTTGTATACCGATCTACACCGAACCATTATTCTTCCTGTTCGCGTTCAAGTGGTTTTTGAACGCTTGTAAAAGCCCGGCTCCTGCAAACTCAGTGCTCGGGTGCTACTGTCGCGTACCCCAACGTGGCAGTTGGCGAAGCCTTTCCGGCGCTAATCGCCCCAGCTTGTTCCCCGAAATGCGCGATTGGGCCCGCGTTACGAGGTCACGATGTCGTCCACTGATGGCACTGCTATACCGCTGGGGTTGTCCCGGCTCCTGAAGTTCGGCCTGTTTGCTTCCGCCTTGAGCGGGTTGTTGCTGCCCGTGGCGGCGCGAGCGCAGTGCTCGGGAACGGGAACCGCCACGTATACCTCAACAGGCGGCGTGTCGGTGCCAGGCGGGACGGGCCAAAAGTTCTCCACGAACACGATCACCGTGCCATCCTTGCCGGCTGGCAGCACAATTACCTGCGTCTCGGTAGTGCTCAATGGCGTGACGAGCAATGGCGCGACCTATGACAGCATGGACTACGCGTCCTTCATGCTCACGGCTCCCAGCGGGCAGAACTTCGAATTTCTTGGCTCCACAGGCGACGGCACCGACGGCGATGACCTGAACGACTCCGGCTCTGGACTGCTGAACGCCACGATAACGGTCGCCGATAATGCAAGTGTGGACGCGCCGGTATACCCGAGTCACTGGGCGCCGCAAAGCGGCACCTTTACCGTAAAGCCGAGCTCCTACTACCTCGCACCTGCCAACAACTCAGAAACTCAGCCACCACTCCCGGTGGGAGGAAACTCGACGGAATGGGCGCAGAGCGACGGCAGCGCAACGTTCGCCAGCCAGTTCGAAACGGGAGCGACTCCCAGCGGGACGTGGACGCTCACGCTTACCGACAACGACACGATTGGGGATTTGAACGGCGACCCGGTGTCGGTCACCAGTTGGTCTCTGGTGATGACGGTCATGCAGTCCACCAACGCAAACACCACTACATCCCTCAGTTCAAGCTCCACGAACAACTCATCGTTCACCACCTCACCCAACAATTCGGTGACGCTCACTGCGACCGTGACCAGCAGCGGCAGCACGCCTACCGGGACCGTGAAGTTTAGCGACGGCGGCAACACGATCGGCTGCGCCCAGGGCAATCCGGTCGCAGTGAGTAGCGGTGAAGCGCAATGCACCACCACATTCACGACCGAAGGGATCCATTCGCTCGAGGCGTCCTATTCCGGAGGCACCGGCTTCAATGCAAGCAATTCTCAGGGGCTGAACCAGTTCGTCAAGAACCACTCCACCCTGACCAGCGGGGAGTATTGCAACGCCGGCGCCATCGTTGAGAATGCCTCCACCGTATCGCCCTATCCCTCGGTGGTCAACGTGGGAACGGACACCGCCGAGCTATCCAACACAGTCGCCAACCTGACCGTCACCCTGAAAGGTTTGTCTGACACTCTTGGGCTTGGCACCGTCGACGCCTTTTTGCTGGTCGCACCTGACCGGACCAAGGCATACGACCTGGACTTCTTTTCCGACGCGGGCACCTCCAGCAGCCAGCCTTCCGTGAACGTTTCGTTCGCCGACCTGAATCCGAGCGCCCCGTTAGACGGTCCACTGACATCGACGACCTATGAAGCGACGGACAATTACTACCAGGCCGACACGTTTTCCGCCTCCCAGACGCCTGCACCGACGGTTCCGGGAACCATCAACTACGCGCAGCCGGACTCTTTTGGAACCAATCCCCTGACATTCGCTCAGGCATTCGGCGGGGCCAACGGAAATGGCGATTGGGCCCTATTTGCCATCAACAACACCGGCACAACCATCAACGTGACCGGCGGCTGGTGCCTCTCGTTTACGGTGAATAACGGACTTCCGACGACGATCACGCTGGCTCCGGGGACCCACTCGATGAACCCGTCGGTGACCGGCACTTCGGTGACTCTGACCGCCACCGTCACGAGCAATGGGAATCCCGTGACCTCGGGCACGGTGACCTTTACCGAGAACGGCGTCGCTCCGACTGGTTCGTCCGCAAATATGGTCACATTGAATGGCTCAGGTCAAGCCTCGATCAGCACAAGTGCACTGACTGAAGGCGACCACAACATCACCGCGACTTATAGCGGAGTGTCGGAAACCTACGATCCAGGCTCGACTTCTTTTTGGCAGCGCGTGAATACTGCGACGACGTTTTCCGGCGCCGGAACGTCGGGGAGCCCGGCCATCATCTGCAACCCGGGCGGCATCACCCTGCCGAACCAGGTGGATAACATCCGCAACGAAGGCGCGGCGGCCCCGAACCCAAGCAACATCTTCGTCTCCAACCTGCCAGGTACGATCAATAGTGTCAGCCTCGAGCTCGAGAACTTCCAAACCGACTCGGTGGCCGACTCGGTATTGTGGACCTCGTCGCTTCTGGTTGGTCCGGGAGCCGACACCGCGAGTTCCATCGACTTCTTCTCCGGGACCGGCGCCACCAACAACGACACATTGCTGGCCAGGGGCAACTACATCTTCTCCGACAGCGGCAGTGAACTTGTGCCCCAGTCGAATTACGGGCCCGGCACATACCAACCCACCAGCTATGCCAACGGCCAAATCAACGGTTCGTACACTCCCAGTCCCAGCGGCTTCTACACGCTACCCGGCACCGTCAACTATGCCGCTACCCGAGGCAGCGCCACATTCGATAGCTTGTACCATGACACGAACCCGAACGGGACCTGGAGTCTGTACTTCTATCAGAACACCTCCCTGGACACCCCGGCGACCGCAACCGGCTGGTGCGTGGACTTCGTCGAGAATCTGCCGGCGGTAGCCGTGACGGTGCCGGGGACGGGCACGTTCACGCAGGGCCAGCAGGGTGCGTCGTTCACGGTGAGCATTGAGGACAACGGGCCGGGGTCGACGGGGGACCCGACCGGCGGCGGCAATCCCATGACGGTGACC
>Ga0182015_10002401_pt1 | contig 22678 bp, 14 predicted proteins | sample 712P3MmetaG_FD_120478 | JGI IMG/M metagenome (GOLD analysis project Ga0182015, IMG submission 120478) | Permafrost microbial communities from Stordalen Mire, Sweden - 712P3M metaG | ecosystem: Environmental > Terrestrial > Soil > Wetlands > Permafrost | place: Sweden: Stordalen | collected...
GCGGACGCGCTCGTCGTCGAGCACGTAGTAGTAGGTGCGCTCGGTCGCCTCGATCTGCCAGGCCTCGCGCGCGGCGAGCGCGTAGAGGGCGAGCTGGACGTCGTCGCGCAGCTGCTCGGCGCGTTTGGGGACGCCGGTCTTGTAGTCGATCAGCTCGTAGCCGCCGCCGGGGAGCGCGTCGATCCGGTCGACCCGCCCGCGGACGTGGTTGCGCCCGAGCGGGAAGTTGAACGAGCGCTCGAACCAGCGCGGCTCGCCGCCGTCCTGCTCCAGGCGCTCCTGGTAGCGCGTCAGCGCCACGCGCGCCTTCTCGCGCAGCTGGCGCTCCTCGTCTGAGTCGGTGAAGCCCCCGCGGCGCCAGGCCAGCGCCAGCAGGCGCATCATCTCCTCGTTCGAGCTGCCGGCGCTGCCGTGGAAGCGCTCGAGCACCTGGTGCACGAGGATGCCGAAGCGCTGGTTGAGCGTCGGCTCGCGCGGGATCCGCAGGACGCGCGCGAACTTGTAGCGCAGCGGGCAGGTGAGGTAGGTCTCGATGTCGGAGGCCGACAGCACGAGACCGTCGCCGCGGCGCGGGAGGAAGGCCTCGAGCGACGGCTCCTCGCGAGCCGCCATCGCCGCGGCGCGCGCGCGGGTGTCGCCGGCGGCGCCGAGCAGCAGCTCATCGAGCGGCGAGGTTCCGAGCACCTCCCGCTGCAGCGGCGTCAGCGCCGCCCCCAGGCGCGTGTTGATGTCCGCCAGCGAGTCGTGCAGCGGCTCGCTGTCGCGCCGCTGCATCAGCGACGCGAGCTTGACCAGCTCGACGAAGCGCACGACGCCGTGGGCGACGTCGAGCTCGGTGTCCAGGCGCAGCTCTCCCAGGCGCGCCCCCAGGCGCGCGATCGTTGCGAGCAGCTCGTCGCGGCGCTCGCTGAAGATCGAATGAAGCGCCTCGGCGGGCCCGAACAGCTCCTCGTCGCGCGACTGGAACTGCTCGCCGAGCGCCTCTCGCGCCTGCTCGAGCAGCGGCGAGGGGGAGCGGTCGGTGCGCCGCTGGGAGGCGGTCGCGTAGGCCAGCACGAGCGAGGAGCGCGCGCGTGTCATCGCCACATACAGCAGGCGCCGGGCACGCTCGTCGGCGCTCGGCGACGGCGGGGCGCCCGGCGCGAGAGCGTCTGGGACCGCATCGGCGGGCGACGAGCGTCCGCCCAGCGCGCCGCCGCCGGCCCGCGTCGCGTGCAGCCCCAGCACGAAGACATGGTCGAAGCCCCGGCCGGCCGCCGACTCGATCGACATCACCTCGACCGCAGCCGTGCGCGCCGGCGGGATCGCCTCCGGCTCGCCGAGCCCGGCGTCCGCGAGCACACCGAGGTGGCGCGCGAAATCGCGCGCGCTCGCGCCGGGCACGCGGCGTTCGTAGGCGCCGGCAAGGTCGCCCAGCCTCGCCAGGTTCAGCAGTCGCTCGACGACGTCGGCCTGCGCGGTGAAGAGCTGCTGGCGGCGCAGGCCGAGGCGCTCGATCAGGCGGTGCACGAAGAGGTCGGCGCGGGTGTTCTCGAGCGCTGCGGCGGCCGCGCGCTGGATCTGCAGGAAGTGGGCGATCCGCTCGCGCGCCTCCGGCGCGAGCTGCGGGGACTCGGTTGCCGCGATCGCCGCCGCGACCATGTCGATGCGCCGCCGGCGGGCGATCTGCACGCAGCGGGCGATGTCCGCGGCCGGCAGCTCGATCGGCGGGCGCGCGAGCACCCGGACCGTGGCCGCGGCGTCCCGCGGGTCGATCAGCAGGCGCAGCCAGGCCAGCACGTCGCGGACCTCGGCGCGGTCGAAGAAGGCGTTGGCGCCGACGATCCGGCAGGGCACGGCGCGCTCGGCGAGCGCCACGGCGACGGCCTGCCCCTCCTGCTCGACCGAGCGCACCAGCACCGCGCAGCGCCCGGGCGCGACGCCGTCGCGGGCGGTCAGCCGCTCGAGCTCGGCGGCGACGCGCTGCGCCTGCGCCCGCTCGTTCGCGGCCCGCCAGAAGTGCACCTCGCCGCCGCCGCCGCCGCGCAGATCCTTGCCGATCCGCGAGGGGAGCCCCGCGACGAGCGCGTGCGCCGCGTCGAGCACGCGCTGCGGGCAGCGGAAGCTCTGCGACAGCGACACCACCGAGCCCCCTGGGCGCTGCTCGCCGAAGCGCAGCAGGTTGGCGGTGCCGGCGCCGCGCGCGCGGCTGAGGGTCTGATCGTCGTCGCCGGCGGCGCTGAGCATGCTGCCGCCCAGTTCGAGCGCGGCCACCAGCTCACGCTCGGCGTGAGAGCGATCCTGCCAGTCATCGACGAGCAACGCCGGGTAGCGGCCGGCGATCCGCTCGCGCACGTCGGCGTCGTGGCGCAGCAGCGCGACGGCCGCGGCGAGCACGCCCCCCTCGTCGTGGACGGCGAGCTGCTCGAGCATCCGGTCGTGGGCGGCCATCACGGCGGCGAACTCGCGTTCGCGCTCGCCGGCCTCGCCGTCGACCCCGGCCGCCCACTGCGCGTAGCGCTGCGCGTCGATCAGTTCGGCCTTGCAGCGGTCGATCCGGCGGACGAAGCCGGCGAACAGCGCCAGCGGGCGGCCGCGGAAGTCGTGGTGGCGAAGCTCGAGCTCATCGGCGCGGTCGAGCAGCATCGCCAGGCGGTCGCCGGGGCCGAGCACCTCGACGAACGCCTCGATCCCGGCGCTGCGGGCCTCTGTGGAGAGCAGCGAGACGCAGAACTCGGCGACGCCGTAGACCGCGAGCTCCTCGTGCGGGCGAGCCAGCGCCAGCTCAATCCGTTCGCGCAGCCCCAGCTGGCTGGCGAGGACGAGGGCGGCGTGCGGCGGCAGGCCGCAGTCGGCCAGCCAGACCAGGCGGCGCACGAGGACCTCGGTCTTGCCGGTTCCGGGCCCGCCGATCACCAGCAGCGGCGAGCCGCGATGGGTGACGGCGTCACGCTGGGCATCGGTCAGCCCCGCGAGTGCGGAGCCGCTCTGGGGGGCGCCATCGCGGCGGGAGTCGGTCAGACCGTCGAGCGCACTCGCCATGCACCTAGGATATGGCGGCATGATGGCCACCGCGCAGGAGCCTGACTGGCTCGCGGTGTGCGAGCGGATCGCCGCCGCCCTGCGGGCGATGCTTGCGGCGCACCCGCGCACCGCCGAGCGCGCCGTCGTCGTCGGGCGCGGCGAGGGCGGCGACCGCACGCTGGTGATCGACCAGGCCGCCGAGGAGCTGATCTTCGCCGAGCTGGCCGGCGTGCACGCCGGCGGCGTGGACTTCACGGCGCTTTCGGAGGAGCGCGGCGAGGTGAACTTCGGCGGCGGGCCGCTGCGCGTCGTGATCGATCCGATCGACGGCTCGATGAACGCCAAGCGCGGCCTCTCGCCGCACTGCGTCTCGATCGCCGTTGCCGACGGCCCGACGATGGCGGACGTGTTCTTCGGCTACGTCTGCGACCTGGGCGCCGGCGAGGTGTGGAGCGCGCGCCGCGGAGGCGGCGCGTCCCTGGGCGGCGTGGCGCTCGCGGTGCAGGGCGACGAGCGGCGCACCCGCGACGGGCGCCTGGAGCTCGTGGCGATCGAGGCCGCCCACCCCGACCGGATCGCCGGCGCGGTGGAGGCCCTGGAGCCGATCGCCCACCGCGTGCGGGTGTTCGGCTCGATGGCCTTCTCACTGTGCCAGCTTGCGGCGGGGCGCTTGGACGGCATGGCGACGCTCGGGCGCTGCCGCTCGGTCGACGTCGCGGCGGGGCAGCTGATCGTGCGCGAGAGCGGCGGGCTGGTGGCGTTCACGGCCTGTGCGCAGCCGCTCGGAGCGCCGCTCGATCTCGTCGCGCACTCGCCGGTCGCGGCGGCGCGCACCCCCGCTGGCCTCGCCGAGCTCGCGACGCTGCCATCATTCCAGTCGTGATCGACTGGAATCTCGTCCGGCGGATCGCCGAGACGATCGGCGGCCAGGGTGGCAGCGCCGCCGCGCCGGCCGGCGATCTGGCGGCGATCGCGGCCGACTCCCAGCTGCGTGTGCTCGCCTACACCCGGCTTGAGCCGATGTCGGAGCTGCCTGCTCCGGAGATGGTCTCGCGCCAGCAGTGGATCGAGGCGAACCTGCGCTCGATGCGCCCGGTGCTCGACCGCGTCGGCGGCCGGGTCGGCAACGGCATGGGCGTGCTCGGGCGCCCGACGCGCGCCCTGACGCGCGCCCTTTTCTCCGCCCAGGTCGGCGGCCTGACGGGCTTTCTCGCACAACGCGTGCTCGGCCAGTACGACATGCCGCTGCTCGATTCGACCGCTGCCCCGCGCCTTCTGCTGGTCGGCCCGAACCTCAGCTCCGCCGCGAGCCGCCTCGAGGTCGACGGCGAGCAGCTGCTGCACTGGGTGACGCTGCACGAGATGACGCACGCGGTCCAGTTCGGCTCGGTGCCGTGGCTGCGGCTGCATCTCGCGTCGCTGCTGCGCGAGGTCGTCGACACGCTCGAGGTGCGGATCGACCCCTCCAGCGGCCTGCGGCTGCCGAGCACCGACGATCTGCGCGGGCTGATCGAGTCGCTGCGCCGGGGCGAGCTGGTGACGCTGGTGATCGGGCGCGAGCGGCGTGTCCTGGTCGACCGCATCCAGGCGACGATGGCCGTGATCGAGGGCCACGCAGAGCACGTGATGGACGCCGTCGGCGCCGAGGTCATTCCGTCGCAGGCGGCGTTGCGCGAGGCGCTGGAGCGCCGGCGCGTGGAGCGCTCGGGGCCGATGCGCCTGCTCGAGCGGGTGCTCGGGTTCGAGTTGAAACTGCGGCAGTACCGCGACGGCAAGCGCTTCTGCGACGCCGTCGTGGAGCGCGTGGGCATCGAGGGGCTCAATCGCGTCTGGAGCGCACCTCACGCCCTGCCGTCGCTGGCCGAACTGCTCGATCCGGACGCCTGGATCGCCCGCACGGCTGTCCCGTTTGTCACAAAGTAGCGGGCCCCCCGATCCCTGAAACGCTCACATTTTCGCGCTTGCGCGTGCGCGAATGTTACAATCTTGCGAGTGGGCTGGACAAACACCCGTTCGACGGTATAATTTGTTGAGTTGGTATTGAGTTGATGTTGAGTTGCGCCGCTGCGTGCGCAATTCCTGAAGTTACGAGAGGCTCGAGATGACGTCCGAGGGAACAGTCAGAGGCAGTGTCGCGCGTAGCCGGCGCGTCGCCGCCTTCGCGGTCGCCGCGACGCGTGAGCAGCGCGTCGAGCAGGTTCGTCTGGCGACGGCGCGTCTGGCATCGAGCCGTGCGAGCGTGGCCACGAGGCTTCGCCCGCGGGTTTCAAAGTTGCGGCCCTCAAGCATTCGCGCTCAGGTGCCGAAACCGTATTAAAGCTTCCTCCAAACTCCCCCCGCCCGGTTGGAGAGACCGGACCCGGGTAAGTCTGCCGGCCTCATACCCCGTCGGCAGGTAGGACCCTCTCCTCCCTCGACTTCCGGGGCGTCTCGCAAGGGGCGTCCCGGAGGTCTTTAACCGGGCGATTGCGGGCCGAGCCGCAGGCTCGTCCGCAGAGCCCCCATTGCCGGGCGAGCGGGGTTCGAGCCGAAGGCTCGACCCCGGAGCCCCTACTGCGTGGTCCAGACGTCGAGCACCGCGCCCTGCACGACGGCGTCTCCCGGGCCCGCCGACGCGCATTGCCAGGTGACGGTGTACGTGCCGGCCGCCACGTTTGCGAAGCGGCCGTTCTGTACGAGGGGCTCGGAGGCGGCGTAGATCCCGGCGATGGTTTCGGCCGAGCCGAGCCCGGTCGGCGTGCTGGGATCGCTGAGGTGCACGTCGCACCCGGCCGCCGCCGGCTGGGTGCCGGTGTTGTTGAGCAGCGTCGCCACACCATCGACGAGGACGCTGCCCGGCTGCGCGAGCGTGATCGACGTCGAGGCGACGGTGTAGTAGTCCCCGCTGCTTTGCGTGCCCAGGTCGGTGTAGCCGCTGGAGGATCCCCCCTCCGCGCTGACGCCGTCGCCTGCAGGTCCCTGCGGGCCGGTGGCGCCGGCCGGACCCTGCTGTCCGTCAGCTCCGTTGGCCCCCGTCGGTCCCGTGGCTCCCGGCGTGCCGGGGGCTCCGTCGAGTCCGTTGGCTCCGTCGGCGCCCTTCGCGCCCGTCGGTCCCGCGGCGCCCGGCGTGCCGGGCGCGCCCGGAGTGCCTGTTGCGCCCAGCGCTCCGGCGGTCCCGGCCGGGCCTGTCGCACCCTGCGGCCCTGTGGCCCCCTGCTGGCCGGGCGCGCCCTGCGGACCCGTCGATCCCGCCGGCCCGGTCGCGTTGAACGTGATCGTGGGATCGTGGCCGAAGCAGCGCAGCGGCGCCTTCGCATTGGCCACCACGTTGTAGAGCAGCCCGTCACCCAGGCACGCGCTGTAGGTCGTGGCGGCCGGGCTGGAGCTCAATGCGTTCGCGGCCACCTGCGACAGCGCCGCGATGGCCAGCACCGCCACGACCGTCCTGATTGCTACACGACGTACACGGCCGCTGATTCGCATGATCGCTTCCCTCCCGGGGCAGGTGGTCAAGTTGCAGGCTGCGCCCGGGAAGAGTTCCATAATCCGCCCCGCGCGCGCGCTGCGCCACGCTTCGGGGAGCGCGCCGCGATCTCTGCCGGCCCGCGGAGGGCCCCGTCCAAGCGCTGTGGCGCCGGCGCTCTCGCCGCAGGACGACGTGCGGCCGCAGCACCGCCGGACCGCTGCCGGCCTCGTCATTGGGACGGACCGGGCGGTCACAGTGACCAAACGCAGCCTTTGCGCGCCGGAGCGGGTACGCCCGCGCGCTATGCTCGGAACGTGGCCAATCTGCAAAAGCGCGGCAACTACACGCCGCGGCGGGTCCGCGAGCAGCGCGCCTACCGGCTCGCCGTCGGCGGCGGTGTCGCCGGCGTGGTCGGCATCGTCGGACTGGTCCTCGCCCTCGCCGGTGTGATCGGCGCGACGGTGCCGATCCTCGTGCTGATCGTGGCTGCGATCTGCGTGTTCCTGTTCCGCCGCACCGTCGCCGGCTGAGCAAGCGCAGGAGCCTCGGGCGAGCCGCGAACGGGTGGGCCGCGCGCGGGACCCCGCGCGTTTGCGAGAATAGGTGCGTGCCCACCGTGGAGGAGATCCGCAAGGCGCTCGAGGTCGTGATCGACCCCGAGCTGCACCGCTCGATCGTCGAGCTCGACATGATCCGGCGGATCGAGCCGGGCGCCGACGGCGAGGTCGCGGTGACGGTCTCGCTGACCACCGCCGGCTGCCCGATCCGCGGCCACTTCCAGAGCAGCGTGCGCGACGCGGTGATGGGCCTGCCGGGCGTTCGCTCCGTCGATGTCGACTTCGACGTGCTCAGCGATGAGCAGAAATCGGCGCTGCAGCGGACCCTTGGCCGGACCGACCTGCCCGCGGGCGCGCTGGCGCTCGTCGAGAACGTCGTCTGCATCGGCTCGGGCAAGGGCGGCGTCGGCAAGTCGACGCTGACCGCCAACCTCGCCGCCGCGCTGGCGGCCGAGGGACGGCGCGTGGGCGTGCTCGACGCCGACGTCTGGGGCTACTCGATCCCGCGCATGCTGGGCCTCGGTGCCGAGCGACCGGCGGTGTCCGCGGAGCGCAAGATCATCCCGCTCGACGCGAGCGGCATCGCCGTGATGTCGATCGGCTTCTTCGTCCCGGAGGACTCGGCCGTGGTCTGGCGGGGCCCGATGCTTCACAAGGCGCTCAAGCAGTTCCTCGAGGACGTCGACTGGGGCGCGCTCGACTTCCTGCTGATCGACCTGCCGCCGGGCACCGGCGACGTCTCGATGACGCTCGCCCAGCTCCTGCCACAGGCGACCTTCGTGATCGTCACGACGCCGCAGCCGGCGGCGCAGCGAGTCGCCCGGCGCGCCGCGGAGATGGCCCACAAGGTGTCGCTGGAGATCTCCGGCGTGATCGAGAACATGGCGGGCTTCGTCACGCCCGACGGCGAGCGCTACGCGATCTTCGGCGAGGGCGGCGGCCAGGCGCTCGCCGACGAGCTGGACGTGCCGCTGCTCGGGCGCGTGCCGCTGACGATGCCGCTGCGTGCGGCCTCCGACGCGGGCGTGCCGCTGGTCGTCGAGAACCCCGACGACCCTGCCTCACAGGCGATCCGTCACGCCGCTCGCGGACTGATCGCGCTCGCCCCGCCACCCAGGCCGAGCGCTCCGGCGCCGGTCGGGATGGCGCTGCCGATGGCGGGGTAGCGCGGGTGGTCGCCGCGCGCGGCGGGGAACAGGGAGCATGACGCGCCGTGGACGAGGGGAGCCGAGCGTGACGCGCGCCGCCGCCGGGGGACAGCGAGCGTGACGCGCCGCCGCCGGGGGACACCGAGCGTGACGCCCCGCCGCCGCGGGAGCCGGCGGAGTCGCCGGAGCGAGAGCGCCCGCGTGGCGTTCGGCGCGCTCGGCGGCCGGGGGAGCCGGCGCAGTCGCCGGAGCGTGAGCGCCCGCGTCGCGTTCGGCGCGCTCGGCGGCGTGTTGGCGGCCCTGGTGGTCCCCTCGGCCGCCGCGGCGCACGGCATCCAGCTTGTCACCGACCTGCCGATCCCGGAATGGCTGTTCGCATGGGCAACGGCGATCGTGCTCGTCGTGTCGTTCGTCGCCCTGGCGACGCTCTGGCCGGCGCCGCGGCTGGATCCGCCGCACGACCGCGCCTGGCGCCACTACCCGCCCTGGCTGGACCCCCTCTGCGGGGCGATCGGCATCGCGCTGTTCGTGCTGATCGTCTACGCCGGCATCGCCGGCGCGCAGCTGGTCACGGCGAACATCACCCCGACCTGGATCTACGTCGTCTTCTGGGTCGGCCTGGCGGTCGCCTCGGTGCTGTTCGGCGACGCGTTCCGCCCGTTCAACCCCTGGCGCGCGATCGCCCGGGCAACCGCCTGGCTGGTGTCGCGCATGCGCCGCGGCGCGCCGGCCCCCGAGCCGCTGCCCTACCCGGCCTGGCTGGGTCGCTGGCCGGCCGCGCTGGGCATCCTCTGCTTCGCCTGGCTCGAACTGGTCGACAACCCGGCGCAGCGCGTCGAGCCGCGGCTGCTCGCGTTCCTCGCACTCGGCTACGCCGCGGTTCAGCTGGTCGCGATGAGCCTTTACGGGATCGAGACCTGGACCGAGCGCGGCGACGCCTTCGCGGTCTACTTCGGGCTGTTCGCCCTGATGGCGCCGCTTCGCTGGGCGGACGGGCGGATCCACCGCCGCGCGCCGTTCGTCGGCGCGGTGGCGCTCGAGGTGATGCCTGGCACGATCGCGCTGATCGCGGTGATGATCGGCTCGACGAGCTTCGACGGGCTCTCCAACGGCACCGTCTGGATCAGCCTGTTCCCCCACCTCTTCAGCCTGTTCACGAGCCTCGGGGTCTCGAGCCCCGACGCGGCGACGGAGTACTCCTACACGCTGGGCCTGGTCGGGATGGTGGCGATCGTCGGCGGCATGTACCGGCTCGGCACGCTCGGGATGCGCTCGATCGGCGCCGGCTACGAGGCGGGCGACCTCGCGCGGCGCTTCGCCCACACGCTGCTGCCGATCTCGATCGCCTATGTGGTCGCGCACTACTTCTCGCTGCTCGCCTTCTCCGGCCAGTCGATGATCTACCTGGTGTCGGACCCGCTCGGAACCGGCGCCAACATCTTCGGCACCGCGAACTTCCAGCCCAACCTGGCAATCGTGACCGGGAACGTCGTCTGGTACGTGCAGGTCGGGGCGCTGATCGTCGGCCACGTCGGCGGCCTGATGCTCGCCCACGACCGGGCGCTGACGCTTTACCGCCGCGCCCGCGACGCGACCCGCTCGCAGTACTGGATGCTGACCGTGATGGTCGCATTCACGAGCCTCGGCCTGTGGATTCTCTCCTCAACCCAGTAGCGACGAAGAAAATCCCCGGTCCGCAGGCGAGCGGGTAGGGTTCGCGCAATGCGGGGGCTGGCGAGCGAATTCAAGAACTTCCTCGCGCGCGGCAACGTCGTCGACCTCGCCGTCGCGGTCGTGCTCGGAACCGCCTTCGGCGTCGTGATCAAGGCGCTCGTGGCCGACCTGCTCACGCCGATCATCGCGCTGATCTTCGGGCAGCCAGACTTCGGCGCGCTCAGCTTCACGATCAATAGCAGCCACTTCTACTACGGCGACTTCATCAACTCGCTGATCACCTTCGTGTCGGTCGCGGCCGCGATCTTCTTCTTCGTGGTCAAGCCGCTGAACTCGATGGCGGCGCGTCGCGCCGCCGGGCGGCCGGATCCCGATGCCGACACGCGCGCGTGCACCGAGTGCCTGTCGGAGATCCCCAAGGCCGCTCGCCGTTGCGCCTTCTGCACCGCGGAGCAGTCACCGCTTGGCGAGGCCGGCGACCAGCCGGCCGCATCCGTCGCCTGAGCGACCGGCCGGCCCCCTCCGGCGCCGGGTGCTGGTTGCCCCACGCGGCGGCGGGCATACCCGCAACGCTCCGGCGAGCGCGGCGGCCCGCGACTCCCGGCCGGCGGCGCTCGCAGGAGGCGATCGCCGGGCGCGGCTCAGCCGTTCTTGTAGTACTCCGCGTTGATCACGATGTACTTCGTCCACTCGTCGGGCAGCTGATCCTCCGCGAAGCAGGCGTCCACCGGGCAGGCCTCGACGCAGGCGTCGCAGTCGATGCACTCGTCCGGATCTATGTAGAGCATCTCGACCTCGGCGTAGCCGGTCTCCTCCGGCGTCGGATGGATGCAGTCGACCGGGCAGACCTCGACACACGAGTTGTCCTTGGTCCCGATGCACGGTTCGGCGATCACATATGCCATGTGGTTCTGATTCCTGTCTTCGAGGGAAGGTACGCGAATATTACGGGCCGGATCGCTGCGTGGCCGGGCACACGTTTCGCAACGCGCTGCGCGGCGCCGACGCCGTCATCGATTCGGGCCCGCGAGGATCCGCGACCGGCCGCAGGGCGCGATCGGGGCGCCTTCGGCCTGACGGAGGTCTCGCGCTCGCCGCCGCCGCCGCAAGCGCGGACGCCGAGCACCTCGGCCTGCGCCCGCGAGCGATGGCGTCAGCTGACCAGCGGTCGGCGAGGGATCGGCGGCGCGGCCTGCTCCAGCGCGGCCGCGAGCGCGAGCAGCGGCCCCTCGCCGGCAGGGCGTCCGACCAGCTGCACGGCCAGCGGGAGCCCGTCCTCGCCCTCGAACAGCGGCAGCGCGATCGCCGGCTGCCCGCTGGCGTTGAAGATCGGCGTGAACGGCGTGAAGTACCCGGAGCGAACGAAGGTCTCGAGCGGCTCGGGGGCCGCCGTGTTGAGCGAGCCGAGCTCGAGCGGGCGCTGGGCCAGCGCGGGCGTCAGCAGCGCGTCGTAGGGCGCGAGGAAGGCGATCAGCGACCGCATGGCGCTCTGCAGCCGGACCCCGAGCAGCTGGAACGCGACCGCGTCCATTCCCCGGCAGCGCTCCCACAGTGCCCAGCTCATCGGCTCCATGTCCGCCGGCTTGGGCGCAGAGCGGCCGGCGTTCATCGCCGAGAAGCGGATGCCGAGGGCGACGTGAGCGGCGAAGTACTCGCCGAAGAGGTCGGCGAGGTCCTCGCCCTGCCACGGCGGGTCGACCTCCTCGACGACGTGACCGAGCTCCTCGGCGAGCGCGGCGGCGCGATCGACCGCGGCGGCGCACTCGGCGTGCACTGGCGCGTCGGGGATCGGCGCCAGTTTCGTGAAGGCGATTCGCAGGCCGCGCGGCGCGCGCTCGGCACTCGTCGCGAACGGCTCCGCCGGAGCCGGTATCCACGCGGCGTCGCCGGTCTCATAGCCGGCGATCAGATCGAGCAGCACGGCGGTCTGCGCGACGGTGCGCGTGAGCACACCGTCGAGCACCAGCGGCGAGGCGCCGAGGTCGGGGGCCGCCGAGACGCGGTGGCGCTGGGCCTTCAGGCCGACCAGGCCGCAGCAGGCGGCCGGGATCCGCAGCGAGCCGCCGCCATCGTTGCCGTGCGCGATCGGCACCATCCCGGCCGCCACCGCGGCGGCCGAGCCGCCGGAGGAGCCGCCCGGGGTGCGCGAGGGGTCCCACGGGTTGCGCGCCGGTCCGTGCACTCGCGGCTCGGTGACGGGCAGGATCCCATACTCCGGCAGTTTCGTCGTGCCGACGATCACGAAGCCCGCGCCGCGCAGCCGGCGCACGACGCTGTGGTCGTAGGCCGCGACGAAGTCGCGCATCAGCGTGCAGCCGTGCGTCAGCAGCAGGCCCTTGACGGCGCGATTGTTCTTGATCGCGATCGGCACCCCGGCGAACGGGCGCTCGTCGCCCGGCCCGATCGCGTCGGCCGCAGCCAGCGCGCCGTCGTGGTCGACCTGGACGAAGGCGCCGAGGCGCGGGTCGAGCGCGTCGATCCGCGCAAGCGAGGCGCCGACCAGCTCGCGGGCGGAAAGCTCGCCGTCACGCACGAGCGCGGCCAGCTCCCCCGGCGGGCGAAACATCAACTCGTCGCTCATCGCCGCCGGGAGCCTACCGGCGAGGGATTTGCGCAACGCTTACGGGTGGTTACCGAAGATCCCGTCCGAGCGGGACGCCGTCAGCAGAAAGCGGGCCAGATGAGCGAAGTCCAGTCGGGTCTCGAGGGGGTCGTCGCATTCGCCACGCAGATCGCCGAGCCCGACCGTGACGGCGGCGCGCTGCGCTACCGCGGCGTCGACATCGAGGAGCTCGTCGGGACCGTCGCGTTCGAGCAGGTCTGGGGGCTGCTGGTGGACGGGCGCCTGCAGCCGGGACTGGGACGCCCGCGCCCGCCGCAGCTGAGCGTCGCCAGCGGCAACGTGCGCGTCGACGTGCAGGCCGCGCTCGCGATGCTTGCGGCGGAGTGGAGCCTCGGCCAGCTGATCGACATCGACGAGGCGCAGGCCCGCGGCGACCTCGCCCGCCTCTCGGCGGCGACGCTCTCGTTCGTAGCCCAGTCGGCCCGCGACCCCGGCGCAACGGTGGTCTCGCAAGCAGAGATCGATGATGCCGCGACGGTCGCCGAGAGCTTCCTGTTGAGCTGGCGAGGCGTCGCCGACCCGCGCGCGGCCAGGGCGATCGACGCCTACTGGGTTTCGGCGGCCGAACACGGCATGAACGCCTCGACCTTCACCGCGCGCGTCGTCGCCTCGACCGGCGCGGACTGCGCGGCGGCGCTGTCGGCCGCGGTCGGAGCGCTTTCGGGCCCGCTGCACGGCGGCGCCCCCTCGCGCGTGCTGAAGATGCTCGACGAGGTCGAGGCGCTTGGCGACGCGGAACGTTGGGTGACCGCGGCGCTGGACCGCGGCGATCGGCTGATGGGCTTTGGCCACCGCGTCTATCGAGCCGAGGACCCCCGTGCGCGTGTGCTCCGCCGCACCGCCCGCGAGCTCGACGCGCCGCGGCTCGACGTGGCCGAGGCGCTCGAGCAGGCCGCCCTGGCCGAGCTGCACGCGCGCAAGCCCGACCGCGTGCTCGCGACCAACGTCGAGTTCTGGTCCGCGGTCGTGCTCGACTTCGCGCAGGTCCCCTCCGAGCTGTTCACGCCGATGTTCGCGTGCGCGCGCACCGCCGGCTGGTCGGCGCACATCCTCGAGCAGCAGCGCGAGGGGCGCCTGATCCGTCCCAGCGCGAAGTATGTGGGCGAGCCGCCGCGCAACCGCGACGCCGTGGCCTGAGCGGCGCGCGCCGATGCGCCGCTCGGGTCAGGCCTCGGCGACGGCGGCGTGGACAGCCGGCTGCGCGCAGGCGCCCTCGCGTCAGGCCTCGGCGACGTCCGCGAGGCCCACCAGCTGCGCGCTGCGCTCCCACAGGCCCTCGGCGAGCGTGTCGTCGCGGGCCTGCAGGCTCGGCGTCACGACCTTCTCGTCCTGCACGTAGACGCCTGTCAGGCCGGCTGCCTGAGCGGAGACGGCGAGCCAGACGAGCGAGCGAGCGCCGCGCTGCGGGGAGCGCAGGAAGGGTGCGGCGAGCGTGGTCATCACCTTCCAGACCCCGTTCTGGTTCTTGCCGAAGCCGGTGCGCACCACGCCGGGGTGAAAGCAGGTCGCGTGCAGCTCGGGTGCTCGCCGGGCGAGCTCGCGCGTGAAGAGGATGTTGGCGAGCTTCGAGGTGCCATAGGCACGCCACGCCGAGAAGGAGCGCTCGGACTGCAGGTCGTCGAGGTCCAGCAGCCCGGTCTTGTGAGCGTCCGAGGAGGTGGTGACCACGCGGCCGCCTGCCAGACGGTCGCGCAGCAGGTTGGTCAGCAGGAACGGCGCGAGATGGTTGAGGGCGAATGTTCGCTCGAGGCCCTCGGCTGTCACTTCGCGCGTCGCGAACAGCGCACCGGCGTTGTTGGCGAGCACGTCGATCTGCGCGTGTTGCTCGCGAAGGCGCTCGGCCAGCGCCCGCACCTGCGACATCAGCGTGAGATCGGCCACATGCTCGTGGACCGCCGCCCCGTCGCCCGCAGACCTGGCCGCCGCCGCGACAGCGGCGACGCGCTCGCCATCGCGTCCGACGAGCGCGAGCTCGGCGCCCTGGCGGGCCAGTTCGATCGCCGCAGCCTGGCCGATCCCGCGAGTCGCGCCCGTGATCACCACGACGGTCATGGTTCAGACCCTAGCGAGCCTCCTCGGCGGGCGACCGCGACGCCGGGCGCCTCGAAAGCTGACACCGCACCGGCCCGCGCGGGCGGGCGAACGCCGGCTCAGCGACCGCCGCTCGGCGCCCAGAACACGGCCGCCGCCTGCGCAGGCGAGCGGCGCCATCACGGCGGCCGCGCGATGCCCACACACGCTGCCGCCTGCGCGAACGAACGACCGCGTCGCAGCGGCCGGGCGAGCTCGCAACACGTCCGCCTACGCTCATCACGCGACTTCGATTGCCGATACAGTCGCTTGTGTCGATGAGTCGGCGGGGTTTCGCAGTCGCATGCAGAGCGGCCGGACTGGCCGCGGCGGTCGCGCTGATGCTGGCGTTCAGCCCCGCCAGCGCAAGCGCCACCGGCACACCGTGCGATCCAGGGAGTTGGTCTGTGAGCGGCGATACCCCGTGCGCAGCCGCCGATCCCGGGAACTACGTGGCCGGCAGCGGCGCGACGGCGCAAACGCCCTGCGTTGCCGGCACCTACAACGAGAGCACCGGGGCGAGCGCGTCGTCGGCCTGCCTCGTCGACGACCCGGGGTTCTTTTCGGGCGCCGGCGCGGTGGTCGCCACGGCGTGCTATCCGGGAAGCTACGCGACCCTCTCCGACAGTGCGTCGTGCACCCCGGCCGCGCCTGGCTACTTCGTCGCCGCCGCGCAGGCGGCCGCCGAGACGTCGTGCCCAGCCGGCAGCTACTCCGCTGGAGGGACGACGGCAATCATGTGCACAACCTCGCCGGCAGGCTACGCGGCGCCCGCGATGACCGGGACTCCGACTCCGTGCACCGCCGGGTCCTACGCCCCGCTGGGTTCCGCTGCATGCAGCCCCGATGCGCCCGGCACCTACTCGGACGCCACCGCCGCGGTAGCCACATCCTGCCCGGTGGGAAGCTACGCGCCGGCCAGCGGAAGCTCGACGTGCACGCTCGCAGATCCAGGCTTCTACGTCGATGACCAGCACGCGACCGGCGAGGTCGCGTGCCCGCCCGGCTACTACTCCGCCAACGCCGGCGCCTCGCTGTGCGTCGCAGCCGATCTCGGCTCATACGTCGCCGGCTCCACCGCGACCGCCGAGGCGCCGTGCGCGCCCGGCAGCTACGCCGCCGCCCGGGGCGCCGCCGCCTGCACACCCGCGGCCGCCGGTTCCTACGTCTGGGCCGCGGGCGCATCGACCCAGACGCCCTGCCCGGCCGGCAGCTACTCGCCGACGACCGCTGCCACGGCGTGCACGCCGGCACCGGTCGGCAGCTACGCGCCGTCGGGCGTCGCCGCGGCGATTCCCTGCCCGTCGGGCACCGGCACCACAGAGTCGGGGCAGGCCTCCTGCCCGGCCGTCGCCGGCCCGACTCCAGCGAGCATCGCCGTCGAGCAGGTCCTAAAGCTCGCCCGCGGACAGATCCTGCTCGTCCTCAGCGCCTCGAGCTCGGGCGTCTTCCGCGCCAGCGCCCACACGCCGAAGGCCAAGGGGAGCAGGGCTACGGCCGGCAGCGACTACGGGACCGTGACGGTCTCCGGTTCGGGCGCCGCCGCAGCGATCACGATCAAGCCGAGCAGGGCCGCGACGGCGCTGCTCGCGCGTTCCCCGAGCCTGCGCGTCTCGGTCGTCGTGACCTTCACACCGGCGGGCGGCGCCACCGCCGTCTCCAAGACGGTCGCGGTGACGCTGCACGGATCACCCAAGAAAGACTGACGGCGCGGCACACCACCGGGCCGCGCCGCCGCCCCGCGAAGCTCACTTCTCCTGCCTGGGCTCCGCCGCAATCGTGACCGTCGTGGTCTTGAACAACCTGCCGGAGATCGTGAACCTGACCGTGTAGGTCCCGGTCGTCAGCCTCGCGCTGGTCCACATGTAGCGGTGCTTGGGGCCGATCTTCACGCTCGCCCGCTTGATGACCCTGTGCGAGCGAATCAGCTCGATCGACACCTTGGCGCCGGCCCTTGCTCGGCCGTCGTAGCCGATGATCGTGACGCTCTTGTGGTCCTTCAGCGACAGTCTGCGTGCGGTCAGGCTCGCGACGACGAACACCGGGTCACTGGTGAAGGTGATCGTCACCGTGCCGTTCGCCGTCGCCGAGCCGGCCGCGACGAGGCCGTTCGCGGTGAGCAGATAGACCGTCTCACCGGCCGTGATCGCCGGATCGACGATGGTCATCGTGATCGGGGCCGACGCCGTCGGCGTGGTCCCGTTGGGCGCCTGCCAGGAGACCGCGAAGGAGGCGACGTAGGACTGGCCCGCCGTGACCTGGCTCGCGAGAGCGGTCTTGTTCACCACCGGATAGACGCTGAGCACGGTCCCCGCAGGCAACGCGCCGGCCGGAACCGAGACGCTGGCGGAGACGCCCGCTCCCGGTGAGGAGGTGACGGCCAGCGGCGCGCCCGCAGCGACCGTGCCGGACGTCGGCGTGCCGAACGTGGAGGCGGCCACGCCCCCGGGCGCCGGCGCCGGAGTCGGTGCTGGAGCCGGCGTCGGTGTCGGTGTCGGCGTCGGCGTGGGCGTGGGGGTCGGCGTGGGGGTCGCACCGGGCAGCGTGATCTCAGTTGCCTGGCCCCAGGTTCCGCCGCTGGCCGCAGCGACCATCGCCTGCTGGTTACCCCCGCTGTCGACGTACTGTCCGACGAGGGCGCAGCTTCCGGCGGCCGGGCAGGCGAGCGCGTTGGCGGCGGCGAACTGGTCTCCCGCCGTTGTGTTCGCGCCGGTCGGCAGGCTGAGCTCGACCGCCGGGCTCCACGTACCGCTCGTGTCGGTGGCGACCATCACCTGCCCGTTGCCCGCGGCGTCGGTGTAGCCGCCGACGCCTTCGCAGCTCGTATCGCTCGTGCAGGCGAGCAGGCTGAGTGAGCCGTAGGTCGCGCCGGCGGGCTCGGACAGGGCGCTCGTGGTCCACGCCGATCCGGCGTCCGTCGTCGTTCCCGCCGCGACCAGCGCATGCGTGGCGCTGCTGTAGGTCCCGGCGGCCACGCAGGTTCCGTCGGCGGTGCAGGCCAGTGAGCCGAGGATGGCCCCAACCGCGCCGCTCGGCAGCCCGGTCACCTCACTCGCGGTCCACGTTCCGCTCGTGGTCCCCGTGATGACCATCGCCTGGAACGTGCTGCTGGTGTCGATGTAGGTGCCGACCGCCACACAGTGAACGTTGCTGTCGCAGGCCAGCGAGTTGGACCCCACGGACGCGACCTGGCCCGGCCCTGAGCCCGCGGCGTGAGCACCACTCGGCAACGCGACCTGGGCGGTGCTCCAGCCGCTGCTCTGCGTCGCGACCATCACCTGCTGATCATTGGAGGCGGAGCCGCCCGCGTCGTAGGTGCCGAACACCACGCAGTTCCCGGAGCTCGGGCAGACCAGCGAATTGACTTGCGGGTACTCGAAGCCGGCGCCCGTATTAAACCCGGTGGGAAGGACCAGTTCGCTGGCCGCGGTCCATGTTCCGGCTGTCTCGGTGGCGACCATCGCCCCCTGGTTGGTCGAGCCGTCGGAGTAGAGGCCGGCGGCGACGCAGTTCTGGGCGCTCGTGCACGCCAGCGCACTCAGCGAGGCGAATTGCTGACCGGCGGCCGTCACGGCGCCGCCCGGCAGCGCGATCTCACTCGCCTGGCTCCACACGCCGCCGCTCTCGCTGACGACCATCGGCTGCCCGTTCCCGGAGCCGTCGGTGTAGCTGCCGACAGCGACACAGGTGCCCGTGCTCGAGCAGGTCACGGCGTTCAGCTGCGCGACCTGCAGGCCGGCGGTCGTGAGGGCGCCGCTCGGCAGTGTGATCTCACTCGCCTGGCCCCACACGCCGGCGGTCTCGGTCGAGACCATCGCTTCCGTGTTCATCGCAGAGTCGGTGTAGCTGCCGACGCCGACGCAGTACCCCGTGGCCGTGCAGGCCAGCGAGTTGAGCGACGCGCTCGTGGTCGGAGTGACGACCGGCGCGCTCGCCACGGTTGCTGTGACGGTGGTCCCGGTGTAGTTGATCGTGTAGCTGACACTGTTGTCACAGCCGTCCGTGATCGAGTCCCCGCTCGCGGCGGCGTTGGCGAACGTGCCGCTGAGGGTGCCGGCGGACACGAGCGTGTAGACCGTGCCCGCCGTCGGCGCCGTGCAGTTGCTGTCGGCCTGGTTGGCATTGATCTCGAGCGTCCCGTTCAACGCGACGGTCCCCGTTGCGGCGAGCTGCCCGAAGTCGACCCCGGCCGTCGAGCCGGAGCCGGGAATCTCGAAGTCCACCGTGCTGCCGGAGTCGAAGTTCGCGCTCGGAGCGCTCAGCGATCCGGCCGGGGTCGTCGTACCCGGCGTGCCGATCTGTGTGGTCGACCCGGTGCTCACCAGGGGCCCGACGGCGGCAAACGCCGCATCGAAGGTGACCCCGTCGGTCAAGCCGATGGCGTTACCGTCCGCGACGTTGAGCTGCGCCGTGGTCCCCGACGTTCCGTCGAGCGCGAGCGTGCCCGGCGAAGTGCCGCCGACTGCAGTGAACGCTCCGACCTCGTTGTCGTGGGTCAACGCCAGGGTCCCGCCGGATGCCGTGTCGACCGTCAGCGTGTCGGCCGCGTTGCTTGAGGCGGTAATCCGATTGCTCAGCGTCAGCTTGGCATCCGCGATGCTCCACGTCTGCGGGGCGCTGATCGTGATCGGCGGGGCGAACGTCCATCCGAGAATCGAGCCGGTCGGCACCGCCGTCAGCCCGCCGCTGCCAAGCGTCACCCCGTTTGTCCCGCTGTCGCCGATCGCGTAGTTGCCCGAACCACCGAGCTGCAGCTGATCCACGGTGAGGGCGCCGGCGAGGTCGTCGTCGGCCGTGTAACAGGTCGTCGTGCAGCTGGTGAGCGCCGGGAAGCTGAGAACCCCGATCGTGGGCCCTGAGGTCGGCGCCGCGGTGCCCGCGGGGCCGGTCCAGTTGGTGGGGGCGGAAGCGTCGAAGCTCGGAGATGTCGACGCGCCGGTCCACACAAAGCTCGAGACCGGGGTCGCCGTCACGGTGGTGCTCGTGTAGTTGATCATCATCGCGGGCTCCGCCGCGGACGTCACGCCACACGCGACCTTCACGATCGAGCCGTTCGGTACCCCGGCGAATGTCCCCGTCAGGCTCGCCGCCGACACGAGCGTCTCGACGCCCGAACCGGGGGCGATCGCGGGCATCACGGGACACAAACCGGCGGTCACACCGAGGGTCAGCGTCGCGCCGCCCAGGTTTACGGCGCCGCTCGCGCTGAGCTGCGGATAGTCCGTTCCGGCTGTAGCACCACCCTTCGTGAGGTAAAAGGTCAGCGCGCTGGTGTTGAACGTCGCCGAGCCGTTCACCGTCAGCGTCTGCGCCGCTCCGAAGCCGCTGCCGAGGGCAACGACGCCGTTGGTGACCGTGAGCGGGCCGATCGAGGTGTTGCTCGCGTTCAGCTGTACGTCGTTCAGCCCAACGGCGTTCGCGTCGGTGCCGTTGAGATCGTCGGCCGTGCCATTCGTGTTGGCCATCTCGAGCTGCCCGTTGACGGCGGCTCCGGCGCTCAGGTTCGCGCCCGTGACCGTCACGGCGCCGACCTCGTCGGTCGCGGCCAGGCCAAGCTCGGCCTCCTGGCCGAGCGTGATCGCAAGGGGGTCGGCCACGCCCGTCACGTTGCCCCCAAGCGACAGGTCGCCGACGTACGCAGTCGGCGCGTTTCCGGTGACCGACCACGTCTGCGCGCCGCCGAGCGTGATCGGCACGTTGAAGGCCGAAATGTTGTTCGTGGTGTCGCTCGTGGCAGCGGTGATCCCACCGGTCAGCGTGATCGCGGTTGCTCCGGTGATCATGTACGGGGCGGCGTCGTCGATGTCGAGCCGGTTCACGCTCAGCGCGCCGAAGTTGTCAAGGCTCGTGTAGCACGTGTCCCCGGTGCAGCCGGTCAATACCGGGAAGTCGAGCGTGGCAACGGTGTCCCCGCTGGCGGGCGCAACGTTGCCCCCCGTGGTGCTCCAGTTGGCCGCCGTCGACCACTCCGAGCCCGTCGCACCGGTTGCGCCCTGCCCAGTCCAGGTCACGGACGTATCCGTCGCCGCTGACACACCGCTCACCGCGAGCAGCGATCCGCCCAGCGCGAGCGCCGCAACCGCCACGCTGGCGCAGACGATCCGCGTCCGCATTCTCCGAACTCGCCAGGTGATCGCGAATCTTCCCACGCGTGTTGCAAATCGATCTGGGCGGGAAGCGGGGCGCGATCGGTGACTGAGTATGGCCGGCTCCTGGCTGTCTGAGGTGTGAAGAACGAGGCGAGCAGGGACCCTAGGCGATCAGGGATTTCCCGCATATGGCTCGATCGAACCTGCCTGGGGGGCCCGACCGACCCTGAGGTGGCCGTCTCTGACCGCCCCGGGGGCCGCCGGCATGCGGGCCCCACCTCTCGGTGCTGGTACGTTTGACGGGACCCTGTGGGGTGAGACCGAGGACGGGGGCGGCTCGGGGGAGCATCCGGCATGGTCAACCCTCACCCTCGATCGCGATGCCAGCAGAGCGCAATCCCGCCCACGAGCGACGACGGGCATTCACCGTCGTCCTGGTTGACGACGAACCGCTGATCCGTGGCGCGGTCGCACAGGCACTCGCCGCCGGCGGCCTCGAGCTCGTCGGCGAGGCCGCGAACGCGCTGGACGCCGTCGAGGTGGTCGTCGATCTGCGCCCTGACGTGGTCCTGATCGACCCGCGGCTGCCAGGGAACGCGGGGGTCGAGACGATCGAGCGGCTGACGATGCTCGCGCCCGCCACGCGCATCCTGATTCTCACCCGCAGCGAGCAGAATCGCGTCGTCGAGGCGATCGTCGCCGGAGCGGACGGCTACATCCTCAAGTCCGCCACGCCGGAGGCGATCGTCGCCGCCGTCAGGGCGACCGCGGCCGGCGAATCGGTCATCTCGCCGCAGATCGCGGGCAAGCTCCTCGAGCGCATCCGCGAGCGCGACATCCCCGTCACCGCCGGCAGCGCGAGCGTTGCGACTGCGATCAGGGCTGTCCTCACCGAGCGCGAGCTCCAGATCTTCGCGCTGCTGGCAAGCGGCAAGACCAACCAGCAGATCGGGGAGGAGTTGCTGCTCAGCGCGAACACCATCGCCAACCACATCGCGAGCATCCTCGACAAGCTCCAGCTCGAGAACCGCATCCAGGCCGCCGTCCAGGCGGTCCGCAGCGGCATGTCCTGAAGCCGCCGCGCATCGCGCGCACGGGAAGCTCCGCCCGGCGCGCCCCGCGCGCACCGGATGCCCCGCGCCCCGCCCCCCCGCGCTCCGCCGCAACCCACCAACAGCCAACCCGCCGGCAGGCCCCCAAAAAAGCGAGGGCCCGGCATCAAGCCGGGCCCTCAAGAGTGCAGCGAGGAGAGCCCGGCAACGCCGGGCTCCCGCAGCCTCTTACATCATTCCGCTCATGTCCGGCATGCCGCCGCCACCGCCGTTGTCCTTCTCCGGCATCTCGGCGACGATCGCCTCGGTCGTGAGGATGTTCTTCGCGATCGACGCGGCGTTCTGCAGCGCAGAGCGCGTGACCATCGCCGGGTCGATCACGCCGGCTGCGACGAGATCGACGATCTCGTTCGTGGCGGCGTTGAGGCCCCAGCCCTTCTTGGCCTTGCGGACCTCGTTGACGACTACCGAGCCCTCGAGCCCGGCGTTCTCGGCGATCTGACGCAGCGGCTCCTCGAGCGCGCGCAGCACGATCTTCGCGCCGGTCTTCTCGTCCTCTTCCTCGATCGCGTCCAGCTTGATCGCGGATGTCGCCTCGAGCAGCGCGACGCCGCCGCCCGGCACGATGCCCTCCTCGAGGGCGGCGCGGGTGGCCTGCAGCGCGTCCTCGACGCGGTGCTTCTTCTCCTTCATCTCGGTCTCGGTCGCAGCTCCGACCTTGACGACCGCGACGCCGCCCGACAGCTTGGCGAGACGCTCCTGGAGCTTCTCGCGGTCGAAGTCGGAGTCGGTGTTCTCGATCTCGGTCTTGATCTGGTTGATCCGGCCCTTGATCGCGGCCGCATCCCCGGCGCCGTCGACGATCGTGGTGGTGTCCTTCGCCACGACGACACGACGCGCACGCCCGAGCTGGGAGACCTGGGTGTTCTCCAGCTTGAGGCCCATCTCCTCGGTGATCACCTCGGCGTTGGTGAGGATCGCGATGTCCTCGAGCATCCGCTTGCGGCGATCGCCGAA
>Ga0182015_10002402_pt1 | contig 22674 bp, 19 predicted proteins | sample 712P3MmetaG_FD_120478 | JGI IMG/M metagenome (GOLD analysis project Ga0182015, IMG submission 120478) | Permafrost microbial communities from Stordalen Mire, Sweden - 712P3M metaG | ecosystem: Environmental > Terrestrial > Soil > Wetlands > Permafrost | place: Sweden: Stordalen | collected...
CGCTGCCTGCCTTGGGCGGCGAACGGATCGTCGTCGTCGAGCGTCCGGTCGGCGAGACCACCGTCGATCTCGGCGCGAAGGGCGATTCGGTCGGAGATCTCTTGGTTTTCGCGAACAAGGTGTATGACGAGGGCAACAAGACTCTGGTGGGATCCGATCAGGGATATTGCGTCCGCACCATCGTGGGCAAGAGCTGGGAGTGTTTTTGGACTTTGACGCTGAAGGCCGGCCAAATCACGGTCGAAGGACCCTTCATGGATGCGGGCGACTCGCTGATGACCGTGACCGGAGGCACCGGCAAGTATGCCGGCGCCAAGGGCAGCATGAAGTTGCACCCGCGCGACGCCACGCCGACCGGATACGATTTCACGTACGAGCTTCTCTGAACCGATGCCGTACACCACCGATCATGCCCTGAGCAGCAGGAAGGATTTCCCCGCGCTCCAGAAGACCCACGGCCGCTTCGAGCTTGCATACCTCGACGGCCCCGGAGGTAGTCAGGTGCCGGCCGCCGTCGTAGCGGCGATCGCCGACTTCTACGCCACCTGCAACGTCAACACCCACGGCAATTTTCCACCGTCGCAGGAAGTCGATCGTCGGATGCAGGCAGCTCGAGAGACCGTCGCTGTTTTCTTGGGCGCGGTCTCGGCCGATTGCATCTCGTTCGGCCAGAACATGACGACGCTCAACTATTCGTTGAGCCACGCCATAGGCCGTACGCTGAAGGCCGGCGACGGCGACGGCGACGGCGACGAAGTGCTGATCACCGAGCTCGATCATGAAGCAAACCGTGGGCCTTGGTTAGCTCTGAAAGAGCGCGGCATCCGCGTTAAAGAGGTCCGCCTCCTCGAGAACGGCACGCTCGATTACGAAGACATGGCCCACAAGATCACGCCGCGAACCAAGCTTTTCGCCCTGGGTGCCTCCTCCAACGCGTTGGGGACCGTGAACGACATCGCATTCGCGCGCCGGTTGACGCGAGAGGTCGGCGCATTGCTGCTGATCGACGCCGTGCACTATGCCCCGCACTTTCCGCTCGACGTGGCGGCCATGGACGCCGATTTCTTGCTTTGCTCCGCCTACAAGTTCTATGGGCCCCACGTGGGGGTTTTGTATTCCAAGCCCGGCGCCCTCGACTGGCTGCCCACCGATCGGTTGAGGGTCCAAGATCCGGCCTCTCCGTATCGCATTGAAACCGGCACTCTCAACCACGCTGCCATTCATGGTGTGCGGGCGGCAATCGAGTATCTCGCTGGTTGGGGAACGGGCTCGACGCTGCGCGAACGCATCGTCGATGCCATGACGAGCATCAGCGAATATGAACACCATTTGGCCGCTGCATATTACGACGGCGTGCGGCGGATTCGCGGCGTACGCGTCTGGGGAAATGACTTCACCACCCGCGCGCGAGCGCCCACCGTGTCGATCACGCTCGACAAGCATACGGCGGCTGAGGCCGCCTCAGCGCTCGGAAAGCAGGGCCTTTGCGTGTGGGACGGAGATTTTTATGCGGCCCGGGCCGTTGAGGTGCTGGGACTCGAGGAGCGTGGCGGACTTCTGAGAACCGGGATATCGATGTATACCACCGACTCGGACATCCGCAGGCTCCAGACCGCAATCGAGCGCTTGTCTTGATCGAGTCCTTTCCTAGGCGCGGAGCGCCAAATGCCGCGCGAGACGCTCGGCATGTGCCCGCAGCTCGGGCGCGGCCGTCGCTTCCCAATGGTCGGCACGCAGCATCGGGCCGAGATAGAAAAGCTCCCGGCTGGCCACGCCGTCCGCCGACACGCAGCAGCCGTTGGGACCGGTGCGCAGCCCCAGGTCGAGGTCGTCCGGCGACACCAATCCCTGCTCGCGCAGTGACTGGAACAACGGGTCAGCCGATCGTCTGATCGCGTAGTCGGGGCCGGTGGCATTGATCACGGCGTCGACCGAGAACGATTCGTTCTCGGCGCTGCCGCGTCGGCGCCAGACGACCCGCAGCTCATTGCCTTCGGGCACCAGCTGCCGAATTCGACCGGGGTATATCTGGAGTCTGCCGCTGCGGCGCATGTGGTCGATGCGCTGCGCCATGCGCGGCGGCAACCGATGGCGGTGTATGTCCCAGTACGCCTGGGCATGACGCAGGAAGCGGCGGCGTTCGGCGGGCGGAAGCGTGCGCCACAGCTCGGGTGCGAGGTGCCGGATGAACGTCACCACCTCGCGCCAGTCCCCGCCCAACCGCTCGACCTCCTGCGCGAGCGCTCGGCTCGCCGAAAGTACCCGTCGAACCGATGACGCGTTGGACAGCAGGATCTCGCCGCCCCCCTGCACGGCGGTCGGTCGGAAAATCGTCTGACCGAGCGGCAGCAGGCCATGGCGGGAAATAGTTCGCACCATCGGGACTTCGCCACCCTCGAGGCTCAAGGACAGCGCTACGTCCACCATCGTGAGTCCACTCCCGACGATCAATACGGAGTGCTCGGCCCGCAAGGTCTTCGGCAGGCGCCACGGATCGTGAATATAGGCGGGATGGTTCGACAAGCCGCGTGCCCACGAATGCATCGGGGAAGGCGGGTTTCCCAACGCGAGCACCACGCGATCAGCCGGAATGACGCTGCGATCCGCCAGAGTCGCGAGCAGCGGCTTGTCCGTCGGATCGACGACGGGCGCGCGGCTGATGCCGGTCACATCGCCGAATAACCGGCGGAGCGTCACCTGCAGCTGCGCCGAGGCCTCCGCTTGATCGAGCACTTCCTGGAGGTAATCTCCATAGAGCGATCGGGGCAAGAAATCCTCGGCATCGGCTTCCGGGTACACTTGTCTTACGAACTTCAGGAATTGCATCGGGTCTTGGGGATCGACCGAGAGGCGGCCGGCCGGCACGTTCAATACGTAGGGCACGTCATGCGCGGCATACGCCACGCCCCGCGCGATGCGGGGCCCTCGCTCGACCAAGACGATATCGGTGGGATCGGCAGGCGGCCGGCGTAACAGCGTCGCGGCCAGTACGCTTCCGCAGAATCCAGCCCCTACGATGATGATTGTCTGACGCATTCTCGGGAGAATGTTATACCAGGCAGCCCGTCCGGCCCGGGACAGGCCCGCCAGGGCGGGTTGAACTTCGCCAATCCGCCCTAATCTAATTTTTCACCGGCCTAACGGCCATCTTGGGGTTGGACATGCGAAATCTCGTTGCTGGATCTCTTGTCGCGGCCGCCTTGTCGTTCGGAATCGCCGCCGCGCCTGCGTTGGCGGCGGATGCCGAGCCAACCATGCAGCAGATCTATGACGCCGCCCGGAGCGGCCACCTCGATCAAGCGCAGCAGATGATGAATCAAGTGTTGCGGGACCACCCGGGCAGCTCCAAAGCTCACTATGTGCAGTCGGAGCTCGCCGCCCGCGAAGGCAACCTTGGCTTGGCGCGCTCGGAGCTCGCCCGCGCCGATCAGTTGGATCCGGGCTTGACCAAGGAAAATCCCCGCGCCGTTCAAGAGCTCAAGGGGCAACTCGGGCTGGTTCGCAGAAATGAGAGCTCTATCGGCGGCGTGACGACTGCTCCTTCGACCCCGCGCTTTCCGTTGGGGGGCACGATCGTGATCCTGGCGCTGGTGGTCGGCGTATTGTGGCTGCTGTTCCGCCGTCGACGCACATACGCCCAGTACCCCGCCGGAGTCGCGCCCGGTGCCTACGGGCCGGGCGGCTACGCAGGTCCCGGCGGCTATGCAGGCCCGGGCGGCGGCATGGCCGGCGGCGGTATCGGCTCGAATATCGCGGGCGGCTTGGCCGGCGGTCTCGCCGCCGGCGCGGGCATCGTTGCCGGCGAGGAGCTGGCCCATCACTTCATGGATGGCGACCGGCATCAAGGATTGCCGCCTCCCGCCGAGGACGGCTTGGGGGGCTCCGGCAATCCCAATCCCGATATGGGCGGAAACGACTTCGGCGTGAACGATCCGGGCTCTTGGGACGACGGTTCCAGCGGCGGCGGCGACTTCGGCGGCGGCGGTGGTGGCGGGGACGACTGGACCTAGTGCCCGGCCCGATGCAGCGCGGCCGAGACCGCTTCATGCAGGCTTTGCATGCCGTATGAGATGTCCTGCACCACGCCATTGACGAAGAAGGTGGGCGTCGCGCGAATGTGACTGCGCCGCCCGCCTTCAGCATGCTCTCGAATCCGCTGCAGATAGATGCGATCGTCCATCTCGGCCGCGTAACGGGCCATATCCAGACCCAGCTCGCCGGCGTAGCGCCGTAAATCCGCATCCTTCAGATGCGTCTGGTGCGCGAACAGAAGATCGTGCATTCCCCAGAACTTCCCCTGGGCCGCTGCGGCCTCAGCCGCCTGTGCCGCCAAAAGCGCATGAGGATGCGCATCCTCCAATGGAAAGTGACGGAAAATGAACCGGACGCGGTTGGGGAATCGCTCCAGCAACAGCTTGGGGGTCTGCACTGCGACCTTGCAGCTCGGGCATTCGAAATCGCCATATTCGACCAGCGTCACCGGCGCATGCTCCGAGCCCAGCCCGTGATCGGTAGGCTCGGGCGGCACCGCCAGAGTGATCGAATGCGCTTGAGGACTCATGAATACCGTTGTGGGTTCATGAATACTGTTTACCCGCCTGAGGCCGGCATTTCAACCGGCCCCATCCGCCCGTGAGCCTAGCTCAAAATGATTTTGGGCGCGGCCGACAGCCCTTCGACGATGAGCCGGTTCACACGCTGCACGAATGACACGGGATCTTCGAGCTCTCCGCCTTCCGACAGGAGCGCCTGATCGTAGAGTACGTGTGCAAGGTCCCCGAAGGCCGTCTCATCGGCGGCCGTCTTGAGCCGCTCGACCAAGGGATGCGCCGGGTTCACTTCCAGGATCGGCAGCGTCGCGAACGGATTGCTCTGACCCGCCTGCTTCAAGATTCGGCCCATGCGGAGGCTCAGACCGAATTCCCCGGCCACGAGCACGGCGGGCGACTCGGTGAGCCGGCTGCTGACTCTCGCACTCGCAATCTTGCCGGTCAAAACCTTGTCGAGCCTCTCGAGCGCCTCCTTGTACGCGGATTCCGTCGCTGCCTTGTCCGGCGTCTCGATGGCGGAGGCAACCTCCGCGGCGGCACTCGCGACGTTCGCCAGGGGCTTTCCCTCGAACTCGTGCAGATGCCCCGCGACCCATTCGTCGATACGATCGGTCAGCAGCAGCACTTCGAGGCCGCGCGACCTGAAGCCTTCCAGATGCGGACTGCTGCGCGCGGCGGCCAAGGTATCGGCCGTCAGATAGTAGATCGCTTTCTGATCCGGCTTCATACGCGAGACATAATCGGCGAGCGTGACCTCGGGCGCCTCTTGAGCCCCCGCGGTGGAGTGAAACCTGAGAAGCTTCGCGACGCGAGCCTTCTGGCCGGCGTCGTCGAGCACTCCTTCCTTCAGCACCACTCCGAAAGCCTTCCAAAACTCGGCATACTCGGCCGGCTTGTCGGTGGCGAGCTCTTCCAGAAGATCGAGCGCGCGCCTGACCAGCGCCGCCTTGATCTTCTCCACGGTTCGATTGTTTTGAAGCAGCTCGCGCGACACGTTGAGCGGCAGATCGTCGGTGTCTACCAGGCCGCGCATGAAGCGCAGCCATGGCGGCAGCAATTCCGCCGCCTTGTCCATGATGAACACCCGCCGAACGTAGAGCTGGATACCGGCGCGCTGTTCCCGATCGAACAGATCGAATGGCGCCCGCTTCGGCAGGTACAGGAGCGACGTATAGTCGAGATTGCCCTCGACCTTGTTGTGCGCCCAAGCCCGCGCGGGCTCCGGATCGTGGGTCAGATGCTTGTAGAACGCCTGATAATCTTCGTCCTTGAGCTCGGATTTGGGCCGCGTCCAAAATGCTTTGGCCTGGTTCAGCGTCTCCTCGGCATCTGCCGTCTTGAGCAGTATGGGCACGCTCAGATGGTCGGAATATTTGCGCACCAGCTGCTTGAGGCGCGAAGGCTCGAGGAACTCCTTGTCGTCTTCGCGCAGATGTATGATCACACAGGTGCCGCGATCCGCCTTGTCGTCCGGCCGGATCTCGTAGGTGCCCTCGCCGTCCGACTCCCAGCGCACCGCGGGCAGCGCGGCACCCGTTGCATCGGCGCGCTTCGAAAGCACCGTGACGCGGTCCGCGACGATGAACGCCGAGTAAAATCCGACTCCGAACTGGCCGATGAGATGCGCATCCTTTGCCGAATCGCCGCTCAGTCCCTCGAGAAATTTCTTCGTGCCGGAACGGGCGATGGTGCCGAGATTGTCGATGACCTCTTCCTGACTCATGCCAATGCCATTGTCCTTGACGGTCAAGGTGCCCGCGGCGGCGTCCGGGATCAGGGTGACCGCCAGCGTATCCGAGCCCAACAGCGACGGATTGGCCAGGGCCTCGAAGCGCAGCTTCTCGCAGGCGTCCGATGCGTTCGAAATGAGCTCGCGGAGAAAGATCTCCTTATGCGAGTACAGCGAGTGGATCACCAGCCGAAGTACCTGTTTGGTCTCGGACTGGAATTCTTTGGTCTGCGGCTCGGTTGTCATGCCCGCCACCATGGGGTCTTCGGCCCGATTCTTCAAGCAGCGGCGCCGGAGCGCGGCGGGCTATTTACGGCCATCCCGCGCGGGCGTCGAACTTGAAGTCGCGCTTCATGCGTTCGTAGGCCTCCCGGGCTTCCTGAGTGTCCCCGGCCGGAGTGACCAGTTTGATGATGACGAACTGATCCCCGTTCGGGCTGCCCGGCATGCCCCGGCCTCGAAGCCTCAACTTCTGACCGCTTTGCGCGCCGGCAGGGATGGTCAGCTCGACCTTCCCGCCGAGAGTCGGCACCGCCACCTTAGTCCCCAGAGCTGCCTCCCAGGGCGCTAGCGGCAGCTCGATCTGCACATCCTTGCCGCTCACGCTATACAGCGCGTGGGGTCGCACGTTCACCCGGAACTTGAGCGCAGCGCGTCCGGGGCTTCCAATCCGGAGCGACTGCCCGTCGGCAATTCCCGAGGGGACCTGGACGTCCACCTGTTTCGGCCGTCCTGCCTCCAGGAGGGTGACGCGGCGGCGCGTTCCAGCAAACGCCTCTTCCACGGTGATGTCCAGGACGCCGGCCTCCTCGTCGGGCTGCACCTGGGGGTTGCCGGCGGCAGCTCCCCCGAACAGGCTCGAGAAAAAGTCGCTGAAGCCGTTCAGGTCCGAAAACCGGTGGGTACCCGATCGTCCGAAATGCTGCTCCCAGCCGGGGGGCGGGCGAAATTGCTGGCCCGGCCGATAATCGCGGCCGAGCTGGTCGTAGGAAGCGCGTTTTTCCGGATCCTTCAGGACCTCATAGGCCTCCTGCAAATCCTTGAACTTCGCCTCTGCGTTCCTCTCCTTGCTCACGTCCGGGTGATACTTCCGGGCGAGTTTGCGGTAGGCGCGCTTGATCTCCTCCGCCGGAGCCCCTCGATTCACGCCCAAAGTGTCGTAGTAGTCCTTGAATTGCATGCCAAACCCTGCATTATGTGCGCCTTGATATTACCCATCGCGGGTAATATCCGCCTCGCGGTCGCTCCCGATCGGCGGTTCCGCGCCGCGAATCCGGCGCGCGATGCTTGAAATTGTCTCGCATCGTCCCGACCATGATCACAGCGGCATTCCATAATGTGGTTGCATCCTCGAAACTAAAGGGCCCGTAGGAACCATTAGATGACACCTGAACACGAAATTGCCCTTCCGCCGACCGCCGAGCTCGTATCCCGCGAGTTGTCCCGCTGGTTCGACCACAGCGATTTTGCCTCCCGGGTAAAGGCACCGCCGGCTCAGAAGGAGGCGGGACTTGGGGTCGACTGGGCGCGGGTCGTACCTTTTCTGTTGATGCACGCCGCGTGCCTCGCCGTCATCTGGGTGGGCTTCAGCTGGATCGCCTTGATTGTGGCGGTCGCCCTCTACGTCGTGCGTATGTTCGCCATCACAGGGTTCTATCACCGTTATTTTTCGCACCGCACCTTCAAGACCACGCGGGTCGGTCAGTTCATCTTCGGCTTGCTGGGCGCCTCCGCCGTGCAGCGCGGGCCCATCTGGTGGGCGGCCCATCACCGGCATCACCACGTCTATTCGGACAAGCCCGAGGATGTGCACTCCCCTATTCAGCACGGCTTTTTCTGGAGTCACATGGGGTGGTTCATGTCCCACAAGCACTTCGTCGCGGATCTGTCGCGCGTGAAAGACTTGCTGAAATATCCCGAGCTCCGCTTCCTCGATCGCTACGACGTGGTGGTGCCGGCTTGCTTGGGCATCGGCGTGTTCCTGCTCGGCGTGCTGCTCAAGCATTTCGCGCCCGGTCTGGAAACCACCGGCTGGCAGATGCTCGTATGGGGATTCTTCATCTCGACGGTCGCCGTCTATCACGGCACCTACACCATCAATTCGCTGTCCCACGTATTTGGCCGGCAGCGCTACAAGACGGGCGATGGTAGCCGCAACAATCCGTGGCTTGCGCTCATCACCTTGGGCGAAGGGTGGCATAACAATCACCACCACTATCCCGCCTCGGTCCGTCAAGGGTTCTACTGGTGGGAGTTCGACATCACGTTCTACATGCTGAAGCTCATGTCCTTCTTCGGCGTGATCTGGGACCTGAAGCCCGTCCCACTGGCGGTGCGCGAGGGCGCAGGCAAGCGCCTCTAAGCAGCCCCAGCCGGGACGCGCCGCACGGCGCGCTCGGCAGAGTGCCCCGGAGTATCATCGATCGATGCGCTCCCCTATCAAGCCGGAGACGCTCGCGGAGTTGAAGACCGCGGCGGGTGACGGCGGTTGGCTCGACTCAGCCGGCGATCTGTCCGCCTACACCGTCGACTTCCGGCGCCTGTACCGGGGCGCCACTCCGCTCGTCCTCCTGCCGCGCACCGTGGACCAGGTTGCACGGATCATGTCGATCTGTCACCGGGACGCAGTGGGTGTGGTTCCGCACGGCGGCAACACCGGCTATTGCGGAGGCGCGACACCCGACGAATCCGGCTCGCAGATCGTCATCGCCCTGAAGCGCCTCCACCGCGTGCGGCTCATCGACGCTGGCAATGATTCCATGATTCTCGAAGCGGGCTGTACGCTGGCGGAGGCGCACGCGGCCGCGGAGTCACAGGATCGGATGTTTCCGTTGACCCTGGGATCACAGGGGACCGCCCAGATAGGCGGGAATCTGTCCACCAACGCCGGCGGAACCGCCGTCTTGCGCTACGGAATGATGCGCGATCTGGTGCTCGGCCTGGAGGTCGTACTCGCGGACGGACGGGTGATGTCCGGCCTCAAGAGCTTGCGGAAGGACAACACCGGCTACGACGTGAAATCGTTGTTCATCGGCGCCGAAGGGAGCTTGGGCATCATTACGGCAGCCTGCCTCAAGCTATTTCCGATACCACGCGACACCGCCACCGCGCTCGTGGGAATTGAGTCGCCGCACCGCGCTCTCGAATTGCTCCGGCACCTGAAGCAGGCGGCCGGAGACGCTCTCTCCACGTTCGAGTTGATGCCGCGTTTCGCCGTCGGTCTCACGGTCGAGCATATCCCGGGAGTTGCGAACCCGCTCGACCAGGGCGCTTCATGGTATGTGCTCGTTGAGCTCACCTCTCCCAATCCGCGGCAGCGCCTCACCGAGTCGCTGGGAGACGCCCTGCAGGAGGCCGCGGTGGCCGGCATCGTGCAGGACGCCTCGATCGCGGCCTCCATCGCCCAATCGCAGGCCATGTGGAAGCTGCGCGAATCGATTCCGGAGGCACAGCGCCGCCACGGCGCGAGCCTCAAGCATGACATCTCGGTTCCCGTGTCACGCATCCCGGAGTTGATCGAGCGCGGCGCGGAGCTGGTTCGAAGGCTCGCGCCCGAAGGGGACGTCGTGAGCTATGGACACGTCGGAGACGGGAACCTGCACTTCAACGTGAGCCGGCGGCCGGAATCTCCGGAGGCGGCCTTTCTCGCGCGCGCAAAGCCTCTGGAGTCGGCCATGTACGATCTGGTCGAGAGCCTCGGCGGCAGCATCAGCGCCGAGCATGGCATCGGCCGGCTGAAAGCGGCGGAATTGGCGGCGCGGGCCGACCCGGCCGAGCTGTCGGTCATGCGCGCCGTTAAGCATGCTTTGGATCCAAAAGGCATTTTGAATCCGGGCAAGGTGCTGTCATGAGGCGGGAGATTCGCTGAATCGAGCCATGCGTACGCTCGCACTACCGATCCGCACGGCTCGGCTCAACCTGCGCGAATTCTTGCGCGGCGACTTCGGCGCCATACACGCCTATTCGGCCGACCCGCGGGTGACCCGCTATTTGTTCTTCGGTCCGCGCGACGAGGACAGCACCGCCGAATATCTGGATGGCCTGCTCGCCTCGCAGCGCGAAGTGCCGCGAACACGGTTCGAGCTTGCGGTGGAGGAGCTCGCCTCCGGACGGGTCGTCGGTGCCTGCGACCTTTCGCTGATCGAGCGCGGCGTGGCGGATTTGGGATATATGCTGGGGACGCCCGATTGGGGCAAGGGCTTCGCCACCGAGATCGCCCTCGCGTTGCTCGACGCGGCATTTTTCGATCTGCGCGCGGAGCGCGTCATCTCCACCGTCGATGTCAACAATCGCGCATCGATCAGGGTACTCGAGAAAATAGGGATGCGCTGGGAGGCGGTGTTTCGCAAGCATCGGCGCGCCAAGAACCGTTGGTGGGATTGCCACCTGTACATCCTGCCGCGTGAGGTCTGGGAGGCGGCGCGGTCGCTCCCCTAGTCCTCTTTTTCGGCTGCATCCTGCGCCCGGGTGCGCGCTTGTGCCCGTTTGATCACATCCTCGCTCGGCATTCCCACATTGCGGCTGGTGCGAAGCGTCAAGAGAAGCCCCGCAACGACTGCGACCACGATGAGCAGAATGATCATGAACTTCATTGCTTCCTCCGGTTGTCCTTCATTCCGCCACCCGCATCAACCCCTCCTGGGAGGTGCTCGCAACCAGCCGCCCCTCCTTCGAAAAAATGCTTCCGCGCGCGAAGCCTCGCGCTCCGGAGGCACTCGGGCTATCCGTGGCATAGAGCAGCCAGTCATCGACCCGCACGCTGCGGTGGAACCACATGGCGTGATCGATGCTCGCCATGATGAGCTTGCGGGGAGGGGTGGGAAACCCATGCGGCATCACCGCCGTGTCGAGTAGATTGAAATCCGACACGTAGGCCAGGAGGCATCGATGCAGCGCCTCATCGTCGGGCAGCCGGCCGGCGGCCCGAAACCAGATGCTCCTGAGCGATTCCATCTTTTGAGCCTCCAGGATGTTCGGCGGCTTCACGGGCCGAAACTCAAAGGGCCGCTTGCGCTCGAGGACTCGGCGCAGCCCCGCGGGCAGCTTCGGCAAGAACGTGCGCAAATGCTCGTCGAGATCGGTGAGCTCCTCCGGTGGAGGCACCTCGGGCATGGGCAGCTGATGCTCCAAGCCGCTCTCCTCGGACTGGAACGAGGCGGAGAGATTGAATATCTGTGCGCCGTGTTGGATGGCGATCACGCGGCGCGTGGAAAAATGATTGCCGTCGCGCGCGCGGTCGACCTCGTAGACGATGGGCGAATTGAAGTCGCCGCGGCGCAGAAAATAGGCGTGTAGCGAATGGGCATCGCGTCCCTCGACGGTCGCCGCCGCCGCCGTCAGCGCTTGTCCCAGCACCTGACCCCCGAAAACCTGGGGACTGCCGATGTCGCGGCTCTCGCCACGGAAAAGGTCGTCCTCCAGGCGCTCGAGCGTCATCACCTTGACCAGATCCTCCAGTAGCCGGTTCACGAGCGGTTCAATGCGCATCGCTCGCGGAGGAATCCGCGCCGACTCCCAGCCGCTTCTGCATGATGGGGCTGGTGGTCGTGTATTGCAGGAATTGGCGCTTCTCGGGAAATAGATGATGCTGAATCCCGAACGCCGCGAGCGCGGCCTCGTGAAAGCCGCTCAAGATCAGCTTCTTCTTGCCCGGATAGGTATTGATGTCGCCGATCGCGAAGATCCCGGGCACGCTGGTCTCAAAATTTGCCGTGTTGACCTTGAGGGCCTTTTTTTCGAGCTCCAGCCCCCATTCGGCGACAGGGCCGAGTTTCGGATGCAGGCCGTAGAATGCCATGATGTGATCGGCCGGAACTTGAAGCGTCGTGTGCCCATCGTTCGCTTTGATCACCGCGCCTCTGAGCTTGTCGTGCTCGCTGCGCAGAGCCACAACCTGTCCCTCGACGAATTGCATCTTGCCCGCGGCGACCAGCTCGCGCATCCGCGCGACGGTGGCGGGCGCGGCGCGGAACTCCGCCCGGCGATGCACCAGCGTCAAGGAACGGGAGTGCTCGCACAGCGCCACGGTCCAGTCGAGCGCAGAGTCGCCGCCGCCGCAAATTAGAAGATCCTGACCGTGAAATTCTGCTGCGGACTTGACCCGGTAGTGAACGCTCCTGCCCTCGAATCGATCCACGCCGTCGAGCACCAGGCGTCGCGGCTGGAATGAGCCGACGCCCGCCGCGATCACCACCGCTCCCGTGATGAAGCGCGTGCCGGCCGAGGTCGCGACGTGAAACTTGCCCTCGGGCAGCGGTTTCAGCTCGGTCACTTCCTGGCCGAGATGAAACGAGGCGTTGAACGGCTTCACCTGTTCCAGCAGGCGATCGATCAACTCCTGAGCGCCGCACACCGGCAGCGCCGGGATGTCGTAAATCGGCTTGTCCGGGTAGAGCTCCGTGCATTGACCGCCAACCTGGGCGAGCGAATCGACGAGGGCGGTTCGCATGCCGAGCAGTCCCAGCTCGAAAATTTGAAACAAGCCCACGGGGCCGCCTCCAATGATCACGGTCTCGACGGAAATGGCGGGGGCTTCGAAAGATTCCGGCATGATGGGGACGTTTCTCCGAATGTTTTGAAAAGTTGACTGTAAAATCGCCGCCGAATTGTATCCGAACGCATGGAGCCATTGCGAAACCGCGGGCAGTTGCTCCACTCTGGTCGATGCATGACTACCCTCGTCTGGTTCCGCCAGGACCTTAGGCTCGCGGACAATCCCGCTCTTGCCGCCGCCGCTGCCGCGGGCGAGCCGGTGATTCCCGTATACATCTTCGCACCGGCCGAGGAATCCGGCTGGGCGCCGGGCGGCGCCTCGCGCTGGTGGTTGCACGGCAGCCTGTCGCGGCTCCGCAAGAGCCTGCACGCCATCGGTTCGTCGCTCTGCCTTCGCGCGAGCGCCAATTCGCTCGCGACGCTTCAGGAGCTCGCCCGGGAGTGCAACGCGCGACGGATCGTCTGGAACCGGCGCTACGAGCCGGCAGCGATTGCGCGCGACCATCAAATAAAGACCTCGCTGCGCGAAGCGGGGCTCGAGACGCAGAGCTACAACGCGGCACTCCTTCATGAACCCTGGACGATCCGAAACAAGAGCGGCGGACCGTTCCAGGTGTTCACGGCCTATTGGCGCTCCTGCAAGACGCTCGAAGATCCGGCCGAACCCAAGCCCGCGCCCGCGGCATTGCGCGCGCCGGACTCCTGGCCCGCCTCGCACCCGCTGGAACATCTCGAGCTCGAGCCGAAGCTTGATTGGGCCGACGGATTGGAGGCGGTATGGACTCCGGGAAGCGATGCCGCGCATGCGCATCTCGACCGGTTTCTGGCGGAGAGTGTCGACGACTACGCAAGCCGGCGCGACCAGCCGGCGGTGTACGGCACGTCGAGGATGTCGCCTCATCTGCATTTCGGCGAGATCGGGCCGCGACAGATCTGGCACGCCATGCGTCGATCCGCGCTCGCGCGCCGGCGGCATAGCTCCTGGAGGGACTCGCAATTTCTCACGGAGATCGGCTGGCGCGAATTCGCCTATCACCTGCTATTCCACTTCCCAAAGACACCCATGGAACCCCTCAAAGCGAACTATGCCCGTCTTCCTTGGCGATCCGACGCCGCCGCGCTCGGCGCATGGCAGAGGGGCGCCACCGGATATCCCATCGTCGATGCGGGGATGCGCGAGTTGTGGGGCACCGGCTGGATGCACAATCGCGTGCGCATGATCGTTGGGTCCTTCCTCGTGAAGGACCTGCTTTTGCCGTGGGCTGCGGGCGCTCGCTGGTTCTGGGATACGTTGGTCGATGCGGATCTCGCCAGCAACACGTTGGGCTGGCAGTGGGTTGCCGGCTGCGGGGCCGACGCGGCGCCCTTCTTCCGGATTTTCAATCCCACCACCCAGGGCACGAAGTTCGATCCCACCGGCGAGTACGTGCGGCGCTGGATTCCGGAAATCGCCGGCCTGCCCAACGGCTGGCTGCACCATCCCTGGGAGGCGCCCCCGCAGGTCCTCGAGGCAGCCGCCGTGACGCTCGGAAAAACCTACCCGCTCCCGCTGGTCGACCATGGGGTGGCGCGAAAAGACGCGCTCGCGGCTTTTGCGCAGGTCAAGGATTAGCGAGAGAGCTAATTCGCCGAGATGTCATCGATTTCGGCGATGATCGACGAAGATTGCCGCGAATTTCATACCTAAGGACACCGCTTCCTTACTTCGTCAGTACCTTGCTGACTCCCCCCGAGATCAAGGACGTGACATCGAGAAGCGCGCCCGCCATGCCAAGGCCTCCGGGAGCGGCAAGATAGCGGGGCCTCCATACCGGCAGAAACTTCTCTTTGAACTTGCGCAATCCCTCGAAGGGATAGAAGGTTTCGCCGTACCGCTGCACCATTCTGCCGAGCTTGTGCCATGCCGGCGCGAGCGCGTGCTCTTCGAGCCCGGACAGCGGCGCCATCCCCAGGCTGAACCATTGATAGTGCTGCGCCTTGCCCCACAGCATGCATTCGACCAGCAAAAAATCGATCACTCCTTTGGGCGCTGCCTCGTTGTAGCGCATGAGATCGGCGGACAGCTCAGTGTCCGCGCCGGCGCGCAAAATATTGGCGAAGGCCACGATGGCGCCCGCTCGGCGCACCACGGCGATATCGAAATGCGAGAGATACGCCTCGTCGAAGTAGCCCAGCGAGAAGCGCTTTTCGGCGGTGTTCTTGGCTCCCAGCCACGCGTCCGAGACGGCACGCAGCTCGGGCATGAGCGGAGCCGTCCCCGTCCGTGGCACCACCTCAAAGACTGCGCCGTCCTTCTGGGCGCGCCTGTGCGGATGTCGCAGATCCGCGCGCGCCGCGCCCTCGAGCGAGAAATTGTCGAGCGGCACCCGCGCCTCCTCGCCGAGCTTGCTGAGCGTCAACCCGAGATCGATATAGAGCGGCAGATTGTTGGGCGTGATCTGGTAGAACACCGGCTCGACCGCCATGCCGTCGCAGTTCTCGATGAACGTCCATACCAAAGTCTCGTAGAGCACGGGCGGCCCCACGGGATCGCCCATGGACACCCAGCTGCTGCCGGAAGCCTGGTACATGATGAATGCCGTTCGCTCGGAGTTGAACAACAGGTTTTTGTCGCCGAGCAGCGCAAGGTTGGCCGAGGCATCGTGAGCGTTCTCGATCAGCGCGGCGGCACGCTCGAGATCGGTCGCGCTCGGCGCCGAGATGAGGGGCTTGGACGGCCGCAGCAGCCGCCACAGCGCATAGGCCGCCGCAAGCAGGGCCGCGATCAAGAGCGCCCGCAGGCTCCGCGGCGCCGGCGAATCGAACGCGAACTCCCACCAAAGATCCTTGCTGTACGGAACGTACCGGTAGTCGAACAGCACGAGCCATACCGCGGCTCCGAGCACCAGTAGCACGGCGATGACCCAGGACAACGAGTAGCGCTGTTCGATCAGCGAGGCGCGCCTGCGAAAGCGCGTACGCGCCGAGATCAATCCGACGGCGACCGCCCCGAGGATGATCGCCTCCTCGAAATCGAACCCCTTGAGCAGCGACAAGAGGACGCCGGCGCACAGCAGCCACATGGTCAGATACCACGCCGCGTCGAGCCGGCGGTACAGCCCGTGCGCCAGTATCAGGAGACCCACCCCGACCACACTGCCCAGCAAGTGGGACAGCTCCAGCACCGGCAGCGGGACGAAATGCCGCAACCAATCCAGCCGATTCACGAGACCGGGCGTCGAGCCCGAGAACAACAGCACCGCGCCCGCGCCGAATACCGCGAGCGCGCTCGCCTGAGGGGTCACGGTACTCAACCAGGTACGCCCCAATTGGCCGATACGCACCATGGGCCCGCGATGCGCCCAGAGTTCATGAGCCCCTAGCAGCGCCAGCGCCACGGCAAACGGTATCAGGTAGTAAATGATGCGATAAGCGAGCAGCGCGCCCAGCAACTGATCGGCCGGCACCGCCCTGAACAAGAGCAGCAGCACGGATTCGAAAACGCCGACGCCCCCGGGCACGTTGCTGATGATTCCGGCGGCGATGGCGATGATGAACACGGCCGCGAACGCGGGAAATCCGATGTGCGCCTGAGAAGGAAGAAGCGAATAGAGAACGCCCGCCGCGCAGAGCAGATCCGCCGAGGCCACGCCGATCTGCGCGAACGCGATGCGCGGGCTGGGAATGGGAATGACCACCTTGCGCCAGCGCAGCGGCTCGTGCCGGGTGCATGCCAGGATCAAATAGGCGATCACGCCCGCGAGCAACAGGCATCCCCCGAGCACGATGAGCGAGCGGTGCATGTGAAGCACCGAGCCCGACAGGGCGGCCTCCGATAACAAGGACAAGCCCAAGAGGGCGGCGGAGCCAAGGGCGAACGTCAACGTACCGAATGCAACCACCGTCGCGATCTGCTTGGCCGACAGACCCAGCATGGAGTACGCGCGAAAGCGGATTGCCCCCCCGCTCAAGGTATTCGCGCCGACGTTGTGACCTATCGCATAGCCCATGAAGGAAACGAGGGCGAGCCTCGGATACGGCAGCCGCGCCTCCGCGAACTGAAGTCCCAACCAGTCGTACAGCGTCAAGACGCCATAGCCGGCCGCGGTCAGAAGAACCGCGGTTCCGAGCTGCGCCGAGCGGATGGCGCGCATGTGCCCGAGGATGTCCCGCCATCGATACTGGCCGATGACATGATGGAGCCACCAGAGGGCGAGCCCGAAGAGCGCGATGCCGAGCACCGTCGTCCACGCCGGGACCTTGCGAATTGTGTGTGGAAGCGTCAAGCAGTCTATCGTATCAGGGCTATCGGGGCCCGAGGTGCATACGGCGGTCCGGGCCTCGGTCCCCACTTTCTTGCGGAAACTGATAGGGTTATGTTCACGGGTCTGTTATAGGAAGGGCAAGGGCACATGAGTTCCGCGAATGATGGGTTGCAAGCGGCTATGGATTCGAGCCAGGTTTACCGCGAGGAGACCTTCACCGACCGCAGGGTCGGTACCATCCGGCGGCTCACGCCGGTGACGGCCGACGGAGCGGATGATGCGGGGCGGGCTGTCCTGTACGTCGGACAAGCGCAAGTCATGACGCCGATGGGCGCCGTACCGATCAGCTTCGAGCTCGAGGGAACGACCCTGAGCGCCGCGATCGCGAAGTTCGGCGAGGCGGCCGACCAAGCCGTTCAACAGACCGTGCGCGAGCTGCAGGAGATGCGGCGCGAGCAAGCCTCATCCCTGGTCATACCCGATTCGGCCGGAGGTCCCATGCCGAGCCCGGGCGATCTCATGGGCCGGGGGCGATCCCGGCGTTGACGGTGCCGGATTCCAGAAGCTCCCAGCGGGCATAGGCTGTCTCCAACTCGTGCGCGATCCGGCGCGAGCGCTCGGCGATGTCGCGCGCCTCGTTCGGACTTTCCTGAAAAAGGGCGGGATCGCTCAATGCCGTGTGCAGCGTGGCCTGCTCCGCCTCGAGACGCTCGATGGCGGCGGGCAACGCGGCAAGCTCCCGCTGCTCTTTATGAGACAGTTTGCGGGGCTTCGCAGCGGCGGCTCCCACCACGGCAACGGCGCGGGCTCCCGCCGAGGCAGCAACAGCCGCCGCCCTCGCAGACTTTTTGCCTCGCGGTTTAGGGACGCCACCCCCGGCGCGCGTCTGCCTCTGCCTGACAGCGTCGCTGTAGCCTCCGACATATTCGCCGATGCGTCCGTCGCCCTCGAACACCAGGGTACTGGTTACCACGTTGTCCAAGAACGCGCGGTCATGGCTGACCAGCAACAAGGTGCCCGCGTAATCGGCGACCAATTCCTCCAAGAGATCCAAGGTCTCCGCATCGAGATCATTGGTAGGCTCGTCCATCACCAAAAGATTGCTGGGCTTGGCGAACATCTTGGCCAACATCAGCCGGTTGCGCTCGCCGCCCGAGAGCATGGCGATGGGGGCCAGCAGCCGCTCCGGCGGAAACAGGAAATCGCGCAGATATCCCGAGACGTGGCGTGCGCGTCCGCCGCTGTCGATCATGTCGCCGCTTCCCGCGGTGACGTTGTCCATGATGGATGCCGCGGGGTCCAACGATTCGCGTTGCTGATCGAAGTACGCGATCTTGAGCGATGTTCCCCGGTAGATCGAGCCGCGGCTCGGCTCGAGCTCGCCGACCAGGAGCTTGATGAGCGTGCTCTTTCCGCAGCCGTTCGGCCCTATGATGCCGATGCGATCCCCGCGCATGATGCGCGCGGAGAAATCCGCGATGAGGGGCGTGGCGCCCACATCGAAATCCACCTCTCTCGCCTCGAACACCAGTTTCCCGGACCGCGCCGCATCGTCGGCCTTGATGTCCACTTGGCCGATCACCTCGCGCCGCTCGCGGCGCTCGATCCTCAATTGCTTGAGCGCACGCACTCTGCCCTCGTTTCGCGTCCGGCGCGCCTCCACGCCTTGCCGGATCCAGACCTCCTCCTGCGCGAGCTTCTTGTCGAACAAAGCGGCCTGCTTGGCCTCCGCGTCGAGGGCCGCGCGCTTCTGGAGCACGTAGGTGCCGTAGTCCCCGGACCATTCCCGCAATTGCCCCCGGTCCAAGTCCACGATGCGCGTTGCCAGCCTGCGCACGAAAGCCCGGTCGTGACTCACGAAGAGCAGCGCGCCCGCGAATTCCGACATCAATTCCTCGAGCCAGGTGATGGCATCGATGTCCAGATGGTTGGTCGGCTCATCGAGCAGCAATAGATCGGGGTCCGTGACGAGCGCGCGCCCGAGCATAGTGCGGCGCCGCCAGCCGCCCGACAGCGATTCGAGCGTTGCGTCCGCGTCGAGGCCGAGCCGCGAGATGATCTGATCCGTATCGAGGGCGGCCTGCCAATCCCCGTCGAGGTTCGCCGCGGTGGCCTCCCGGGCGATGAGTTCCCGTACGGTATCGCCGCTAGCCGATACTTCCTGGGCGAGACTCGCCACTTTCGCACCGGGCCGAATCCATACTTCGCCGCCGTCGGGCGCGATCTCGCGAGCGATGAGCTTCAAGAGCGACGATTTGCCCTCGCCGTTACGTCCGAGCACACAGACGCGCTCGCCCTTGGCGACCTGCAGGCCGACGCGGTCCAGCAGCGGCTTCGCGCCGAAACTCAATGAAACCTTATCCAGCCGGGCGATTAGCATGAAGCCGCGTATGGTAAGCGGCTTCGCCTGCTAACTCACGCTTAAATTTCCACCGCGATTCCGGTCGATTTTCGACGTGCGAGAGGTCACGGATACCGTGACACTGGTAACGTCCTGATCAACGTCCCGCACCGCTGCCGCGCTGTCGGGTAGGATTTCGCTGACTTGCTTTTTTTGCCCTTTGCGTCGACATTGAATCAAGGCAGCGTCATGCTCGGCAGCTTTTCTATGGACACCGCAACTCTCCTTCCGGACGAGCATCGATCATGAGCCCCTCGCTCTCGACGATCGCCGTGATCCTGAACGTGATCCTTCTCGCAGTCGCCGCCGCGCTGATCTACCGGCATCTGCACCGGCGCGCGCTCCAGACCGCCGAGCTGCGCAGTCAGAAGCAGCGGCTCGAGCAAGAGGTAGCGGAACGGACCCGGGAGCTTGCCGAGCTCTCGACGCACCTGCAAAGCTTGTCCGAACGCGAAAAGGCCGGTCTGGCGCGGGAGCTGCACGACGAAATGGGCGGCCTGCTCGTAGGTGCCCGCATGGATATATCCTGGGCGGAACAGCACCTCGGCCCGGGCGATGTGGATCTCAAGCACCGTCTCAATCGCGTGCAGCAGAACTTGTCCGCCGGCATCGACCTGAAGCGCCGCATCATCGAGGAGCTTCGGCCGACGCTTCTCGACAACGTGGGATTCATCGCCGCACTTCGCTGGCAGCTGAAGGAGTCGTGCGGGCGGGCGGCCCTCAAGTGCAACGAATATTTTCCGGCCGAGGAGCCCAAGCTCACGGCGGATGCGGGCATTGCGCTGTTCCGCATCGCTCAGGAAGCGTTCGCAAACATCATCAGGCTGTCAGCGGCGAAGACAATGGATGTCACTTTGGATATCGATGACGATGCCGTGGTATTTCGTATCACGGAGGACGGCCACGGAATATCCGATCCCGCCTCGGAAAGCGACGCTCACGTAGTGGCCTCCATGCGCCACCGCATTCGGGCGCTGGGAGGCACTTTCGATATCTCGCGCTCGCCGTCGGGCGGAGTACTCGATGTGCGAATCCCGGCGTCCCGGGCGCTGAAGCCGCTCGCAGAGACCGAGCAGGCGTAGCATACCGGCGCATGCAGACAGCCGCCGCGCCACGATGGGCAACGGCGACGCTCGGTGTGGCGGCGCTTGGCGCAGTAGCGCTCACGTCGCAGGGCGCTGACCGTCATGCCCTTCAGGAAATCGTCCAGGAGCATTGTGTGACCGATTGGATCGCGAGGCATGATCCCGCACCCTGCGTGCAGGTGGTCCTCCCGGATCCTGCCCACGGAGATTCGGGATATGCAGTGCTCCCGGACCGCAAGGGCGGTGCGCATTTTTTGCTCATCCCGATCCGCAGCATCCCGGGCATCGAGAGTCCATTGCTCTCCGCACCGGGGGCGCCCAACTATTTCGCCTTCGCGTGGGAGGCTCGCGCCCGGTTGACCGATGTCGTGGGACAGGCTGTGCCGCGAAGCGCAGTGGGTCTTGCGGTCAATCCGCCGAAGGCACGCAGCCAGGACCAGCTTCACATTCACGTCGAATGTTTGAGCACCGAGGTGGTCCGGGCGATCGACGACGCATCCCCCCGGCTCGGCCCGGCGTGGATGACGGTCCGTATCGGCGGCGCCCGCTTCGAAGCGCGGCGCCTCATGGGAGAGACTCTCGGCGATCGCAACCCGTTCGAGATACTGGCGCGGGACATTCCGGACAGCAACCGCATTCCAGCCGACTACACCTTGCTGGTCGCCGGCAGCGAGTTTCGGGAGGGACCTGGCTTCGTCCTGCTTGCGGGCACCGAGCGAGCGGCCGAGCTTTTGCTGGATTCAAGCTGCGCCGCGGCCGGGGGCCGGGAATGAGCCGCGAGCCGGCCTGGCTCACTGTCGGCCGCGAGCTCCGATCCATCGCGCAGATCGGTCTCACGTTCTGCCGCGACCCATTCGATCGGCAGCGTTGGGAGCGAATCCAGGAGCTTGCGGCGTCGGTGATCGGCCTCGGCGCAGGACGGGCCGACCCGGGACTTCTCGACTACATACGGCACGATACCGGTTACGCCACCCCGAAAGTGGACGTACGCGCGGCCGCCTTCGTGGACGGCCGGGTGCTCTTGGTCCGAGAAGTGAGCGACGGCTCGTGGACGCTGCCCGGAGGCTGGGCAGACGTCAACGACTCGCCGGCCGAAGCGGTGGTTCGAGAAGTCATGGAGGAGTCGGGCTTCGAAGCGCGCGCCATCAAGCTTGCAGCCGTTTACGACTACCGCAAGCGCAACCGGCGCCACCACCTCGACGCCATCTACAAGCTGTTCTTCATCTGCGAACTGACCGGCGGCAACGCGGCCACCAGCATCGAGACCAGCGAGGTGGCATTCTTTTCTCAGGACGATCTGCCGCCGCTGTCCGTGGGGCGCACGACGGCGGAGCAGATCCAGTGTATGTTTCGGCATGTGGCAGAGCCCGGCCTGCCGACCGAATTCGATTGAGGCGCCGCTCCGGATCTTTCTGTGTGAACCGGTTTGCAGATTCTCGCGCTGCCTGGTCGGATACCCTTCCGTCCCGCATCAAGAACAGGAAAAATAACGAATATGTCGGTCCCTGGTAACCATCGATGAAGTTCAGACTCAAAGCTTTCGGAGTGCACCTCCTGTGCAGCGCCATCGCGCTTACGCTCGTCCTCGGCGCCCTCTACTTAGGGTGGTATCACTGGCCGGGCTGGCACCTGACGGAAGCGATCCATGTGGTCGTGGTGATGATAGGAGTCGACGTGGTGATCGGCCCCCTGATCACCTTGATCATCGCCAACGCCCGCAAGCCACGTCGGGAGCTGGCCCGGGACATCACCCTGATCGTGGTCGCGCAATTGGCCGCGCTCGGCTACGGTACGGCGACGCTCTGGAACGGGCGTCCTCTTTACTACGCATTCTCCGTGAACTGCCTTCAGATCGTGCAGGCGTCGGATATCGACCCCAACGCCGCGCGCAGCGCGCGCAGCCAGAATTTGGACTTGGCTCCTCATTGGTACAGCTTGCCGCGTTGGATATCGGCGCCTTTCCCGAAGGACCCGAAAGAAGCCGACAAAATTTTCCAGGGCGTGATGCAGGGGGGGTACGACATCGTCGGGCTGCCCCAGTACTACAGGACATGGCAGGACGGCCTGCCGGAGCTTCGCGCGCAGTTGCAGAAAGTGAGCGACATCAAGTTCTTCACTCCCAAACAAAGAGCCAAGCTCGAGAAACGCATGCAGGCGGCTGGATTCCCCACCG
>Ga0182015_10002403_pt1 | contig 22671 bp, 12 predicted proteins | sample 712P3MmetaG_FD_120478 | JGI IMG/M metagenome (GOLD analysis project Ga0182015, IMG submission 120478) | Permafrost microbial communities from Stordalen Mire, Sweden - 712P3M metaG | ecosystem: Environmental > Terrestrial > Soil > Wetlands > Permafrost | place: Sweden: Stordalen | collected...
CACAGGTTGCGGTGCAAGTGCGGGATTATCTGGCGGATGGCGTGATTCGGAATGCGGTGAACTTGCCGGCTTTGTCGCCGGAGCAGTACCGGCGCGGGCGGCCTTATGCGGCGCTGGCGGAGCGATTGGGGTCCATGGTGGCGCAGGCGGCGGCGTCGCGGCCGGCACGGATTCGGATCCGGTACGCGGGGGAAGTGGCGGAGGTGGGAACGCATTTGCTGCGGAGCGCGGTCTTGACCGGGCTGCTGAACGCGGTGCTGGATGAGAAGGTGAATGTGGTAAATGCGCCACAGGTTGCGGCGGCGCGGGGACTTACGGTGGAGGAAGAGACCCGTCGGCGAGAGCACGGGTTCCCGAATACTCTGGAAGTTTCGGCCCTGCCGGAGAAGGGGAGCTCGGCGCAGACGGAATTTACGGTTGAGGGGACGGTTTTGCACGATGGAACGCTGCGGGTGCTGCAGATTGGCGGGATACCTGTGGAGGCCCAGTTGGAGGGGACGATTCTTTATTTGCGGAACCGGGATGAGCCCGGAGTGATTGGGCAAGTAGGGTCGACGCTAGGGAAGCAGGGCGTGAACATCGCGACGTTTGCCTTGGGTCGGCGAGATGCTTTGCGCGGAGCGGAAGCGGTGTCGCTGGTACGGCTGGACGGCGAGGTGTCCGGATCGATTTTGGGGCCGATTCGCGAGATTTCGGCGATAACCGAGGCGAAATTGCTGTACTTGGGTAAGGTTTAGGAAGAAATCTAATCGAGGGCGTGGCGCCTGCATCTTGAAGAAGCGAGTTAGAGGGTGGAAAAGAGGGCGCACGGCGCGTAAAAGGCGCCCGCCACCAAAGAGCAAAAACTGGCTCTGCTACGACCGCCCGGCGAGCAAGTTTCGAAGACGTGGGGTATCCGGCCGATTCGGAAAGTACTTTTGGCACGCTAACCTTTTTCCCGTTTGGCCGTATTAGTATACAAGCGTTGACATAAACTATCGTTCTGAGTAGAACGTCTATAGTTTATTCGGGTGGTTTAGGGATAAGGTAGCCCGGAATTTTGAACGAACGATCAGGCGTCGCGGTATTTGCGAGCCGGTCGTATGCCCCCGGTTGGTGCGCACCCCTCCCAGTTGTTCCGCAGATCACAATCTTTCTGTGAAAGGAGCAGTGTATGGGGCGACGTGTATCCAATGAGGGGCTGTATTTCTGGAAAAAAATTCTTCTGCTGACGCTGGCAATCGTGGGACTGACCATGACCTCGGTGCGCGTATCTCGCGCGCAGGACGCGACCGGCCGCATTCTGGGGAGCGTGACGGACCCGAGCGGAGGGCCCATTTCGGGAGCTTTGGTAACGGTAACGAACCAAGCGACGCAGATTTCGGTAGCCACTAGCACGGACGGCGATGGGTTTTATCAAGCGCCGGCGCTTCCGATCGGCACGTACCAGGTGGCCATCGAAGCGAAGGGATTCCGCAAGCAGGTCTTCGAGCATCAAGTGCTGCAGATCAACCAGTCTCTGCGCATGGACGCGAAGCTGCAGCTTGGACAGCAAGCCGAAATTGTTGAGGTGAGGAGCCAGATAGCGAACATCGAAACGCAGAATCAGACCGTCGGCGACACGGTCGTGGGTGAGGCCATCCAACAAGCGCCGCTGAATGGCCGAAACGTGCTGGACCTTGCGAAGCTGCAGCCCGGCGTGACGGAAACGAACGGAGATTCCGGGGCCGCGGGAACATATAGCATCGCCGGCGGGCGCAGCGACTCGGTGACTTTTCTTCTGGACGGCGGGCTCAACAACAACCTGCTGGACAACAGCGTGGTCTTCAATCCCAATCCGGATACGATTGCCGAATTCCGCATCCTGGAGAGCAATTATTCCGCGGAGTACGGGCGGAATGGCGGCGGCGTTATCAGCGTGGTGACGAAGTCCGGCACGAATGAATGGCACGGCAGCGCGTTCGAGTTTTTGCGCAACGACGACTTGAATGCGAATACCTTCTTCAATAAAAGCGATCCTGACAACCAACTGCCTCGAAACGTACTGAAGCGCAATCAGTTTGGCGGGACCTTTGGAGGTCCCATTACCGTTCCTAAGCTGGTACATGGGAAGGACCGGTTCTTCTTCTTTGTGGGGTATCAAGGTCAACGGCTCTCCGCGCAGGATCAAACGGGAACGGGGACGGTGTTCACCCCCGCCCAGTTGGCTGGTGATTTTTCTGGTGGCGGGACACCCGGAAATTGCCCGAACGCCGATCCAGGCGTGGCGGCTTTCCTGGAGGCTAATCCATTCTTTCAAGCGGACGGCACGAAAGCAGCGTGCGCGATCATCGATCCCACGAAGGTCAACGCGATCTCCCAGAAATATATTGCCGCCGGACTGATTCCGACTTCGGCATCGGGTACCGCCAACTACCAGGGCGCGCACACGGACAATAACAACGAATTGACGATGAAGTTCGACTTTGTCATCTCCCAGAAAGACAAGATAAGCGCAACTCTGGGTGGGGTTCGGAATCCGCTGCTGAATCCCTTTCAGTTCGCCACCGCGCCCGGATTTCCCAACCTAACGCAGAACAATAATTATTTTGGGAACGTCGCGTACAGTCACGTCTTCACGGGCAATTTGGTGAATGAGCTCAGGGTATTTATTCAACGTAACAACTTCCTGCAGGACCAGCCCGGCGTAAAGCTTCCTACCGCCTCGGATTTGGGCATCGGAATCATTCAAGACGATCCACAGGGACCGCCGAACCTGCTGTTTGACAATGGCCTGGCGCTCGGATTCAGCGAGCAAGGACCGACATCACTGGTCAACAATACGTTCGGGTTTACGGACACCGTAAGCTACATTCACGGGAAACATAACTGGAAAATGGGCGGCGGAATCTCTGCGTACCAGAACAATACGAAGTTCGATTTCATCGACAACGGAGAATTCGACTTCAACGGGGCAGGAGGTTCGGGCACAGGAAATTCCCTGGCGGACTTCGTTCTAGGCATTCCCTCGCAATATTTTCAATCGCCTTCGGCTCCCTCGAACATTCGGAGCAAGGGCTATTATGGGTTTCTTCAGGACGAATGGCGTTTGAAGAAGAGGCTCACGCTGACTTACGGTCTGCGGTACGAGTACAGCTCGCCCAAAGAAGATACGGAAGGCCGCTCGTTCTCGGTGATTCCCGGCTTGCAGTCACAACGGTTCACAGGGGCACCGACCGGGTTGGTGTATCCGGGTGATCCGGGCGCGCCAACGGGCGTGAATTTTCCGGATACCAAGAACTGGGCGCCGCGTCTCGGATTTGCCTATGACGTCTTTGGCGACGGGAAGACCAGCGTTCGTGGTGGATTCGGAGTGTTTTACGACGTCTTAAAGGGCGAGGACAACTTACAGTTTAACGGCCAGCCGCCATTCTTCGGTGACGCCGGGTTGTTTTTCCCGACCGTAGGAGGAGGCCAGACGGCTGCCATCCCCTATTTCACCGATCCGTTTGGTTCCGCGGGAGCAGTAAATCCGTTTCCATCCCACACCCCGCCATCGAACACCGATTTTGCGGCAGCGGGAATACTTCCTCTCAATGCGGGCGGGGCTGTGTTTCTCGTGGATCCGCACCTGAAGACTCCCTACACGTATCAATACAATTTGAGCGTGCAGCGCGAGATTACCCCGACTACGGTGGTGGAAGTGAACTACGTGGGAAGCAGCTCGCACGGCCTTACATCGCTGCAAGACATCAACCCGTTCGTGCTGGGAACTACGAATCGCGTCCTGAATTTGGGAGCGGGCGACAGCACTTGCGTGGACGATGACGGAAACAGCACGTCGGGCGCCGATCCGGCGGCTCTCTGCAGCTTCGCCACGTTGCCGGAGTTTAAAAACGTAAGCAAAGCCAACTACAACAGCCTGCAGGCGAGTTTGACCAAGCAAGTCGCCGACTCGCACTATCTCGGCCGAACGTACTTCACGCTTGCGTACACTCTGGCACACAGCATCGACAACTCGTCAGGGTTCCGTCAGAGGAACAGCAGCGTGCCCTCTTACGATACGAACCTGTTCTATGCATCGAGCGATCAGGACGTGAGGAACCGCATTACCTTCAGCGGCGGTTGGGATCTGCCTTTTGACCACATGTGGAATTCCGGACCCAAGCGCCTTACGCAGGGATGGAGCGTGTTCCCCATCGTGACGTGGCATTCGGGATTCCCATTCGACATCTTCGCGCGTCTCGCGGATCGATTCGATCCGGGCGCGGAAGGCCCGTCGGGCGCGGGAGATCCGACCAACGTACACGCGAACATCGTGGGATCGACGCAGACCTTCAATCCAGGCACTGCGCAGACGATCAATGGCACGACGGCAAACTATTACTTCAACCCCAACAGTTTCAGCGCGGCACAATGTGGCGACGGAAACAATCCCATTGCTACTTGCACGCCCGGCCCGACGATTCTTCCGGCGGACTCGCAGGTGGTGGCAAATCCCGCGCTGGCGACGTACGGAACATTGTCGCGGAATGCCTTGCGGGGACCAGGTTATATCAACTTCGACATGGCGTTTTCGAAGACGACACCGCTGATCGGGGAGAAGATGAAACTGGAAATTCGCGCGGAATTTTTCAATCTCTTTAATCACGCGAACTTCTTGAGCCCCGGCGTCAACAACAACGGTGACGGAACCTTCAGCGGCGGCTTCGGCGGCACAAACATCAACAGCTCGCAGTTTGGGCAAATTACGTCCACTTACGATCCGCGCATCATTCAGTTGGCGTTGCGCTTGTCGTTTTAAGCTGACTGGTTGGATCCGCCGCCGGGAACCCCAGGGTTCCTGGCGGTTTTGTTTTTGCGATCGATTGCGGAATGATTTGAACGCAGCGTGTGGTGAAGGTACTTCGCTGCGCTCACGTCAACCGTCGCAGGTGTTTGGCTGGCGGCGATAACGCAATCATTTTGAGCAATCCCTCACTTCGGAGTATTTCCCCAAAAAAGTGCGTGTCTATCGTTAATTCGATTTGGTCGCATTAAAATACATGTCTTGACATAACCTCCCATCCTGACTTAGAAAGTATCTCAAAGCTTATGTAGTGGGTGGTGGGATTAAAGGTTGCCCGGAGTCCAGAGCAAGACGACTGGCGTTGCGGAAAGTCGGATTTTCGCAATTTGCAGGTGCCCCTTCCGGAGTACTCCCCCCGTGTGTTCGCAGACCAGGTAAATGTCGGCACGAAAGGAGCAGTCTATGAAGCGTCATTCATGCATAAGCTTTTTGGTGGGGTTGGCCATTTGCATTTTGGCGGTGACTGGGGCCTGGGCGCAGACGGGAACGACGTCGATACAAGGAGTGGTGACCGATAAATCGGGCGCGATCATTGTGGCGGCCCAAGTGACGGTAATCAACGCCGAGCAGGGAGTGCAGCGTGCTGCCGCTACCGGAGCGCAGGGCGAGTTTGAATTTTTATCGCTGCAGCCGGGCACGTACGCGTTGGCGGTAGAAGCAGCGGGCTTTCGCAAGTACGAACGCAAGAACGTGCAGTTGCTGGTGAACTCGCCGGCTACGATAAATGTGACCATGGAAGTGGGATCGGCGTCGCAAACGGTGGAAGTCTCAGCGGCGTCGGAGACCCTGAACACCACGGACGCATCGCTGGGAAATGCGTTTGATGAAAACCAGATCAAACAATTGCCGATGGAAGGGCGCAACGTGCCGGATTTGCTCTCGCTGCAGGCGGGGGTGGCGTACACCGGGAATCGGCCGGACATCGACAAGGACACGGATACGCGAAGCGGAGCGGTAAATGGAGCGCGAAGCGACCAGAGCAACATCACGCTGGACGGAGTGGACGTCAACACGGACACAAAAGGATATGCGTTCCAGTCGGTGTTGCCGGTCACAGCGGATTCCGTGCAGGAGTTTCGCGTTACGACTTCGAACTACAACGCCGACGAGGGACGTTCGTCGGGCGCACAGGTGGCCCTGGTAACCAAGAGCGGAACCAACGATTTCCACGGTTCGCTGTACGAATACAACCGCAACACGCTTACCAGCGCTAACGATTACTTCATCAAACTGGCGCAGCTGCAGAGTGGAGATCCTAACAAGGCTCCACAGCTCATCCGCAACAACTTCGGCGGCGCGCTTGGCGGCCCGATCATCAAGCAGCGTCTGTTCTTCTTCGTGAATTATGAGGCGGAGCGGGAAGCGCAGCAGGAGAGCGTAGTGCGCATCGTCCCCAGCGCGGCCATGAGGGACGGCGTAATCATGTACAACTGTGCCGACCCAACGACGTGCCCCGGAGGCACGGTGCAGGGATTGACGGGTTCCCACGCGGTAGCCGCCGGAAATGCCGCGGTGGGTCCCGCGCAGATTCAAGCAATGGACCCCCAAGGAATCGGGATCAGCTCAAGCGTAATGATCCCGTATTTCAATAAATTCCCATTGCCCAACGACAATTCCGTTGGAGACGGACTCAACTACGAGGGCTACCGGTTCGCGGGATCAGCCCCAATCAAGGAAAACTGGTACATCGCGCGCGCCGACTACAAGATCACCAGCAATGGAAATCAAAGCCTGTTCTGGCGTGGAGCGCTGCGAAATGACAATACTGCCGGCGTGCCGTATCTGCCGGGACAGCCGGCGGAGCAAACGCTAGTCGACTACAGCAAGGGCTTTTCGACGGGTTACTCGGCGGTTCTGCGCTCCAACCTGGTGAACAACTTCCGGTGGGGCTATACGAGACAGAGCTTTGGGCAGATCGGCAACCAGACCCAGCCTTACGTGCAATTCCGGGGTATCAACGATAACAGCACGCCGAATAACTCCAGCCTGGCCGAAATTCCGACGTTGTCCTACCAGGTGCCGGTACACAACTTCGTAGATGACATCTCCTGGATTAAAGGGCGGCACACTCTGCAGTTTGGAGGAAACGTAAACCTCCTGAGGAACCCGCAATCGAGCACCGTTAACTCGTACAGTTCGGCGGTAACCAACGCTTCGTGGTTCATTCCTTCTGGCCTGGCCAATCAAGGTGGCGCGTTCGATCCTGCCGCTTTTGGCCTTCCTCAGGTCGATCCGGGTTTCAACAACAACTACGACTATCCACTGATCGCACTGGTCGGAAGCGTGAACCAGGTAAACGCGCAGTACAATTTCAACAAGGACGGCAGCGCGCTCGCTCAGGGCGCCCCAGTCACCCGGCGCTTTGCGGATGATGCGTACGAGATGTACGCGCAAGACTCCTGGAAGGTTAAGCCAAACCTGACGGTTACGTACGGATTACGGTATTCGCTGTTTTCACCGCCGTGGGAAACCAACGGCGTACAGGTTGGACCGAACGTGAATTTGACGGATTGGTTTAATCAGCGTGGAGAACAACAGCTGCAGGGCATAGGCTCGAACGCCTCGCCGCTCATCAGCTTCAACCTGGCAGGACCCGCGAATGGAAAACCGGGTTTCTACAACTGGGACACCAAGGACCTGGGTCCACGATTGGCCATCGCCTATTCTCCGGGCGCGAGAGATGGATTGCTGGGAGACCTTTTCGGCGGCCCCGGCAAGACCAGCATCCGAGCGGGAGCCGGCATCGTGTATGACCGAATCGGTCCACAGTTGCTGGCAACCTTTGACCAGGAGGGCTCTTTCGGACTGTCCACCGGACTTACGAGCACCGCCGGAGCGGTATCCCCGGCGACGGCTCCGCGTATCACCGGTCTAAATACGATCCCGACGACGGGCACCGATGGAACGGTCCTCTTGGCGCCGCCGCCGGTATCTACTTTCCCGCAAACTTTCCCATCCAGCGGGACGGGGTCGTTCGCAGTCTATTGGGGCAACGATCAAAATTTGAAGACGCCGTATTCCTACACTCTGGACTTCTCGGTACAACGAGACCTGGGCCGTGGCTTCACTCTGGATGTCGCCTACGTTGGACGTTTGTCGCATCGTCTGTTGACCCAGGAAGACGTAGCCACGCCGGAAGATATCGTCGACCCCAAGACGAAAATTGACTATTTCGCCGCGGCTACAGCGTTGGCCAAGCTGTATCGACAAGGCATCCCTACGAGCGCGATCACTCCCGCGATGGTGGGTCCGACCGCATCGTACTGGACGGACATTATTCAGCCGCTGAAAGCCGGAGGAGCCTATTCGCAGATTTGCAGTGGAGGCTCGACTAGCAGCACCCTGCAGGCAGCCTACGATTTATTCAGCTGTTTCTCTGGCAACGAATCAACCGCCCTTCAGTTGCTCGACCAGGGAATTCTGACGGACGCGAATATTCCTGGGCAGACGTACTACGGACCAGGTGGTCCGTACGCGTTCCTGGATTCGCAGTTCGCGGCGTTGTATGCGTGGCGCTCGATAGGCGCTGCTGCGTACAACGGTTTGCAGGTGAGCTTCCGTCACCATATGTCGCACGGCCTGCAATTCGACTTCAACTACACCTACTCCAGGTCGATCGACATTTCTTCCGACGCGGCCCGCATTGGGGCGGAAGGCGGACTTGGCGGCCAAGTGATCAACGCCTGGGACCCCAAAGCGCTTCGCGGCGTATCGGACTTCGACACGCCCCACCAGGTGAATGCCAACTGGGTATGGGAACTGCCGGTTGGCCAAGGCAGGTGGTTGGCGACGGATGCACACGGCGCACTAAACGCGCTCATCGGCGGGTGGCAGCTTACGGGCCTGGCACGCTGGACGAGTGGTTTCCCGGTCGGCGTCTCTAACGGCGCGCAATGGCCGACGAACTGGCAGTTGTCCGGGTATGCTACGCAAATCGGTCCGGTGTCAACGAACGGCGCGGTCAAGAATGCCGATGGAAGCGTCAACCTTTTTGGGAACTCTGCTGCTGCTGCGGCGGCGCTCGCCAACTATCAGGCCGATTTCCCGGGCCAGGTGGGAGCCCGCAATACCCTTCGGGGTGACGGTTTCGCCGGCCTGGATCTGGGACTCGACAAACGGTGGAAGATGCCGTGGAAGGAGTCCCACACGCTGCAGTTCCGATGGGAAGTCTTCAACGCGCTGAACCTGACGCGGTTTGATGTGCAGACACTGAACACCTCGATCACCAATGGAAGCACATTCGGCGATTACTCTGGATTGTTGACCAACCCGCGGACGATGCAGTTCGCGTTACGCTACGAGTTCTAGATGTGAAGATTCGGCGGGCTGTTGTCCATTCGGTCGAGCACTGGGAAGCTGAGTTTGCGATCCACAGCGAGCCAGGAGACCGAATGGACCACTACCGCTACGCTGGGCGCGATCTCGGACGCAGAGTGCCACGAAGCGGGTGCACGCCGCCGGCCTGGAACAACTCCCCCTAGCACTCGATGCAGCCACGTCTCTTAACAACCGGTTGAGATACGACAACTAAATCCAATCGATAGCTAGACACGTGGGGCCGGAGCTTGTGCCAGCCGACCGACCCAAGAAGCGCGATCTTCGCACCGCACGGTAAGCCTCGGCTCGTGCCAGACAGACTTCTGCCGCAATCGAAACCGACAACTGCTAGCGCGGGCGGACGGCGATGACTTCGATCTCGACGAGGACGCCGGGTGCCGCCAGGGCCGCTACCTGGAAGGCGCTGCGAGCTGGTTTGTTGGGTTGCTCTTTTGTGCCGAAATATTTTGTGTACGCGGACATGAAGCCCGCGAAATCCATCTTGTTGTCCTTGCTGGGATCGCCCATCAGGTAGACGTGCATCATCACTACGTCGGCTAGCTCCAGCTTTTGCGATTGCAGTGCTTGCTGAATGCGCTGCAGCGTAGCTGTCGTTTGCGCTTCGGTGCTGCCGCCGTAGGATTCGAGGCTGCCTTTCGGCGCGGATGCGTTGACGACTGGCGGGACGTTGCCGCTCAGATAAAGCGTATCGGAGCCTGCGGGAACCCAAACGCCCAGGGAAATGGGAAAGTCGGAATTGGGAATGGGGATGCGCTGAATTTTTGAGGCAGCGGGCGTTTGAGCTTTTAGCGCAGCGAATCCAAAGATCAGACAGCACACGGCTACGGACACAGCGCGAAGTTTCGTTTTTCTTGTCATTGTGATTCTCTCCTGATTTTGTTTTTGTTACTGCGTGAGTTTAACGCAGGTTCTATCACAAAATGGTGTTTGCGATCGTAAGACCGGCACGGCGTGCCGCGCCCCTGCGATTGTTTTAGCAGCTCAGCGGTCGGTGTTGCCTCCCATAGCGAGGTTGAGCAGCCAAGTGCTTACGCTGCTTGTGCGGGTTTTCCGCCGATAGCTTGATCGATCTTGGCTACGGCGCGATGTGCTGAGAGCGCCGCGCCCTCCTGCCAGCCGACCAGGTGCGTTACGTGATCGCCGGCCATATAGATGGCGCCGTCAGGCTCGGTGAGGCGCGCGTAGCCGGGCAGGCCCATATCGTTCTGGCCGAAGTGGGCGATCCAGGAGCCCAGGTTGTAGGGGATGTGGCCCCAGGAAATATAAACCGGCTTGGTCAGTTCTTTCGAGTAGCCCGGATGCAGGTGTTCGATGGCGGCACGCGAGGCGGCCAGTTTTTCTTCGAAATTCAATTTGCCGATGGGTGTGTTGTTCTCGATGCCGTATCCGGCCACGATCACGCCTTTTTCCGAAAAAAGTCTTGCGCTGGGATACCAGACCACGCCTACGGTTTGCTTGGAACGAGATGCCGCCGTAAATCGAATAGTCCTGCTCCCAGAAGCGGCGCGACTCCCAGGCAATTTTGTATGCGGAATCGTACTTGGCGCCTTCGATGGCATTTTTGAAGTCGGGCGAGAAGTCGGCATCAATAGTTTTTAGGATGGAGAGAGGCATCGCGCAGATACAACAGTCGGCTTCGATGGTTCCGGCCGAGCCGGTTTTGCGGTCGCGGTAGCCGATGCGCACGCCTTTGGGCGTTTGGCGAATCTGCTCCACGGGCGTTTCGAATCGAATCACGCCTGTGAGCCGCGTCTCGAAGGCGACGGCGATCTGGTCCATGCCGCCTACCGGCTGGAACATGGTGGCCTGCATGTCGTACATCTCTTCGAACAGCATGGCTTCCCAAAGACTCGCGTTCAGCAGCGCGTGCATGTCCAGCGGATCGCGCGGCACGCCCACCTGATCCGCTGCGCCCGGATTTGTTTTGTATCCGGATCGCGCTGATCCTTTGTAAAAATTGTCGGGCGAAAGATCGCCGTACTTGCGCAGAAATTCCAGCATGCGCTCTTTGTCTTCGTTGGTCAGTGCTTCGTCGAGCGCTTGCTTGTTCACGGATTTGGCCAGGAGTTCCGCGACGTGTCCGCGTGTGTCGTTCATCACTTGGCGCTGCTCCACCGGCTTGCCGCCGTTGAGGGAGTCGCATTGCAGCAACGCACTGCGCGAGCTGTTCACTTCCACTTCCAGCGGCACGCCAAATTCGCGGCAGTAGCCAAGAATGGTGTGATGCGCCGACGGCAAACGCGCCGGGCCGGCATTGAAGTAATGTCCATCGGCGAACTGGCACGTTTCCGCGGTGCCGTCGGTCATTTCCACGCGTGTGCCGTTGCGGATTGTCCAGTTGCGCCCGCCGGCGCGATTGCGCGCTTCCAAAATCGTGCAGTTGTATCCGGCCTTCTTCAACTCCCAGGCGGCCACCATCCCTGCGATGCCAGCGCCGAGAATGACCACCGTCTTACCTTTGCCGGAATTTTCCTGCAGCGCCACGGTGCTTGCCTTTGCGGCGGGGATGGCGAGAAGTCCGAGCGACTGCATCATGACGTAGGTCGCGCCGAATCCTCCAGCCTGACCAACTTGAGTAAGAAATGCTCTTCGGGAAGTCATCGGGAAACTCCAGGAAAACTTCGATTCCATTCGAGGCGGGGGGTACGAAAAACTGCTTTCGCGCGGTACGCGATGCGGAAAGCCTCCGCATCGCGTACCGGCGAAAGATTGGGGTTAGAAAATGATCTTCAACGCGAGTTGCAAGTTGAACGCTTCGCCCGGCCCAATGCCCGGATCGCCGTTGAAGTCGCCGATGGTGTCGGCGCTGAGGCCAAGTCCGCTTCCCACGGTGCCGCTCGGCGGCGCCAGGTTGATGCGGTTGAAGAGGTTGAACATTTCGACGCGGAACTGCGTGTTGATGCGTTCCGTGATCTTGGTGTTCTTCACCACCGAGAAATCGGTGGAGGCGTAGCCCGGTCCGTAGAACGCATTGCGACCGCTGTTCCCCTGAGTTCCCGGAGCAGGATCGGCGAAAGCGGCTGGGTTAATCCAGGTGACGCCACTCTTGCTGAACGAATGCGACACGCCTGCGAACGGATCGCCAATCAGATCGGCGCGCTGTTCGCCCTCGTTCGTGCCGGTGTTATCGGACGACGAGAAAACGGTGAAGGGCTGGCCGGTGTGGAGAGAAACCAGGCTGCTGAGTGCCCATCCATTGAGCAAGAGCTTCATGCGGGAAGCACTCGGAAGATCGTAATTCAGCACGCCAGTGAAAGTGTGCCGCGTGTCGAAGTCCATGCTCCCGTAATCACCCTTAAGGTTGGTGCTGTCCTGGGCAAGCGTTCCGCGATACGCGGTCATGTCGTCGAGACCGTGCGCCCACGTGTACGTGAATTGGCTGGTGAAGCGATGCCATTGACGGACTTTGAGAACGGTTTGAAGTGAGTTGTAGTTCGAGTTCCCGTTGGTTTCAATCTGGTTGATGACCCCGAAATCTGGGAACGTCGTGTGGAACGGTTGGGTCGCTGCAATCGCCGCTTGCGCCGCGGCAACCTGCGCCGGAGTGCTCGTCGGACTGAATTCGATCGCCGCCTGTGACGGGACGAAGGCTGCCTGGTTGATATCCGCAGTGGTCATTAAACGATGCGCGGCGCTCCCGACATAGCCGATCTGCCAGAGAAGCGACCTGCCCAACGATTTCTCGATCTGCAGGTTGTAGTTGTAATTGTACGGCGTCCGGAAATCCTGGCTGACGGAGAAGATATTGAAAACCTGACCGCAGCCGTTGCCGGTGACGCAAGGAGTGGCCGAAGGAATAAACAGCGGCACACCCGACGCAATCGTGAAACCGTTGTTCGGAATCGTTTGCACCGGAGAAGGTCCGGCGGGATTTCCTTCCAGACCGTTCGGAGCTCCGTTGCTTGGACGGTTGTCTAGGAAGGGATTGAGGTTCGGCGTATCGAAGTACACGCCGAAGCCTCCGCGAACGACGAGATCGCCTTTCTGGCCAACCTTGTAGGCGAATCCGAGGCGCGGTGAGAAGTTGTGGAAGTCTTTCGGATACACGCTGTTGATGCCGGCTCCTTGAAACACTAGGCCGCCCTTGCTTGGATCGAAAACCGACAAGTCCTATTCGTTGTTTCCGATTGGGCCTTCATAATCCCAGCGCAAACCATAGTTGACGCTGAGCTTCTGATTCACCTGCCAGGCGTCCTGCGCGTACAGCGCGAAGGTTTTGACGAACACCAGCCGGGTGGGGTCGCCTATTGCGATGCTCGAGCGGCTTACGTCGCCGGCGAGAAAGTCGGCGAGTGCCAAAACGTTGCTCGAAGCCGTTGTGTCGTTGGCCCAGGGTCCCTGCGAACCGTCAAAAAGCAGGTTACCCAGCGCGTGGCGGTGATAGAACTCTTCCAATTGTGCTCGACGGAATTCTCCGCCAAAACGGAACTGGTGTTTTCCCGTTGTGTAGGAAACCACGTCGGTGAGATGTCCGGTGATATCTTCGCGGCCTTCCGAAGGCGTCAGGCCGATTTCGTCAAATCCGGTGATTTGAATGTTCGGAGCCCCGGCCAGGTCGAAACCGTTGTAAAGATTCAGGCCCGCGGCTGTGAGGTTGAAATTCGTGTTGAAGTCGCTGAAAATCTGGCGGAAGTAGTTTACACCAGCCAGCAGCTGGTTCGAAATCTTCGGAGACAGAGTGGAGTTCCACGAAGCCGCGTAATTCGACACGTGAATCGGAGCAACTTCGTAGTAGTACTTCAACTCCGAAGCGGCTTCCGAGAGCGCCGTTCCTCCGACCGGCGCGACCTGGTTTCCTTGACCGGCAAAATAGTGAAAAGAAACCGTGTTCTTATCATTGATCTTGTAATCGATTTTGCCTAGCCCATTATAGCTGTAGCCATATTCGGGATCCGGGCTCGAGAAATTGTCCGGGGTTGCCGGTCCGGTCAGCGCGGTCGCAGGCCAGAGCGTATTGAGAAGATTCATCGTCACCGGGTTCGGAGTCACGCCGAATTTCGTCAACTCGGCAAGCGCTTCCGTTTGGTACGCCGCCGAAGGCTCGGTGCCAAGTCCAGGCAAGCCGATGTCGAATCGCTGTTTTTCGAAAGTCAGAAAGAAGAACAACCGGTCTTTGAGGATCGGCCCGCCGACGGAGAATCCGTACTGCTGGTTGCGGTTTTCTTTTTTCGAGTCGACGAACGGAGAGGCCGCCGCAAAAGCTTCGTTACGAATGTAAAAGTAAGCGGAGCCGTGGAAGTCATTGCCGCCCGACTTCAGCGCCAAGTCCACCGTGCCGCCAGGATTGCGGCCGGATTCCGGCGCCGCCTGCGTCTGCACTGAAAATTGGTCGATCGAATCGATCGGCAGAACGATACCGGCGATGTCCGAAACGCCGCCCTGATTGACCGCGGGAATGTTGTGCCACAAGTCGTTGTTGTCTACGCCGTCGATCTGCCAGTTGATCTGGTTGGCGCGCGTGCCGTTCAGCGAGCCGAAACCGCCCGCCGAGTACCCGGCAAATCCGGGTGCAACGCTGATCAACTGCGTGAAGTCGCGACCATTGAGGGGCAGCGTTTGCAGATCGCTGCCGGTCACCAAAGTGGTCTGTGTTTCCGAGGTTGTGTCCAGGGTCAGCGCAGCAGCGGATACCTCTACCGTGGTCGCTTGCTGCGATATCTTCAGCTGCGCCGGAAGCGTGTAAATGGCACCCTGCGTTACCAAAATGTTGTCCACGGTCAGCCCGGGGAACCCTTGCGCGTTGATGATTACCGAGTAGGTGCCGACCGGAAGATCCTGGAAGGCAAATCCTCCGTCGCTGGTGGAAATCGTCGAATGTTCAATTCCAGTCGCTTTGTCGACCGCCTTGACTTGAGCGCCGGGAATTACGGCTCCCGAAGGATCGGTCACCGTTCCGTTGATCGCTCCGCGGAACGTCTGCCCCATGGCTGGCAAGCCTAGAGAAAATACTAAAAGCACGGTTACGAACAGTCTTTGCATCTCTTACCTCGCAATCGAATTTTGGGAACGTTCCACCCAAGCTGCCCTGGGCCGCTTGAGAAGGAAATTGCCGACGCATCGTTGCCTTGACGCAACGTGCTGCCGGCTTGATTGACCGAGGCTCTGGAAAACCGAGCCACACCCATGTTTGGTTTTTGTCCGACCACGTCCTCGTCATGGAGGCGTGCAATACAACTTACTGGCTACAACGCCGAAGTTGGCGAATGCTGCTCCCAATAGAGGTCCAAGTCAAAGTTAAACTATGCGTTTCGCGAGTTGGGAAATTCAATCCAACGGTCCGTACAGTCCGCGAACAATGCTGCCCGCAAGTTGGAAACATCTAGGGCGCTCTTGCAAGGGGGCGCTTCTGGACCTCCGTACGAGCCCCCGCGAACCAGGCTTTGGGCCGTCGGGAGAGGTCATTCATGCCCCGCCAAGGGGCGTACCCCTGCCGATAACCTCGAAAAAGTACTATTGACCCGGTACATTGGTAGCAGTAGCTTTGGTTTTCCCCTCCCCGGCCTGGTAGCTCCTCTCGCGTGAGGTCAACATGAGTCTCAGCACCAACCCGATCTCCCCGGCTTCGCAGGAACGTTGGGCTCGTCTGCGCAGCCACAAACGCATCTTTTCGAAGGTAAAATTGCTCGTTGAGTGGGACGAGGATTCCGCCCAGCAGCGCGCCAATGCCGTCACCGTGGACGTCAGTCACTCCGGCTGCATGGCCGTGGTTGGTGCGCCCCTGCCGCTGCACCGCCGCGTCCGCCTCGTACATCCCGAATCGGGACGCAAAGCCGAAGCCGAAGTCGTCTGGCGCGACCACGAAGCCTGGGACGTCGGCCTCGAGCTAGTCAAGCCAGACGCCTCCTTCTGGGGCGTCAAGCTCTAAGTTCTGACCCCTGCGAGCGAGCCGTTAAGCGGCCTCCACGAAGCCCGGCCGCGCGAGGGTTGATCGCCCGCCAAGTCACCAAAGTCTCCGTGTCCTCTGTGCTCCTATCTTCGTGAACTCTGTGTCAAATCTTTTTCCGTTCTCGTCTCCGCATCTCCTTCCGTCCGTCCACGAGTCAATGACCCGTAGCGTGGCTCCCCCCGCCTGACGACCCTCCCAATTCAAGCTACACTTACGCCATCGACTTGGTCGGAACGCTCAGGAGGACAACATGGTCAGCTTCAGAAACAGCAGCGGCGACAGCCACGAATTCACAATGCGCCCCGCGATCCCGGGCCTGCGCAATTTGCTCATCGTAGCCGCGGTCTTGATAGCGACTATCCTGGTAATTTCCTTTCTCTTCCGCGTCACACGCATCGAGGCAGGCCACGTAGGCGTGGAGATCAATCTCGCCGGGAATCAGCGTGGCGCTTCGGAGATTCCGGTGCGCACCGGATGGGTCGTCTATTCCCCCTTGAGCACCCAGATCATCGAGTTTCCGACGTACGTCCAGACCGTCAAGTGGACCAAGGACACTTCCGAAGGCCATCCCATCAACGAAGAAATGGGCTTCAACTCCCGCGAAGGCATGGAGATTTTCGTGGACGTCTCGTTGTCTTACGCCATCGATCCGCTGCACGTGCCGGACTTCTATATAAAGTACCGCGTCAGCGACCTGGACCTGTTCACCCACGGAATCCTGCGCGACATCGTAAGAAATTCGCTGAATGAAGTCGCCTCCACGTACAACGTGGAAGACATTTATGGCGATCATAAAACCGAGTTCATCAACAAAGTGGAAGCCATGATCGAAACGAAGGTCGCCGGGGTGGGCGTGAGCGTGCAGCAATTCGGCTTCATCGGAGCGCCGCGCGTGCCCGCGGTGATCGCCACGGCCATCACTGCAAAGGCGCAAGCCATCCAGCAAGCCGAGCGCGCCCGCAACGAGCTGGCCACCACCCAAGCCGAAGCCGCCAAGAAAATCGCGGAAGCCGAGGGCGACGCGAAATCCCTGGTAACCCGCGCGCAAGGCGAAGCCGACGCCAACCGCATCCGCCAGAACTCTTTGACTCCGCAACTTCTCGAACTCCGGCGGATCGAAAACAACAGGGAGATGATCGACAAGTGGAACGGCCAGCTTCCAACAGTGCAGTCGGGTGCGGGCGGCGCGCTGATGTTGCAACTCCCTAAGCCTCAATAGCGGCCTCAAGGGTTACGTGGCACAGCCATTTCTGGCTGTGACTGCGTCCGGTGGACAGCTATTTCCTCATCACGTCTCACTGCTATCCGCAGTCCGAGAATCGCACACGACGATAGCTTGCCGCTCCCGGCCAAATTCTCAAGGGTTTGACGCCTGAAACGACAAGCTGTTCTCCCGCAGCTCTTCCCACTTTTTCCGCCAAGCCTCGTGCTTCGGACTCTCCGCGTAATCCGCGGCAGCATCCGGGCTGGTGAACTCAATCGCATACACGCCGTCAAAGTCGCGAATCTGATTTCGCTGCGTCTTCAACCAGATATTCTTAATCCCCGGAATTTTTGCGGCCATCGCCTTGATCCCCGCAAGTGCCTGGTCCTTGTCATCCTGCGACACCGTGTTCTTCCACTTGTACACCACCATGTGGATCACGGTCTTCGGCTGCCCGAATCGATTCTGCGCCTCCACGCTGCGAGCGTGCCAAGTCCCAACGCCAACTCCCGCCACAAAAAGACCGAGCCCCAGCGCCATCTGCAACCACCGGTAATGCCCGAACGCCTTCATAATTTCCTCCAGTAAGGGCGGGGCTAGTTTACCCTGAGCTTCGAAGGGCTCCGCTCGGCCATTGCGTCTTGCTACAACCGCCAAGCGTGCGCCCAGACCAACGCGTCACGCCCATTCCGTCGCCCATCTCAACACAACGTCACAGTCTAAGTAAGACATCGCGCCCCAAGCAACGCAACGTTACAGTTTGACGCGCCCACAGCCGCAACGTTACGCTCATTCCGCCGATTTTTCCGAGCGCCAATGAACTCCTCCGACACCGAAGTGCCGCAATCCAGAACCCCCGCCGCGGAACCCCCGAAGCTGCCGGTGATCTGGATCGGCTATCTTCTCGGCATCGCCACTATCGTCGCCGAGTTTGTCGCCGTCGGTCTTCACCCGGAGCTGGCGAAAGACGGCGGCATCCCTCCGCTCTATCTTTTTCTCGTAAGCTTTGTCGGTGGCGTGTACTGGTTCGTCTGCATTCACCGCTACCACGTCATTCTGGCCAACGTGCCCGGATGGAAGCATCCGATATCGCCCGCGCGCGCCGTCGGCTTTCACTTCATTCCGTTCTACAATTTGTATTGGGTCTTCAAATGGCCCGAAGAAATCGCGACGTTTGTGAACACTCGCCTGCATGCCAAAGTCATGAAGCCCGTAGCCGTCGGCATCGCCGTTCTTGGCGCTCTCGTATTGCGCGTTCTGGACCCCGGCTTCGGTCTGATCCTGCTATTTTTCCCGATGTCCTACATTTCCGAATGCCTCCGCCGTGCTTTCGCGGCACCGCCTGTTTTTCTGGGCGCACCGCCGTCGCTCGAATAATGGAATCTGGGAGCTGAGAATGCCTCAACCAAAATTCTGTCTTGTTTTCTTGGCAACGATTGCCGCGTTGCCGCTGGCACTGCTCGCGCAAGAGCACGCCCCGGTCAATCCGCTCGCGCACGAAATTTTCAAGCAACTCATCGACATCAATACCACCGATTCCGTCGGCAACGTCACCATCGCAGCGGAAGCGATGGCCGCCCGCCTCCGCGACGCGGGCTTCACCGAACAAGACGTACAAGTCGCAGGCCCCACCGACCGTAAGAAAAACATGGTCGCCCGCATCCACGGCAGTGGAAAACGCAAGCCTGTCCTCTTCATCGGCCATCTCGACGTCGTCGAAGCCCGCCGCGAAGACTGGACCACCGACCCGTTCGAGTTCATCGAAAAAGACGGCTACTTCTACGGTCGCGGCACCAACGACATGAAGGAAAGCGACGCCATCCTGGTCACCAATTTCATCCGCATGAAAAAAGAAGGCTTCGTTCCCGACCGCGATCTGATTCTCACCCTGACCGCCGACGAAGAAGGCGGCAACTACAACGGTGTCGATTGGCTAATTAAAGAGCACCGCGACTGGATCGACGCCGAATACTGCATCAATCTCGACGCTGGCGAGTTCGAAAAACAAGGCGACCATCGCCTGCTCACCGCCATTCAAGCCAGCGAAAAAGTCTACGCCGACTTCCAGCTGGAATCGCTGAACGCCGGCGGCCACAGCTCCGTGCCTTCCAAAGACAATGCCATTTATCACCTGGCCGCCGCTCTAACGCGCCTCGAGAGTTTTTCCTTCCCCACCAACATCAACGAAATCACCCGCAACTATTTCCAGCAAACCGCGGAGCTGACACAAGGCCCAGTCGCCGCCGACCTGCGCGCCGCGGCAAAACAGCCTCCCAACCCGGCCGCGGTAACCCGCCTTTCCGCCATCCCCTATTACAACGCGCTGTTGCGCACCACCTGTGTTGCCACCATGCTCTCCGGCGGCCACGCGCCAAACGCCCTCCCGCAAACTGCCCGCGCCAACGTAAACTGCCGCATCTTTCCCGACGAAGATCCAGCCGACATTCGCAAAACCCTCGAGCGCGTAATCGCCGATCCGAAAGTCGCAGTCGCCGATGTACCGCTCCACGCCGCCGACGGTTCCGTAGTCAGGTTAGTGACCGTGCCACCATCCCCATTGCTTCCCGAACTCACTCACGCCATGGACGACACCGTTCACGCCATGTACGGCAACGTTCCCGTCGTAGCCTCCATGTCCACAGGCGCGACCGACGGCCGCATCACCCGCACCGCAGGCATCCCCACCTACGGCATCTCCTGCATGTTTTTCGAAGTCAACGACAACCGCGCCCACGGCAAAGACGAACGCGTAGGCATCCAGGATATTTACGACGGCATACAATACAACTACAACCTAATCCAGCAAATCTCCGCGCCCAAATGACGCCCCCACGTGCCTCGTGACGCCACCCTGAGATAACGCCAACCTGTAGCCGCCCTCTTTCAGAGGGCGGGGTTTAGACGCGCCATCAGCGCAAACCTTGCCCCCGATGACTAACCCGCCGATTTCCAATCCCGCCCCAAAAACAAACAAACGGCCCGGTGAATCCACCGGGCCGTCACAATCCACCACGAATAAAAATAACTCGATTAAGGTTTGGCCGCCGGATCCACCGGAGCCGCATTAGCCGCTTCCGGCGCCTTGGATTCCGCGGCACTGGCATTGATCGGCTTAGACCCATCCGCATTATTAAACCGCGTCAGGTACGGCATGAACGGCGTCACTTCGAACGGCATCTTCTCCCGTTCCGCCACCGCCCCCAACGGTTTGCTCTTCAGCAGGTTCAACTGATCCACCCAGGGATCGAGTTTCACGCGCCCGCCAATCGGCAAAGCCGCGATCATCTGTGGATTCGTTTTCGCATCCGCGGGCCCGCTCGCCTTCACGTCCGACACCACCGGAACCCGGTTGCCCAGGTGCGGGCTGATCAAGTTCGGAATTTCCTTCTGCCGAGCCTCCAGCGCGGTCATGAACAGCGCCGCGTTGCCCAGTTGATTCTTGTAAGGTGAATTGGCCAGCAGTTGGTTCGCTTTGTCGCTAGCCGCTTTCTCTTCCTCCGGCGTGCGCGCAAAACCGAAATGCCGGAACGAATCCTTGTCGTCAATCAAGAGCTGATCGAAAAACGCAAAGTTCGAATCCATCCGGTGTCCCAGCACCACGTGACCCAGTTCATGCGCGATCACCGTCGCCAGGCTCGCTTCATCCGGCAGCACGTCGACCAATCCGCGGCTCAACACGATGGTGTGACCCAGCGTGAATGATTCCAGCGTCGTCGTCATCATCACCCGGCACTGCACTTCCGGCTGAATATCCAGGTTGTTCGTCACTTCCAGGTTGTTGACCACCGTCTCCAGAACTTTGTCCACTTCGCCCTTCGGCGACATCAACCCGAGCCGCTGCAAACGGTCTGCAACGTTATCTTCCGCCTCACGGTCCCACGAGCGCTGCGCCTGAATCGGCGTAAGGTCGTTCGCCGTTTTCGAATCGTCCTGCACCGGCGTCTCCACCAGCAGCTTGCTCAACTCCTGCTCCTGCGCCGCATGGCCGATGTTGTAGCCCCACAAACGCGTCTGCGCGCGGAAATCCAATTTCTTCGTCATCGCGTAATGCAATTCTTTTTCTTCGCTATACACGAACGAAGGCATCCACATGCCCGGCTGCACGTTCGTCCGCCAGCTGTCGAAGTGGAAGTAATAGCTCGAACGCCCGCCGCCACCGTAGCCGCCGTTAAACCGCACGATGTTGTAACCCTGATCCTCGACCCAGATGCGGCCCAGGAACCTGCCCTTGCCCGACTTCGGCAACGGCGTCACGTCGAACACCAGGCACCGCACTTCGCCCAGAAATTCACGCTTCACGTAGTCGAACTTGTAGTGCTGCTTGTCGAATCCGTTCGTGTCGATGAAGATCATCTGCAAAAAACCGTCCGGCAGATACTGCATCGCAAACGAAAAGAAATTCCCCATACCCCTGAATACCTTCTTGCCCTTGGTGTCGGTGTCTGACAGAGACTCCAGGTTCACGCCTTTGCCGAAATCCGCTTTGCCCAGAAAATATTTATCCCCAGCAGGCACGAATCCCAGGTCCTTGTCCGGCTTCAAATTTTGAATGTAGGTCTCGACCAGCGGCGAAAACTTGCGGATATCCTGGTTCAGCTTATTTTCGCTCGCAACCACGCGATCGACCACTTCTTCCATGTTCCGCGCCTGATCGACCCCTGCGGGGATCGCCGCGGGCGTCGCTGCCGGGGCCGGATCGGGAACCGCTGCGGCGGCCATATTTCCCACTCCGCTCGACATGAGCGCCAGAATCGCTGTAGCTACGTACGTACGCATTATTGCTCTCCTCAGTAAGCCAGTCGGAATTCAATTCGCACGCGGGCCGGAAAATCCACCGCCTCGCCATCCCGCTTCGCCGGTTTAAATTTGATTTGCTGCGCTGCTCGAACCGCCGCTTCATCCAGACCGTGGCCCAGTCCGCTCACCACGTGCCCCACTTGCATCGTTCCGTTCGCCAGAAACACCACGTCGATCGACACGTCGCCTTCCAACTTCAACGTCCGCGCTTCGTCCGTATATTCCGGCCTCGGCTTTGACAAAATATCCACTTGCGACGTTCCCGTGTCCGTGGCTGCCGCCTTCTTCTTCGGCGCTTCGGCTACCGTCTGATCGCCAAATCCGCTCGTGCGCACCACTCCCTGCTTGCCGCCGCCTTCGGGAGGATTCGCAATGCCGTTGCCAAACCCGGTGCTCGCCACTACGCCTCGAGCCCCCTTATCGCCGCCGGTGCCGTTTCCATACCCAGGTCCGCCCGGAAGTGCCGGCGAGCCCAGCCGGTTCACGTTCATCGTCTTGTTCGTATCGCCCTTGCCCGGCAATCCGTTCGGATCGCCAAACCCGCCGGTCTGCACCTTGTTGACCGGCAATTTCACCGTCGGCGCCGCGGCGCTCCCGGTGTCCAGGTTCGCCATCTTCACTTCTTCACGTGGCCGTTTC
>Ga0182015_10002405_pt1 | contig 22648 bp, 21 predicted proteins | sample 712P3MmetaG_FD_120478 | JGI IMG/M metagenome (GOLD analysis project Ga0182015, IMG submission 120478) | Permafrost microbial communities from Stordalen Mire, Sweden - 712P3M metaG | ecosystem: Environmental > Terrestrial > Soil > Wetlands > Permafrost | place: Sweden: Stordalen | collected...
GCACAGCACGACGAGTACGCCGAGAAAATCTTCAGTGATGAAGGGCAGCACAACGGCCTCTATTGGAAAGCCGCGGACGGGGCACCAGAGAGCCCCATCGGACCGTTGGTGGCGGCGGCGGTTGCAGAGGGCTACTCCAAGAGCCAGGGAGACGCTCCGACTCCCTATCAGGGATACTATTTTCACATCCTGACTCGTCAGGGGAAAAACGGTCCAAGTGGCGCGAAGAGTTACGTAGTAAACGGCAAAATGACCGGCGGATTTGCTTTCGTGGCCTATCCGGCGGTGTACAGATCGTCCGGCGTGATGACATTCATTGTTAACCAGGACGGGGTTGTTTACGAGAAAGATCTTGGTAAGAGGACCGATGTTGTCGCCAAGAACATGAAGGAATACAACCCCAATTCCAGTTGGCAAAAGGCTGAAGAGCAGCAGGAGCAGACTGCCAGCGACCAGCACGCCAAGTAAGAGGCATTCTGCCGCTGAACTCGCTCCGGCGGACTCATGCCCGCTTCGCACACCGCAAAATATGCCTCTTCAGAATCCGCATCTGGCATTGGACAATTGCCAACGCCGAGTAACCCTTGGGATCGCCGCCAGAGCGGTGGTTTTGAGTTCGGTGGCAGCGATCTCAAAAGTATCTGCGATTGCAAAGGGATACAACGATTTTTCCATTGTTGCTGTGATTTCTGAAATCGGGCGGAACACAATCCCACTCTTCCGCCATGTTATTCAAAATAAACAAGTCGCTTCGAATTTCAAACCCACTCGCAGGGACTGTTTTCGTCTTTGGAATGAGCGACATGCAGTTTTGCAAGGCCCAGGTGCGTGCCGTTAACGCTAAAACCGACTGATTGGGAATCAGTTTTTCGATCGGCGAAGGAGGAATTTTGCAGACCCGGGTCGGTACGCCCGCTTCTGGACCGCCGAACAAAAAGCCACCCTGGACGTCTCGCCGATTGCGGCTCATGGCTTGCAGATTCGCTTCTCAGCTCTTAGGGCTCGGGGCAGCGTCCGACAACGCGCCACTTCCGCGCCAAGCGAGCAGGGGGTTCAGTTCACTGTGCCATCAAGAGAACGGCGCGTTGCTAACCGCGTTCTCGGCACCGTGGAACACGTCAACTCTCTAAACGCCGACCTTAGAATCCGGATGGACCTCCGGTCGTGATGTTCGATTCAATATTCGCGAGCACGAGCACCTTGACCACGGATACGCAGTGACCAGCCGCAGCGGCCACGGGCAAACCGCGGAGCGGGCGCTAGTCGACGTGGACACAACGTAAAGCAACCGAAGTGGAACAAGAGCTGGCTGCGCCCAAGACAGAAACGGTGGGCTAGCGAGGGGGATGGCCCTCCGAAGAAGAGCAAGGTCATGGACTCGGAACGGGACCCGCATAAGATGCGACAACGGGGAATTAACCTACGCAGAAGAGCGAACTTCGTTGGCTCCGGCTCGTCGTCGTACCGCTTCAGGTAGTTCACAGGAGGTGGTTCCATGGTTTTCTCCTTATTACTGCCCTGTTACAAGCTCTTCAGATACTCCACCAGGTCCCATCGTTGGTCATCGGTCAGGCTCCGCGTCGAGCATTCATGGCCGGCATTACTATTGCCGGGCAGGGTTGTGTCAAACTCAAACTCCGAAGAAGTCCCCGGCGATTTGCCCAGCAAGCCGCCTGCCTTGAAGCCCACTTTCGCCGGATCGAACTCGCGCGATCCCACCATGAACTTCTGCGGTCGGTACTTCGTGCCTGAAGGATCGTCCTTCTCGGGGCTGGCCGGCAGCAGCATGTCATAGAGAGTTGGTACCGAACCGTTGTGCAGGTAGGGCGCCGTCGCCCAGATGCCGTTCAACGGCCGGCCCTTGTATGCCCGCAACGATTCATACGGCTGTGCTGTCGTGTCCGGCGTGTAATTCCCGGACTTGATCGACGGTTTAATCTGATTCTTGAAATAAGCGTTGATCAAATCAATCGCCCAATCCGCCCCGCGGGTGAAGAACCACTTGTCCGGGTCTGGTGTTGCTACTACGTTCTCAGTCGCCTTGGTCAGCAGAGCCGCGACTGGCGCTCTCGCGTCCAGCAAAATGTTGCCGACTTCCGTGGTTTTGACATACTCTTTCCGCAGGATTCCGCTGTATCCTTTGTCGTCTACGCTGTTATTGGCCATGGTTGGATCTGTACCCGTTTCAGACAGTTTCCCCATCTGTGCTACCACCCGCCGGTTATCGCTCGTCGACTCGATTTTGGCGTGGCAATGCGCGCACATCTGGTCATACAAGCGTTCGCCTCGCTTCACTTTCGCATCATCCAGGCCCGGCAATCCCGCCTTGGCGACTGCGTCCGTCCACTGGGGCGAGTGCAGCCCCCATAGCCGTTCTTCAATCTGCGTTAAGTTGTGCGCTTTGATTGACGATTGGAAGCTGATGTAGGGCGCTCTCAATCCTTGACCGGTAACCAGAGAGCGCAGCGACAACCTCTTCTTCTCGTTCCAGTCCAACGTCGCGAACACCCCGATCACTTCACCCGCGTTTCTTCCCAACGGCCCAATGTTGGCGTTGGCCCCAATCCCGTTCCACTGCACGTAATCATGATGGGGAATGTCCCATAGGAAGGGATAACTCACCGGTGCATTCGGCGGATTAAATACTCTCTTGCGAAACTCCTTCAGCTGTGTTTCGGAAAGCACGCTCGCCAACTGTTCCATGACCTGATCGCGGTCCTGATCAGAGAGCACCGGCTTCAGTTCGTTCAGCACCTTGTCGATTTCATCCGGCGGGAGCAGATCGACCAACACCCAGCGCAGCGATTCGCCATTCATCACATGCTCCTCGACGCGGTTATAGATCCGGCCAAAAGCGTCCAAGCGCGCATACCCGTACTGCACCTTGGCGTTCTTGGTATCGTCGGTGTACTTGGTGTCGTTGATGAAGTTGTAGGCTTCCATGCGCAGCGTGTAACGTTTCAGGTCGGCTTCCACATCGTCTGCGTTGCCGTAGCTTCCCGCCTTCAAAAGCGCTGCCACAAATCGCTGGTTCTTTGCAGGATCGTTCTGTGTTGCTTTCAGCGCGGATGCCAAGGCATGCAGGAATCCGTCCATGTCGGCTGCCGACGGACCGCCATCAATGCGTATTCCCACGCCGTTATAATTCAGCTGAGCAGTGTGGCATGCCGCGCAGCTGAACCCCATATACTTCTTGCCGCGGTAGGTGTCTGCCACCATCCCCACTGGTAGCTCATCGGGATTACTCTTGGTCTGTGTTCGAGTTAGGTAGCGATAGCGATTCATGTTCTCGGCGGAACGAAAAAGTTCTTGCGAGTTGTCCTGCTCTAGCACCAAAAACATGTCGTAAGGCAAGAGGTCGGAGCCCTGGGTGATGTTGTAAAACCACAGGCTGTCTGCCGGCGTCCAACCCTGGTCCAGATACACGACCCTATCGAACCGATCGCCAAAGCTATCAGGCCCCATCACTCTTGCCCCACGGTCCGCGTTGTTATTCACCACTCTGTAGTAAGCCAGTGGAAACCAAGTAGTGGAATTGAGGAGCAGCACCACGATCACTGTCGCCAGCGCACACACCGCCCAGACGACCCAGCGCTTCGAGTGTGTGCCGATGCTGTACAAGACTCTAATTAGAAGTTTCTGCATTGCGAATCTCCTGGGACAAACTTCCGTGCGTTGCGACACTTACGTGTGTAGGCACGGCCAGTACTCGCACGGACATGCGCAGTCCGGCGTCGTTGCCGCACGCACACAGTGCGACTCTACCTCTCGACACACCGATCCTTTATTTCGGGGAAGTTGGCGAGTAGAAGCCCCCTCGGATGAGAAGCCAGAAACGCTTCATCCTTCGCTCGCCGAACCGAACAAACATATGCACTGGAGTACTGAATGTCAATGACTATCCTTCGATGCCTCGGGAGTTTTCGTCCAAGCCTCTATTTTGTGGTTTGACTTCGCGCTAGACACTCCCGACCTACATTTTGTGCCATTTGATAGCCGATACGGAACCGATGAAAACGCGCAATCGAGAAAAAGACGGAAGTAAACAAGTCCGCCTGCAGAGGCGAACGCCATATACAAATCAGGCAGAAAATGAAAACCTGGCACAGTTTACCGCAGGTGATAGTTGCAACTTTCAGTAAGCACTCTGGGTCACGCGATATCCGCGTGACCCATGTTGTCCCGCACAACCTCCGACCTTGCACCTTGGCGCAGCATGGCCGGAATGCAGGGCGCGGAAGCTCAGAAAATGCCTTGATCGTGGATTGAGCAGTGTGCGGACCTCGGCGAAAGCTGCTTGCCAACAATCGCCGCGGGCAAATTGATTTCCGGATGCGTACGTACGACGTCTGCAATCGACTTGCCCATGTCTTCGTTTACCGGGGTTGCCAGAAAGGCGTGGACGATATTTCCCGCGTGCGGCCCGGTCGTATCCACCGCCATACCCGCGATTTGTCCGCTCTCATTGATGTTGCTAGCCGAGATTACGAAGAGGTGGGAGCTTGCCGGGAATAGAGTGTTAAGGTCGATCGTCACGCCGTTCTGCCAGATGAGGCCGCGCGACCAACTCGCGCCGTTGTTGGAGTTAAAGGAGCTTCCCACCGCCTGGCCCCGGTTGTTGATGCTGGTGGCAAAGGAGGCAACATCTCCCGGCAGAAGGGGGCCGAGGCTTGTGACTGTATTGTCCTGCCAAAGAGCGGCCAAGGGTATGCCGTCAGAGTTAACGGCTTGCCCAACAATTTGGCCGTGGCTGTTAATGGCGTAGGCTATGGCGCCCGGATCTCCGAGGTCCGGAAGCGACGTGGCAGCGCCGTTTTCCCACACTACGGCGTAATTCGCTGCGGTGCAGGTTCCCGAGTAACCTACGGCTTGACCTTGATTGTTGATGCCGTATGCGACGCCATCTGGATCGCTACCGATGGTAGGAAGAGCCTGGGCCTTGCCTTTGGTCCACACCACCGGCAGGTCAATCATAAAATTCTCCGTGCCGGGCGGGCATGTAGAGTCCGCGGTACCGTTTTCCGCATAGCCTGCGACTTGTCCGCGGTTATTGATAGCGCTGGCCTGCCCGTTATTCCCGCCCACCGTTGGCAGAGCGCTCATGAGGCCGTTTTGCCAAAGAAACGGAAGACACGTAAGGTGTGTGCCGAAACCGCAAACATCTTCGCCATTCGGATCTGGAACAGATGTCTCGGACATACCGACGGCTTCCCCGGGGTCGTTGATTCCGTTCCAGTTGATCGAACTGTTCGGTCCTCCGAGCGTGCCGAGTTCGAGCTTGAGTTCGCCAATGCTGATGCTATCGGTGCCTTGGACGAGGTGGGCGGAAAGGGAAATGCTGAAAGGATCCAGTAGTTGCTCCATGTTTAACGTCCAGCCGTGATTATTAAGGCCCATGGCCATGCCAAGGTTGTCAGGGTGCTGAACGCCCAAATCTTGAACTTTGTAGCTCGCTTGCGCGACCGCAGTGCTGAAGCAAGCCAGAACCATCGTCGCAACCCCGAGTATCCAGAAATTCCGCAACTGCCTAAGCGTATTCATATCTATTCCTCCGGTAAGTCGTGTGGTGCCGAGATGACTGGCACCGCTCGGTGTCAGCGCATTCTGCAATCCAACGAGTGACCTTATGACGCGTGATTGTGACGGACGTTCAGAAATATGGTGTGAGAATTCAGAAATAGAATTCGGATCAACAAGAACATCGGCTGCAATCATCGGGCGAGGCAACTCCACGAGTCATGATCGCCAGGGCCTACCTATGCAATTCAATAAGTGCGACGGAATGCGCGATGGATTTTCATATCTATTCGCGGAGCTCGCTTGACGCTGCGATAGTCGCCATACATACTGGTTGGTATGTTGGGAGCACGCAGGAATCCGAAACGTAGAGCGACCAGGCTGCGCGATCCTGAGCGCACGCGGGAGCGCTTGCTGCAGGCGGCATCCCGCGAGATCTACAGATCGGGTTTCCAGAGTGCCAGCCTGGACAAAATTCTGGCTTCATCTGGGGTCACCAAAGGCGCACTGTACTACCACTTCGACAGCAAAGAAGCCTTGGGATATGCCGTCATCGAAGAAGTCATCGCTCCTGACGTTCACGGCAAGTGGGTGCGCCCTTTCCAAAACGTCAAGGACCCTATCGACGCTTTGATCGGCGCTGTTCAACGTGTCCCCGTTCGGCCCGCGGACGTACGGGGCGGTTGCCAACTGAACAATCTGGCGCAGGAAATGTCTCCTCTGGACGCGGGATTCCGGAAACGGCTGGCGATAATCTTCGATGCCTGGCGCAAGGCCGTTGCCTCCGTTTTGCGCGAGGGCCAGATCCACGGCAGCGTTCGCCGCGACGTGGAACCCGCTGACGCCGCTGGCGTACTGATTGCGATGGTCGAAGGCTATGGCTCGCTGGCGAAGAATGCTCAGGATCCGAAGGTGATGAAAGCGGGGATCAGGAACATCGTGGACTGGCTACGATCCCTGCGCCCGCCGGGCAACCGCAAGCGGGTCTGATCGCATCCGTTCTAACGGACAGGTTGACACTAGTACATACCAACCGGTTTGTATGCTCGGACAGTCAGCATCGCGATCGGGCGAAGAGCTTCAAACTGCATCATGAACAAGGAGAACGAACAATGACAAGGATCGCAGCGTCGCGCAGGAATCTGCTCGCAACGGGAGCCTGTGCGCTGGTTGGTGCCGTGAGCCTGCCGGGACGGGCAAGTGCCAGCGCATTGGGAGGGCAGAACTCAGCGAACGAGGAGGTAGTCCGGAATTGGTACGCAGCCTGGAAGCAGAAAGACTGGGGCCCGGTGGATCGTCTGCTCGCCGATGACTTCACCTTTAGCAGCGCCGCCGGTGACGACCACATCAGCAAGAGCGCTTTCAAAGAGCAATGCTGGAAAACACAGATCAATTTCATTGGCCAATTTGACCTGGAGCGAATCACCACTGGCACGGACGATGCCTTTGTGAAGTATCTTTGTCACACCAAGAACGGCAAATCGTTCCGGAACGTGGAGTATCTCCGAATCAAGGACGGAAAGTTGCAATCCATTGAGTGTTATTTCGGCGAGCAATCCAGCTTCCCGTCGGCAGTGAGCACTGGGCATAGATAAGGCGTGGGGTGCGATCTGCCGAAATCACAGGTGATGCTGAGTCCACAATTCAAAGGCGAACGTGGGAATCAGAAATAATGGTGGGGTGGCTGAGGTCTCTTCGCGCACCTGGTTAGACTCTGAGAGGCGGACGGCGGATGTCGAAGAACCAGGTTGTCAGGCACTGGCAGCGATTCCAACTCAGGAGAAAACGATGAACCGAAGAAGATTGGCAACGGCAGCTTCTCTAAGTTTCGCTCTGATCTTAGCGCCCATTGGAATGAAGCAAGGGCAGGCGCAAGCGCCCAAGACAGCGTATCCGAGCATGGCCCCGATCGAGCAGTACCTTATGACGGATCGCAATGCCGAGATCGCCCTGGCCCGAAGCGCAGCCCCAGAGGCCATATCCCGCGACGCAACGATTCTGGTCCTCGGACGGCATGGCTACGAGACTGCCGTCGGAGGCAAGAACGGTTTCGTGTGCGCCGTGGAGCGAGGATGGATGGGCCCATTCGAGGGTGATTTTGCTGTAAATTTTTGGAACCCCAAAATTCGAGGTCCGCTCTGCTTTAATCCGCCGGCCGCGCGATCCATCCTGCCACTTACCTATAAGAGGACGGAGATGATTCTGGCTGGGAAATCGAAAGCGCAGATCATTGATGCTCTCAAAGCCGCATACGAGAAGAAAGAACTGCCGCCCCTGGAGCTCGGAGCCATGAGCTACATGATGTCGAGAGACCAGTACCTTACCGATCATGGCGACCACCACTGGATGGCCCACTTGATGTTTTACACGCCGCTCATGGACGGTGCGGTCTGGGGTGCAGATCTGCCCAAATCTCCGGTCATGCTGAATCCACAGTTCAGTGGCGCTCCGGAACCAATCGACGTGTTCATGGTTCCCATCGACAGGTGGTCGGATGGAACGGCTGCGCCCGCAATGTAGGACACCACGATGAACACTCTGAAGATGAGTCCGGCTAGCGCTTTTCTCGTTGACCGCGTGGCGCAGCATTCGGGTGCAGCCCTGGTCGTAGCACGCGACGGGGGAGAAAAAACAGCGAGATTGACGGAGGCTTTTCCGGCGTTGCAGACGCTTGCGAAGCAACAGTCTCTCCGGGTGGCCATCAAAGTCAGGGGAAAGATTCTTTTTATCCAACTGGGCGATGTGGTCTCCGTTCAGGCTCAGGGAAACTACGTGTTGCTGCAACGGGGCACGAGTTCGTATCTGCTTCGTGAATCAATCTCGGTGGTGGCCGAGAAACTCCGGCTCTACGGGCTCATTCGCATCCATCGCTCGGTTTTGGTGAATGCGGCGTTTGTGGAAGGGATCAGACCGTATTCGACGGGAGAATATGGTCTGCAGATAAAAGGCGGAAAGGAATATACGGTCACCCGCACTTACAAGAAGAATCTCAAATTCCTGGCGAAGTTCTGGATCGGCACTAGCGGCTTTTTCTCCGGTTAAAGGCGGTCGAAGAGATGGAAAGTTCACTTCCTGACCAGATTTCGAGGCCGCCGGATATGGAGACACGCATTCTTCGTAAGCGATTGGATGCAGCCAGACTCCCGCGGCCTTGTGGCCTCACCGACAGCCACCAGTGGGCACGAATCACGGGAATCCGGAAGTATTGTTAACAGGCGTCGGAAGTACCCACTTTACGCAAGGGCTGTGAAACGAAGTTAGAGCAAACTCCAGCAGCACTCAAATCGGCTTGGGGCCTTTAGTCGCCACCAGCACCTCCAACAAAGTGGCTGCGTTACGAATGGTTCCCGCAATTGCCATGAGAGGCTCTGACATTGGCGGATGTTGCTCCGCCAGTGCGTTGAGGCGCGTGCTGACGTCCTGGAGTTGATTGACTTCGCGCAAGATCGCTTGAAAAGGCATAGGCGCACGCTCTGTCGCTGAAAAAGCCTAAGGTGGGAGAAATCCAGATGGTCTGGCTTAGGCCAGAAGACCTGAAAGAGGAGAAGGTGATAACCGCCCCGCGCAACTGTAGCACGCCAGCACGTGGTGCGCGTCTAATAAATTGACTGGACCGGTGATCGGTTCGCACTCGTGGCTATCCGCTGAGAGAAAAACCAAGAAACATCAGCCAAAATGATGCTCGCCGAACTTATCAAGGCAGTGGCGAAGTACGAGACGGGCTGGATCTGCACGAGAGCAGGTCGCACTTCGCGGAATGAAGTTCTAGTCGTGGAGGACAACGTTGAGCAGGGAACTGTGAACCTGTAATTCATCGCCAGCGTGATAATCAATGAACCCCAATTTCCTAAACCTGTTCATGAAAAAGCTGACCCGCGAGCGAGTTGTACCGACCATCTCTGCCAGAGTTTCTTGACTGATCTTGGGAATTACAGATTCGGGCCTTCCGTCCTTGCCGAAATGAGCCAGCAAGAGCAACATCCGGGCCAGTCTTTTTTCACTGGAATTGAAAAGCTGGTCAACCAAATCTTCTTCGTATCGGATGTTCCGTGTCAGCAAATATGCTACGAACATGTCGGAAAAGGCGTGTTCCCGGTGAAGCACTTCCATCATAGACCTCTTGTCGATTCGCATCACGGAGCAATCGGTCATTGCGGTTGCGGAGAACAAGCGGAGATGCTGACCTGCAAGGCAACCTTCTCCGAAGAAATCGCCTTCGTTCAGAATGCCAAGAATGGCTTCCTTCCCGGTCTTCGATACAACGGTGAGTCTTACTTTTCCTTTCTGTATGTAAAAAACAGCATCGGATGAGTCGCCCTGAACAAAGATCGCCTGCTTCGCGGGAAAAACTGCGATCTTCCTACCGCCGTCAATGGTCGAAAGGAATGTCTTGGTATCGAATTTGCCGATTTTCTTGGCTGCTCCCACGGGTGTGGTGACCTCTCAAGCCTTCCGAATGCTCAGAACGCAACTTCCTAAGACGAGGATGAAGAATGCGCGAGAAGACGAGAACGATATCGGTCCGCGGGCAAAACTGCGATCCGCTCGATGAAAATAATGATTTCATCCTTGGGGTCGGAAGTCAAACGGTTCCTCTTTGGCTTCGCCGAGCCATTCCAACATTGGAGCTTAGAGCCGCTGTTTGAATCAGTTGGAGACCTCCGAGAGAGGATCTGGGATCCTCTTAGGTCCCAAAGCGGCATCATGGTGTACACAATTTGAGCCGAGCCGATAAACCAGGCGCGTGTAGTTTCTTGAGTTTTCGAGGTGGGCAGATTTAGGGCGCTGGGTCGCGCCATCCGCGGACATCGGCAGCGAGGCGAACGGCTTCTTCAGGCCCCCAAGTTCCCGGATTGTAAATCTGCAGAGGTACGACGTTGTTAAGAATCGGATCGACAATCGACCACGCAGCCTCCGCTGCATCCTCGCGAACGAAAAGCAATTTGTCCCCGTGCATGGCGTCGGTCAGAAGACGTTCATACGGGCTCTCTTGGTCAGTTTTGTCTTTTTCGACGGCGGAGAGTTCCACTGACATGGGCAGCATTTGCGGGCCAGGACGCTTAAATCGGTCGCCTAAACTTTTCCCTCCGCTGGGTCGGCGACGCCTTCTGACGGTAAGAAATCTGGGACATCAAGGCGTGCCACACCAATCCGGTAGTCGGCCATCCCGTAATAGACGTCGAAGCGGTTCGGTGAGCCGAGATCGTCGCGCCGGTCAATACCGGTGGGAAATACAACGTTGGCGATGATGCCGTGGCGTTCCTCCGGCATCAGTGGCGTCAATACGGGCTCCGGGGAACGATAGCGGATCACTTGCGGATGCTCTTTGGAGAGCACCATCGCCCCTGCCGAGTAGCGCAGTTCGTGCACCTCGCCGCCCGGTTCTCCCATTTCGCCGACGCCGTGGTAAACGATCAGCCAGCCGTGCCGGGTCAGGACAGGTGGAGTGCCACCGCCGATTTTGAGCCGCTCCCAGGGTGACACCGGAGTTGCCAGCCGGTGATGAGACGTAAACCGACCGAGGCTGTGTGACTCACGGGCCTCCAGGGACATCTGGCAGTGGGAAATCCAGATGCTTTCCCGATCGAGATCCACCGCGCGCGTCGCGGGGCGGCGGGCGGTTTCTTTTGGACGGGTGCCGGGGAAAAGCGGGCGGTGGAGGATGGCCAGTTCCGGCTTGCCGGATGGATTAGGGACGGCAACGGGGAACAGGCTAGCATCTTTGTCATCCACGTCGCTGAATTCGATGCGGTGACGCGGAGCAAAGGTCGCCAGACCCAAGCGTTGCCAGTGAAAGAGATCCTTCGAAGCAGCCAACGCGATCCGTGGACCTCGGGAGGAAAGTGCTGTGTAAGTCATCACGTAGCGCTGCATGGGTTCCACGAACGTGATACGAGGATCTTCGCAGCCACCGCTGCCATCGGGCCGCAGCTCATAATCGGCTTCCGGCTCCAAGGCGATGCCGAGTCGTTCGACCCCTGCCGGGTCGCCCGCTTCATTGAACCGCACTCGCGCAATGCCGATGCGAGAGTAATTTCCCTGCGCGACCAGTCGCGGGAAGAGATAGAGTTCACCGTCCCGGCCACGAGCGACGGCCGGATTCAGCACGCCTTGGATCTCCTGGGGATTACCCGGCTCCGGCTCCATCACAATTCCTAGCCGCTGCAAGTTAAATCCGCTCATCAGATCCTTTTCACAAATGTCACGTTTCTAATTGCGATCTGCTAAGCAATGACCCGCCGACATATTCACCGATTCAATGCCTGAATGCCATCGCCGGGATGGCAGGTGCTGAGATTAGTTGCCATGATGAACGCCTTCTCCGCGTGCATCTCCGCGTGATTACGGGCTAACCGTTGACCTTGAATTGCGGTGCGAGCGCCCACGTCTGAAACGTCGGCAATCCCCAAGCGACGATAATCGACGATGTGTCGCGGCAAAACTGGTCAACATTGCACAGTCGCTCGCTGGAATCTCAATCACTGCATTTCGCCATAACAGCGCCGATCGGGCCAAGCTGCTGGAGTGCCAAAAAGCGGACTCCGGAAGAACGGCTGAGGTGTGCCGTGGCGAGGTGTACAAAACTGACCAGAATGCAAAGCTGAAGTCGGACATACTGAACACAGAATGCCAAACACAGGCGAAAGACGAGAGATAACCAGCCGCGTGAATGCGAGAGAAGCGGAAACCATTCAGGAGTCCAAGGAACTGGTAGCGAAAACAAAACGGTCTTCCGCGATTGCCGACACGAAGAACCTGGCACGTCGCAAACAAGAACTGAATAATTCATCTCGCGCGCGAAAGAATATGCTGCAAAGGCACCCCTGACGGAGGTTCTGCAACCATGACTGCGCAACTTGCTACAGTAGACGACTGCATTTTGGCCCGTGCGGAAGAAACTGGGAACATCCGCGATGGGAACATCATTGCCCGCAACGCCAGCGACAAACCACAGGTCGGCGGCATGCAATTCGACTGCGGATACCTTTCACCGTATTTCGTGACTGACCCCGAACGCATGGAAGTTGCCTTTGAGAACGTCTACGTTCTCATTCACGAAAAGAAAATCAGTTCTAAGAACGACTTGCTTCCACTCCTTGAGCAGATCACAAAGAGTGGCAAGCCGTTGTTCATAATCGCAGAGGATGTTGGGGGCGAGGCGCTGGCTAATCTCGTCGTGAATAAATTGCGGGGCTCGTTGCAAGTTGCGGCCGTCAGGGCACCCGGCTTCGGGGATCAGCGCAAGATTATGTTGCAGGAGATTGCCATGCTCACGGGTGGGAAGGCCATCACTGAAGGGCTCAACATCGAGCTGAAAAACATACAGATTTCCGATCTCGGTCAGGCCAGGAAGATCACTGTTGACAAGAACATCACGGTCGTTGAAGGCTGGGCCGAGGACCACCAGGTTTTCTCTCAGCCTAAGATTGGCGCGCGCCCATACAGTGGGAGTGCATCGCGCCAATATCATGCGTAGACTCGGCATTCATAAGAGCGCCGAACTCGTTGCGTATGCGATCCGCCCCTGACCGCGATCGAGGCCGACGCCAAGGCCAAAGGATATCTCTTCGTTGCACGCAAGGCTGCCATCGCTCGCGGCTGAGTCCGCCGCTTGGACTGCCCCCGTGAATTGAGATTCGAGCACGATTCTGAGAACACAGTCGACCTGAAGCAGCCTTGGCGCGATGCGCCCTCTCGCAAATCCTACGACCATTCTGCCGCGTGCCTCCGCACGCACTGAGTCCCGACCGATTCCTGTGACGATTAGTCACGGGTGATGCTCTCTTCCGTACTGTGGGCCGAGCTAAACCTCCAGCAAGAGAGGCGCTGCGTTTGGATTGTGGCGAGACACACATTTTTCGTTTACTCTATGCAGTCCGGGTTGGAGGTCTATGTCAACGGCTTCAACGGGTGCACAGAGAAGTGAAGGGCGTCATCTTGGCGCCACGATGCGACAGGACGCATGGTGGATTGAACTGTTGCCTGTCATTGTCCTGCTCGGTGCATTCGGAGCCTACGCTACGGCGCGCGCCTTCGAGGGGAAATTCTACGAATGGGGGCCATATCTCTCTCCGTTCTACTCGCCTCTCATTGACGCCCATCACCGATGGTGGCCGCTCTCTCCGGCGCTGCTGATTCTGGCTTTCCCGTTGGGTTTCCGGGTGACTTGCTACTACTATCGAAAAGCTTACTATCGAGCTTTTTTTCTCGATCCGCCGGCTTGCGCGGTGGGTGAGCCTGGCAAACGACGCTACTCAGGCGAATCGAAGTTTCCGTTTATTCTGCAAAATCTGCATCGCTACTTCTTGTATGGAGCTGTCATCTTCCTGATCTTTCTTTGGCGCGACGCGATCCGAGCTTTCTTTTTTGACGGACGATTCGGTGTTGGAGTCGGCTCCCTGGTGCTGCTATTCAACGTGATCCTTCTGACGGTGTATGCGCTTTCCTGCCACTCGCTCCGCCATCTGGTAGGAGGAAAGCTCGACTGCTTTTCCTGCTCCGCCTTTGGGCGTCCTCGCCATACGGCGTGGCGCGGACTGACAATTCTGAACGAGCGTCACATGCTGTATGCCTGGATCAGCCTGGTCACCGTCGGCCTGACTGATCTGTACGTACGGCTGGTTGCCAGCGGCGCTATCACCGATTTGAGACTCTTGTGAACACTGAATACGAAACTCACGACTGCGATGTATTGATCATTGGCGCAGGCGGCGCCGGCCTGCGCGCGGCACTCGGGGCGCTCGCTCAGGGCGCGAAGGTGGGAGTGGTTTGCAAGTCTCTGCTCGGCAAAGCGCACACGGTGATGGCGGAGGGTGGCATCGCGGCGGCCATGGCCAACGTGGACTCCGCCGATGACTGGCGCACTCATTTTCGCGACACCATGCGCGGCGGCAAATTTCTCAATCATTGGCGCATGGCGCAAATCCACGCTCAAGAAGCTCCCGAACGCGTGCGCGAACTGGAGCAATGGGGAGCGCTTTTCGATCGCACCAAAGACGGAGAGATTCTGCAGCGCGCTTTCGGTGGTCACACTTTCCGCCGGCTATGCCACGTGGGAGATCGCACCGGCCTCGAAATGATTCGCACCTTGCAGGACCGCGGCGTGCAGATGGGAATCGACGTCTTCATGGAGTGCACGGTCAGCCGACTGCTAAAAGATGGGGACCGCATCGCCGGAGCATTCGGATATTGGCGTGAACAGGGACGATTCGTAGTGTTTCGAGCCAAGTCGATTGTCATGGCCACAGGCGGCATTGGCAAAGCGTATAAGATCACGTCCAATTCGTGGGAATACACCGGCGACGGAATGGCGCTCGCCTATGGCGCAGGCGCCGAATTGTTGGATATGGAATTTGTGCAATTCCATCCCACTGGAATGGTGTGGCCTCCTGGAGTGCAAGGACTTCTCGTCACCGAGGCGGTGCGCGGCGAAGGCGGAATTCTGCGAAACAAATTGGGCGAGCGTTTCATGGAGAAATATGATCCGAAGAGAATGGAGCTCTCCACGCGCGATGTAGTGGCGCGTTCCATTTACACGGAAGTGCGCGAAGGCCGCGGCACCGAACACGGCGGCGCATTTCTCGACATCTCGCAGAAGCCTGCCGATTATGTGAAAAAGAAGCTGCCCAGCATGTACCACCAGTTCAAGGAGCTGGCCGATGTGGATATCACCAAGGGACCGATGGAGGTCGGACCGACTTGCCATTACATGATGGGGGGCATTCGGGTCGAGGGGGAAACGACGCAATCCACTGTCCCGGGACTTTTTGCCGCTGGTGAAGCGGCAGCCGGACTGCACGGCGCAAACCGTTTGGGCGGCAATTCTCTTTCAGACCTGCTGGTCTTTGGCCGCCGCGCAGGAATAGCCGCCGCCGATCACGCCAAGACGGTGCAGACTACGACCATCGACCCACGGCAGATCGAGGATGCGGCACGCGAGATATTAACTCCTTTCGAGCGTAATAAAGAAGATGGTGAAAATCCTTATACTGTACATCGCGATTTGCAGGATGTGATGCAGAACCTCGTCGGCATCTTTCGCAACCGCGAAGACCTCACGCGCGCTTTGGACGAACTGGAGAAACTCAAGGTGCGTGCCGGACGCCTGAGCGTAGAAGGGTCGCGAATGTTTAATCCGGGCTGGCACCTGGCCCAGGATCTAAAGTCGATGCTGATCGTTTCCGAGGCCGTCACGCGTAGCGCACTGGCACGCGAAGAGAGCCGTGGAGCGCACAGCCGCATCGATTATCCTGACCTCGACGCAACGTGGGGAACGAAAAATAATGTGATCGACCGTGATGGAAGTGCAATGAGGCTGCGCCAGACGGCGGTGGCGGAAATGCCCGGCGAGTTGAAGCAACTGGTTGCGGATGAGCAATCGGGATGAGGACAAAAAAGAAGAGAGTTAGCGAGGGGCGCAATGGCAGAAGCAACCTTTGAGGTGTTCCGCGGAAACCGCGAGGGCGGACAGGCCACCACCTACCGCGTCCCGATTGCTCCGGGAATGGTCGTACTCGACGCGCTCCATCATATCCAGGCGCATCAGGCGCCCGATTTGGCGGTGCGCTGGAATTGCAAAGCGGGCAAATGCGGCTCCTGTTCGGCGGAGGTCAATGGTCGTCCGAGACTTACCTGCAAAACACGCATGGACGCGCTGCCGCTCGACAAGCCCATCACCGTTCAGCCGATGAAATCATTTCCGGTGATCAAAGATCTGGTCACCGATGTCTCCTGGAATTATCGCGTCAATAAGAAAATCCCACCGTTTACGCCTCGCCCCGGCGTCAAATGGAAAATGTATCAAGAGGATGTGGACCGCGGGCAGGAGTTTCGTAAGTGTATCGAGTGCTTCCTCTGCCAGGATGTGTGTCACGTTCTGCGTGAGCACGAGAAAATGGAGCAGTTCGGAGGCCCGCGGTTTTTCGTTCGCGTTGCGGGACTCGAAATGCATCCGCTCGACGCAATATCTCGCACACGCATGCTTAAGGATGAGCTTGGCATCGGCCTCTGCAATATCACCAAGTGCTGCACTGAGGTGTGCCCCGAGGAGATCCACATCACGGACAACGCGATCATTCCGTTAAAGGAGCGCGTGGTCGACGAATTTTATGATCCCTTGCTTATGCTGGTCAGAAAGATTCGAGGGGCGGAACAAGTCTAGCCGCGAAACAGGAATCGGACTGAAGGCAAAGGATCTCCCTTGGAGTTCACATTATGGAGTTCACACTAAAGACCATATCGAAAGCCGGTATTCCAGAAGCGATCTCAAAAGCCGAGCTCTACCGCTCGCTGAATGAACCGGAAGAAGCAGAATCGATTTGCCGCGACATCCTGGCGGTTGAGCCCGAACACCAACTTGCCCTTCGCCTGCTGGGCCTGGCAATCACCGACCAGTTTTGTGGAGATGCCTCGGATCGTCACCGAGACGCAGGGGAACTTTTCCATAGTCTCGCTGAGCCCTACGAGCGCCTTTACTACACAGGCCTGCTGCACGAACGACGAGCCAAGGCCCAAATGCGAATCGGCCGCCCCGCACACACGCTTACTCCCCTTTTTGCAGAGGCGATGCAGTCCTTTGCCGAAGCCGAAATGATTCACCCTCCAGACAACGACGATGCCATTCTTCGTTGGAATCGATGCGCCCGGCTGCTACAAAGCGATCCTGACTTTCATGAAGAGAAAGTATCCGAGATCTTCGATGCCATTGATAGCTCACCAATGTGAGATTAATTGTCTGAAAAAATAGCGCCCTCCACGATCCAATCCAAAGGGCAAACGCCGCGCATAGCGTTTGACAGCTGGACTGGATGCAAGAAGCTTCGGGCAAGGCAGTTTGCGTTGCCCGCGTCTTGCTCCTGGCCTGCCGGCAAGAGAATCCCGGAGAAAGGTAGATGTAAGTATGGCCAGTACTTTCATGGCCCGCGCCATTCAACTCGCGGTTGATAACGTCCGCTCCGGACGAGGCGGGCCCTTCGGCTGCGTTGTCGTCAAGGACGGCAAAGTTGTCTCCGAAGGTGTGAACCGGGTCACGGCGACGAATGATCCGACAGCGCATGCTGAAATGCTGGCAATTCGTGAGGCTTGCCAGAAGCTGCTCTGTTTCGAACTCAAGGGCTGCGAGCTTTACACTTCCTGCGAACCGTGCCCGATGTGTCTGAGCGCCATCTACTGGGCCCGGATTGACAAAATTTACTACGGCGGTCTTGCCGAGGATGCAGCCAAAGCTGGCTTTGACGATTCCGCGATCTATGCGGAAATCCGTCAGCCGCTTGCGCAGCGCAAGATTCCTATGGTTCAGACGATGCGCGAGGAAGCGCTCGCGGCATTTCGGGCGTGGGAAGACAGTCCCGGCAGGACTGTTTACTGAAGGTTTTAGTTCCCAGTTTTCAGCAAAGACATAGTCGCCAGAGTGCGGAGCACGATTCTGAGAACTGAGGATCTTTCGAGTAAGACGATTTGATCGACCGTTATTTCAAACTCGCGGAGAATGGAACCTCGGTCAAGCAGGAGATGCTTGGCGGCCTAACCACGTTTGTGACCATGGCCTACATCATCGTGGTGAATCCACAGATTCTCGCGCAAGCAGGAATGCCACCCGAAGGCGTCGTATTTGCAACTTGTATCTCGGCCGCCGCGGCGACGCTGGTGATGGGGCTTTATGCCAACTATCCCATCGCGCTTGCGCCCGGGATGTCGCTCAACGCCTACTTCACTTATGCGGTCTGCCTGAACATGCATGTTCCGTGGCAGACGGCGCTGGCAGTGGTGTTTTTTTCGGGCGTCCTTTTTCTGCTGTTGACCGTGACGCGCGTGCGCGAACGAATTGTCAATGACATCCCCGATTGTCTGAAGCACTCCACCGCGACGGGCATCGGGATGTTTATCGCCTTTGTGGGCCTTCGCAACGCCAAGCTGGTGGTCGCGAATCCTGCAACGTTCGTCGGTCTGGGCAGCTTCTCTGATAAAGAAGTGCAGACGGCGTGCTTCGGGATCGCCTTGACGATCGTCCTCATGGCGCGCAAGGTCAAAGGCGGAATTTTAATCGGCGTCTTTGGCACCACGCTGTTGGGAATTTTGCGCGGCATTTCGCATTGGCCCGCTGCAATCTTGTCTCTTCCTCATCCGTCGTCTACTTTCTTGAAGCTCGATTTTCGCGGAGCCATCCATCTCGGCTTCCTCGAAATTCTGTTTGCATTTCTGTTTGTCGATCTGTTCGACAATGTGGGCACGCTGGTGGGTGTGTGCGAGCAAGGCGGATTCATCAAGAACGGCAAGATTCCGCGCGTGGGCAGAGTCCTGGTTGCGGACGGAGTGGGTACTCTGTTCGGTTCTTTGACGGGCACGTCCACGGTGACCAGCTACATCGAGAGCGTTGCCGGAGTTGCCGCGGGAGCACGTACCGGCCTGAGCAATGTTGCGGTCGCCGGGCTATTCTTGATCGCTACTTTCTGCTCGCCTCTGGCCACCGCGATTCCGGCGTATGCCACGGCACCGGCACTGGTTCTGGTCGGTGCGCTTATGACGCAATCGATCTCGCAAATCGATTGGAGCGAATTCAGCGAGGCGGTCCCCGCCTTCATCACCATGCTGGCCACGCCATTGACCTTCAGCATCGCCACTGCGCTTAGCCTCGGGTTGATCTCCTACACGGTTGTAAAAATCGGCGCTGGTAAATTTCGTGAGATCACCGCTCTCGTCTGGATCCTCACTGCGCTCTTTATTCTGCGTTACATCTATCTTGCCGTGGCGTAGCGGCTTTCTCTGCCGTCGCGTCAAAAACTGCCAAGATTGGCATCTGAACGACTGGATTCGGAACGGCAGCGGGCTTGATGTGCATTTCTGATGTATTAATGTGCAGCTAAGTGTCGTCTGTTGCCACTCCAATGGATCACCTGCCGCTCAGGTTCGGAGTCGTGCTCGTCCGCAGTCAAGAAATATCAGTTCAATTGCTTAATTGGCGGATGATTCTCAAGTTCGTGAGTTAAAATGTCCCTCTGTTGTTGCGGCTCCCGTTGCCCAAGCAAACGCGAGTTTCGTGTACTTTTGCGCGTCCTTGGAAGACAGAAATCTTTCCGCGCCACCATTCGGAGAACAAAACATGAAGCGGGCAAGAAATATCCAGTCAGCACACTTTTGCCAACCCTCGGCGGTTACTTATTGCGCAACCATTCTCCTTCTTTTGCTTGCGGGGTTAGGATTCTCCGCCCAGGCGGCATTTGCCCAGACCGGATATTCGGGAATTTTTGGCGGGGGACCGTATTACAAGAGTCCGTCAGTCAGTATTCCTGAAATAGAAAAGTCCGGCTTCACCGAGGCGATTGTGTGGAGCGTTGAGGTCAGCAGCGTCGGCGACTTAAATTTTAACGGCGAGTTTCCCTTGACCTCGGGTGGCGTCTACGTCGGCAACGAGACCTATCCTAACTTCGCGGCAGACTTGGCGACCCTGAAGCAGGGGAGCGTACAGCGAGTCACTTTTAGTATCGGCTCCTCGAACTATGGAGATTGGGAAGATATCACTGCCCTGGTCGAAGCCCAGGGCACCGGTCCCGGCAGCATCCTTTATCAGGACTTTCAAGCGTTGAAAGCTGCCATTCCAGCGCTGGATGCGATTGATTTCGACGATGAAAACAGCTACAACCTGCCCACGACCGTGCAGTTCGGCGTGATGCTCGGCAACCTGGGCTATCATGTGTTGCCGGATGCTTATGACAACAGCTCTTATTGGATGAGTGTCGTTTCGGAAACCAACAGTGAGCTTCCCGGCACGGTGGACGGTGTGCACCTGCAGGTGTATGCGGGCGGCGCCGGCAACGACCCGTGTGCTGCGGAATGGAATTTCGGCAGCGTTCCGGTTTTTCCCGGCTTGTGGGACCGGGGAAATACCCCGGGCCGAGTCAAGAGCATGATGACAGCGTGGCACACCCAGTGCGGAATTGTCGGCGGATTCATGTGGCTCTACGATGATTTTGAGGGCACGGGAAAGGCGGCAAAATTCGCCAAGTCGATCGATGATGCGGTCGGTATTGGCGGCTTCTTCCTTTCCGGGCCGAGCAGTGTCTCCGTGGAGCAGGGTAAATCTGCCAAGGCCACAATTGCGGTCGCGGATTTCGGTACCTTCGACGGCACAGTGAGTTTAGCTCTGTCTGCTCTGCCAAACGGAGTCACCGCTACCATCGCGCCGGGTTCTGGCAAGAAACAAAAAGTGACTTTCAAAGCCAGTGCCGATGCCCAAACTGGATCCAGTTCGGTAACGGTCACAGGCACTTCAGGCGCAATCACGCAGACCTTTACTTTCACGTTGGTCGTAAGCTGAGCGCAATCCGGAAATAGGTCGGACGCACACGTTGATGATGTCATCGGTCTGCAAAGGGCATCGGCCTTCAATCCGCTCGCCTTTGAATCCGTCCACAACCGGGCTGGAGCACAAGCCCCCGGCCAGGCCGGGGAAACCTGGGTGAGTCCGGCCAATTCGCTGTCTCTCCTGTACAATTTTTTACTCTGTGAAACTTATTCTCAGAATCGCAGGATTGCTGCTGGCGGTGGCGCTAGGTGCGTCTGCCGAGCCCATTGCTTCGCTTCATCCCACGAATTACGTCAATGATTTTGCCGGCGTGCTCGATGCCGCGACCGTCACGCGCCTCAACGATCTCTGTCGGCAGGTGGACGAGAAGGCGCACGCGCAAATCTCCGTTGTAACCGTGAAGTCGCTGGATGGGCAGGACGTCTTTGACTACGCGGTCGCGCTCTATCAGGCATGGGGGATCGGGAAGAAAGGCAGCGACCGTGGAATTCTGATTCTGCTGGCGACTCAGGACCGCAAGTTTGGAGCCAGCACCGGATACGGACTGGAAGCGATTCTCCCCGACGGCAAGGTTGGTGGCTTTCGCCGGGAGGTGGTGCCTTATCTCACTAGAGGCGACTACGCTGCCGGTCTGTCGCTGATGACGTCGCGCATCGCGTCTGTGATTGCGCAGGACGCGGGCGTAACGCTCGAAGGAGTCCAGAACCCTCCTCCGCGACAGATGCGGAATCCGCGAGGCTCTCAAGGTTTCGGCGCCTTGGTCGGGTTGATCGTCGTGGTCATCGTTATATTGATCGTCTGGTCGGCAATAAGGGGCGGGGGTTCTGGGCGCGGAGGCGGTGGATTCTGGTCGGGCCTGCTATGGGGAATGCTGTTTAGCAACCTGAGTGGCGGACGCGGATTCGGTGGCGGCTATGGCGGGGGAGGTTGGGGCGGCGGTGGTTTTGGCGGCGGCGGTGGTGGTGGGGGATTTGGCGGGTTTGGCGGCGGCAGCACGGGCGGCGGTGGATCGTTCGGCGGCTATTAGAAAGCGAGATTTACCATGGTTCCGGAAAAACAGATCGGTGAGTTCGTGGAGCGGTTGCGTCAAGCGGCGGGAACGAACCTGAAGTCGGTGATCCTGTATGGATCGGCGGCGGCGGGGGATTATGTGCCGGATTCTTCCAACGTGAACCTGCTCTGCGTGCTGGGCGAGACTTCGTTTGCGGCAATTGCGGCGCTGGCTCCGGCGGTCAATTGGTGGGGGAAACAGCGGCATCATGCGCCCTTGCTGATGACGACGGAAGAACTGCGGCGTGGCGCGGATGTGTTCTCGATCGAATTTCTGGACATGCAGCAGAGCTACCGCGTGCTGTGGGGCGAAGACGTCCTGAAAGGGTTGGAAATCCCGATGAAACTTCACCGGGTGCAAGTGGAGTACGAACTGCGTGAGAAAACGATTCTGCTGCGACAGCGGTTGCTGATCGTCGCCGGCAACGAGGACGGGGAGTGGGAACTGCTGTTGCGGTCGGTCCCGTCTTTTGGCACGCTCGCGCGGCATGCGCTGATCGCGCTCGGTGACAAGGTGCTTATGTCGAAGCGCGAGGCGGTCAAGAAATTGGCCGCAAGATCCGGGTTTGATGCAGGCGCGATTTTGCAGCTTTTTGATGTGCGTGAGGGAAAGGTCGAGCGCAAGACGCTGAAAGTAGACGATGTGTTCGCGGGCTACTTGAAAGCTGTGGAACGGATTACGGCTGCGGTGGATGAGATGCTGGATTAGTGGAGAAGCGATCGCGGGTCCGAGAATTACGCACTCAAGAACCGCGGACTTAAGGAGAATGAAATGAGCAA
>Ga0182015_10002406_pt1 | contig 22638 bp, 21 predicted proteins | sample 712P3MmetaG_FD_120478 | JGI IMG/M metagenome (GOLD analysis project Ga0182015, IMG submission 120478) | Permafrost microbial communities from Stordalen Mire, Sweden - 712P3M metaG | ecosystem: Environmental > Terrestrial > Soil > Wetlands > Permafrost | place: Sweden: Stordalen | collected...
TCAGGTGCTCCCGAACCCGATCAGTGATGACACCCCGCCGGTATTTTGTGACAAAGACTAAATGAACAGTCAGCGAATAAACGACACTTCTTCCTCTACGAACGTCAATTTTCATTGATAAGAATGGTGGAGATGCCGGGATTTGAACCCGGGTGCTTTCCTGCGAGAACATCGCTTAGGGACTGCATTTCTCGCTGCGGATTGTCTGGTATTTGCCTGGATATTTAATCGGAACGTTTTGTGCTCCTGAACCCACCCATGCACCATTTCGGACAGGATGACGAAGGCAGTGAGGGTCTCCTGCGCTGAAAGAATGGCCAATTTTGGACGGCATTCCTTGACTTTTGTGTAATGACTGACATAGGTGTCTGTCATGCAGGTTACCACTCGCGAATTCACCCGTAAGTTTCCGAGCTTTCGCCGCGCTGCATTGGCCGGCAAGGAAGTCCGTGTGAGGGATCGCTCGGGCAACGATTTCGTATTCCGCGCGACTGAAAGTTGTCCCGTGAGTCTAGCAGACGCGATGGGTGACTTAATGGGGTCTGTCCAGAGCGGCCGGTCCAAGAAAACCCTCGCCGGATACGGCCATGATTGACGCCATTCTCGACACGGGCCCCCTCGTGGGCTCGCTGGATCGCGACGATCAATGGCATGAATGGGCTGCCGAGCGATTCGCGACGATACAACGGCCCGCCATAACTTGCGAAGCCGTGATTTCGGAGGCGTGCTTCCTTCTGCGAGAAGTGCCAGATGCGCGACAAAAAGTATGCGCATTGGTCGAACGAGGTATTCTGCGCGTCTTACAGGTGCTGCCCGATGAATCACCCGCGGTGCGGATCTTGTTCACTCGCTACGGAAAGCGCATGGACTATGCCGACGCTTGCCTGGTCAGGCTGTCAGAGCTTCACCGCGAGCACACGGTTATAACCACCGACGCTGATGACTTTCGAATCTACCGGCGATTTACCCGCCAAGCGATTCCACTGATTGTACCCTGATACGGATCGGTCATCACCGTTACAATAGACTGGCTTGAACGAAGCCTTCTTCAGGCATCGGTGCGTGATAAGGTCGATCTTTGACCATTTTGCGATCTGCCCCCTACGCCGCCATAGGACCGCTGGCTCTTGCAGGTATTCATTCGCGTGCAGGGGAACGCCCGGCGACTTCAGTCGTCCCTCAACGCGTCGATCGGGTTGATGCCCGCAGCCCGGCTGGACGGCAGCAGTGTAGCAAAGAACCCGACGAAGACCATGACGGCCATGCTTGCCGCAAAGATCGCGGGATTCAGGGGGTCGACTCCGAAAAGCACTCGTCAACGACAGGTGTTTCCCGGCGGCGGCGAGGTCTAATTGTCGCCGGGGGGAAAGCACCCCCTGCATCGCCCTGCCGGCCATCCAGGAGCCGGCGCCTTCAAGTGGTTTGCCGTGCGGGACTACTGTCCGAAGGCTTTCTTCACGTCGCCGACCTGCTTCTGGATGTGGCCTGCGTCCTGTTCCAAGTCTCCCTTGGCCTCGAGCGTCGGGCTGCGGAGCACCCTGCCGGTGTCCTCCTTCACCTTCCCGCTGAACACCTTGGCGTTGCCCTCGATCTTGTCCGTGTTGCCTGACTTGGATGAGTCCGTGATCTTCTGTGTGATGGTTTTCATATGATTACTGGGTTTTCTGGGGTTGCCGCATTGAGTTGTTGTCGCGGATATGGGTTAGGCCCCCTGGAAAGCGAAAAGTTCGTCCCAAACGCATGGGGTGAAACCCTCTGGCGAACGGGCGGGATTGGGTTCGTCCACTATAGGTCCGGATGCGCCCCATGGGTGTGGGGCATTACCCTAGGCAATGCCCCCTCTTCGGCGGGTGGGAAGAATTTCATATGCGCGTCCATGAATGCCTCCACAGGCGCTTGCAATTCTCAGAGGAGAAAATGGTGGAGGTGTCGGGATTTGAATCCGGGTGCCCGTTGCCGGGGAAATTGCGCGAAGGCCGCCATCCCGCCCGATCGCGTCCGCCCTCAACCGGGAACCGAGTCGGCAGCGATTGTCGTCGGCGGGAAGGCGCACTTCCAGTGGGTCAGCTGCAAATCGGGCTTCAAGGCCCGGGACGGACTATCACTCGGCGGTCAGCGTGACAGCCTCGGCAACGCCAGGGTCGGCACCGATCTTCCTCGGAAAAGGCGCATAGGCGGCCGCGAGCACCGAAGGGATCGCCGCGAACATCACGATGATGAAGTAGGCCTTGTATCCAAAATGGTCCGCTAGCGGGCCGCTGATCATCTGAGTGGGCACGAGCATCAGGTTCATGAGCGCGGTGCAGAACGCATAGTGCGTCATGTGGTAGGGGAGCAGGCATACTCCACAATGGCCGCATTCCCATCCAACGGTCGGTTTCGTCGGGGGTCGTGAGCTCCCTATAATGGGAGTCTAGCATTGAAGGACTGGTTCCAAGGTACTCACTCACTTTTTCTGCTGATCCCCATTCGCGAAGAAGATGAGTGGCGCACGTATGGCGCAATTGGTTGTGACGCCACACGAATTTCCTAAGAAACTCGGCTTCGTCTTCCCATGCGACTCCGGAATCCAATGCCGCGTCGAACTCCGGCTTATATGGCTTCTTCTGAATCTTGCGAAGAATGTGCGGTAGCTTAGTCCATTTCTGAATTGGCCCGGTCAGCTGCCGAATCACAGCCCATTCATGCAACATTGCGGCCAGAGCTGGCGTGGCGTCTATAACGCGTCGGGCTTTGGTCTTGGACTTTGAGGCTGAAACAGTCAGTCCAACCACTCGGCCATTGCGTACCGTGATTTCTTCCCAGTTCATTCGCCCGGCCTCCGCTGCGCGCAGGCCTCCCCAAGCCTGCAGCGCAAGGTAAGGGACAAGCTGGTCCCGGCCCACGTGATTGTTGCAGAGATCGAGCAAATGAGAGAGCTCGGAGGAAGGCATGGCACTGTAAGCGGCAGCGTCGTGAACCCAGCCGTCAATGAGTGAGAGCTGATGGGTGCCTGCCGAAATCCACTGTCTTTTCTGTGAGAAACGCCAGAGCCCCCTGAGCATCTTTAGATAATTCGTTTTAGTCCTCGATGAGACCGCTTGTCCCTTAAACGTTCTGCCTTCGATCCACTCGCGGACCTCAGGACCGCGAATCGTATCGATGAATTGGGAACCGAACTTGTCGGTGAACGCTGTGAGTCTCCATCGAATATCGTCGGTGAATTTCTTGCTGCGGCCGACTTGCTTGGCCTGATACTCCTTTACCACTTCACGGGCTCTCTTTTTTTCGAATCCCTCGCTCCAGCCGCGCATAGCTTCCCGAACAAATGTTATTAACGGGAGATTTGTCTTCTCGATGAGGGCCTTGCAGGCAGCAAGTTCCTTTACGTCGTCGATTCGCATCGGCTCGGTCGTGGGCCTACCGGCGGCAAGATAGTCGACAATCCTTACTGCCTCAGCTTTTGCGTCGCCGAGCCGTTTACAGTTCCGTCGCTTACGCTCGCCTAGTTCCCTCCAGCATATCGTGTACGATCCGTCGGCTTTGACGTGGTAAATCGTGGCCGTGGTAGAATCCTTTGTTATTCGGACGGCTTTCAATGTGTCTGGAAATTGTCTGGAATGCTCAAAAAGGGCAATGCAGTAAATTTCTCAGAGGAAGAAAATGGTGGAGGTGCCGGGATTTGAACCCGGGTGCCCCAGGCCTTTGCGCGCCGCGTCTACCTGTGTAGCGTCACATTAGTCTCGCCGGGGTTATGCGTAAACGCGCGCTTAAGCCCAAGCCAACCCCCGGATGAAGATACGGCGCGCAGACCGCGGGTCGCTCCGCGCGCTATTCCTGCTGTCGTCGTAGCGCTCGGCTAGCAGGTGTCGCCGGAACTACGTGGCTGCCTTATTTAGGCTGCCAGGGGCATTTCTTCGTGTGTGCCGCTTGTTTTTTCGAAGGGGGATTAGCGAGAGGCCTTCGGCTCTCGACAGGCAGCGACGCACGCCAACCAAGGGTAGAATCCAGAACACCCCCGAAAAGTAAAATCGTGCGCAATCAATGAACCGAACGGAAACGGTACGGAACATGCATAGACCATGCAAGTTCACATCCGGACCTGCCTGCGTCCTTTGACAATGCTTCCGAACAAGGAGTGAGGGTTTCTGAGAGCGATTACCGACCCTGATTTGCATTACGGTCGGGTTAAAATGGGGTTGCAATTCGGTGAAACCGTCACTTCCTGTGGCCAAGCACAATGCGGCGCGGGCCGCGTAGGCTTAACACAACAACACAAACTACAACGAGCTATGAAAGACCTCCGTTTACGGAAGTTTTCGGCCGTGCTGTCGCTTTTTGCGGCGTACGGACTGATGACGACCACGGGTAAAGCCCAGGCTACTACAACCACCACGTCGACGACGACGACGACGACCCCGGCACCGGCCGCCACGACTACCTCAGATCAGGAGCCGCAAGTCCTCGAGAAATTCGTGGTCACCGGTTCCAACATCCCGATGGCCGCCGACGCACTGGCCGTGCCGGTGACCGTCATCGGCCAGCAGCAGATCGAGGAGAGCGGTGTCTCGTCATCCATCCTGGAAATCCTGCGCAAGGGTTCCCCGCAGTTCTCGGGCAACGGGAACATCGGAAATGAGAACGCGCAGGTCCAGACAAACACCTATGGCGGTGCGAGCGTGGCCATTCACAACCTGCCGACGCTCGTCCTGATCGACGGGCAGCGCGTGGCGGTCGACCCGATCACCGCGCAGGGCGGCGGTGAATTCGTCGACGTGAACATGATCCCGGTCGCCGCAGTCGACAGGATCGAGGTTCTATCCGACGGTGCATCGGCCATTTACGGCTCCGATGCCATCGGCGGTGTCGTGAACATCATCCTCAAGAAGGATTTCAACGGATTCGACATCGGGGCACGCTATGCCTTCACCACCAACGCGGGCCACTATGCCGAGCGTCAGGGCTGGATCGTGGGCGGCGCGGCCAACGACTCGACATCGATCCTCACGTCGGTCGAATTCACGGAGCAGGACCCCATATTCGAGAAGGATCGCAGCTATTCGAACCCCTACTACGGAACCAACACCTACCCGGGACACCTTGACGTCTTCCTGGGATCGGGCGGCTTCGCCGACCAGTTCTACCAGCTGGCCCCCGGAGTGAACGCGCCTCCCGGCGGCGGCCTCTACACGATCGACCAGCTCGTCTCGATGGGCGTTTACGTTCCGATCACCCCGACCCAGTCGCTCGATGCCCTGAATCTAGCGAATGCCGAGACCCTTTCGCAGAGCCTCAAGCGCGCCTCGGCCCTCACGAACATCACCCACAAGATCTTCGGCGAGAAGTTGGAGGGCTATGCGAGCATCCTCTTCTCCAACGTGAAGACCATATCGCAGCTGAACGGCCAGCCGATCGTTCCGTACCTCTCGACGCCGTACACCGACTTGATCGACGAGGGGACCACACCCCCGCCGACCGGTGCGACCTACATCCCGCTCAGCGCGCCGACCAATCCGTTCAGCGCCGCATTCATCAACGGGAACCAGGACTTCGCCTCGGGCGCCCTCGTCCTCCCGCGCATGCGCCTGCTCAACTTCCCCCGCACCGAGAACAATGACGACACGCTCATCCGCATCGTCGGCGGCCTCAAGGGCAAGGTCAGCGACGCCCTGCAGTGGGACGTCTCCGCGAATCTCAACCGATATGAGCTCAACTACACCAACGGGGGCCTGATCAACACGGCCAACCTGAATGCGGCGTTCGCCGACGGCACCCTCAATCCGTTCGCCATCAACCAGGCGCCCGGCGTGCTTCCGGGCGACATAGTCGGCTCCGCGTTCTTCAACGGCGTCAGCACGCTCAACGACTTCAACGCGAAGATATTCGGCAACGTGTTTGACGTCCCGGGCGGCCAGATCGGCTACTCGCTCGGCGTGGAATACCAGGTCGCGCAGCTCTCGGCCCAGGTCGACGCGAACAGCCTTCCCGACCCCGATACCGGCACCACGGTTGGCTGGTCGAACAGCGTCTCGCTGCAGCCGTTCCAGGCGCAGCGCGACATCCTGTCGGTCTACGCCGAGGTGTCCGCGCCCCTGATCGGCGCGAGCGAGAACATCCCGTTTGTCCACTCGCTCAACCTCGACATCGCGGGACGCTACGATGACTACTCGGCCATCGGAGGCTCCAAGGTTCCAAAGGCGAGCCTGAGCTACGAGCCGATCGACGACACGCTCAAGATCCGGTTCTCGGCGAGCAAGTCGTTCATAGCCCCGACGCTCTACGACCTCTATGGACCGAGCTCAACCGGCTCGACGGACTTGCTGACGTACAACAACTTCGGCGGCGGCCAGACCGTCCAGGCCCAGTACAACTCCGTCTCCCAGACCAATCCGGAACTCAAGCCCTCCACGGCCACGGCGTGGACGACGGGATTTGTCTGGACGCCCAAGCAGGTGAAGGGCCTGGAAGTCTCGGTCGACTACTACCAGATCGTGCAGAAGCAGATCGTCGGCAGCTACTCCCAGCAGGCCATCGTCCAGAGCGTCGAGTTGCTGGGCGCGGCATCGCCCTTCGACCAATACGTGCACCTCTTCAACCCGAAGGGCGCGCTTCTGTCGATGCCCGGCCAGCTGAGCGCCGCAGGCAGCGGCGGCGCCGGACTCTACATCGACACGCCGCTCATCAACCAGGCGGCGCAGGCGGTGAAGGGAATCGACGTCTCGGTCGAGTACAAGTGGGGCACGACGGCGTTCGGCAAGTTCGACTTCGCCACCACGGCGTCGATCTACAACAGCTACCTGCTGCAGCAGCTCCCGACGGAGGACTACTTCCAGTATGCTGGCCACGCGACCCAGAACAACGGCACGCTGCCGAGGTACCGCACGTACACCACGCTCACGTGGTCGTACTACGGCGCCGACGCGACGGTCGCCAACACGTTCATCCCCACGGTCACGGATATCGGCGCCGGCGGCGACGCCGAGATTCCCCCGACCAATGTCTCCAGCTTCATCCAGTGGGACTTCAATGTGGCCTACAAGCTGAGCGAACTCCACCTGGGTCACTGGTTTGACGGCTTCATTGCCAGGGTCGGCGTGAACAACGTCTTCAACGCCCAGCCGCCCCTCGCGGTCAACGCGTTCCCCGACAGCTACGTCGATCTCAGCACCTACAACGGCCCGATCGGGCGCGAGTACTTCGTGAGCTTCGACTACAAGTTCTGATTCATACCGCCGGGCCCAGGCGGCCCCGCTGGTTCAAGGAGGCGGCCCTTTTCAGGGCCGCCTCTTTTTATCTATTGCCGAAGTCGAGAGCGACCGCGCCGGCGTTGCGGTCCCAGTCGAGGACCGGGAAGCCGGTCGCCGGCGCGCGGGAGCCGATGACCGCGCGCCGCGATGGCCGCCAGCCCCGGGGCCTCAGGACTTCGACGCCGTCCGTCAGCTCGACGTTGGCGACCGTGACGCGGCCGACGCCCCGGACCGCGATCCGGAGCGGCGCACCGGGGTCCGGCACCGGCGCGCTGAATTCCCTGCGGATGGGGGAGCGCGGCCTCGCGGCCTCCGCCCTGAACTCGACCAGCGTCCGCGCGTGGACCTCTTCCCACGCGCCGCCCTTCGCCTGGCGCTCGACGACGACCCGCTGGAGGGCGGGCTCAGGGAGGAGGAGGTCGAAGCGCAGCTGCCAGGCCCCGCAGACGGGCGAGGACGTGGCCAGGTGCGCCGGCCTGCGGGCGCAGCGGGCCAGCCAGAGGCGGAGCGAGGCCAGCCGGACCTCGTCGGAGCGCACGACCGCCTCGTTCGGGCCCACGACGCGGGCATCCCGCGTCAGGCCCCAGAGCCGGCGCGCGGCGCGGCGGCCGGACCTGGCGACCGACGCGAATTCACCGGCGTGCCGCAGGAGGGCCGCGACGCCGCGCGCGATCCCCAGGTCGCCAGGGCCGCCCCTCGCGAGGACGCGCCGGAGCGCGAGGACGGCGGCGGCCGCGGAGCGCACGTAGACGTCCCGCTCGGCCAGGTAGGCCCGGAAGAGGATGGTCGACCTGAAGGGCCTCGGGAGGGGCGGCCGTCGCGCGGCCAGCCGCCGGAAGAACGCCCGCTCGGACTCGAAGCGCGAGACGCCGCGGCGGGTCACCGAGGTGTCCCAGCGGTCGTTCAGTTCCCACCGGGAGTAGCCGACGAAGGCATGGTCGTCGCAGGCGAGCGCGTCCCGCGCGAGCTCGCGGCCGCGGGTGCCCCCGAGGGCGCGCCCGAAGCCCCGGGCGAGCATCCCCGGCAGGTCGTCCACCCCGGGGTCGAGCCAGAGGGACGCCGCGGCCGCGTCGACGACCGTCGTCATCCCCATCGCGAGCCGGTTCGGCTCCCATGAGGTGACGAGGAGGCCGCCCGCCCCGACCTGGCGGCAGCGCCGCCACCAGTCGCGGATGTTGGCCAGCCTCTCGCCGAAGACGGGCAGCGGCTCGTGGCGGAAGGAGCCGTTCATCGGGCACCCCCAGTATTCGATGCCGCGGGCCCTGAGCGCCGGGGCGAGGTCGTACTCCGCGAAGTTGCGGAGCTCGAGCCTCGGGAGGCGCCCGAAGGGGTAGTAGTACCAGTCGTAGGCGATGATGCCCGGGGGCAGGTGGCGTATCGCCCCGGGCAAGAGGGCCAGCATGTCGGCCCAGAGCCCGAGACGGAGTCCGCGGGCGTTCGCGACGCCGTTCAGGCGCCCCACGTGGCGCGCGAAGTGCGCGCCCAGGCCGACCTCGGCGACCTCCGCCGCGCAGAGGGGGCAGCGGCCGAGGAGGAACGACTCGTCCAGCCCCACGTGGACCTTGCCCGCCGTGCAGAAGGGCGCCATGTCGCCGATCAGGGCCTCGGCGACCTCGAGCATCCGCGGGTGGAGCGGGCAGATCTGGCCCTGGGCGAGGGGGGAGCCGTCGGGCGCCCGCAGCTCGTTCAGGTCGCGGAGCGCCGGCACCTTGACCAGGTACTGGGTGTGGCCGAGGAGGTTCACTATCGGGACGACGCCGATGCCCACCCGGGCGGCCTCGCCGACCAGCCGCCCGAGGTCGGAGCGGCTGTAGGCGTCCCTGCGCGCCACCCCGGGCAGGCTAGGGAACTCGACGGCGTCCTCGAGGTGCAGGTAGAGCTCGCTGTAGCCCCAGTCGGCGTAGCGGGGCAGCTGGGCGAGGAGCCAGTCCAGGCGCTCCACCTGCCGGCCGATGTCCCACTGGAACGCCCGGATCATATCCCGTGCGCGCGGATCCACGCGAGGCCGCCGTCCTCGTCGGCGAACGCGCCGTCGAGCTGCGCCTCGAACGCCGCCTCGAGGACTGGCTTGAAGCCCGGCCCCGGCGCCCGGCCGATCGCGATCAGGTGGCGGCCCTGGATGATCGGCCGCGGCGCGGCGGCCTGGAGCTCGAGCGAACCGGCCCGCGCGCGCAGTCGCCCGATGAGCGCCAGGATGTCCGCCGACGGGAGCGGGGGGCGCCCCATCGAGTCCGCGGTCATGACGAGCGCAAGGTCGTCGATCGTCGCCGGGGCGATCTTCCTCGCGAGCCTGCGGACCTGCGAGTCGGAGTAGTCGCCGGCGTGGCCGTGGTGGTGCGCCAGGTGGTGGGCGACGAGCGCCATGACCGGGGGATCCAGGTCCAGCGGGGCGCCGATGCGGCGCAGGAACGACTCGGCGAGGGGACCGCCCGCGGCCTCGTGCCCGGGGCTGACCCAGCGCAGGGATCCCCGCCGCTCCGCCTGCTGGGTCGTCGGGTGCTTGCCGAAGTCGTGCGCGAGGACGGCGAAGGAAAGGAGCCGCCTGCGCGCCGGGGGCGCCGCGATCCAGCCGTCCAGGCCCACGAGGGCGTCCAGGCAGTGCGCGGTGTGGGTGAGGACGTCGCCCTCCGGGTGCCACCCGGGGTCCTGCGGCGTCCCGCGGAGGGCGGCCACCTCGGGGAAGTGCCCGATCCATCCCGTCTCCTCCAGGACCTCGAGCCCGCGCGACGGGCGCACGGACTTGACCGCCCACTTGTCCCATTCGCCCCAGACGCGCTCGACCGGGAGCTCGGCGAACGACGGCGCCATCTCGCGGCACAGGCCGGCCGTCTCCGGCGCCAGCGTGAAGTCGAGGCGGGCGGCCAGCTGGAACGCCCGGAGCACCCGCAGCGGGTCCTCCGAGAACGCGGCGCTCGTGTGCCGCAGGACGCGGGCCGCGAGGTCGGCCCTTCCGTTGAACGGGTCGATCACCTCGCCGGTGAAGGGGTCGACCGCGATTGCGTTCACCGTGAAGTCGCGCCGCGCCGCGGCGTCGGCGTCCCCGAGCGCCGGGTCCGGCTGGACCGCGAAGCCGCGGTGGCCGGCGCCGGTCTTCGACTCCCGCCTCGGGAGGCTGAAGTCGTACTCCGATCCGTTCGCGCGCACCTTGATGACACCGAAGCTCCGGCCGACGACGTCCGTCGCCCCGAAGGGGGCCAGCGCGCGGCGCAGGCCCTCGAAGTCGACGCCGGCGACCTCGATGTCGAAGTCCTTGGAGGGGATCCCGAGGAGCCAGTCGCGGACGCCGCCGCCGACCAGCCTCGGCCTGCCGACGGCGCGCACGGCCTCGAGCATCGGGCGGAGCTCAGCGGGAAGGGGCGGAGGGCCGTTCATCGCCGCTGTCAGGCGGCCAGGGCCGCGACCGCGGCCAGGACCCAGGCCGCGATCAGGGCCACGCCGCCAACGGGGGTGGCGGGCCCGATCCAGCGGGGGCCGCCGAGCGCCAGCATGTAGAGGGAGCCCGAGAAGAGGACCGTGCCGAGGATCCAGAGGCGGACCGCCCAGGCCGCGCTCGCGGCAGGCGGATTCGGGGAGGCCCGCAGCCAGCCCGCAAACCCAAGCAGGGCCGCGGCATGCAGAAGCTGGAAGCTGTTTGCGGTCTGCCACGCCCCGAGCATGCCCGCGGCCTCGAGCGTGGCCCTGATCGGGTGGGCGCCGACCGAGCCCAGGATGACGCCGGAGGCCCCGAGGGCGGCCGCCCACGCGGCTGCGAAGCGATGATTCATTGGCCTGATCGTTGCCAATTCCAGCCCGGAACCAAGGCTCAAAAACGAAGGGTTGACACCCCTGTTTGGAATCCATGGTCTAACCCTCTTTTCCCATGAAAACGTATCTCGCGAAGAAGGAGACAGTACAGCCCAAGTGGTATCTCGTTGATGCCGAAGGGCAGGTGCTGGGCCGTCTCGCAGTCAAGCTGGCCAACATCATCCGCGGGCGCAACAAGGCGACCTACACGGCGCATGTCGACACGGGCGACTACGTCGTCGTCCTGAACGCGGAGAAGATCGTCCTGACCGGCAAGAAGGAGGAGCAGAACGAGTACATGGCGTTCTCGGGCTTTGTCGGCGGCGAGCGCTACCGGAGCATGCCCCAGATGCGCGCGAAGCGCCCCGAGTTCGTGATCACGCACGCGGTCAAGGGGATGCTGCCCAAGAACCGCCTCGCCGCGAAGATGCTGACGAAGCTGCGCGTCTTCGCCGGCACGAAGCACCCGCACGAGGCCAACAACCCAGTCAAGATTTCCGTCTGAACATGAGCACCCCCGAAAACATCTTCACCGGCACGGGCCGCCGCAAGACCTCCACCGCGCGAGTCCGGATCTCCGAGGGCAGCGGCAAGCTGACCGTCAACGGGCGCCTGTTCGAGAGCTACTTCTCGCACGACAACTTTGCCAAGCAGGCCTACGCCCCCCTCCTCACGGTCGACCTTCGCGAGAAGATCGACGTGACGGCCAACGTCGCCGGCGGCGGCGTCGCCGGCCAGGCCGGCGCCGTGGCGCACGGGATCGCCCGCGCGCTCCAGAAGATGAACGCCGAGCTCAGGCCCGCCCTCAAGAAGGCCGGCCACATCCGACGCGATCCCCGCGAGAAGGAACGCAAGAAGGCCGGCCAGCCCGGCGCGCGCAAGCGCTTCCAGTTCTCGAAGCGCTGATCCGGCCCCCGAGCAACTTCAAGGCCGCCACCGCGCAACGGTTGGCGGCCTTTTTCTTTGCACTCGATATTTGGGCCGTGAGGACGGATTGTTCACTTTTCATGAAGGTAGGAATCGTAGGCGCGTCGGGATACGCGGGCGAGACGCTCGTGAAGCTGCTCCTTGGACACCCCAAGGTTGAGCTGGCCGCCGTCACCTCGCGGACCCATGCCGGCAAGTCCCTCTCGCAGGTGATCCCGTCGGTCCGCGGCATCGACCGCGGGATCACCTTTGTCGCGTCCGACGCGGCCGCGCTCGCGGCCGGCGACATCCCGCTCTTCTTCCTCGCCCTCCCGCACGGGGCCGCCGCCGAGTTCGCGCGGGCCTTGGTCGGCGCGGGCAAGCGGGTCATCGACCTGAGCGCCGACTTCAGGGTCGCCGACCTGGCCACCCACGAGAAATACTACGGCAAGCACGCCGCTCCGGAGCTGATGAAGGACGCGCGCTACGTGCTCCCGGAACTGACCGCCCCCGGCTGGAGGACCGAGGCGAGGATCGTCGCGTCGCCGGGCTGCTACCCGACGAGCATCCTCGTCCCCTTGGTCCCCCTCCTCAGGGACGGGGTCGTCACCCGGGAGCACATCGTCGTCAACAGCTTCAGCGGGGTGAGCGGCGCGGGCAGGAAGGTCGACGAGGCGTACCTCTACGTCGAGAGGAGCGAGAGCGCGAAGGCGTACGGCCTCCTGAGGCACCGGCACCTTTCCGAGATCGAGGAGCAGCTGGCGCTCCACACCGGCGCGAAGACCGTGATCCAGTTCAACCCGCACCTGGCGCCGATGCGCTACGGGATCGCGACGACGATCACGGTCCCGGCGGCGCCCGGCGCCACCATCGAGTCGCTCTACGCCTCGTGGAGGAAGGCCTACGGCTCGGCGCCCTTTGTCCAGCTGCTCGCGAGCGGAGAGACCCCGGACACCGCGCACGTCGTCGGGACGAACCGGATCGACATGTCCGCGGTCCATGATCCCCGGACCGGGAACTTCGTGATCACGTCGGCGGAGGACAACCTGGTCAAGGGGACCGCCGGGCAGGCGGTCCAGACCATGAACCTCTGGTACGGCTTCGACGAGACGGCCGGCCTCCTCTAAGTCGGGGTCAGCTCCTGTAGTCGGCGTTCTCGCTCACGTACTCGTGGGTCAGGTCGGCCCCGAAGACGACGGCGGAGGCGCCGCCCTCCCTCCCCAGGTCTATCTCGATCTCGACGCAGCGCCCGTGGGCGGGGAAGTCGACCGGGGCCGAGAACACGCCGTCCTTCGCGGGGGCGCTCGCGTAGAGCTCGGCAGCCTTGAGATGCGCGACCAGGGCCGACTCCTTCGACGGGTCGAGCCTGAAGGCCCCGGCCGCGAAGATCTCGACGCCACCCATCCGGATCCGGAGCCCCGAGAGGTCGGCGGGGGAGGGGAGCGAGCCGGCATGCTTGCCGATGGCCTGCACGAGCCGCCCCACGTTGGGGTCGTTGCCCGCCACCGCGCACTTGAAGAGGGGGGCGTTGACGACCGCCTTCCCGAGCGCCCGGGCGGACGCGAAGTCCGCCGCGTGGGAGACCGAGACGCGGATCACGTGACGGACGCCCTCGCCGTTGCGGACGACGTCCTCCGCGAGCTCCCCGCACACCTTCAGGAGCGCCGCCCTGAACGCCTCCGGGTCCCCGCAGGGCACCTTCCCCGAGGAGACGAGGACCACGGTGTCGGAGGTGCTGGTGTCGCTGTCGACGCTGATCGAGTTGAAGGTCGGTTCGACGGCCCCGGAGAGCATCTCCTGGAGGTCGGCCTTCGGCACGGCGACGTCCGTCAGGAGGTAGACCAGCATGGTAGCCATGTTCGGCTCGATCATTCCCGCCCCCTTGGCGATCCCGACTATCGATCCCGCCCCGACCGCGGCGCGGCGCACCTTCGGGTAGAGGTCCGTCGTGACGATCCCCTCGGCGGCGGGCATGACCGAGCCGCCGGCCAGGGCGCCGACGGCGGCGGGAAGGGAGGCGATCATCGCCTCCACCGGGAGCCCCCAGCCGATGACCCCGGTCGAGCTCGGCAGGACGTCCGTCCGCCTGCACCCGAGGAGGCGGGCCGTCTCGGTGCAGATCCTCTCGGCCGCCCCGACTCCCCCGGGCGCGCAGACGTTCGAGATCTTGTTGTTGATGATGATGGCCGCGAGGCCGGGCTCGCCGAGCCTCGCGCGCCCGACGGTGACCGGCGCCCCGGGGAACGCGTTTCTCGTGAAGACGGCCGCGAAGTCCGGCGAGGGCTTGTCGAGGGCGATCAAAGTGAGCGTCATCCTCGCCGGCTTCGGCGCCTCGGCGGGCGTGAAGTCGAAGCAGGCCACGCCCACCCGGAATCCCGCCGGCAGGGCGGACTGGGCCGCGAGCCAGGCGCGGTGCGACGCGCGGTCGCTGAATGCCATCGGTGTGCCGGACATGAGACGAGGACTGTGGCCGCGGGGCCGCGGAGTGAAGCCGAAATTTTTCCACGAGCGCCGCAAATTGTTGTGGAAAAGGAAGGCAACGCTGTTGTAAGCATCATGTCGCATTCCAGCGGACCGCGTGCACCACAACCTCACACCCTTCGATAACCCGCCTCCCGCGCGGGTCGCGTGAGCGTTGAAATGAACGTTGCCGAGGTCACCGCGAAGGCGAAGGTCCTTCTCGAGGCTCTGCCCTACATCCAGGATTTCCGGGGATCCACCTTCGTCGTGAAGTACGGCGGGAGCTTCATGGACGACCCGGACCCGGCGGTCCGGGCGCGCGTCACCTACGACATCGCCTTCCTCTCCGCCGTCGGGATCAACGTCGTCGTCGTCCACGGGGGCGGCAAGGCGATCACGAGGGCCATGGAGGAGTCCGGCCTGAAGGCGAAGTTTGTGAAGGGCCTCAGGGTCACCGACGAGGCGACGATCGCCATCGTCAAGAAGACGCTGGACGAGATCGTGAACCGCGACGTGTGCGAGGCCCTCGCGGCCGCCAAGGCCAAGCCGAAGGGCCTGCCGGGCGACACCGTGCTCGTGTGCGAGAAGCTGGCGAGGGACGAGGAGGGCAATCCCCTCGACCTTGGATTCGTGGGCGAGGTGACGGAGGTCAAGGTGAAGCTCATCAAGAAGGAAATCGCCGACGGGTTCGTGCCGGTCATCTCGCCGGTGGCCGAGGGCCTCGACGGGAAGCCCTACAACGTGAACGCGGACCTGGTCGCCGGGAGGGTCGCGAGCGCGCTGCGGGCCCGCAGGCTCTTCTACATGAGCGACGTCCCCGGGCTCCTCGCGTCGCCGCCCGACCCGAACTCGCTCATCTCCACCCTAAGGATCAGCCAGGTCGACGAGCTCAAGAAGTCGGGCGTCATCGACAAGGGCATGCGCCCGAAGGTCGCCAGCGCCGTCAAGGCGCTCGAGGAGGGGGTCCAGCGGGTCCACTTCATAGACGGGCGCCTCGCCCACAGCCTCCTTCTCGAGATCTTCACGGACAAGGGCATCGGCACCGAGATCGTCCATGGCTGAGTCCCCCTCGATCGTCCGGGCGGCCGCAGCGGAGATGTACGATGCGTACGTGCTGAAGAACTATCCCCGGCCGGCGGTGACGCTCGTGCGGGGCCGGGGGACGACCGTCTGGGACGACCAGGGCAACGCCTACCTCGATTTCTCTTCCGGGATCGCGGTCAGCTCCCTCGGCCACTGCCACCCCCACTGGGTCGAGTGCGTCCAGCGCCAGGCGGCGGAGCTGAACCACGTGAGCAACCTCTTCAGGCACCCGAACCAGGGGGAGCTCGCCAGGAGGCTGGTCGGCTACGCCGGCCCGGGCCGCGTCTTCTTCTGCAACAGCGGCGGCGAGGCCGACGAGGTCATGATCAAGCTCTCGCGGCTCCACGGCATGCGCAAGTCGGGCGTCGAGGGCAAGTGCATCAGGGTCGTCTGCGCGAAGAACGGCTTCCATGGGCGCATGTTCGGGGGCATGAGCGCGACGCCGAAGGAGTCGGTCCAGAGGGGCTTCCGCCCGCTCCTTTCCGGCTTCGCGTTCGGCGACCTGAACAATGTCGAGAGCTTCGCCGCCCTGGTGGACGCGGACACGTCCGCCATCTTCGTCGAGACGATCCAGGGCGACGGCGGGATCAACCCCTGCACCCCGGAGTTCCTCATTGGCCTGCGGAAACTGTGCGACGAGAAGGATCTCCTCCTCATGATGGACGAGGTCCAGTGCGGGGCCGGGCGGACCGGCCGCTTCTTCGCTTTCGAGCATGCGGGGATCCGGGCGGACGCCATCGCCATGGCCAAGGGGCTCGCCGGGGGATTCCCGATCGGGGCCATGTGGGTGGGGGAGAAGGCGGCGGACCTGTTCCAGCCGGGGATGCACGGGTCCACCTTCGGCGGGACGCCGCTCGCCTGCGCGGCGGCGCTCGCGGTGCTGGACGTCATCGAGAGCGAGGGCCTCCTCGCCCACGTGTCCCGCGAGAGCGGGCCGTGGATCCGGGAGCTCGGCCGGATGGCGGAGGATTTCCCGAGGCACGTGCAGGGCGTCCGGGGCGTCGGCTTCCTCGTCGGGGTCCAGATGGCGTCGGACTCGGCGCCCTACGTCACGGCGCTCCGGGAGCGCGGGCTCCTCACGGCCCCCGCGGCGGCCAACGTGATCCGGCTTTTGCCCCCTCTGAACGCGTCGGCGGAGGAGCTCGCCCGCTCGGTCGCCATCTTCAGGGAAGTCCTGGCGGCGCGCTGAGCGCCGCCCGCCGGCGTCACTTGCGGGGCTTCCTCGGCTTGGGCGTCTCCTGGGGCGACTGGGGCGGCTCCGCCGCCATCTGGATCGTCCCGCCCGATTCCTTGAAGATCACGTCCGGCCGCTCCGAGAGGTCCCTCTCGAGGCACTTCTGAACGAAGGCGCTGAAGGAGAGGCCCAGGTTCTTCGCCCGCTCCTTCGAGTCCGACAGCAGCTTCGGCGGAAATGAGATGCTCTGGTTCACATAGGATCTCCCGCGTTTCTGCATGAGCTGAATGTGCGGGATTCCGCCGCGAAACCAAGCAGGAGAGGAAGAATCTTTGCCAATTGACAGATACCAACCGTTAATAACCATTGGCGGATGCCCGCCTCCACCTGCAGCGTCCGGGTGCAGCTGCCGCGGCCCCTGTTCCGGAGGCTGATGGCCAGGGCCATCCTGGAGCGGACGGACCTGACCACGCTCGTGATCCGGGCGGTCCGGGCGGAGATGCCGGCGGAACAGGGGGACAGGATGGGAAGGGGCCGGCCGAAGGGCTGATTTGCAGGCCTACTTTCCTCTCGTCCAACGGGGGGCAATGCGCTACTTATGACCGCTTCATTCGATGAAGCACTTCCTCAAAGAGACCGACCTGAAGCCCTCGGAGCTGGGCGAGGTGTTCTCGCTCGCCCGCGACTTCAAGCGGAAAAGGGGTCGGCACACCCCGCCGGTGCTTTCCGGGCAGACCTGGGCCCTCCTCTTTGCGAAATCGAGCACCCGCACCCGCGTGTCCTTCGAGGTCGGGATCAACGAGCTGGGGGGCCATGCCATCTACTTGAACAGGAACGACCTCCAACTGGGACGGGGTGAGTCGATCGAGGACACCGCGCGCGTCCTCTCTCGGTTTGTCCACGGGATCGTCATCCGCACCTATGACCACGCCGAGGTGGAGCGGCTGGCCGCGGCCTCGACGGTCCCGGTCATCAACGGGCTCACGGACTTCCTGCACCCCTGCCAGATCTACGCGGACGCATTCACGGCCGCCGAGCGGTGGGCTGGCCCCGACGGCGACCTGGTCGCCGCGCTCAAGGGCCGCAAGATCGCCTTTCTCGGGGACACGAGCTTCAACATGGCCAATTCCTGGGTCCTTGGGGCCAGTCTCTTCGGGATGAGGATCTCGCTGGCCGGCCCCGAGGGGTACGAGCCCAAGGAGCGGATCCGGGCGCAGCTCAAGGCCGAGGGCCGCGCGGCGGAGTTCGAGTTCACGTCCGACCCGATGAAGGCGGTGGCCGGGGCCGACATAGTCTACACGGACGTCTGGGCCAGCATGGGGCAGGAGGAGGAGGCCGCGGCCCGCGTCGGGCGGATGCGCCCCTACGCGGTCACGGCAACGGTGTTCGCGGCGGCGAAGCCCGACGCCCTCTTCATGCACTGCCTGCCCGCGCATCCCGGCGAGGAGGTCGAGCAGGCCGTCCTCGACAACCCGCGCTCGATCATCTTCGACGAGGCCGAGAACCGCCTGCACGTGCAGAAGGCGATCATGTCGGTCGTCTCGGCCAGCCGGGGCCAATGAGCGCGGACCGGAGCGTTCCGCGCCCCGGGGACCCCAGGTCGGAGAACGGGCCGCGGGGTTCCCTGGGCGCTCGGCTCCTCGACTGGGTCGCGGCCAGCCGGACCCGCTTCCTCCTCGTCGGCACGCTCCTCTGCGCGCTCCTGCCGCCCCTCTTCTCGTGGCCCGAGCTCCCGCCCCTGCCGGGAGGGGCGCAGGCGGCTTGGAGGCAGTACTGGCGCGAGGTCGTGAAGATGAAGGTCGACGACCCGTGGTTCGACTACACCCGCGTTTTCCCGGCCGAGTCCAACCACGCGAAGCGCAATTTCCGGACCGCGGTGCCCCTCGCCGCCCACCTGACCGGGTTCGGCGTGGCGGCGGTCCCCGCAGTCCGCTTCACCCTCCAGGCGGTGCTTCTTGTCGGGCTCCTCCTCGCTGCCGAGCGCGCCTCCGGCGACCGGATCGCCGCCCTGGCCGCCGCGCTCGCCGTCGCCGGCACCTACGTGGGGACGAGCGTGTGGATGGACGAGTGGGGCTGGTTCGACAACTGCGCCCAGGCGTTCATGGTGCTGGCCCTTGTCGCCCGCCGGCCCGCGCTGGCGTTCGCCGCCGTCCTGGCGGCTGCGTTCACCGACGAGCGCGCGCTGATCGCGGTTCCCCTGATCGCGCTCTTCCACGCCTGGACCGGCGGCCGCCGCGGACTCGCGTGGGCCCCCGTCGCCGCCGTCCCCGCCTATCTCCTCCTGCGCCTGATCCTCGGCCTTGTCCTCAGGATCCGCACGGCGAGCGCCGGCATCGGGACCCTTGACATGGTGCTCCCGAACCTGCGCGTCTCGGCGCTCGGCATATGGGCCTCCCTTGAGGGAGGGTGGCTGATCGTGGTCGCCGCCGCCCTCGCCGCCGCCGGCTGCGGGAAGGGGCGCCGCGCGCTCTGGCTCATTGCCGCCACGATTGTCCCCATCGCGGCCTCCATCCTCGTGATCGACTTCTCGAGGAGCGCATCCTACGCGTTCCCGGCGATTCTGGCGGGCCTCGCCCTCTGGGCCGGGCTGTCCGGCGGGGGCGCGGCGGTCCCGGCGCGGGCCCGGATCCGGCGCTGGACGGCCGTCGCCGCCCTCGTGTCCCTCCTGTCGCCCAACATATTCATCATGGGGCAGACCTTCGTCCAGTGGAGCATCCTGGCCCAGGGGCTCCCGGCGGCGATTCATCCGCGACCCTGAGGGCCTTTTCGGCTTTGCCGCGGCGCCGCCCGCTGTTAGGGTCGGTACTGTATGAAAATTGTCCTCGCCTACTCGGGTGGCCTCGACACGTCCGTCATCGTCAAGTGGCTCCGCGAAACCTACGACGCGGAGATCATCACGTTTGCGGCCGACGTTGGCCAGGAGGAGGAGCTGAAGGGCCTGTCCCAGAAGGCGCGCCGGACCGGCGCGTCCAAGCACTACACGCTGGACCTGGTCGAGGAATTCGCGCGGGACTTCATCTACCCCATGGTCCGCGCCAACGCGGTCTACGAGGGCCAGTACCACCTGGGGACCTCGATCGCGCGCCCCCTGATCGCGAAGGCGCAGATCGAGATCGCGAGGAGGGAGAAGGCCGAGGCGGTCGCCCACGGCGCGACCGGCAAGGGCAACGACCAGTGCCGCTTCGAGCTCACCTACATGGCGCTCGCCCCGCGGCTCCAGATCATCGCGCCCTGGAAGATCGACTCATTCCGCCAGGCCTTCCCCGGCCGGGCCGAGATGATCGCCTACTGCAGGAAGCACAGGATCCCCGTCGAGGCCTCGGTCAGGAAGCCGTACTCGATGGACCGGAACCTCCTCCACATCTCCTACGAGGCCGGCATCCTCGAGGATCCCTGGTTCGACCCGACGACCCGGGCCAACAAGGGCATGTTCAAGCTGTCGGTCTCGCCTGAGGACGCGCCCAACCGGCCCGAGTACGTCGAGCTCGACTTCGCCAGGGGCGACTGCGTCGCCGTGAACGGGAAGCGGCTGACGCCCGCCGGGGTCCTCAAGGCGCTCAACAAGCTGGGCGGCAAGCACGGCATCGGCCGCGTCGACCTGGTCGAGAACCGCTTCGTCGGGATGAAGTCGCGCGGCGTCTACGAGACGCCCGGCGGCACGATCCTCATGCACGCCCACCGGCAGGTGGAGTCGCTCACGATGGACCGCGAGGTCATGCACCTGCGCGACTCGCTGATCCCCAAGTACGCGGAGCTCGTCTACTACGGCTTCTGGTTCGCCCCGGAGCGCGAGGCGCTCCAGGCGCTGGTCGACGAGGGCCAGAAGTTCGTCACGGGGACCGTTCGGCTCAAGCTCTACAAGGGCAACGTCATCACCTGCGGCCGCAAGTCGCGGTATTCCCTCTATGACACGAAGATCGCCTCGATGGAGGGCGTGAAGAGCTGGTACAACCAGGGCGACGCAACCGGGTTCATCCGGCTGAACGGCCTCAGGCTGCGCGCGCGCAACCTCACCCAGCGCGGCCCGAAGGTCTGATATGGGGAGGGGGCGGCCTCAGTTCCCGGGCTGCGGGAACTCCCCGATGAAGGCGTCCGGCCCGCCCTCCTTGTAGCCCTCCTGCTTGAAGACGACCCTCTCCATGGGGCTGAGGACCACCAGGGTGGGGTAGCCCTCGATGCCATACTTCTTCTGGAGCTTCTCGTTCTGGGCCTTGACGTCGGCCGGCATCGGCCGCTCGCGGGGGAAGTCCAGCTTGACCAGTATCAGCTTCTGGTCCGCGAAGTCCTTGAACTTCTGGGTGGAGAACACCTCGTCGTCGGTCCGCTTGCACCAGACGCACCAGTCGGAGCCGGTGAAGTCGAGGAGGAGCATCTTGTGCTCCTTCCGAGCCCTGGCGACGGCGCCCGCGTAGTCCTCGGTCCACTCCGCGGCCTGGGCCGCGGACGCGAGGAGGAAGGCCGCAGCGATCATTCGATAGTTCGTTTTCATGGGTGATAGGGTGGGGGGCATGGGACCCGGTTCCTATTCCGGGCGGGGATCAGAACAGCGCGTTGACCACGATCCCGACCGCGGTGATCGGCCCGGAGTCGTTCAAGCCGTCGAGCGTGCGGTCGACCTTCTTGATGGTGTCCTCGGCGCTGTTGTAGAGCGTGTCGTCGTTGATCATCTTTCCGAGCGTTCCCTGGCCCTTGGCGAGCTTGTCGGAGACCGCCCGCAGGTTGGCGATCGAGGTCCTGATGTCGTCCGCGGCCTTCTGGTCGTAGATGAGCGCGCCGACCGTGCCCTGGCCGCTCTTTATCTGGTCCATGATGCCCTCCGCGTTCGTGGCGAACTGGTTCGCCTGCGTCGCGGCGGTCTTGATCTCGGCGACCGTCGCCATCAGCTCGTCGTGGAGCGCCGGGTCGTTGACGAGCTTCCCGAGCGTTCCCTGCCCATGGTTGATCTTGTCGGTGATCTCCTGGAGGTTCGTCATCGTGTCGTTCACGCGCTGCGTATTGTCGGTTATCATCTTGTCCAGCTTCTGGAAGATGCCGCCCCCGTCCTTGCCGTCGCCGTTGAAGGACTTGCTGAAGGACCCGAGGGAGTCCTGGAGCTGCTTGCCGAGGTTGCCGACCTCGGCCATGATCGTGTTCAGGTCGGGCGAGACCTCGGTCCTGATCTCGGCGCCGTCCGCGAGGGGGGGCGCCCCGGCGCTCCCCATCGAGATCGTGATGTAGTTGCCGCCGATCAGGCCCGCCATGACGATGCTGGCGGTGGCGTCGTTCGCGATCGCCACCTTGGGGTCGATGTCCAGGACGGCCTCGGCCCGGCGGCCGGCCAGGCGCGTCAGCTTCACCGAGCCGACCTTGACGCCGGCGAGCCGGACCTCGTCGCCGGTCTTCAGCTGCCGCAGGTCGTCGAAGCCGGCGATCAGGGTGTGGCTGTGCTCCTCGAAGAGGTGGCCGTCGCTGAGCGTCTCGAAGGTCACCCAGACGAGGGCGACACCGAGGAGGAAAAATAGCCCTACGCGGGCGGTCTGCTGTGCGGTGTTCATTTTGCGGCTTCCTTGGTTTCTAGCTTCTTAAAGCGGGGGTGTTCTATGTCTATCTTGGGGTTCAGGAAATCGATGATGCGGTGGTCCTTTGACTTCTCCAGGTCTCCGGGCGTTCCCAGCGAAATCAGCTCCCCGTCCATGAGGATCCCGACCCGGTTGGATATCGTGAGCGCCAGGTCCCGGTCGTGGGTGACGACCAGGCTCGTCACGCTGTACTCGTTCTTGAGGGTCGCGATGATCTCGATGATCGTGGCGCTCATGACCGGGTCGAGCTCGCTGGTGGGCTCGTCGTAGAGGAGGAGCTGCGGCTCCATGACGAGGGCCCGGGCGATCGAGACGCGCTTCTTCATGCCGCCGGAGAGCTCGCCCGGGAACTTGTCCACGGCGTCCTCGACGGAGAGGATCTTCAGGGCGTGCAGGACCTTCTCCCTGATTGCCTTCTCATCGCCCAGGCGGTGCTCTCGGGGGTAGA
>Ga0182015_10002407_pt1 | contig 22637 bp, 14 predicted proteins | sample 712P3MmetaG_FD_120478 | JGI IMG/M metagenome (GOLD analysis project Ga0182015, IMG submission 120478) | Permafrost microbial communities from Stordalen Mire, Sweden - 712P3M metaG | ecosystem: Environmental > Terrestrial > Soil > Wetlands > Permafrost | place: Sweden: Stordalen | collected...
AACTTAGTATATTTTCTTGGACTCCTATGGTTTCACAAATGGCTTGACTAGCAATACGCACGTACGTATTATTGTGTCATGAGCAAGCCTTCCTTACGCGAAGACATTCTCGATGCCGGCCTCCAAGTGATGTTCCGATCCGGATACCAAGGGGCTACGGTACGCGATATCTGCGCTGCCGCCGGGGCCCCGCACGGTTCCTTCACTAACCATTTCCGTTCTAAGGAAGCGTTTGCCCAGGAAGTTCTCGACCGCTTTTTCGTTTGCACCAAGGGGTTCGTCAGGGAGGCTTTGGACGACAAGTCTCGTACCCCTCGGCAGCGGCTGAAGCGATTTCTCGACATCATCACCGGAGAACTGAAAGGCGATGCATGGACTCGCGGATGTCTGATTGGAGATTTCAGCCTTCAGGCGAGTTCTGAAAGTGAACTCCTGCGCCAGCGGCTGGAGGAGATCTTCCAGGAATGGCGCGCTCCGTTTGCCGCGTGCATCGCGGAGGCGCAGAGCACCGGTGAAATCGATGCAGCGTTCGATCCGATGGATCTGGCTGAATTTCTCCTGGCCTCCTGGGAGGGTGCAATTCTCCGCATGCGGGTGGAACGCGGCCCGGCGGCGCTCGATCGCTTTAAAAACATCATCTTCCAAACCGTATTCAAGGAGCAGAAATGAATGTACTCGCTGATGTTGCACTACCCCAGTTAAGTGTTCTGGATTCTACAATGGCCTACCGCGAGGAGGGTGATCGCGAAGCGCCCGTCGTGCTGTTTCTGCATGGGAACCCGACCTCATCGTTCATATGGCGGAATATCCTCCCGCTGGTTGCACCGGTAGCCCATTGCATAGCACCCGATCTGATCGGGTTCGGACAGTCGGGAAAACCGGCCATCGAGTATCGGTTCGCCGATCATGTCCGGTACCTCGATGCGTTCCTGGAACGCGCCGGAATTTCGTCGGCGTTTATCGTCGCGCAAGACTGGGGGACCGCGCTCGCGTTTCACCTGGCAGCCCGCAGACCGGAGTTTATCCATGGACTTGCCTTTATGGAGTTCATCCGGCCCATGCCTACCTGGAAGGATTTTCACGCAGACGCGATCGAAACCTTCCAGAAATTCAGGACCCCCGGCGTGGGCGAGAAGATGATTCTTGACGACAACGCATTTGTGGAGGGCGTTCTTCCTTTTGCAACCGTGCGCAAGCTCACCGATCAAGAGATGGAGGTTTACAGAGCACCCTTTCTTACCCCCGAGTCGCGGCGGCCCACCTGGCGATTCCCGAACGAGATACCGATTGCAGGGGAACCCGCGGATGTGTACCAGACTATGGAAAATGCGCAGCGTGCTTTAGCGCAGTCGTCTTATCCGAAGTTGCTCTTTGTGGGAGATCCAGGCGCTCTGGTATCGCCGGCTTTGGCTGAGAGCTTTGCGGCCACGCTTAAGAACTGCCGGCTGGTCAAGCTTGGCTCGGGCGTTCACTACTTACAGGAGGATCATCCTGAGGTCATCGGCGCCACTGTCAAAGAATGGCTAATCGATCTTGGAATTGGTTTCAGCCCAAAGCAGAAGCTGACATTGTAGGTGTCCCTTGTGATCCGTCGGAACTCGATCGCACACTCCCCCAGGTAAAGAACATTCGCTGCAACCTTTTCTACATAGAACTTCTATGGGACTGTACTATTGTCCCATAGAAGTTCTATTGGAGATCTGGTGGCGTCCGCAAAGAAGCACGGAAATAGTGAAATGTTGAAGGGGACTTTGGACATGATGATCCTGAGAACCCTGATCACCGGAGATGCTCACGGTCACACCATCGCCAAAGTCATCGAGCGCACTTCCGAGGAAGTCCTCGAGGTAGAAGAAGGTTCCCTTTACCCAGCGCTTCACCGCCTGGAAGATCGCCGCTGGGTTTCGTCGTACTGGGGAACGAGCGAGAACAATCGTAAGGCGAAGTTCTACCGTCTGACCGCAACTGGCAAAAAACAACTCACCCTGGAGACGAGCCGCTGGCGCCAGATGGCGCGGGCGATTGCCCTGGTCATGGGGGAAAAAATTGCGGGCAGTGGCGAATGAATTGGCGCAAACTTCTTCACCGAAACCACAGCGATGCCGATCTGTCGCAGGAGATTCGCCTTCACCTGGCAGAAGAAATGGAAGAGAACGTCACGCGCGGCATGGCGCCTGAGGAAGCGCGGCGTCAAGCGTATATAAAGTTTGGTAGTCCTCAGCGGGTGCGAGAGACAGTCTGGCAGCAAAACAGCGTGGCTTTCACGGAAAGCCTATTTCGCGATCTGAAGTATGCGTTGCGATCGCTCTCCAGAACGCCGGGATTTACGCTCATGGCGTTGCTGGTGATGGCCCTGGGAATCGGGGCAAACTCCGCAATGTTTACCGTGGTGCGGTCGGTGTTGTTTAAGCCGTTGCCCTACAAGGACGCCGGCCGCCTGGTGGTTTTGTATCAGCATGATCCTTCCGCTAAGGACCAGGATAACTACGTCGCCCCCGGCAATTTTAGTGACTGGAGCCAGCACGCACGCAGCTTTGAGTCCATGGCCATGGTGACCCCGTGGGCTGCGTATGACTTTTCTGAGAAAGGCGGCTCGTATCCAGAAAAGATTGACGCGGCCTGGTGCTCATGGAACATGTTTTCGATATTGGGCGTGCCGCCGGCTTACGGACGTACCTTCAACGCGCTGGATGACAGGCCCGATGCGAATGCAACGGTCATTCTGTCGTGGGGTTTCTGGAAACGCAGACTCGGCGGTGACCCTTCGATCGTGGGTCGTGCCATCTTCCTCAGAGGATTGCCCTATACCGTAATCGGCATTATGCCGGCAGGTTTTGACTATCCCGAGAAACAGGATCAGGTGTGGACACCAGCCCACCACGAAGGGTCGGCTCATCTGCTGCAATCGCGTGACGACCACGAATATAAAGTGATTGCGCGGCTGCGACCCGGAACCACGGTGGCCCAGTCAGTGAGCGAACTGGACGCGATACAAAAGCGAATCCAAGAGGAATTTCCTGGCCTGCCGGTAGAACCTGGGGTGAATGGGCGGCTGTTACTGGATGACCTGGTGGGTGATTACAAAACGCCTCTGTATACCCTGCTGGCCGCGACCACGTGCGTGTTGCTGATTGCTTGCCTGAATGTCGCCAACCTGCTGGTAGCCCGAGCGTCGGCGCGGCGAAGAGAAGTTGCGATTCGTTCTGCACTGGGCGCCAATCGATGGCGACTCATACGCGAACAGTTAGCGGAAAGCTTTTTGCTGGCATGCGCCGGCGGGGGCATCGGGGTCGGACTCTCCTCCGCAGCCCTCACCTGGATCAGGCATGTGCAGCAGAATATGGTTCGCGTCGACTCGATTAGCCTGGACGCGCTGGCGCTGCTTTTCGTGATGGGCGTTACCCTGGGGAGCGGTCTGCTGGCAGGGATCATTCCGGCATTGGCTGCGGGCAGACCGCGAACGCTGGAGGCGCTGCAGGAGTCGTCGCGTTCGCAAAGTGGAGGACGAAGCCGCGCCCGGTTGCGGAAGGCGTTGCTCGCTATCGAGGTAGGCCTGACCGTAGTGCTGCTGATCACTGCGGGGCTCTTACTAAAGAGCTACGAACGGCTGCGCTCTGTCGACATGGGATGCGCGACCGGCAACGTGTTGACACTGCAATTCTCCCTGCCCGGGCCGGCGCAGAAACGTGTTGCATTCCTGTCGGAACTTATCGAACGCGTTCGCGCGCTCCCCGGGGTTAAGGCGGCAGGATTGGTCACGGCTGCGCCTGGAACCGGCTGGTGGGAAGATACTCCGGTGACCGTGGTGGAACATCCACCGGCCGCGAAAGGTGCTGTGCTGGATCCTATCGCGCGCAGCGCGGATCCCGATTATTTTCGGGCCATGCAGATCCCGCTTTTGCGCGGTCGCACATTCTCCGAAGCTGAGCGCCTGCAAAACGCCAATGTCGCGATCGTAAGCAAGCGGGCCGCCGAAGAATTCTTTCCCGGCGAAGACGCGATCGGCAAACATCTCAAGCTAACGCAAGATCCAGATACTCCTCCGTTGGAGATCATCGGGATCGTGGGAGATACACGCTTTCACATCAGCGAAGACGTTTGGCCGATGTTGTATCAACCTGTCTACCGCGGCAGTTTCGGGCAAACGACAGTGATGGTTCGCTCAGACCAGGACGTAGAGAACCTGGCTCGGCCGATTGGGCAGATTATTAGCAAGATGGACCCCGATCTGGCCCTCGGTGAAGCGTTGACCATGGAGCAAATTATCGACCGGTCGACTTCCAGCGCAAGCTTTCATTCCCGGCTAATTCTGATCTTCGCCGTGATCGCGCTCATCTCCGCGATGGCTGGTCTTTACGGTGTGCTGGCCTATCTAGTGACACAGCGTACCAGCGAAATTGGTATTCGCATGGCGCTGGGCGCGCAGCGGCATGAGGTCTTGCGCATTATGCTGATCGACGGGCTCTGGCCAGCCTGGATTGGTCTCGCGCTGGGGCTGGCGGGCGCCAGCCTCACCATGCAACTCGTCCGCAAGATGCTCTATGATGTGCAGCCGCTGGACTGGCCCGTATTTGCAGCCGTTAGCTTGATGCTCTCGCTGGTTGCCGCGTTGGCTTGCTTGATCCCGGCCTGGCAAGCTTCGCGGTTCGCGCCCATGGACGCGCTGCGCCTGGAATAAAAAGACGCCGAAGCCGCTAGGAGGCAACCGACAGTCTCAGTTGTCGGCCGAGAAAATGGGCCGTTGACAAATCTGCAAATCACAATACGATATATTGCAGTGCAACATATGCCACTCAAACCCTTTGACCGGGAACTGAAAAAGGGCAGCGCAGAACTGCTCATTCTGTCGTTGATCGAGCACCGCCCGCGGCACGGCTACGAGATCAGCAAGCTCATTGATGAGCGTTCGCAAGGCATGCTCACGTTCAACGTAGCCTCCTTCTATCCCCTTCTTTACCGCATCGAGAATCGGGGGCTCATTTCCGGACGATGGGTGGAAAAGGCGGGGCAGCGCAGACGGCGCTATTACCAGCTAACGGCGCAGGGAAAGAAAGTGCTCAAGGAGCAGCGTAGTTCCTGGGTCGATTTTGTAGACGCCGTCAACCGGATTACGGGAGCGGAAAATGCCTGACTGGTCCAGTGAGGTTCGACGCGCGGTAGCCAGGTTGAAGATGGGGCCTGCCCAGGAAGCCTCGCTGGTCGAGGAACTGTCGCAGCATCTCGATGACCGTTACGACGAGTTGAGGGCAGACGGCGTCGAGGATGCGGAGGCTTGTCGATCGTTGCGAGAAGAGTTGCACGACGGCAAGCTTATTACCGAGTTGCGCTCCGTTCTACCGCAGACGCCGGAGACTGCGGCGCCCGGTCTTGACCGGCAGGAGAAACTCCTTGCCGGTATGGGCAATGACCTGCGCCAGGCACTGCGGCTACTGCGCCTTAATCCCGGATTTGCGACGGTGGCGATTCTTTCGCTCGCCCTTGGAATTGGAGCCAACACGGCCATCTTTGAGTTGCTCGATGCCGTGGTCATACGTACCCTGCCTGTGCCCTCGCCCCAGCAACTCGCGGACATTCAGGAGATTCGCGGCAATCGGATCGGGAGCACGGTGGGCAGGCAGAAGGAATTCTCCTTTGCGATCTGGGAGCAGTTGCGGCAACAACAAAAAGCGTTCTCAAATGTTGCAGCCTGGAGCACGGAACAGTTCAACCTTGGACACGGAGGCGAGGTGCGCCCCGCCGAGGGGATGTGGGTGAGCGGCAGTTTCTTCCAGGTGCTTCAGGTGCAGCCGATTCTGGGCCGGCTGCTCTCGCAGGATGACGACTATCGAGGCTGCGGTATCCGGAGCGTGGTCATCAGCAACGCTTTCTGGCAACGGGAATTCGGCGGCCGCAGGAATGTCCTGGGCAGCAAACTTTCCCTCGATGGGCGCCCCTTTGAGATCATCGGTGTCACGCCGCCAAGTTTTTACGGCCTCGAAGTTGGCCGCAGCTTCGACGTTGCCTTGCCTCTGTGCAGCGAACCGGCAGTTCGAGGCGAGAGTCCATGGACAGACAACCATACAGTATGGTGGCTGGCAGCGATCGGGCGGCTCAATCCAGGATGGACCTTCAAGCTTGCATCCGCGCAGCTCGCCGCGATCGCGCCGGGAATCTATGCCGCCACGCTCCCTACCGACTACGACGCCGTTAACCGGCAGAACTATCTGCGATTCAGCTTGAAAGCCGAACCTGCGGCTACTGGTGCCTCTCCACTGCGCAAGCAATATGAGGATCCCCTGTGGGTATTGCTGACGATCTCCGGGTTGGTCTTGCTCATCGCCTGCGCGAATCTGGCAAATCTCATGCTCGCCAGAGCGGGCGCGCGCAAACGCGAGATGGCTTTGCGGCTCACGTTGGGCGCATCCCGTGGCCGTCTCATTCGGCAACTGCTCACGGAAAACCTGCTGCTCGCTTTCAGCGGGGCGGCTCTCGGTATTGCGCTGGCGCAGGTACTGGGCAGGCTCCTCATCGCGTCTATAACCAACACGGAAAATCCCGTTTATCTTCCCCTGTATCCGGATCTTCGGGTGCTCTCTTTCACGATCGGCGTTAGCCTGCTCGCTTGCCTGCTCTTTGGAATCGCCCCTGCGGTCCAGGCGGCGAACTCCGATCCCGGCTCGACCATGAAGGCGAGTGGACGGGGCCTTAGCGGAGGGCGCGAGCACCTTTTGCTGCGAAGTGGGCTGATCGTCTCCCAGGTTGCACTTTCTCTCACCCTACTGGTTGGGGCGCTGCTTTTTGTGCGAACCTTCAGGAATCTATTGACTCTCGACGCCGGTTTCCAACAAGACAATATTCTCGTTGCCGACTTCGATTTCTCCTCCCTGAACGTTCCGGCTGCCAGCCGACTCGTATACAAGCGCGAGCTGCTGGCCAGGGTACGAAATACACCCGGCGTCCTTTCCGTTGCGGAAACTTCGATCGTTCCCTTGAGCGGCGATGGATGGAACGAGTCCATTGATATCCCGAGTGAAGCCGTCTCTCGCAAGGAGTCGTACTTCAGTGCGGTGACAGCGGGATATTTTCGGACGCTCGAAACCCCACTACTCGCCGGGCGAGACTTCGATGACAGCGAAACTCCCGCATCGCCCCTGGTCGCGATCGTCAACGAACAGTATGCCCGGAGTTTCTTCGCCGGCGTGAACCCCATCGGCAAGACCTTCGGAGTGAGGCAATCAGGAGGAAAACCCGATAAGACCTATCGCATCGTGGGCCTGGTGCGCAACACCAAGTATCGCGATCTTCGCGAGGATTTCATTCCCATCGTATTTTTGTCGGAGTATCAGCTCCCGGATCCCGGCACCGACTCCATCTTTCTGATTCGCTCGAACGAGTCCCCGGCCTCGTTGATTTCCTCTTTGAAACGCACCGCTGCAGAAAGCAGTTCGCAGATCGTGCTGAATTTCAGCAGGCTCAGGGTATCGGTCCTCGAGAAATTGACCCGGGAACGTTTAATGGCCACTTTGTCTGGCTTTTATGGCGTGCTCGCGGCGATTCTGGCCATGATCGGTATCTATGGAATCATCTCCTATATGGTGGTACGGCGCAGAAACGAGATTGGCGTGCGCATCGCACTCGGAGCGGGCAAGGCAAACATTCTCGGCATGATTTTGCGTGAGGCTCTCGCACTTCTGACGATCGGCCTGGCGGTTGGAATCGCGTTGGCTGTGGCCGCAGGGAGCGCCGCGCAAGCGATGCTCTTCGGTCTCAAACCGGCAGATCCGTCGACCCTACTTCTCGCGGCCGGTAGTTTGGCTATCGTAGCGCTAACGGCCAGTTTGTTTCCTGCAATACGCGCGACCGCGGTCGATCCCATGCAGGCGCTACGAGAAGAATAGGGACGCTTGTTGGACTTGTCGGCCGAAACGATTCAGCGAGACCGCAAAGCGCGCCGAACGGAAGGGTTGACCTCACGGCTTGGATGTTCTCGGCGATCGAAGCCTGCCCTTGTAGTGACGCAAATAGCGGTTCCAGTACATGAGGACGCCGGTCGCACTGAGAACGGCGAGGCTGACGCCGAGCAGAAACCAGATCACTTTGAAGGGCAGACCCCAGAGGGTTCCAAAGTGGAGCGGATGCTGCGACCACAGGATCCAGTCTCCTAGGGAGTGATTCTGGCCGTAGTGCCAGATGCTGAGTATGCGCGCATTGCTGCTATCGATGGCGACGATATCACGATAGGAGAAGTCTGCCGGGGCGCGGAGATCCATCTGAGCATAGATAAGATTTCCGGCCAGTGACGGGTCGCTCAGGCTGAAGAGACGGCCATGGGGCGATGCGGCCTGTGCGGCATCCAGAATCGCCTGGAGCGGTGCTCGCTGCAGCCCTGTGGAGAGCGGCAACGGAAGTGGAGGCGGGGCCATTCCTTTGAGTGGGGAAATTGCGCCCACGATAGCGGCAAATTGTTTATAGAAGCCAAAGTAGATGCCGGAAACTGACCACCAGAGGACAATGGCAAGGGTCCAGAAGCCGATGGCGTGGTGAGCGTCGAAGTTGATACGGCGCCAGTTGGAACGGAAGCTGATGCGCAAGGCTCGCGTCCATCTGCTGAGACCTTGCCACCAGAGCAAAAGGCCGGTAAGCGTGAGCAGGAGCAGGATGGCGGCACCCACGCCGTTGACCTGCTCACCATACGCGCTGCCGAGAAGGAGATAGAAGTGCAGATCGTGCACCCAATTGAGCCAGTTGTAAGGCTGAGGATAGGTGGACGCAGTGACGGGATCGGCAACGAGGTGGAACGCGAACCCTTTTGCATCGACCGCCTGGAGCTGGTAAGCGGGGATGGCCCTCCAAGGACGGGTGATCGAGGTAACTCGAGCACCGGGGTAAGCCAGCTGAAACGCCCGCATCACTGTGGGGATCGAGGCGGTGTGTGCAGGATCGAAGGACGAAAGCCGGGGCGGCAGGGTGGTCGTGGTGAGTTCCTCTTCGAAGACGAGGATCGAGCCGGTGAGGGCGATGATCACGATGTAAAGCGAGACCAGAATTCCAGCCCAGAGATGGACCTGGAAGATGGCCCTGCGAAGAAAAAGTTTGCGCGGGTTGTGGACGGCATGGCGAAGGAAGGACACGGTAACCGGCATGCTAAACGGATTCCACGATGACTGTGCCCCATCTGGCCTTAGAGAGGTGGGGCTTTCCTTGCGGAAAAGCCCCGTGTGAAGCAACTTCCCCGGTTACACCTATCGTGGAACCGGCGTAGCGCGTTCGAGCCAAGGTTTAGTTTCCCATGTGGGCGTCGTACCAGGCCAGGATACGGGTGAGTGAATCGATTTGATGAGCTTGCTCTTTGAAGATGTGAGGCTCACGCGGATAAGTGACCATTTGTGTGTCTTTGTTCAGGAACAGGATTGCATGATAGAACTCTTCGCCTTGTGAGATGGGAACGCGGGGATCGGCTTCGCCATGAAGGATGAGCACCGGCGTGTGGCAATGCTGAGCGTAGCGAACGGGAGACTCGCGGTCGTAGACTGCCATGTTGGCTTGAAGTTCGCCCATATAGCTTTGCAGGAACCTGGGCGAGATGTCGGTTGTGCTGGCCATACTGAAGAGGTCGGTTACACCGGCGCCGACCATGGCGGCTTTGAAGCGGTCGGTGTGGGTGACGGTCCAGGATGTCATGAAGCCACCAAAGCTCCAACCGCCTACGGCAAGGCGCTGGGGGTCGCTTATGCCCTGGGCGATGAGGTAGTCGACGCCGGCCATGATGTCGGCGAAATCGCCACCGCCCCAGTCCTGGTAATTGGCCTCAGTAAAGGCCGGCCCCTGACCTTCGGATCCTCGCGGATCGGGCAGCAAAACAACGTAGCCATGTGAGGCGAGAAGAGTGGCGTAGTTGTACCAGTTGCCGTTGAAGCCGAGAGTCCAGGCTTCCTCCGGACCGCCGTGGATATGGACGATGGTCTTGTAGCGTGTGCCGGATTGATAGCCAGGAGGCAGGACGACAACCCCGTAGATGGTGCGGTGGTCTTTAGGATTGGTCCACGAGATTTCACGCTGAGCGCCGAGGTCCCAATGAGCCACCTGGGGGTTGAGAACTGCGACGGGATGGGCTTGGCCGGCATTCCAGACATACGGATCGGCGGGTTCCGTGGGTGTTTCGCCGAGAAAGCTGAACGAACGGCCGTCGCGGGTCACGTTGAAGGACTCCGCCCCGGAAGGTAGGCCGTGCATCGCAGTGACCGTCGAGGCGGCGGCGTCAAAATCCGAGAGTTCATAGTGGGTTGCAACGATCTGCGAGACGAGAAGATGGCTGCCGGACCCCAGCCAATGCATCTCGCGGATTGTGCCCCGGAGTTTGGTCTCGAGCTTGATCTCAGAGCCGTCAGACAGCGTTTTCACAAAGTGCTCATCTGTAATTTTGAGCGGAGTGAAACGGGAGAAGGCGATGCGTAGCCCATCGTGCGAAAACGTGGGCTTGGCGTAGCCAGAGTTTTCCTCGATCGTGCGCAGGACTGCGCCGGTGCGGGTGTCGAAGACGATGACCTTGGAGACCCGCCAGTAGTCGTCGATACGCGGTGTAGGCGAGACGCGGGAGACGATCGTTGCGTTATCAGGGGACCAGTCGATGGTGTCGATGTTGAGGTCGCCGGCGGTTAGCAGCCGGGCCTGGCGCGAGGCGAGATCGTAGATCCAGAGACGGTCGTACTTGTAGTCGCGGTTGATGAGGTTGTGGTCGTTCTTGCTTTGCTTACGTGCGCGTTCTTCCGGCGTGTCGGTATCCGTACGCGTAAACGCGATGGACTTGCCGTCGGGGGACCATTGGAAGGAGCCGATACCACCCGGGAGATAAGTGAGTGGTTCGGCTTCGCCGCCGCTGAGCGAGATCCACCAAAGCTGCATCGCATCCGGATCGACGTCGGGTTTGGCGTCCTTATCGGGCTTGGCGTCCGGTACGGCTTTGACCAGCGGAGAGGGTATGTCTTTGCGTTCGGAGCCGGGAGCGAGAGAGAAACGATAAGGAGACGATTCGCCTTGCGCCAGCGGGTTGGGACGGTTGGAGAGAAAGGCGAGGTGAGCGCCGTCGGGGGACCAGGCGGGGGAATCTTCAGCGGCTCCACTGTAGGCAAAGGGGCGACCGGCGTCAGAGGATGTAGCGGGCGCGAGCCAGATGTGTGCGTTGCGATGCAGTCCCGCGGGCACCGGGATTTCGACGGTATATGCCACCAGCTTGCCGTCAGGGGAGACGACAGGGTCTGCGACCTTCTTGAGCTGGACAATGTCTGCAGGCTGGATAGTGCTCTTCTGCGCATACGCGTGTACAGGAAGAAGCGCGGAAGCGAAGGCGATGACGCCAAGCGATCCTCTAAGGCCGCCGCTGCTTTGAGCCCGGATGCGGGACGCGACATGCGGAAAAAACGAAACAGCGGAGAAATGCATTCGAGGTCCTTTCGACTGTCCGGTCGGCTCTAGTATGCGAAGACAATGCTCGTGGCACAAATCGATGAATCCACTTCTCAAAATCGAGACGTGGACACCCATCTTAATTATGCAAGCAACGGTTTCACGACAACCGGTGACTCGTACGCGGCCGGTGGTGGAAAGGCGTGAGCGTAAGCAACAACCTGCCGCTTACGCTCACGCTGGCTAGAATCGCAGCTTAAGAGCAAATTGCAAGGAGCGCGGTGCGCCGATCTGATAAAGGCTACTAAAGCCGCCGTCGGCTCCTCCGCCACCCAGGCTCGAGGCGAGCGTCTCGGAGGAAATGCCGAAGTACGGATTGGGAGTGGTGCCGGTGATGGTGATGTTGTCTGCCCCGAGCGTGCTGCTGCTGTAAAGCAGGTTGCGGCCATCGTTCACGCCGACGTCGCCAAAGAGGGGATGATTGAAGACATTGAACGCTTCTGCCCGGAAGAGCAGGCTGACGCCTTCATGTATGGGGAATTCGCGACGCAATGCGATGTCCTCCTGCCAGACATTGAAGCCACGAACGGCGTTGCGCTGAAGGTCACCCTGGGTAAAGGTGGTTGCGGGGGCGCTGAAGGCAGCAGGATTGATCGCCTTGCCGCCAGGTACGGAAGAGTCATTCAGATAGAACGGCTGCCCTGGGACAGTGTTAGGACGCTGATTGATGGCAGTGGAGTTCCAGACCAGGCCGTAGGAGTAGATGCCCGTGGTGACGGTGAGAGGATCGGCGGAGTTAGAGCGGAAGAGGCTGTCGAAAGCCCAACCGTTGGCTGCGTACTGCAGGAAAGAGTTGCCGCGGCTAAACTTGGGCAGCTCGTAGCTGATGGCGTTGGTTATGGTGTTGCGCACATCAAAGTCCGATGAGCCGTAGTCGAGATGGGGGTTGTAAACGGTGTAATACGGGATCGGCAAAGCTACACCCGAGCCGTTATCGAGCGCATGAGCCCAGGTGTAGGTGCCAAGCACCTGGAGATGTTTCCAGAGTTTTTGTTTGAACTCGACCTGCAAGGAGTTGTAGTTGGAGTAATCAGCGTTGGTGGTCACATCGAGATAGCTGAAGTTGGCGTTTCCACCCATGCCGGGCGTCAGCATCTCATTGCGCAACAAATCCTGTCCCAGATTTCCCGCGTAGGTGATCTGCAGGCTGCGATTGTTTCCCAGATTTTGCTGCAGTGAGCCGTTCCACATGTAGACGCGAGGATCGCGCAAGCTCGGGTCGAAGGCAAAGACATAGGTGTAGGGTGGATTCAGCGAAAAGGGTATGGGTGCTGCGGCTGCAATGCTGAGTGGGTAGGTACCGGCCGCGCCGTAAATGTAGTTGGAGCGCGAGTAAGGGAATCCCAAGGTACCCTGTGCGCCCTGCTGATTGCCCAGGCCGTAAAAGATGCCGCCACCCCCACGCACGACCGTCTCCAGTCCTGCGCTCTGATGTACCACGTACGCAAAGCCAAGGCGGGGGGCAAAGTTATGCTTGCTTGCGTGCCAGAGTGGCGTTCCCGCAGGCGCGATGGCTACATTCGCCGGGTCGTTCAGATTTGTCGCCGTAAAGAAAGGATGCCCCGAACCTTCCGAGGGAGGAGGATCATAGTCCCACCGCAGACCGTAGTTGAGCGTGAGCCGCGGCGTCAGTTGCCAGGAGTCCTGGGCAAAAAATGACAAGTTGTTGAAGATTGGCCTCAGCTCCGATGTATCGGTTGTATCGACTCCGGCATAAACGGGAACCTGCGTTTGGACCAGGGTCTGAACGGTGGCGAAATCGTAGCTGATGTCCCACGGGCGATACCCGTTGGTCGGAGTGAGATGACGAATGTCGGCTCCGAACTTGAGGTTATGCCGGCCGCGCGTCCAACTCAGAGTATCCACATAGTTGTATTGGCGCTGGTGATTGGTGGCGTCGTCTCCGACGTAATAGTCCGTCGTGCTGTCGTTGAAGAAGAGGGAGAAGACTGAAGTCTCCGTACTGTAGGTGGGATTGGATTGGAAGAGGTAGCTGGAAGCAGGGGGAGTAGCGCCGCCGAACGGAATAGGCTGGACGGTGGTTGCGCCCTTGGAGTGACTGATGTTGAAACGGAAATCATTGACTAGCGAAGGTGTAAGAATGTAGGTCGCACCTGCCGTAATCGTGTTTACGTTTGCAATCGTGCTGCTATAGGTCGAGGTTGCATAGAAGTCGAAGGCCCCGTGCTGGGCGCCATTCGACGGAGCCAGATCCCCGCGAACAAACAGGTTGAGTTTCGGGGTCGGGCTGTAATCGATCCGGAGGCTGCTGGCGTTCAGCACAGAGGGATTTGCGAAGGTAGCGAAGAACTCACCCGTGTAAGCTCCCGCAATGTCCTGGCCCGCGGAGGGCATTGGGTACCCCGCCAGCAATGGCGCCACCGCTGCGCTTGCCTGGCTGCGCGCAAAGCTGGTGGGGACGATATTGATCTTCGATTCCGGGACGCGCAAGCGGAGGCCTTCGTAGGAGAAAAAGAAAAATAGCTTGTCACGAAGAATCGGACCACCGAAAACCCCGCCAAAATCGTTTTGCTTTTCAGCCTCCCGGGCCAGACCTTCGTTGTTATTGAACCAGGTGTTGGCATCGAAAATGTCGTTACGGAGATATTCGAACGCTGTGCCGTGGAAGCTATTGGCGCCGCTGCGGGTCACGATGGAAAGCTGCGCGCCCGGTGTGCGGCCGTATTCCGCATCGAAGGAGTTGGTCTGAATCTTGTATTCCTGCATGGCATCGACGGAAACCAGGTTGTTGTACCCGCCGTTATTGCTTGTTGCCGGCGCCGCTCCCGCCCCAGCGGAGCCAAGGTAAACGTTGCTGCCCTGGGTGATGCCGACATTGGCGCTCACACCGTCTATGGAAAAGTAGTTGGCATCGCTGCGTTGGCCATCGATGCTGAACTGCCCGGAGGCGGTGTAGAAGGTCTTGGCGGTAACGTTACCCGGAGTGAGTGAGATAAGCGCCTGAAAGCTGCGCCCGTTCAACGGCATGTTCTCGATGAACTGACGATCGACCGTAGTTGCAACCGAAGCGGAGGTTTCAATCTCCTGGCTGCTATCCGCGGATACGGTCACAGAGTCGTTCGAGGAACCCACCTGGAGCGCTATGTTTTCCGAGGACTTGTCCTGGGTATGAAGAGCGATGTCTGGAATCACTGTCTCTTTGAATCCGGCGGCAGTGACGGTGATCTTGTAGCGGCTCGCCCTCAGGGTTGAGAACGCATACTGTCCACTGGCGTTGGTTTTCGTGCCAACGGCGCCATTGGTCCCCAAATCAACGATGGTGACCGTCGCGCCCTGAATCACAGCGCCGCCGGGATCGGTGATCTGGCCGTTGATGCTACCGCTGTCGCTCTGCGCGGAAGCTTTGGGTGGTGCCGAACTGAGAATGAGCGTGAGGAGTGCGAACAGGGTCAAGTAGCGTCGCTTCATGAGGATCTCCTTGTGTGGTGCTTGGATGAAGTGCGGCTCCCGGGTTCTGTTAGTTTCGGCTTCGTCGTCGGATAACCTGGTCCCAATGCAACAATTGCAGCGATAGAAATGTCTGCGCATCACGGAATGCGCGCGCGATTGTGCTTGCGGATGAGCTGTGCGAGCGCGCGAGCGTTGGGGGCTTCCTGCGTGTCAAGTTCATCGGCGACGGCAATCGCATCGCGAACCGGCTCATCCTGGCCGAGCTTGAACTTGGCTTCGACCCTGGTTACGTGCATGCGAAAGCCGAGGATGCTGGCGAAGCGGCGGGTTATCTCCTCGCGTGGTATCTCACTCGAGTTCCATCCGTTAGAAAATCCAGCCTCCATCCTCTGTATCAAGTCTTCCAGCGAGGCATCCAGTGCCGGAGTGCCCTGCAATTCCAGCGTTCCATAACAATGAACGGCGGTGTAGTAGTAGGTGGAAGGCATATCGCGGTCCGGATACCAACTGGCCGTCACATAGCTCCAGGGGCCTTCGAAGATAGCTAAAAACGGCGCGGTCGCCTCGCTAAGCTGTTTCACGTGCTCGTTCGCCCGAGCCATGTGTCCGGCCAGGATCAGGGGCGCCCCAGCCTCGCGGCTCGACGGATCAAGAAGTAGAGGTAGATTGGTCGCGAGCGGCCCATCCGCTCCATTGCTGACCAGCAGCGCCCAGGGATGCTGCTCTATGATCGCGAGCGCGTCCTCCGGTGAAGTTGGCTGCCAGCACGGGCGAATAAACATTGCAGAAAACTCCTTGAATGCTCAGATAACTGGCCGGCGAAGCTGCAAGCGCAACTTATCGTCTTACGATCTCGCCGCCGAGTACGGTAATCACCGGCTTCACGCGTTCGATCTGAACCGGATCGAGGTGAAGGATGTCGTCTGACAACACCGTGAAGTCGGCTAACTTGCCGGCCATGAGTGATCCCTTGATGTCATCCTGGCTTTCGGCGTATGCGGAGCCAACCGTGTAGGCGTGAACAGCCTGTTCCACCGAGATCTTCTGGTCGGGTATCCAGCCGTTCGGGTTCTTACCGTCAAGGGTGCGGCGCGTTGTTGCCGCGTAGATTCCGGCCAGCGGATTGATGGGCGCGACGAACCAGTCGGAACCGAAGGCCAGCACGGTGCCTGCGTCCAGCAATGAGCGGAACGCGTAAGTCGTCATTGCTCGCTGATGGCCGATACGTGTCTCGGCCCAGCGGCCGTCGTCAATACAGTGGTAAGGCTGCACCGAGGCGATCACGTGCAACTGTGCGAAGCGAGAAATATCTTCGGGCCGCAGATGCTGCGCGTGCTCGATGCGGAGACGCCGGTCGGCCGGGCCATTCTCGTCTTCAAGGCGCTGATAGAGATCGAGGATTGTCTTGTTGGCGCGGTCGCCGATCGCGTGCACCGCGATGTGGACACCGGCGCGATCGGCTGCTTTCATTTCAGCGAACAACTCATCGGGATGAGCGAGTTGATCCGTGGGCAGGCCGGAATTGCCGGGGGCGTCTGTATATGGCTGGAAGAACCATGCGGTTCCAGAACCTAAGGATCCGTCGGCAAAAGCCTTGACCGATCCCACGACCAATGTGTCGTTGCCGAAATTGGTCATCAGGCCGAGGTCAGTGAGAAGACGATAATGGTCCAGCGGAAAACGAGCGGAGACGCGAACCTTCCATTTGCCGGCTGCCATCAGACGCTGGTAGCCGCGCACCACCAGTGCCTGCAGGTTGGCCGCGTGGGAGCCGGTGAACCCCATATCCTGGACGCTGGTCACCCCGCTATCGAGCGCGTACTTCTGCGCCGCCAGAAGAGCTTCGTCCACCTGCGCATCAGACGGGGGCGGGATAACGCGTTCGATAAGATCCTTCGCCGCATCCTTGAAGATGCCGTTTGGGTTGCCATCTTTATCCCGTCCGATGACGCCGCCGGCGACATCGGGCGTGGTCCGGGTGACGCCGGCAAGCTTCATTGCCAGCGCGTTGGCCAACATCATGTGCCCATCGGAGCGATTGACCCAAACGGGATTATCGGGAGTGACCGCGTCGATCCACTCATGGGTAGGCAGTACAACCGGGCTCCACTTCTGCTCGTCCCAATTGCCATCCACGATCCACTCGCCTGCAGCTCGGGTATGCGCATAGACGGCGATGCGCTTCGTGAACTGTTCGCGGCTGGTGACATCGCGCAACTGAACGCTGGTCAGTCCTTGACCGCCCCAGAAGAAGTGGACATGCGCATCGTTGAAACCGGGCACGACGCGGCGCCCTTCCAGGTCCAGCACCTGTGTTTGGGGACCGGCAAGTTTCCTGATCTCGTCCGTTGTTCCAACCGCAAGAATGCGCTGGCCAGAAACGGCGATCGCCTCTGCTTCAGGCTGCTTTGGATTCTCCGTCCACACTCTGCCATGGATTGCAACCAGTTGTACCTGCGCGTGCAGATGCAGGTGCCCTGAGAGGAAAATCAATGGCAACAGCAGCTTGATCATGAATGCTCCTATGCTGCATGTCTGTGACTTAGGCGCAATCTGGCCTGTGGAAACACGCGAACGAAGAAACACGGATCGCGGCTGAAAGATGACTACGGACGGGGTAGGTACCAGCCTTGCGCGTGGTGTCTTTTACAGTAGTATGATTGCTGGACCACGTAAAGAGCCAGATTTTGAGATAGCGATGGTGCCAGCGAGAGGTTGTCTGTATGACCTTGTTAGGAAGACTCGGCCTGGACGCCAAGAAGCCGCGATCGTTGCAAACCCAACTGTCTGGCCAACTGAAAGAGCTGATTCAGCGAGGAGAACTCCTCTCCGGCGAGCGCCTGCCCTCAACCCGGGAGATGGCGAATGATTTGCATGTTTCGCGCAACACGGTAGTGGCCGCTTACGAAATGCTCGTGGGACAGGGGTATCTCGAAGCGCATCTGCGTAGCGGTTTCCGTGTTTGCAGCGCGGCGCAGGCCTTTCGAACTTTGCCGCTAAACGTTGCCACGACCGAGCGGAAACTCACGCCGGCCCGGCCGCGCAATCCCGTTCCTTTTCGCCCCACGCAGCCTGACGTGAATCTATTTCCCTTGCAAATATGGAACCGGCACCGCACCAAGGCGCTCAAGCGAGGATCGTGCCTGTTGCATTATCAGTCGCGCTTCCCGATCGGGCTGGACGAGCTGCGGCAAAACGTGGCTGCATACCTAAGGGACAGCCGTGGCGTGCGCTGCCAGTGGCACGAAGTTGCGATCACCAGCGGCTCGCAGCAAGCTCTGTATCTGCTGGCTCATCTGCTGCTGGAACCGGCGCAACGCGTTTACATGGAAGACCCAGGCTACGCGGGTGCGCGCAACGCGTGGATGCAAGCGGGCGCCACTGTGATTCCCATTCCCGTAGACGATGAGGGAATGCGGCTACCGGAGGGCAAGGCGCTCCCGCCCGCTTTGATCTACGTGACGCCGTCGCATCAGTTCCCTCTCGGTACCTGCATGTCGCTGGGCCGCCGGCTCTCGCTCTTGCAGGCAGCCCGTGAAGCCGGTGCATGGATCATCGAAGATGATTATGACGCTGAGTTTCGTTACACCAGTTCTCCGCAGCCCAGCTTGCAGAGCCTGGATAAGCATCGCCGCGTCATCTACATCGGATCATTCAGCAAGACTCTTTTCCCGGCGCTTCGGCTCGCATATGCGGTATTGCCACCCGGCCTGCTGGAGAAATTTACGGTACTGAAGTCGATTATGGATGACTACGGTCCGCTGATTGACCAGTCGACACTCAGCAGCTTTATCGAGAGCGGAGCCTTCTATGCGCATCTTCGCCGCTGCCGGCGGCACTATGCAGAGCGCCAGAGCTTCTTTCTTGAGCAGGTGTCACATTTCGGCCTGCCGCTGCACTTCCCGATTACGGGAAGAGGGATGAACCTGGCGGGAAATCTTCCTCAGTCCTCTAACGATCGAGTGTGGAGCGAGCGGCTAAGCTCCGCGGGGCTGGATATCCCTCCACTTTCGGCTTACGCTATGCAACCCACCCAGCCTGGCCTGCTCTTCGGGCTTGCTGCCTTCGAAAAGGGTGCGATCCAGCGAGGAGTCGCGAAGATGGCGGAAGTCTTTGCCAGAAATCACGGCCGGTGATGCGCCAGATGCAGCTCGTGCACGTGGAACGAAGCATCGAGAGCCGTTCATCGGGCTACGTTTAATGGCCACTTTGTCTGGCTTCTATGGCGTGCTCGCGGCCGGTAGTTTGGCCATCGTGGCGCTAACGGCCAGTTTGTTTCCTGCAATACGCGCGACCGCGGTCGATCCCATGCAGGCGCTACGAGAAGAATAAGCTCCAGCCAGGTGCCCGGCCGCGCACGTTATGATGCAGCTGAGATCGGCGGACATGATACCCAGCGGGTGCAACACCAGCGCAAGGCGCTAAGGGAATGTCTCAGCGACGCCAGTAGCAAGCGAAACAGAGTGGTAGACACGAATCCTTGCGGGCGCGATCGCGAGTAGATGACGTTTATGCTCCAGGCAGGAATTGTGTAAACATCGCCGGCGCGGAACGGGCCAATTCGATTTCTGATCGGCCAATCGTAGAGCACGTCCTCAATAGCGCTATTGAAAAACCTGGCAAGACTCAAGACGCGCTGGCTATACATGGATGCGGGCAGGCGGGGAATACTTGTCCGTTCGCGAAATTTGATAATCAGCCTGGCCGCCTCAGCCGCTTGTCGCAATGCGGCCGTTACCCCGTTTGAGGTCATCGGGTCAACCATCGCCGCAGCCTCGCCGGCCACCAGCCAGTTGGGCCCGGCGGTCTTGGCAAAAACGCGGCAACGAAACGACGTAGTCCGAGGCGGTCTTTTCGCCGGATCATTGCCCAGTCCCTGCAGATCAGGAAATTGTTTCAGCTGGGCTGCAAAGATTTCTTGAATACTGAGCCCCCGCTGCCGCTTTTCCTTGACTGCTTCCCCGGAACACACATAGCCCACACTTACCGTGTGGGGATGAATCGGTATCTGCCAAACCCACTCCATGTATCGCGGCCCCGCGCCGTCGGCGTAGAGCGTGGTTCCCTCGATGGACTCCGGAACGGTAAAGTAGTCCCACATCGCGACCTTGTGCGGACCATACTCATAAACCGGCAGCTTGAATATCCGCGGAAATAGACTCGCACTCGAGCCAGAGGCGTCCAGAAACCATCGAGACACGATCCGATTGCCTTGAGCGGTGACCACGGCTTTGACGAGCCGTCCGGCTGTCTCGACATGAACGACTCGATCGCTGACCAACCTGATTCCCTTGCCCAAAAAGATCTCACGAAGTGCCTGGTTGAGCTGGCCGCGATCGACGTGCAATGTTCTGAGATCCACGTTGTATGGAGGCTTTCCGAGCCACTCGCCAGGAACATAGTGCTGCTCCGACCCGTCTCTGAGCTTCAGAACAACATGCCGCTTGTACGTCGCGATGCCTTGCTCGAGCAGATGCTCTTTCGTCAGCCCAAGCCCCTTCAACAGATCGGGCGCCGACCAGTCCAGGGACTCGCCTACCGGGTCGCTATCGAAGGGATCCGCCTCGATACATAAGACGCTCAGGCCCGCATTGGCGAGATGAATCGATGCTGCCATACCGGCAAGGCCACCACCAATCACCGTTACATCTGTCTGTTCTGTCACGTCGTGCATCAGCGTTTTGGCCATGATATCTCTATCTTCGAGGCGAATACGCGGCCTACTAATGGATACTCGCTTTTACTCTGGCAATGGGCGTTTTCGGTAATTCGGCTTGCGCGGCAATCTATGCGTGATTTTGCAGAGGAGACGAAGGCATTGCCAGCCTGACGTTGTTGGCCTGCCGGAGGTGCCGCCGCGAATGCGCGTTGAAAGCAGAGAAGAATTCCAGCAGGTTCACCCGAATGTAGCTGGCCACGGGAGAAGGAAATCGCAAAGCAGTGAGGTCCAAACCATCGGCATCCGCGATGCGCCGCCTGAGAGCTACCTGCGCGATAAGGAAATGCTCTAACTCCGAGGCAGGAGAACCCAGCAATCGTGGCCGCATGCGATTGGGCGCTTGCATTTTGACGATTGACCGCGACTCCATTCCCCAGACCAGGAGGCGGCCGTACAGATTCAAACTGAATGGTCCTTCACTATGCAGCTTCAGTTTCCTGCATGACTCAAGGGCGGAATCCACTGCCGGCAGGAAAACTTCCGTTGTCGTGCGCAGGTGGGCCAGATTTTCGGCGATGGACCAGCTTCCCGGTCGGGGGCGCCAGGAAAGTTGCTCTTCGCTCAGCCCACCGCAGAGCTTTGTGACCCCGGCATCCACCGCCAAAGTTCCTTCACTTAGCTCAACAGTCTTTGCGAAATGAATTCTACCCGTCAGGGTGAAGAACTTATCGCTGGCACCAAGCATTCCGCTCTCCCTAACCGCGAACTTTCCAGAACTCAGGGGGAAACTTGATACCAGCCACCGAGGCAAAACAAATTCACTCCGGGACATCTACAAACGCAGTGGCTCCTGCGGGAGAATACTAACTCCTGCGCCCGCGACGGCGCGTCATCCAAAAGGTTGAGATTGGTCTCGACCCTTGGCAAACGTCCCCCTTCTGTCCCGATGCTGCGCCGAGTGTCTGCCACGTGCACTGTTATTCGCCCGGCAGACCGGGATGAAATGGAGCTGGCAGGCCGAAATTCGACCGAAGAAACCGATCGTTCCCCGCCAGGATCGGGGCTTTCCTTGCAAACCATTGGAATCCGCCGGCAGTCTCTGGGATTTTTAGATCTGGAAACAAGCGGGCAAATGTGCAGGAACTGGACCAATACGGCCGTGCCGGTCACTCTGCTGGCCGTGACCCTCATCTCATCGATTGCTATGGCGCAGCAAGCCTGTACCACCGGGGTTCGTATCCAAGGCACCGTGACGGATCCGACCGGGGCTGTCATTCCCGGAGCAACGATCCAGACGGCCGATGGAGAAAAGACGACAACGGACGCCACCGGGCAGTTCCTGCTTGCCTGCGTTCCCGTAGGCTCCGACAGAGTAACGGCGCAGGCCGAAGGCTTTAAGCCAGCGGCAGTCACCACCGGCAAACGCGCCGGAGAAGTGGCCCACATCAACGTACGCCTGGAGATTCTCAATGTGGAAACAGTGGTGGAAGTCGGCGGCGCCAATACCACCAATACCGAACCTGATACCGAAACTGGCGCGCCAGCCGCCACGCTGAATTCGCAACAAGTGCAGCTGCTTGCTGACGACCCGGACGATTTCCTACGGCAGTTGCAGGCACTCTCCGCGAGTGGCGGCGGCCCTCCCGCGTCGGCTGTCATTGTGGTGGATGGTTTTCAGAATGGCAGTACCCTCCCACCCAAGAGTTCGATCGCATCGATCCGCGTGAATCCTGACTTATTCTCCGCCGAGTATCAGTTTCCCCCATTCGGTGGGGGCCTCATCGAAATCACAACCAAGCCCGGCGCGGATGCGTATCACGGTGCACTCTTCTTTGCCGACAGTGACAGCAGCTTCAATGCAACCGATGCCTTTTCGACCGTCGCCACTCCGGCGGGGAAACGGCGATACGGCTTCGAACTAAGCGGCCCTCTTGTTCGCCAAAAAAGCGGCTTCGCGCTCACTCTTGAAAAGCGCGACATCGACGAATTCAATATCGTCAACGCCATCACGCTCGATGCGAGTGGAAACCAGGCTCCCCTGCGGCAATCGGTCACAGCGCCGCAACGGCTTTGGATCGCTTCCGCTCGCGGCGACTGGCAGGTCACGCCAAAAAACGTAGCGGCG
>Ga0182015_10002408_pt1 | contig 22625 bp, 16 predicted proteins | sample 712P3MmetaG_FD_120478 | JGI IMG/M metagenome (GOLD analysis project Ga0182015, IMG submission 120478) | Permafrost microbial communities from Stordalen Mire, Sweden - 712P3M metaG | ecosystem: Environmental > Terrestrial > Soil > Wetlands > Permafrost | place: Sweden: Stordalen | collected...
TCGCCGCCTCGGAGCGCAGTTTCTCGGACAGCCCATCGATGACGTTAAACACGTCGATCTGCCCGAGTAAGCACCGGGGAACGCGTGACAAAACAAAACGGCCGCGATTTCTCGCGGCCCCTTGAAAACAAAAACTGAAGCTCGAATTAATACAGCCGGAATGTGACTTCAACGTTGATCTGGACGGCTACAGGCTTCCCGTCTTTCATCGCGGGCTCGAACTTCCAGGTTTTCACCGCTTCCATCGCCTTCTCATCAAGCCCCAGACCGAGCGTACGAGCCACCTTAATGTCGCGAGCGCGACCATCCGGACCGACGATCAGCCATAATACGCAAGTTCCCCGATACTTGGCCTTGCGGGCCTCTTCCGAATATTCCGGATCAGGCGCGTAAATTGCTTTAGGCGCCGAAACGCCGCCACCCACTTTAAACGCCCCGCCGCCAATCCCACCGCCGTGCCCGGGGCCGACGCCGGGACCTTCGCCCGAACCCACACCGCCGCCGTTACCAGAGCCAATTCCGCCACCAGAACCGGTCCCGTTCGAAGGAGGTCCAGATGGCAAATGCGACATCGGATCACCAAGATTAGGCAGGTTGTTCGCCGCCATCTTGATTTGTGGTGGAACCACAACGGTCGGTTCGACCGCCAGTTTCGGATGATCGTTACGCACAACCATCATCGGAGGTGTGATTTGCTCCATTGCCAACTTCGGCAGCTTGCCCTTCGGCGCCTGGAACTTATCGCGGTCGCCGCCGCCACCACCCCCGCCGACCTGCGTCTTCGCGGGTGGCAAAGGAGGTGTGTCATCGAGCGGAGCTACCAACGTCACAACTTCGGCAGGCTTGGTAATCTGCTGCACCACACGGCGCCCCAGAATCGTCCCACCGATAATTAAGATCACCGCCAGGATGTGCACCACGGTCGAACCCAGTGCACCGTTCTTTTTGTAATCGTAGAACCCCCAGATGTCTTTGACGGGGATCGGCTTCGAGGTGAGGACTAGAGGGGGCTGCTTCTTCGGAAAGAACCGGTCGTTGAAATTCTGAACCAGTGACTTCCAGAGCGGCTGATCCAGGTCGCTCTTGGCCATCAGCAGATTAAGTTCAGGCTCGCTTCCCCGCATGGGCTCGATTTCGTCCATATTTGACCCGACTTCCTGGTGTAAAAGGCTCGATCCCAAAAAAGCTATTCTTCACCATAAACTGATGAAGTCAAACCGTGACAAGTTGCTTGCCCGGTGCGATTAACTATTTTGAGGCTGCCCCGTTTTCTTTCCGCGCCAATCAGGAAACTGAAACTTCCCTCCAACGCGTAATTAGATGCAAAGGCGCGGGAAAGCGTCTGCCAATAAAATTGTACACTTTTTGATTCTCTTTCCACAGTGCTTTTGGGGTTGACCTATCTGTCCCACTCTGGGCGGATGGACGTTAAAGGTCAGGGTCCATATAATGAGATAAATCAACTGCTTGGAGTACATCAAAGAGTGCCGTTCCATCCCGAACCGAGCTTTTACCCTGTCGCCCATCAAGTCTGGGATGCAGGGGTTGTTTCCTTATTTGGGCTGGATCCTCGCGGTTTCTGATCTATGAAAAGCGGCAAAATTCAATGACCGAACCTAACCTAATGCGCCGGTACCACTTCCTCATCGCTCTGGCGGTGGTTTTGCTCGACCGCGCTACCAAGTGGATGGTTGCCAAGAACATATCTTTGCACGACGGCAAACAGGTCATCCCCGGTTTTTTTCGCATCACCCATGTAGAGAATCGGGGCGCCGCTTTTGGTCTGTTTGCCGACTCGCCCGCGCAGTGGAAGATCGCGATGCTGGTGCTGTTTTCCATCGTGGCATTGGTGGTAGTCTCCGCTTTGCTCTGGCGGAATAGCCACTCCATGACTACGACCGGCATAGGCTTGGCATTGATTCTCGGGGGAGCGTTGGGAAATCTCTGGGACCGCCTGCTCAATGGCCGGGTGGTTGACTTCCTGCTGTTCTACGTCGGCCAATATCAGTGGCCCGCTTTCAACGTAGCCGATAGCGCGATTGTGGTCGGGGCCGGCTTGCTGGTCATCGAAATTCTCTTCGCGAAGTCTCCTGTCCACGAAACCACCGCGTAAGTGGCTTGAGTTCGCGCTGGAAGTGCGCGATACTCCAGTGTCTTTTGTCTGGCCGTTCGAACGCACCAATAACCAGGAGACCAATCATGTCATTGAGATCAGTCTTACGAACTGTGGCCGGAGTGATGTTTTTTGCTTGCGCCTTGTCTGGCGCTCTGGCGCAGATGCCAAATCCTTATGGCTTGAGCATTAGCTTGGACAACGCAAAAAAAACTGTCCTGCCGGCGCTGGCTGAGGCCGCGAAGAACAACTGGTCGATAGCAGTGGCGGTGGTCGATCCCGCAGGAAACCTGGTGTATTACGAGAAGATGGACAATACTCAACTGGGAAGCGCGAACGTCTCCATCGACAAAGCGCGCTCCGCCGCCTTGTTCAAGCGGCCAACGAAGGCATTGCAGGATGCATTGGCGGCCGGCGGAGAAGGCCTGCGCATCCTCAGTCTGCAAGGCGCGACGCCCGTTGAGGGCGGTATCCCGCTGGTGAGCGACGGCAAGATTGTAGGAGCGATAGGAGTTTCGGGCGCCGCCAGCGCACAAGACGCGCAATGTGCCAGAGCCGCCGCAGAGGCCTTCAAGTAGCCGTCGCGGACCGGCCTCAGCGGTTTTGTGCGATCCTGCCAACAACTTGTCTCCTAGGCAAGAAATTTCATCTTGACTCACTCGGTGAGACAGCTGAGAATTGCGCGCTCCCCGCAATGGGTGGTCCGGGGCCTGACATTCAGGAGGCCTGATTCATGAGAATCTCGCGTTGCGCGTATTTCTTATCGGCGATTTGCATCTCCATCTCGATTGTGTCTTCCGCTCCGGCGCAGACAACGTCGCGCAGCGCGGCTCCGCTCGATGCGGCCGTAGCGTATCAGATTAATGCAACCCACACCGGCGTTATTCAGACCAAAGGTTTGTATCCTCCATTGGCAGTCAAATGGTCTGTGAATTTGAACGCGACTGTGGGATATCCCTTGATCGCCGAAGGCAAGGTCTTCGTCCTTGCAGGGGATAGCAATGCGGGAAGTGTAAATCTGTACGCGCTGAGCGCTGCAAACGGCAAAACCATTTGGGGGCCAGTGCCAATTCCGGAAGGCGCTTATTGGTGGGCAGCGGCAGCGTATGACAACGGAGTAGTCTATGTCGTTCCCGATTCAGTTTCGGGCTTCAGTTCGGGGGCCATGTATGCCTACAGTGCCAAAACCGGCAAGCTGCTATGGAGCGCAATACTTCCAGCGCAATATTTGTTCAGTTCGCCGCCCACAGCAGGAAACGGAATGGTGTACACCGGAGGAGCGGGTGAAGGCGGCACGGTGTATGCAGTACGGGAGAAAGATGGGTCCGTGGCTTGGACCAACGGGGTGGAGAACGGAGACAATTCTTCTCCGGTGGTAACCAAGAATGGCGTTTATGTTTCTTACGCGTGTCCACAGACCTACCGGTTTAATCCGTTGACCGGCGAGCAAATTTGGAATTATCAGGGTGGTTGTGAGGGCGGCGGCGGAGCCACTATGGCGCTGTATCGCGGGTTGCTGTATGTTCGCGACACTTACGACTACTCCACCAATAGCATTCTTCTCGATGCTGCTAACGGGACGATGGTCGGCGGTTTCAATACCACGTTCATACCTTCATTCCTCGGTGACACCGTTTTCTATACGGAGTCAAACGCCATCAGCGCTGTGAATATTAAGAGCGGAATAACCGTATGGACGGGCAACCCTCCGAATGGAGACTCTTACGCCAGCCCGCCAATCGTGGTGAACTCAACTGTCTACGTGGGGACAGCCGCCGGAAATCTTCTAGCCTATAAAGGTAAAGATGGAACCCTGCTGGCAACCGTTGCAGTTGGCGCTCCCATTTCCGCATACGACGGAGGGAACGTCAGCTCTCCGCTTGCAGGATTGAGTGCTGCCCAGGGAATGATCGTGGTTCCCGCCAGCAACTACGTTGTGGCTGTCGAACACTCGAAATGAAATGCGACAGCTGGTAGATTCTTAGGGCGCGCCATACAACTGCCGGTAGACATTCGCGTTGCGTAGAATGGCCTGCACGTACTCGCGCGTTTCGGTGAAGGGAATCGACTCCACAAATTCCTGCGGATCGCGATATTTGCCTTGTCCCAGCCAATCCTGCACTCGATCCGAGCCCGCGTTGTATGCCGCTAGCGCGTATTCGAAAGCCCCGAACTTGTCGACCATGCCGCGGAAGTAGCGCGTGCCCAGTTGAAGATTTATTCCCGGAGTAAATAATTGGGTACTGGAGAAATGCTTCAGTTTTTCTTGCTTGGCGACGGTCTTGCCAACTTTAGGCAGCAACTGCATCAGACCGACTGCGTTGGCTCGAGAAACGGCGCTGGGATTAAACTCCGATTCCTGCCGGATCAAAGCCGCCACCAGATACGGATCCAGCGCGTTGCTGGAAGAGAATCGCTTTAAATCAATCCAGTAAGGTTTGGGAAAAAGCGCCTCCCAATACGAGCGAGGCAGGCTGGGCAAATCCACCGCGAAATAACTCGGCACCGCCCGCTTCAGTACTTCAATCGCCATATTGTAGCGACCGGCGTCTGCGTAGAGGCGGGCCGTCTCGGGCGCCAGCCAATTCCCCTTGTCTTCTTCGGCCGCTGCCCGCAGTTCGCGCACCGCGAAATCAATGAGTGCGCCATTCTCGAGAAGCTCCGCCTTCTGCACACGGAGGTTATCGGTGGGAAGCGGATCCGCGGTTACCTGCACTCCAGTTTCGATCGGAGGCACGCGATCGAGAACTGCGTAATCCGCCGGATCGCCAGCGCTCTTTGATTTTCTAATCTGCTCGCGCGCCAATTCGCCGTAATAGTAATTGCGAAAACGGTCCGAAACCTTCTGGTAAAAAGCCCGCGCCTTAGCCGCGTCTCCATCTTCCTCCGCCAATCTCGCACGCCAATAGAGCGCCGCTGGGACTTCACCCGACGAGGGATAAAGCTCAATCTGCTCCTCGAATCCTTTTTCCGCATCTTCGCGCCGGCCTTGCCGCAGGCTCAACCAAGTCGCCTTCCAATGCGCATAGGAAGATCGCCCGCCATTGGGGAAGCGAAGTTGTAGTTCGCGATAGGAATCAATCGCGCGGTCGTAGTCGCGGCGCAAAAGATAAATGTTTCCCGCAGAGAGCAATGCTTGCTCAAGCCAAGAACTGGTTGGAGCCGTCTGCCGCAACTGGTCCACAATACGCAAGAAGCCGTCGTCATCGTTCGCCCCGCGCGCAATCTCTCCCAGGTTGAACAAGCGCTCGGCATTCATCTCCGGAGTCGATTCCGGTATCGCCTCTAATTCCTTCTTTGCTTCCTTATCCCGTCCCGCATGACGCAATGCCTCGGCCATCGCCATCTGAATTGGCAGACGGTTTTCCGGCCCTGCTTCATTCCACAATCCGCGATATTCGTTGGCCGCTTCGTTGTACTGTTTGCCTTTCGCCAACAGATCGGCGCGCGTTTTCCGTTCCCCAAAGCTTATTGCCTGAGTGTCCGGAGTCGCCGCCAACTTTCGCAATTCGCCTTCGGCCTGGCTGGCTTCCCAACTAAGCGGCATGGTGAAATACAAATTACGAAATACCCCCAGCGCCTTTGCCGGCTGACCTGTGACTTCGTAAGCCCGTCCCAGCACCAGTTCCAGGTCAGTGCGAATCGGCTGCCGATCGTTCTCAAGTAATTCCACTGCTTCAGGCGCCCGGCCATCCGCGATCAACGCATTGCCGAACGCTACGTGCGCATCCCGTATCAGCAACGACTCCGGATAATTCTTGTCGAACGCTTGCAGCGTAGCCACCGCCTCAGCCAGCCGGCCGGTCTGGTAGTACGCGGTTCCCAGATAAAAATCAACGTAATCTCCCAGATCGCCCGCCCGGGGCTTGGCGCGATTCAAGGGATCGATTGCCTTCACGTAGTCGTGATCGACAATGTGCGCGTACCCAACCACCAGCCATGCGAGAGATCCCGCGTCTTCCTTGCTATGGCGGCGCGCGAATGCTTCCACGCCCGTGTAAGCTGCAGGCGTACGATCCTGAAGCAACTGCCGCGCCATGGGCTTTAGACTGGCTGATGCCACGAACGCCTCATGCATGCGGCGCATCCGAGGCGAGCTGCGCTTGCGTTTCGCGCGGGCCGCGACAGATGAACTGCTCTTTCTCTTGGTTGAAGCATTTTTCGAAGATGCGTTCTTCGTCGTGGTGCTTTTTGCAGTCGTGCTTTTGTGGACAGGAGCCCTAGACGATGGCGGAGTGGAAGGCTGAGTTGAGGATTGCGCCTGACTTGACGATTGCGTAACCGCAGCAGGAACCTGATTGCCCGCTGCGACGCACGACAAAACGGCCAAGCCAAAGGCCAGAACCTGGACAATGAAAATCGCCTGACGATGTACGGACACTTTCTCCAATTATCTTCTTTTTATGTGCATCGTCAAAACCCAATAGCCCGTGTACCAGTTGATGCGCAAGGTACGCTGATACTGATCAGAGCGAAAAATCTTCTCGCTCACCTGGGACTTTCTCCCGCCGAACCCGCGTTTTCAACCGCAGGCACGACAATAGCCTGGATATTTTGTCCAGCCATCATCTTCTGAAAATCGGCCAGTTCAGTTTTTTGGATTTCTCCCCAGTGCGCGATGGAAATGTCCGCCTGTTTTTTCAATTCGTCGAAGGTGCGATATTCAGCTTCGGTTGGAAGCGAATCGCTGCCGGAACCAATGGCCATAGCCAGAGCGGCTAGTTTGCTATCGACGCGCTGCGGATAGGCCAGCGAGTCCTCATTAGACCTGATCTTCATCTGCACCAGATCGTCTCGTACCGACACCAGATGTTTATCCAGGTCACCTGCAGCCGCCAGCATCGGCTTAACCGTGGGCGTATCTGGCAGCCGCTTTCGCAGACCATCCATCTGCGCGCGCACGTCCTGAATCTGGTTCACGGTTTCATACACCCGGTTGAGTTCATCCCGTACCTGAATCAGGAGATCAAACTGCTTTTGCAGATCCGCCTGCGATACATTCACCCGCGAATCGAGCGCGACTTCGAAGGGCACAGTCTGACTTTTTCCATCCACCGTTAACCGCACCTGATATTTTCCCGGCAGAGCCAGAGGGCCGCGGCTCCCATCTTTGTATTCCCACAGATAATAATCGGGCACGTGGGTGCTTCCGGTGTAGCGAAGGTCCCAGACAAAGCGGTTCAGTCCAGTCTCCGCTTTAATCTGTTGCTCCGGCTTTTTATCCTCCGGCAGTAGAGGTTCTTCCAACTCATCCGTCTTATTGCTGGAATATTTGCGAATCACACTGCCGCTGCCATCGAGAATCTCAATAGTAGTTTCAGCCTTGGGTTTTTCTTTCAGAAAGTAATAGATCAAGGCTCCCGCCGGCGGATTTTCTCCCACCAGCACGGGCTTCGGAGCACCTTCGTCCTCGCTGGGAGTCTGGAATCGCGTCGCCGTTGCGGGAGTGTACAAGTGCAGATATTGTTTGGCAATCTCGTCGCTGTACTGCCGCAAAGGCGAGACATCGTCAAGAATCCAGAACGCGCGGCCGTGGGTCGCGATTACCAGGTCGTCATTTTTCACCACCAGATCGTGAACCGGAGTGGTGGGGAGATTGAGTTTAAGAGCACGCCAGTCCGCTCCGTCGTTGAATGAGACGTATACGCCCGCTTCTGTTCCGGCATACAACAATCCGCGCTTTTTGGGATCTTCACGCACGGCGCGAGCAAAAGTATTTTCTGGAATCCCCTTGGTTATCTTCACCCACGTCTTCCCGTAGTCGTTGGTCTTGTAAATATAGGGATGCATATCGTCCAACTGATGGCGATCCACGGCCATGTAGGCGGTGCCTGCATCGTGTGGGGAAGCATCAATCAGGCTGATACGACTCCAATCGGGCAAGTCTTTGGGAGTGATGTCGGTCCAGTTTTTTCCGCCATCACGCGTAATGTGAACCAGGCCATCGTCGGCGCCCGCCCAGATCAAACCCTTTGCCAGCGGTGATTCCGCCACGGCAAAGATGGTGTCGTAGTATTCAGTGCCGGAATCGTCTTTGTCGATTGGACCGCCCGACACCTGCTGCTTACTTTTATCGTTGCGCGTGAGATCAGGACTGATCGCTTCCCAGTGCATACCGCCGTCAGTGGTTTTGAACAGACGTTCTCCGGCGTGGTAGAGGGTGTTGGGATCGTGCGGCGAAATCAGGATTGGAGCAGTCCACTGGAAACGATGCTGCAATGGCGCAGCGCCTCCGCCATCGCTAATTTCGGGCTGCTCCTGGATGTTCTTTAACTGTCCGTTGCGTTTGTCGAAACGAGTGATCACGCCTTCGTACTCGCCCGCATAAACGATGTTTGGATCGGGCGGATACGGCGCGATATACCCAGCTTCGCCTCCTCCTACGGAGTACCAGTCCGAGCGCTCAATTTCGCCTTCGTCGCTACGGCTGGCAATCGCAACCGAGCCCAGGTCCTGCTGTGAACCGTACACGTAATAAGGAGTACGCGTGTCGGTGATGACGTGATAGAACTGCGCGGTTGGCTGATTGTCCTGCCGCGACCAAGTCTTTCCGCCATCCAGGCTCACGGTGACGCCGCCGTCATTGGAAACGATCATGCGCTGGGTATTGTTCGGATCGATCCACATGCCATGATTGTCGCCGTGCGGGACTTTCACTTTATTAAATGTGTGGCCGCCATCGCTGGATCTATAGAACTCCACGTTCGCGATATACACGACGTCCGCCGATTGCGGATCGGCAAAGATGTGCATGTAATACCAGGCGCGCTGCCAGAAGGCGCGGTCGTTATTCAACAACTCCCAGGTTTTGCCGCTGTCGTCCGAGCGGTAAAGACCGCCCTCGCTCGCTTCAATCAGCGCATATACGCGATCAGAATTCGCAGCTACAACAATGCCGATGCGTCCGCATGGGCCTTTAGGCAGCCCATGTTGTTCGAGTCGTTTCCAGGTGCTTCCGCTGTCGTCGGAGCGATAGAGTCCGCTGCCGGGGCCACCACTCGAAAGCCCCCACGGGCTGCGCCGCGCCTCCCACAAAGACGCGTAGAGAATATGCGAGTTGTGCGGATCAAACGCGACATCGATCCCGCCCGTGTTCTCGTCTTTGTAGAGGACCTTTTCCCACGTCTTGCCGCCGTCCGTAGTGCGGAAAATTCCCCGCTCGGTGTTTGGGCCGAACGGATGGCCCAGCGCTGCGACATAAACCACGTCTGCATTCTTGGGATCGACGATGACTTTGCCAATCGCCCGCGAGTCGCGCAAGCCCACGTTTTTCCAGGTCTTCCCACCGTCTACGGTTTTATAAATTCCATCGCCGTGCGAGATGTTGCCGCGAATACACGCCTCGCCCGTTCCGACATACACGACGTTTGCGTCGGAGGGTGCAACCGCCAAGCTGCCGATAGAGCCGACAGTTTGCTTGTCGAAAACCGGAGACCACGTCATCGCGCCGTCGGTAGATTTCCAAACTCCGCCGCCGGTCGAGCCGAAATAATAAGTTGTGGGATCACCGGCTACGCCGGAAGCTGTGAGCGAGCGCCCGCCGCGAAACGGCCCCACCAACCGGTACTTCATGCCCTTGAATTGCGGATCTTCGTTTTCGCTGTCCACCGACGAGGTTTTCTGCGTGTCACTTTCAAGCTCAACCAGCTTGCGCTCTTTTTCTCGCGTCTGTGCGAACGCAGCAACCACGATTGTTAGCAGAAAAAGAATTGCTATCGACGCAGTCCAACCAACGGTTATTCTGGGACAATTCATGGGGCTCATCTCCAGGAAAGATGGAAGGCTTAGTGTACCGCAATATTCACGCGGGATTCCCCTCGGCTTCGCTCGGGGCAGGCTCTCGCCCTGCTAATGAAGGCGCGGGGGCTTCGGATTATCTTTGGCGCACATCGCTGCGTGTTCCGGGACGGGGACGGATTGGCCCTCGCCCAACGTACTCCGCCCGTGTAGGCGCGAGCGTCATCGCTCGTGCGGTTTTCAGACCAAAATGTTTCGCAACGAATGTTTCTTCTGCGCCCGCACCTACACATTAAATGACAGACAACCCGAAAGCTCGATTGCGCAACCAAAGTCGGGTTACAAATCTTTTTAAAGAGAAGTCACTGCATGATGAGGATTCGATAAGCCGGCGCTACAAAATCGGGAGCCCAGGGTTTATTACCTTGGGCTTTCGTTATGATAAGCAGAAAGGTTTTTGGGAACTGGGTTTTCTACTAAGTCCGAAGCAATCGCCTCGCGATCCACGCAACCCGCAGCGGCAAAGCATCACCGGGAAAACGAAGGACGTCAGGCGGAGGAAACGCAATGCGTGTTGCATCCTACGGTCGTTTTCTGTTTTTCGTACTGGTCTTGGTCACACTGTCGGGGGCATCGTTCGCCCAAGTGGGCATAGGGATATCTGTTAATTTCGCTCCACCCGCCCTTCCTGTGTACGAGCAGCCTCCTTGTCCCGATGCAAATTACATCTGGACTCCTGGCTACTGGGCCTGGGATGCCGATGACGCGGATTACTATTGGGTGCCGGGCACATGGGTGATGGCTCCGGAGGTCGGCTTCCTCTGGACCCCGCCGTGGTGGGGTTGGAGTGGCGGTGCATATCTTTTCCATGAAGGCTTCTGGGGTTCCCAGGTTGGATTCTATGGCGGTATCGTTTACGGTTTCGGCTACTTCGGCCACGGTTATGAAGGTGGACGTTGGCAGGGTGGACAGTTCTACTACAACCGCACCGTCAACAATGTGAACATCACGAACATTCATAACGTTTACAACACTACCGTCGTGAACAGTACGACAGTGAACCGTGTCGCCTACAACGGAGGGCCCGGGGGAATTAGTGCTCGGCCCACGACTGAAGAAGACGCGGCTGAACGCGACAGACATCTTCCACCCGCAGCTGCTCAAAGGCAGCAGGAGCAAACCGCTCGCACCAACCCGCAGCAACGAGCCTCGGTCAACCAGGGCAGGCCTCCGGTGGCAGCCACGGCCAGACCTGCAGAATTCAAAGGCGGCGTGCCTGCTAAAGAAGCCGGTGCGCCGTACCATCCGCCAGCCGAACGCGGCGCAGCGCAAGCGGGTCGTCCGGAAAACGAAGCTCGCCCGGAGAACAATGCTCCCCGACCACCCGCAACCCATGCCAGCGAACTGCAACCACACCAACCAGCTGCTGTTCCGAGCACGGGAAACGCGAAACGCGACCAGAAGTATCAACAACAGCAGGCCAAGCTCGCGCAGAAGCAGAATCAGGAACATCAGAAACTCGCGCAAAAACAGGAGCAGGAACATCAGCATGTAGCCCAAAATAACGCGAATGCCGCGAGGAACCAGCAGATGGAACAAAAGCATCAGCAGCAAACTGCGCAACTGGAGCAGAAACACACGCAACAGCAACAGCACTTGCAGCAGAAGCAACAACCAGCTCGCCCTAAGGGAAAGTAATTACTAACTGTGAGCCCACCCTTTTCGTGCCGCATCACGGAAGGGTGGGACTCGCTCAGTCCCGAGGACTGTCTTTAGGACGTGCGGAGGAAGTTCTCCTCGCCGAACGCAAAGCGTTGTAACCGCCGCGGATTCTGCCTTTCGCGGTTACTTCGCGAGTTACCTTCCTAAACTTTCGTGCTACGTCTATGGCCCATTCGGGCGTTGCACTCATGGTGTCCGCTTGCTACCTTGAGCTCATTGAGCCTCCCCTTAGGTGCTTACGCATCTTCTTGGGGGTGAGTTATGAAACTTGTTCATTTCTGCTACGCGGCATTGGGGTTCGCGGTGGCTCGCTGGATTTTCAAGCGAGAACCCATGTCGCTGGTTGATCCGGTCACTCGTTTCCGCTCCTCGGGCTTGCTTTAAATTTCACGGACGTACGGTGCCCCGTTTGCGCTGGCTGCTTCGTCCCGCACGTCCGTGAAATAACTCCGCCAAAATTGGTTCGCCGCTGAAGGTTCTACGACCAACGTTCCCCGCCGGTGCGCAATTCAGCGCCAGTTTCTGACTACAATTTGTCTTAGCACATCTGGCGTCCGGATGAGTGCGCTCGCAAATATCCATGAGGCATTCGAGGTATCTCCGCGTTTTTTTACTGCTTTTAGTGGTAAGGGTTTCTCTTGGCGCATTCGCGCAAACCGACCCCGGGGTATCGCTGGGCGATCTGGCCCGCTCACTTCGGCAGAGCAAAACTCCAAAACCGGCGGACCCTGCGGAAGTCATCGACAATGACAATCTTACTCAGGTCATCGACGACGTCGAGCACTTCCGGCAGGACGGGAAGCCAATATTTTCTTTCGACAGCGCAGGAGCAAACTTCCGAATGTCTTCGCCTGATGGCACCTGCAGCCTGTCTTTCAATGCCAACGCGACTGCTTTGCTGTCCAGCCCGTACGTATCTCAGGATCTGCCGCCAAGTGAACTTGCGAAGCTGGATGGTCCGGCGAACATCCACGGAGACACATTAGAAGTCTCGGTTTATAACGCCAGCGCGTGGAACGTGAAAGAGATCACTGTGGGCCTGACCATTGTGCGGCCACGCGATGCAGCTACTGCGGAGCATGAAGCTGCGAAACTGTTACCGGTCGTCGCGCAAGATACGGTTCCAGACAAAGACGCGCCCCCGTCCGAGAGGCGTTCTGATTTAACGCTGCTGCTGCACCTCAAAGGCAGTACAGCTCCGTTGGCTTCCAGCATCTATCGCGAAAAGCTGGATGCTAATCTCGACGACAAGCAAGATTGGCATTGGGCAATCATTGGGGCTAAGGGAATCCCACCAAGCACCATCGCAACCGACTTAAACACCAATTCTCCGGTAAACGACTCCGTAAAATAGAACTCACCCGCAGCATCCAGGAATCACTTATGCTAGATGTTTATGGCGTGTGGCTGTGACGGTGTTTCACCATGAGTCGGAACGCATGCGTGATCGGCGCTGGTCCGAATGGGCTGGCAGCGGCCATTGTTCTGGCCCAAGCCGGGCTGCAAGTTGATGTTCTCGAAGCGCAGTCAACCCCGGGCGGAGCTGTGCGCACTCTGCCCTTGACTTTGCCAGGCTTTCAGCATGACTTCGGATCAGCAGTCTACCCCCTGGGCGCAGGCTCGCCGTTCTTTTCATCGTTACCGCTGGCCGCCCACGGCTTGGAATGGATTCACTCGCCGGCGGTGTTAGCGCATCCTCTCGACGACGGCACCGCGGTAATTTTGGAACGTGACCTGAATGCAACTACGGATTCGCTCGGAGTCGACGGAGCGGCATGGGAAAAGCTGATGCGTCCTTTCGTCGCGCGTTGGAACGAATTCGCGCCAGCGGTGCTGGGCCCGGTTTCTTTCTTGCCGCGACACCCGTTTTTGATGGCACGCTTTGGGTTAGTCGGATTGCGGTCGGCCCGCGCAGTAGCGCGCCGCTTTCGCAGCCCCCGAACTCGTGCCCTATTCGCAGGCTTGGCCGCGCACTCCTTCCTTAGTTTGGACGAACCGTTAAGCGCAGCCTTCGGAATTCTGATGGCCGTGCCAGCGCACGCCGTGGGTTGGCCGATTCCACGCGGAGGAGCGCGGTCGCTGACCAACGCGCTTTGCGGCGTTCTCTCGAGCGCAGGAAGCAAGGTAGTTACTTCGTCGCCGGTTGAGGATTTGGCCGCGCTGTCGAACTACAACTTGATTCTGTGCGATCTGACTCCACGGCAGTTGCTCAAGCTTGGTGGCCGGAAATTTTCTGAGAACTACAAGCGTCAACTGGAAAGATTTCGCTACGGCCCCGCCATCTTCAAGGTGGATTACGCGCTGAATGCGGCAATTCCCTGGCGCGCTTCTGAATGTCTGCGTGCAGCGACCGTGCACCTCGGCGGAAGCTTCGACGAGATTGCCGCATCGGAAAAGGCCGTGCGAATGGGGCAGCATCCCGAGCGTCCCTTTGTTTTGCTTGCTCAGCCGACTCTGTTCGATAGCTCGCGGGCTCCCGCGGGCAAACACACGGCATGGGCCTATTGTCACTTGCCGAACGGTTCGCAGGTGAACATGCTTGAAAGATTGGAAAACCAGATTGAGCGATTCGCTCCGGGTTTTCGCGAATGCATTTTGGCGCGCCATGTTTTTTCCCCCGCGGACCTTGAAAGCATGGACGCCAACCTCGTAGGCGGCGATATCGCCGGCGGCCTCATGGACATTCGCCATTTTATATTTCGACCAACTGCGGGGCACTACGCCACCTCGGCGCACCACATTTACATTTGCTCCGCATCGACTCCTCCTGGCGGCGGAGTGCATGGCATGTGCGGATACCATGCGGCGAAAATGGCGCTATCTCGTTACCCCGCCCCCTAGGGTCGTGTGCCAACTGTAGGCAGCTCTACGCCGCGAATGGTGCCGTCCGCTTCGCGCTCAACCGTCGGGGCATACAGTCCAAGCAGTTGACGCCGCCACCACACACCCTGCGCACGTTTTTCAGCCAAAGACGTGAACCAGTATTGCCACACCACGGCGCGCACCTCGCGCGGCGGCTTCTGCGGGAATGGATTTTTCGCGAACAGGTTGAGAACATCTTTGTTATTGGAAAGCAGCTGCACTTCGGTCCTGAGCACGATCGGATAATCCTGCCACGAGCCTAATGAAGCAAACCAAAGGTTCCAATCAAATCTTGGCTGGTAGGGCGCATAGATTCCCGGTGGCTTATCAAGGTCTTGAGGTTTGTAGCGAAACGGATACGCGACCCAGTTTTTCCCATCGTCAGAACCTTGAAATTCGATCTCGTAACGTCCCCGTGTCATGATGCCAAAAAGCCCATAGCGATTGGCAATGCGAAAGGGATCGAGCGCCTCAACCGGCGCGGTAGGCAGAGGAACTCTGGCGAACATCCAGATCATTTGCGCCGTAGTCGCATAAAGAATCCAGATGAGAAAAGCACTGCTGAGAGCCAATTTCGCTACTTTGAACTGACGACGGAAATCATGCTCATTTAGCGATTGCAGCGGCTTTGTTGCAGAAGCTTCGGCGCAACTTTTCTTCCATCGCTCCGGAAGGAATCGCAACAGGAAGCGATCATCCAATAACAAGAATCCTAACGCCAGCACAAGGTAGTTAAGAAAAGTGTAGTTCGCGGTGAGAATAACGCCGACTTCCCATGGGGTCACAATAAAAAAGCAAACAATGCGCCAGCGCCGTGGCAGAAATAGCATCCAAACCAAACCCAACTCCAGCGCGAGAGTGGCAAAGACGCTGGCAGCATGGAACCAGTGCGGCAAATGCTGCACGTACCAGCCGATCCACGTGGGCAGAGGACCGTTCTGGTAGTACTCGTCCATTGCGGTGTAATTGCGCCACTCGGGATCGCCGCCGAGAATCTTTGCCACCCCAGACTCAAAATAGATACGGAACCATTCCCATTGCAGCAGGAAAAGACTGGCGCGCGACGGCGCAGATGACACTCCGAAGCTAGGACGAAATCCTGGCGGAGCAAAGAAGAATGCGATAAAGCCGGCTTCCAGCAACATGCCGTCCGACTGGTAACTGGAAAAATCCTGGGCTGCGCTCACGAATGAAAGAAAACAGACAAAACAAATCACCAGCATTCCACGTGGCCAAATGTTCACCACCAACAGCAGGGAAGCGGCCATACCGACCCAGCACAGCCCCGTTAGCATGTGCGGCCCGCTCGAGAGCCACAGCAGCGTAGGCGCGAACCAAAGGCCGCGCGTGTGCCCCAATGCGTGTGCGACGGTTTGCAAGTATTGGTTTGCCGGCAGAATGCCGTCAGGCCCGATGAGCCCACGAATCTGAAACACGAGTGAGAAGAATGCGGAAAAGTAAATACAGCCGAGAATACGCAAGAACAGCCAGCGGGGAATTAGGCGGTCAGCAGCGCCCTGCTTTGAGGAGAATAACCATCGTGCGGCAGAGGCGAGCCTGTCCATGACTCAGTAATTATACGGATGGAGATTGCGCACTAGGTCGCATCAGTGGCAAGAAGGGATGACTCTTTGCCATACAGAATATACTTTCATTGTCCAATGTGTCTCGGCAGCATTTTGTGGTGTGTTGAAGGAAAGATTCACTGATGGGAATTACCTTGATATCCAAGTTGGCTCGGCATAGGGTCAGATCGTCGTCTTCAGAGAAGAAGTGCTCCTAGCCTTCTTAACCCTACCGCTGCTGCTTGGAACGGGGATAACATGCTAAAGCCAAGAAATACGGGCGATTCCGCTGCCTCTGGCGATCCCGCTTTTACGGATTTGCAGACGCATTGTTGGTCTCGAATGCCCGAGCTTTATCTCTTGGCTCGATCATTTGGAGGTACCCCGTGAATCCCGGAATTCGTCAGCTCACGCCCATCCAATACATTATGTCCGCCGTTTGCTGGTTTCTTTTTTTGACATCGGCTTTTGCGAATAATCCCATTCCTACGGTTGTCGGTCCTCCGGTTCCGCAAGCGGTCGTCCCTGGCAGTGGTGAATTCACGCTTACTGTTTATGGAGCGAACTTCGTCTCGGGGGCGGTGGTCAATTGGAATCGCAGTCCGCGTTCGACGACGTTTGTTTCGACCAGAGAGCTAAAAGCCCAAATTCTCGCCTCGGATGTGGCTGCGGCTACGGCTGGCTACATTACTGTGACCAATCCTACTCCAGGCGGCGGGATTTCTAGTTCAAGCTACGGTCTAGTCGAAGTGCATACGCCGACGGCCACGATCGTCGCTGACAAGCCGAATATTTATCTGCGAGGCGGCGGACCCCAGTTCCTGCTCCCTACCGACTTCAATAACGACGGCATCCTTGATTTTGCGGCTAGCTGGGGATCAGAAATCAAGGTTCTGTTGGGAAACGGGGATGGCACCTTCCGGTTCGGTTCGATGGCGACCCATAGCTACTATTCCGGCAGCGCAATCGCTTACGGTGATTTCAACAACGACGGCAATGAAGATCTGATTTTCGGGGCCGATCCCAATGGGCCGCCAACCCAGCTCAAGGTAAGCCTAGGTGATGGAAATGGTAAGTTTCGGCAAGGCTCGCGATTCGGTCATTTCAGAGTTTACCCCCTTCAGATCGTCGTTGGAGATTTCAATCGTGATGGCAACCTAGATGCGATTGCGTTGGAAAGCGGCATGTATGTCTTTCTGGGCAGTGGTGACGGTATGTTCAAGCAATTACCGTATGACAGCAATGTTGCAGGCTACGACGCTGTCGCCGCTGATTTCAACGGAGACGGAATCCTGGACCTCGCAATTCTGCGTGAAACTGCGATAGATATTCTTCTAGGCAACGGGGACGGGACTTTCAAAGTTCGAACGATTTCGATCCCTGACGATTTTGGGTGCAATGTCGGACCGCCAATTCTCGTAACTGACTTTAACGAGGACGGAAAAGCCGATCTCGCCTACTGCCAGAGGGACGAGAACGACGGTAAGATCTGGATCATGCTCGGCAACGGAGACGGAACCTTCAAGAAGCCAGTTTCGCTTCTGATACAGAACGGCATCTACGGTTTCTCATTTGCGGCAGCCGACTTCAACTCCGACGGCAAAACAGACCTGCTTGTCAATTACAACATAACCGACGTTTCGACTGAGACTGACCTCTACCTGGGGAGGGGCGACGGTACCTTTCGGTCTAAGCAGATCGTCAAGCTGGCGGGAGGGATGGACTACAACGCCGAGGAAGGCATAGTGCCCGCCGATTTCAATTCCGACGGGTTACTCGATTTCATTTTCCAACAGCCCGGCGACCTTGCTGTTTTTCTGCAGAAATGAAGAAGGAGCATCCGTTCTCTGCGTGGGTATAAACGTGTGCAACTGATCATGTCGTCGCTGAAATATGAAGGCCAAATCGCGTCATCATTTCGCGCCGGCCAAAACTTGTAACCCGCAGCGCCCGGCTGTCGAGATCCTGCAGCATCCATTTCTTCTTCAGCGCCACTCGCAGAAAGGCTGCCGCCAGCGCGCCACCGAGATGAGGCCGCCGCTCACTCCAATCGACGCACGCGTATGCGAAGCGGCGGCGCAGCGTCCGCGCCGCTTCGACGTCGACCCCGAGAGCTTCAAACGCCTTGGTTCCGCTCAGTGTCAGATCGCAAACGTTATCGGCGGTTGAGCCGATTGCAATCCAGCCCAGCGCCTGAAAGCGGTCATGCAGCAAGACTCCCACGGTGCCGGCGATGTGATCGTAACAAGTCCGCGCGGTGCGCAGCCGGTTCGGCGTGTTAGGTACGAATGCCTCACGCGGTCTGCCAGCGAGCACGTTCAAGGCTTCGAGCGCCGTAGCCACGCTAGCTCCTCCGAGACTGTAATAGCGGTGTCTACCCTGCGACAACACTTTCACCAATCGCTGCGTCGTCAACCGCTGCAGGTGCACGCTACCTGTCGAGGGGCTCACGCCAGCCACCACCGCAAGCTCGGTGCTGGTTCTGGCGCGGCCGTCCATCAGGCAATACAGCATCCGTGCTCGCGCCGGCTCGCCAATGCAAGCCGCAATGCTCGACACTGCGGCATCAGTCTCCTGCATTACATCCATAGTTTGATATTAAACGAAGCGTGGATGTGCGGCAACTGCCATATTGATGCTGGATCTAAACCGAGGACAAAATGACGATTACATGCATCATCCGCTACCAGATCGATCCGTTCCAACGAGGCGCGTTTAAACAATACGCAGAAAACTGGGGTCGCATCATTCCTCGCTGCGGAGGCCATCTCATCGGATATTTCCTTCCCCATGAAGGCACGAATGATATTGCGTGGGGCCTGATCGCATTTGATAGCCTTGCCGCTTATGAAGCTTATCGCGCGCGCTTGCGGTCGGATCCCGATGCGCGTGAAAATTTCACCATGGCACAGAGCAAGCAGCTTATCCTACGCGAAGAAAGAAATTTCGTGGAGGTAGTCGAAGGAACTCTGGGACTTTCTTCAACGCTCTCTGAGTCGAGGTGAATCCGTATGACGCAGACTGAAAAAGGACGTCGCTTTCGCGCGCTCCACGAACGTGACCAGGCATTCATCATTCCCAATCCATGGGATGTTGGTACTGCGCGGTTGTTGGCCCATCTGGGTTTTGAGGCACTGGCTACGACGAGCGCGGGTTATGCTTTCTCCGCAGGAAAACGCGACGGCACAATTGGCCGCGATGAAACTCTGGAACACGCGGCCGCTATCGCCTTCGCGACCGACTTGCCAGTCAGTGCCGATCTCGAAAACGGGTTCGGCGACACGCCAGAAATCGTGACGGAAACTATCAAGCTAGCTGCGCAGGCTGGAGCGGTTGGTGGATCGATTGAAGATGCATTCAGAAGCGGCGAAGCCAGTGAGTTATACGAACTCGAGCGCGCTGTTGAGCGTGTGCAGGCAGCCGTAGAAGCGGCGCACAGCCTGCCATTTATATTCACGCTGACCGCCCGTGCGGAAAATTATCTCGTCGGCAAGCCCGACTTGAAGGACACCATCAAGCGTCTACAGGGTTACCAGAGTGCCGGCGCCGATGTTCTGTACGCACCCGGCCTCAGCAGCAAAAACGATATTGCAACGGTGGTTGGCTCGCTTGATCATCCGGTGAATGTGCTGATGGGATTGCAGGGCGTGCGATTGCCGCTGGCGGCGCTATCAGCGATTGGTGTCAGGCGAGTCAGCGTCGGCAGCGCTCTCTCTCGCGCCGCGCTCGGCGCCTTTCTTCGCGCCGCGCAGGAGATGCGTCAGCACGGCACTTTTACTTTTGCCGAACAAGCCGTGAGCTATCGCGACATCAGCGCCATGTTTGCAGACTGAGGCGCGGCCTGCCCAAAAAGCAAGAACAAACATTCAGCATTTGCCGAAATTTCCTCCGCGCCTGTACGCTAGAAAAGACCTCCATAACGCGTAGCCCGCAAGCACAGGAGCCAGTTGTCACAGTTCACCCGAAGAAATTTCATTAAAGCCGGCGCCGTACTGATCGCTACTGGTGCTATGGCCATAGAAGGCAAGTCGATCATTGAGGGAACCGAAGACCCTCGACTCGTAGCAATCGAAATTCCACTGGCTCGCCTGCCAGCCGCCTGGGATGGATTAACCATCGTGCAGCTTAGCGACTTCCATTACGACCCGCACCTTACGCTGGTTCCGATTCGCAAAGCCATTGAGATTACGAATGTCCTGCGGCCTGACTTAATCGTTCTGACCGGAGATTTTGTCACCGTGCCTCCTTTCTCTAAGGTTTTTCACACTCAGAGGCAAGCCGCGAGAGTAGCGGAGCCCTGCGCCGCGGTTCTGGCTCAATTGAACGCTCCATTAGGAGTCTTCGCGATTCTTGGCAATCACGACGCAGCCAGCGATCCCGGATTTATTGTGGAGAATCTGCAGGCAAATCGCATACAACCGCTGCGCAACCGCGCGCTCCCGCTGGAACGGGAAGGTAAGAGACTATGGCTGGCTGGAGTTGACGACGTGCTGGAAGGGAACCCAGACCTCGATTTAACCTTCAAGGCAATTCCGCCGGACGAAGCCGTTATTGCGCTGGTGCACGAACCCGATTATGCCCGCCGCGTCGCCCGGCATCCAGTTGATCTGCAGTTATCCGGGCACTCTCACGGCGGTCAGATTGTTCTTCCGCTTATAGGACCGCCGTACCTGCCGCCGCTTGGCCGCCGCTATCCGAAAGGACTTTACCGGCTTGGTCCGCTCACCATTTACACAAATGTCGGGCTGGGGACGATTCGCATTCCTGCTCGAGTGAATTGTCCGCCGGAAGTTACGCTGATCAAGCTGCGAACCGCTGCCCAGGCGAAAACATCGCCGTGAGGCAGACACTCAAGTGACAAAGGCTCCTCAGATAAGTTATGTAGCTGCAGCCTTTTACGCCGACTCGGCGATGTTTTCCATTCTCTCGCTGAGCCCCATTCCCGACCCAATTCTTCTTTCTTGCTTCCCGGCCAGAAATAAGGCAGAATTACAGCGTTGTCGAACTCTCCTCTGTAGTCCGAGGTTTGGGCTTCAGCATTCAGGCTTGATCCCCCAAGCGACCGTACATTTGATACGCAAGGAATCCCAGACGCGACACGCCATTATTAACTGTTAATTTACCCTCGGGGAGAGCCGCATTACCGCATGTCGTACACTTAGATCACAATGGAACTTCGAATTGAATCCAAGCCATTAAACGGGGTTTGTGTCCTCGCTCCTCAGGTATTTCAGGATGAGCGCGGCTTCTTCATGGAGGTCTTCAAGGCCGACCAGTTCAAATCCCTCGGCCTGCCGACTGAGTTCGTGCAGGACAACCATTCCGGCTCCGTGCGTGGCGTGCTGCGCGGATTGCACTTCCAGTGGGAACCTCCCATGGGCAAGCTCATGCGGGTGACCCGAGGCACGGCATTCCTGGTCGCCGTCGATATTCGCACAGGCTCGCCCACGCTCGGCAAATGGTTCGGCGCGGAAATTTCCGCCGAGAGCCACAAGCAAGTTTGGGCGCCCGCCGGCTTTGCCCGCGGATTCTGCGTGCTCTCCGACTACGCCGAAATTCAGTACAAGTGCACTGGCATTTACAACAACAAGGGCGAGTCGGGAATCCGTTGGAACGATCCTGCGGTCGGTATCGAGTGGCCCATCCGCGACGTGCAACTTTCCGACAAAGATCGCAAGGCGCAAACTTTGAAAGAGTGGCTGGCGCGGCCGGAGTCCGACAATTTCAAGTATTCCGAAGCTGAAGCACAAACCACGGTGGGGAGATAAACAACCAATGAAGATTCTAATTGCGGGCGGAGCAGGCTACGTTGGATCAGTGTTAGTGCCCAAGCTGCTCGATCGCGGCTACGAGGTCGATGTGCTGGACCTTTTCTGGTTTGGCAATCATCTGCCGTCCGAAACTGGAATCATTCGCAAAGATATTTTCGACATCGCCGTGCCCGATCTCGAGCAGTACCAGCAAGTCGTATTTTTGGCCGGCTTGTCGAACGATCCCATGGCCGAATACTCGCCCAGCGAGAATTTTATCTTCAACGCTGCCGCTCCCGCCTATCTCGCCTACGTGGCAAAGAAAGCTAAAGTAAAGCGTTACATTTATGCCAGTTCCTGCTCGGTCTACGGCTATACAGTAAACGAACTGTTCGACGAAACCCGGCCAGTATCATCGTTCTATCCCTACGGAATTTCCAAGCTGCAAGGCGAGCAAGCGGCTATGAACCTAATGGACGATGAATTCTCTGTGATCTCCCTCCGCAAGGGAACGATCTCCGGATACAGCCCGCGCATGCGCCTTGACTTAATCGTCAACACCATGTTCAAAAACGGCGTGCGCAACCGCGAAATCACAGTGAACAATCCGTCGATCTGGCGTCCGATCATGAGCATTGAAGACGCCACCAACGCTTACATTCGCGCCATTGAAGCCAGCCAGAAAATCTCCGGCATTTTTAATATCGCCTCGGGAAACTACACCGTAGGCGAAGTCGGCGACCTGGTAAAAATGGCGATTGAAGAACAGCTCGGCATTCGCGTCCATCTGACCATCAACCACAAAACTGATTTCCGTAACTACAAAGTCAGCATCGAGAAAGCGGAGAACGTTCTCAGCTTCCATCCCAATCACAA